>Ga0180438_10000611_pt1 | contig 67195 bp, 44 predicted proteins | sample SS_ome_12_FD_132455 | JGI IMG/M metagenome (GOLD analysis project Ga0180438, IMG submission 132455) | Hypersaline lake sediment archaeal communities from the Salton Sea, California, USA - SS_3_D_2 metaG | ecosystem: Environmental > Aquatic > Non-marine Saline and Alkaline > Hypersaline >...
ACACAGATCTCTACCTCAATCTCGCTTCCTCTCTTGGGGATTTTGATCCTGACGCAGGCCGAGGAATCGCCGTACCGGAACAGGGCTTCTACGATTGTTCGGATGGGGCCATCTTCTATAACGCGTACGGGCTCCAGCACGGATGCCGATACTCCGGCAAACCGGGCGCTCTCTTCCCGCGTCATTAGAGTAAGGCAGCCTGCTATCTTTCGAAAAGCCCGGACTCGCATCCCCCAGGGATCGGGATCGTCCTCCATCACGATTAGACGTAATGCGTTCTTTCTCAGATAATCGACACTGTCGATTCGGTACCGGTCCACCAAACCCGTCTCAGGATGGATAACGACCTCGCAGGACTCGTATCGGAACGTCCACGGTTTTTCATGTGGATTTGCGACACAGGGTTTTTGGCTGACTTCTTTTATCCGGCAAATATATCGGCTCATTTGGCCGGGAAGCAGTGAAGCCCAGAAAGCCACTCGCTTCCGATGATCGTTGGCGATGTTGCTGCTCTCCTTCTCCAGCTGACTGGGCAGGAGCGTCCCGTCGCCACCCCTCAACTCGGGAAGCCAAAAAATCTCCGGGTGTGTGCTCGGTTCCGGCGGCTGAAACTCGAACACAACGGTCTCCTGAACGGGAAACGGATGGGGATTGTAGATGAACAGAGGATACGTATCCGGTTCTGCCGGCTCCTGACCGCTCAGGAGCGAGAAAAATGCCCGGGCCCTCTGGCGCGAAAGAAGTTCCAGGCCATGATCCATCTTCCGGTGCACCTGGGCCACCACTTCTGGAATGGACGTGCCTGGCAGGATGTCGTGAAACTCACAGAACAGGAGATCGTCCAACGCCTCTTGCAGCGCACTCCCTGGGTAATCCATCAGCCCCTGCATGGCGGCATGGGTCACTAATTTCTCCGTGGAATAAAACACGCTCTCCAGCAGCCGGTGTTTCTGCTTCACCCGGATCAGCGATGTGTAGCAGCCCACGGCCCACGGATTCAAATCACCCTTGTGCTGGGGTAGTCGCTTTTTCTGTCGATACAAGCACTCAACGTAGTCTTCAGGCCTGCCATGGCAAATATTCCGGCCGGGATTCTCTGCCATTAACTTCCGAAGCTGGACGACATCTTCATGAGATGGGCCCCCTCCATGATTCCCGATACCCCACAGCACGAGCCCGCATTTCCTGTCTGTGTTGGCATCGATCCACTGTTCGGCCTTGGCTCTCGCCCTTCCCTTCTCCGAATTGTAATGCATGGCAGAGCGATGGGCCACGATCTTGGAACCGTCATACCCGACCCAGATAAAATCGTCGTCGGGAAGATCGAGGAATAAGGCATCGGGACGGCAGAAAAGATACGATGTGTATCCCGACTTCTTCAAGATCTGGACCAGTCCTCGACTGTGGCCGAACGGATCGAAGTTGACAGCCGTTCTCGGCTCCACACCAAATTTCTCGATGAAATACCGCTTTCCCCGGAGAATCTGCCGGACCAGGGATTCACCGCTGGGCATGTTGCAGTCGGGCTGCACGACCCAGCCTCCCATGATATTCCAGCGCCCTTCCTTGACCAGATTCTGAATCGTCCGGAACAGAGCGGGCTCGTGAGACTCCACCCACTGGTAAAGGATGGATTCGTTGTGACAGAAAACGAATTCCTGGAATTCCTCGCAGAAACGAGCAGCGGTTCGGAACGTGGCAAGCGTCTCTGCCAATCCTTCTTCCCATTCCCACAGCCAGACAGGATCGATATGGGCGTTGCACACAAGAACGAGTTTTTTCTTCTCCATATCCGCCTTCTATCTTCTTGATGGGCCTTCCGTCTTGGATGATGTCAGTCCTATTACCGGCCGGCCCTTATCGATATGAGATTCTCATCGTTGGAATAGGGGAGGGTGATTGTTTGTTCTTCGGATTCGGTATGCGGAACGAGGACCTTAAGCGAAGGAAGCCTTCAGTCATTGACGAGATCCGCTCTGGCCTGTCGGCTATTTCTCTCTCTCGACGGAGGCATAGGCACTGTGTTTATGGATAGACTCGAAATTCTCCGATTCGACGCTGTACCAGGTAATGCGGGGATCGTTGTTCAGCTTCTTGGCCATCTCGCGAACCACATCCTCCACGAACATGGGATTGTCATAGGCACGTTCCGTGACGGCTTTTTCGTCCGTTCTCTTGAGAAGGGCATATAGAGGACTGGATGCCGAACTCTCGGCCAATTCGATCAACTCTTCGATCCAGATAAATCCCGTGCAGCGAATCCGGCATCGGATAACCGAACGCTGATTGTGGGCACCCCTGTCCGACAGTTCCTTGGAACAGGGACAGAGCGTGGTCACCGGGACATCGACACCCAGGATAAAATCCTCGTGCTCGCCCAACGTTCCGACGTACGAGCACCGGTATTCCATCAGGCTGTTGGCCTTGGAAACGGGAGCCGTCTTCTGAACAAAGTACGGAAAGCGAATCTCCATGTGGGCTTCTTCGGCGTGGAGCTTCTCCTTCATCTTCTTCAGGATTTCTCCCACCGTATCGATATGGATTTCCCTATGGTATTCGTTCAGAATCTCGACAAATCGGCTCATGTGCGTACCCCGGAAACGATGGGGTAAGTTCACGTACATGTTGATAGAAGCCACGGTGTGCTGAGTTCCGTTGGCCCGGTCGAGAATGGTGATGGGATAGCTCAGGTTCTTCACGCCGACGCGGTCGATGGGAATCTTACGTGAATCACCCTGGCTCTGAACGTCCACCACGCCCTATGCCTCCTTCTTGTATTCTGCCCGTACGACCGTTTTCACGTTTCCCCTGGGATTAAAATCGCCAACAACCTCCATCCACCGGGGCTGACAAGCCGTCGCCAGGTCTTCCAATATTTTATTGGTGGCTTCTTCGTGAAAGACCTCCTGATCCCGGAATTTGTTGATGTACAGCTTGACGGATTTAAGCTCCAACAGAAGCTTGTCGGGAACATACGTCACATGAATCGTGGCAAAGTCGGGATAGCCCGTCATCGGGCAGAGGCAGGTAAATTCCGGCAGGGTAATGCTGACCTCGTAATCCCGGCGGGGATACTTGTTCTCAACGGCTGTGAGTGTGCTCTTGCGTATTTTTTTCTGGCCTTTCTTTAACTCGGCCATTTTTCATCCTTTATGTTATGGATTGTACCACTAATAGCACGATGGCGAACAGGGCTTGCAAGGCAATCCGATTCATAGTTTTCATGCTTTTTGAAAATTTACGCGTCATACGCGATGGGATCGGTTATGCCGGCCTGGTGAAATCCCTTCTTCCTCAGAACACAACTGTCACACACGCCGCATGCCGTTCCTCTGGGAGAGGGATCGTAACAGCTCTGGGTCAGTCCATAATCAACACCCAGGACAACACCTTTTTGGATGATCTGAGACTTGGTCATCCGAATCAGGGGCGTATGAATCGTGAACGGCCTGCCTTCCGCACCGGCTTTAGTGCCCATATTGGCCATCCGCTGGAACGCCTCGATGAACTCGGGACGGCAGTCGGGATAGCCCGAGTAGTCTACAGAATTGACACCGATAAAAATGTCCGATGCACCCAGGCTCTCGGCCCAGGACAGCGCATAAGACAAAAAGACGATGTTTCGTGCAGGGACATACGTGACGGGAATGCCGCCCGCGATTTCCCCGACTGTGCGATCTCTGGGAACGGGGATGTCCGCCGTCAACGCAGAACCGCCAATGGCTGCCAGGTCGATATTCAGAACCAGGTGCTCTTTCACGTCCAGGGCTCGCGCGATTTTCTCCGCAGCCGGAACCTCCAGGCGGTTCTTCTGCCCATACCGAAAACTCAATGCGTAAAGATCGTAGTTTTTATCCCTCGCAATGGCCAGCGTCGTCGAAGAATCGATGCCCCCGCTGAGGAGCACCACGGCCTTTGCAGACACCCTACTTTCCCCCCTGTGCATCGGGCCAAAGGATGTTGTGAATCTGAAGTTGGAGTCGAACCCTTAAACCATCATTCAGGATCCACCGGGCGAGCCGGGCCGGATCCAGCCTGTCATGGGCTGGGGAGAAAAGGACGGTAACTTTTTCTGTTAAACTATACCGGCGGATCACATCCTTCGCCCATGCATAATCGGCCTTGTCTGTCAACACAAACTTGACCTCATCCCCAGGGCCGAGCCGGTCCACATTCTTCCAGTCTGTTTGATGGTGTTCGCCGCTGCCCGGGCATTTGATGTCTATGATGGAGATCGCTTCTTTGGGGAGCACGTCGATGTTCTGCGTCCCGTTTGTCTCGATCAGCACACGGTATCCTTTATCCAGAAGCTGCTTGGCCAACTCGGGCGTCTCCTCTTGGAGAAGGGGTTCGCCCCCAGAGATCTCCACCCAGGGACAACCGTACCCGTCAACAGCAGCCAGGATATCGGGAATGCTGACATCCCGGCCTTCATCGTACGCGTACTCGGTATCGCAGTAGGAACATCGGAGATTGCACCCGGTCAAACGGATAAAGACGCAGGGAACACCGGTATACGAGGATTCACCCTGGATAGAGTAGAAAATCTCGTTGACTCTCAGCACGTCAATCCTCTGAATACGAAACGGCGTAGTATGCCGACTCCCATACCGTCACTTGGTGGATACGCACGGAAGAAGGAAGAAGCGTTTTGATCTCCATGAATATATACCGGGCCAGGTTCTCGGCCGTGGGGTTTTCCTTGTCAAAAGGCTTCACATCGTTGATGTGGTGATGGTCGAGCCGCTGGATCACCGATTGCGTGATGGCTTTCAGCTCTTTGAAGTCAAAGCTGATCCCGATGTCGTTGGTCTCGTGGGTTTCGACCTCCACACGAACCTTCCACGTGTGACCGTGCAGGTCCTTGCACAGTCCCTGATAACCGTGTAACTGATGAGATGCCGCGAAATGTGTTTCTATGAATATTCTGTACACAAGTCTCTTCCTTACGCACCAAACAGTTTACGATCCAGCGCGATATGCTTAAGTTCGAGGGTGAACAAGGCTTTGTCGCGCGCTTCCGACTCTAACTCCTTCTCGTCCTGTCTAATTTTCCTGGCTTCCGCCTTCAAGAGTTTCTGTGCGTGAAACTTGTCTGCCGCGGCCTTTTGCTCTTTCTCTGGAGTCTGCTTTTCCTTATCATCCTCTGTCAACGTTTCTTTTATCTTTTGAAGTTCTTTGGCGTGCTTCTCCAGATCGTTCTGAAACGCCTTGATCTCATCCTCCGAGTAAGCCATTTCCTCCTTGATACGCTTTTCCAGATCCTCGTTGATGCAGAGAAGCTCCTCCTTGAGATCGTCGATTTGGACTTTGTATCGAGCGATGGTGCTTTCCAGTTTTTTCTTCCGCCTGCGATTTTTCGTACGGGCGATATCGTCGTTCCATCGACGGACTCTGACAAGCCGCTGCTCGAGTTCTCTACGAAGTATGTTCTTCTCGGCAATATCGCTCTTCAGTTGCTTTTCTTTTGTCGTATGGGTATCCATGCCAATCTCCCGATTGTTACCACCTAAAACCGTGTCGTTCACTGCGTATATGACGAAACTAAGTATAGCAAGAAAACGGGGGTTTGTCAAGAATTTTTATTACTCGCTGTATGTGGACAATATCGATCCAAAACGATGGCTTGCATCGACTCTGTGGATGACCGCCATACATCCTCAGATGTTCTCCCATCGCGCCTACAGACAAACACGAACCCGCGTTCCCTCCCCCTTCTGGCTCGCCACAAAAATCTCCCCTCCGTGGTCCTCGACGATTTTCTGAACAATAGCCAATCCCAATCCCGTGCCTCTCCTCTTAGTCGTGTAATAGGGCCGGAATAGATTCTCCAGCGTCTCTTCGTCCATGCCTTCGCCCTTGTCCCTCACCTCGATCTCCACCGACCGTCCCGGGGTATCGCAGACCCTTGTCGTTACCACGACGGTACCCTTGTGATGGGATGCCTCCACGGCATTCTTGATGATGTTATTCAGGAGCCGTTTCATCTGCTCCCGGTCCGCCTCGACAAGGGGAAGTTCCTCCCCAATATGCATCGTGATCTTCACCGAACCGCACGACGGCTTCATCAGATGAACCACGGATTGTACCACACGATTGATATCCAGGCGGGCCTTCTCAGGACGGGGCATGCGAGCAAACTCGGAGAATTCCTTGGCCATACCTTCCAGACTACGAAGTTCCTCTTCCACAGCCTGGAGGCTGTCCGAAATACTCGGCAGTAGTTGTTTGTCCCGGAAATGATCCCGAAAACGACGCAGGGAAATCGAAATGGGCGTGAGGCTGTTCTTGATCTCATGAGAGATTTGTCGCGCCACACCCTGCCAGGCAGCCAGCCTCTCGGCCTGCAGGAGCTTTTGACGGCTGGTGTTCAGATCCTGGGTCATTGTATTAAAGGATTCCACGAGAAACTGGAATTCGTCCTTGGCCTTCGTCTCCACCCGGACAGACAGGTCTCCTTCGGCGACACGTCTCATACCGCCCACCAGGGCCTGTATCGGCTCGCTGATCCCCTGGGATATCTTCCTGGACGTAGCGATGGATAGCAGAGCCAATCCCACCACCAGGAGCACAGCCAAGGCCCAGATGAGGTTTTTCTGAATGATAGACTCTTTGATGAGAGAAAGGGTGCTGTAAATTCCGAAGGCTCTCTCAACTTCTTCTCGGGCATCCATCACATACGCGGGTATGGTGTATGCGGCCAGGGCAACCGACGAATCGGCCAGGACGCGGTAGACGATCATCATGCTCTGGTTACTCTCTTCATCGGCAGGAATGATGGTGCTGATGCGCCGCGTAGTCATGACATCGTGTATCGTTTCCGGCCGTGGCATCCACCGGCGAAACCGGGAACTTTTCGGCAGACAGATGCTGTGATGACAAACCACTCCGTCACCTTCTAGGCGATAATGCCCGGCCGCGTGGATATTCTCCTGCTCCAGGAGTTCCGTCGACCACTCCCTGTAATCATCATGAACGTGGAGAAACGCTTCCCCGCGTTCTTCAACCTGCGTTTTGATTGTCTCCAAGGAGGTATTCAGGGCTTCCCCAATCCCTGGAACTAGGAGCAGGTCCGCACCCCGTGTGATTAGGTTGGCCACGATAAACGTCATGGGCACGGTGGGAATCAGGACGAACAGAAGAAACAAAGCGGTTAGTTTCATCCGGAATCGGGTACGAATCCGGTTCCGCCTCCAGATGAAAAAATGGTACGTGCCCAGAAGAACCAGCGCCACGACAATCCATATCAAGTACACGGTCATGTCATCCCCCGATCCTTTTCCTCATCACCAGATAATGGAAAAGCGCCCTGTCGAACGGCTGAGAGATGTCCGTGGCCACGTAATCGATCCGGTGCTGGCGACATTCCCGCTTGTACCGGTCCAGAAAACCGGATACCCTTTTGGTGTACTCCGACCGAATATGCCAGGGTTGTGTCTGAACCTTCTCTCCCGTTTCCATGTCGACAAACAACGCATCTCCGTCAAATGCGAATGCTTTCTCCATGGGATCGAGTATATGAAAAACGATGACTTCGTTCTTTCGATGTCGAAAGTGCTTCAAGGCGTTCAGCACCTCGTCGGGATCGTCGAACAGGTCGGAGAGCACGATTATCAATCCCCGGCGTTTGATGCGCTCGGCCAGGTCGTGGAATGTGGTGGATACGCGTGTCATGCCGCCACTCTCCAAAGCATCCATTTCTTTAAGCAGGACGTGAAGATAGCTGAATACAGAACGGGGAGGAAGGTAGGACCGAATATTCGTATCGAAGGTCACTAGGCCCACGGCATCCCTCTGGAGGAGCATCAGGTACGATAATGCAGCAGCCAGATACGTAGCGTATCGGAGCTTCGTGACTTTGCCCGAGGCATAACCCATCGACCCTGAAGCGTCCAGGAGGATATACGCCCGGAGGTTGGTCTCCTCCTCGAACTGTTTGACGTAGTATCGGTCCGTTCGACCCCATACTTTCCAGTCGATATGTCGCAACGGGTCGCCTGGTATGTAGGGCCTGTATTCGGAAAACTCCACGGAAAATCCATGGTACGGACTCCGGTGCAGGCCCGTGATGAATCCTTCCACCACGAGCCGTGCCACGAGATCGAGCCGGGATAGACGCGAAACGACCTCGGGCTCCAAGTATTTCCGGTAATCTGTTTTCGTATTCATGCGTTCTATTTAAAAAAAGCCGATTCTCACCCCACAATATTATAATGTAACACATTTTTCCATCTTTTTACAAACTATTTTTCCTCAGGCAACTCGATGAACGGATACCCTTTCATAGAATCGTCGGATGGGCTCTGAGAATGATCGGTACGATTCATTCAAAGATTGTATGTCGGGGAAATACGTGAGGGAGCGTTTCGATAGGATGTTCATTCCGCATGTTCTTTTGCGGATACCGGATGTTTTGTATTCTATATGATTTCGGAACGGATTAGAACACGTCGAGGTCGTTTCCGTAAATAACGGTTCCGTCGTAAACTTGACGTATCTCATCCAACACATCCTGGGGTTTCGCACCCCACAATAGCTGATGATACAGGACGAGTATCTTGGGCTGGACTCTGGCCGCTAACTTCCCTAGCTCGATGGACGACGTGTGAGAATCGGCATGGTACGCCTGCCACTCAGCAGGCCGGGTTTCAAAACCTTTGACAGAATAGACTTCATGGACGAGCACATCGCAACCCAGGCAATGCGAGGCGATGTCCACCCGAGGTGTGCGGTCGCCACTGACGACAACGACGCGATCCGGTGTTTCGAATCGATACCCGAACGCTTCATCCCAAGCCCCATGATGGACGGGAAAGGCCCTCACGGTCACGTTGGAGTCCTGATAGACAACGCCCGGTTCGATCTCGTGGACATCCACCCTGTAGCCCTGCGTATTGATGGGTTCCAGGCCGTTGATGCGAACGTCGATATCCTCCTTGTAGGCTTCCAGAATGTGCTCTGTCATGGCCTTTAGCCCACGCGGGCCGAAGACCGTCAGGGGCCGGTCGCGTCCCAGAACCCAGGGCGTAAATATAAGATCGGGATAACCGGTTGTATGATCCGAATGCAGGTGGGTTAAAAAAGCTGTCGTCAGTTTGGACACCTCCAAACCGGCGATGCCTTCCTGATAGGCCGCGGACGCGCGGCGAACGACACCCGGCCCAAAATCGACGATGTACGGTGTTTCCCCCACGACCACAGCCACAGCCGTTCCCGACCGGTCCGGTTCGGCATTGGGTGTACCCGAACCCAGGAGGACAACACGCGTTTTATCGGCCGTGTCATTCTGAGAATATCCGATCCGGATGGGATACAAAAATCCGAATAACACAAAGATGACGAAGGTATATCTGCAACGAATAACCATGTCCGCATTTCCTCCCCAGTACATGTCTACCATCAACGCAGCAGGACGACTTTTTTCATCCAACTCTGCCGTTCAAACCGGAACCGCAGGAAATACACACCCGACGGCGCAGGCGTCCCATCGTGCAGTCGTCCATTCCAGGCGATGGAATGATCACCTGCATTCTGACGCGTATTCATCAGCGTCATGGAATGCCTGCCCATCGTATCATAAATATCGACGGTTATCCTCCCGGCATACGGAATTACGTAATCGACTCGGGTTCTCGGATTAAACGGGTTCGGATAGGGATTGCCCAGGTAAAAGTCCTGGGGCACCCGTTCCTCCACGACACTGAGATCGACCTCTGCCAGGCACGCCAGGCTACCGATGGAAAGCCGGGCAAGGTCCAAGAAATAAGATCCCTGTAATCGGGAATACAGGTCTCCTGTGCTGTGGTAAAAGGGCGTATGATCGCTCCAGTCCTCGATAATCATGATACCGGGATATCCGACGTTCCAGAACGATCCATGGTCGCTAGCGCCAATGGAACCGAAATCGTAGACTTCAGGATACAGGGAAAGGTTCCAATCCGATACATTCGACGCCACAAATTCACCGATGTCTTGAGAGGCCTCCATCGAACCAGAATGAATATCGAAAAACCCATCGTAATTGCTGTCGTACCCGATCATGTCCAGGTTGATGACACCCAGGATTTGCTCGTTCAGCGAAGCGGCCTCTGTAGCATAGGCAGCACTCCCGATGAGGCCCTGTTCCTCCGCCGCAAATAGGACGAAGCGTAACGAATACGCGAAGTCGTACTTGCTCAGTACACGGGCGGCTTCCAGAACCGCGGCTGTACCACTGGCGTTATCGTCTGCCCCGGGCGCTCGAACCATCGGGTTCTCTGAGACGGCATCGTAATGCGCACAGATAATATAGTGCCGATTCGGGTACATGAATCCAGTCTTCGTGGCACTCACGTTATACAACGCCATGTCAGGAATGGATTCCGTTTGACAATGCCACGTATCACTCATGTCCTCGCTGCGCGCCACGATCCCCCTACCGGCTGCCCACGCTATACCGTTTTCAACGACATCAACACCGTACAGTTTCTTCCCGGTTACATTCCCAGCCGACAACCACGTTTCGCCCCCATCCGTGGTCTTCAAACAAGAACCATTGGATCCTACGATCACGCCCAAGTATTCATCCAAAAAATCCACATCATAAAACGAATCCGTCACCGCCATGGGGACGCTCATCCACGACATACCGCCGTCCGTCGTCCTCACGACAGTGCCCCTGGATCCCACGGCACAGCCCGTCCGGTCACTCGGAAAATCGATCGCATACAGTGTATAGTCCGCCTCCGAAGCCTGCAATTCCCAGGTTTGTCCGGAATCGGTCGTTCGAATCAACGTTCCCCCGCTGGCCACCGCATAACCGGTATCATCGTCTAAAAAATATATGTCGTACAGTCGACGAATCGTGGATGATTTCTGGTAATTCCAAGTTGTCCCACCATTACTCGTCCTGCAAATAACACCACCGTTTCCGCATACCCAGCCCACACGGCCATTCAGAAAAAAAACACTGTACAGGTTCTGGGCCAAATTCGCATACAGCCTCTCCCATGTGATGCCTCCGTCGGTCGTCTTCACGATATAACCTTGATCCCCGACCACATACACCGTATCTTGATTCACGGGAAAGGCCGATCGATAGACAACGCCTTCACCACAGGTATGCCCTACATGCCATGACCCACCACCGTCGTCTGTTCCGTATATACACTCTTGCGTGGTCAGCCACCCCTTTTGACGATTGTCGGAAGCGAACTGCACATCGTAGAACGTATTCAAACTAAACGGATGATAGACAGGATCGTATCCCATCTCCTCCAAGCGTGCTCCAATGTAGTCTCTCGCTTTTCTGATTTCTGGACTGTAAGAGTACCGTGTCATGATGGAGTCCTCTTGATCATCACGGAAAAACGAGGACTCCCCGCTGAGATGACGGACGGTTCTAATCAGGTACTGAAGGTTGACCGAGTCGATGATGGCTCCTACCATGGAAGTCCGGTACGTAGATGAGAGGGCTTTCCTGTACAACGGTTTGGATTCTGAACGTACGTGTGGCTTCTGAAAAAATATGCGCTGTCCGTGATAAATACGAGGCAATTCCTTCAGGAATGTTCCTTCGTGAGCCCGAACGAGGGCCCATCGATCATCCTGCCAGAGAATACGCACCCCTCCGATACCTGAGAAGTCGTCATGCCAACGCGGTGATTCGAATCGGGCTTCCACCCAGTAGCAGGCACCCATTTCCGCATCCTCGTCCAGGATGCGATAATCCTTGCCTCCCAAGCCCTGCGGGTCCAACTTCCATATGAGGGCAAACACATCATTCTGATGAAGAAATACACCGTCGAGATTCTCTGGGCTGATCCTGTCCAAAAAAAGGCCCGTGGTATGAATAAGATACTGACCGTGAGCTCCCGCAGATAAAACCACGAGGAGCATCGCTACAAGCATGAGACGTAAAGACGTTTGGGTTTTCATCATAGAATTCCTGAACATGAACCTTAAATCATGGGATTTAAACTGCACAAAATTTCCACCTTTGTCAAGGATAATCTTCCAACAAAAACGACCTCCATAAACAAGACGGCCCTCCGATACGAAATCCTTCTCGTGTCAGAAATATGTAAATGCAACCGGTTGACGTGAATACGCCCTCAACAGCCATCGGATGATAAAAAATTACTGAATACGGCTCTATTTTTTCGTATATTGGAAAAAGCCCTCTAAAACGAACCGGTGTGTAAGAATCCTATGGGATACAGAAAAGTACAACAACCATCCTGCATCATCCTGGTTCTCCTCCTGTCGCTCATGCTATTGGGAGTGCCGGGGGGAAACACGCAGACGACCCGGATAACCATTCCCCTGGGACTGGAAGGCTCGCCAACGGGATCGGATAGTTATGTCCCCTACTATAGGCCGGTCAGGCCCCGTATCGTCCTGGCCCTAAGCGGAGGCGGTGCCCGTGGGCTTGCCCAGATCGGTGTCCTTAAAGTCCTGGAGCGCCACGGAATCCCCGTTGACGGTATTGCCGGCAACAGCATGGGCGCCATCATCGGCGGTCTTACCTGCATGGGGTATACGGCTGCCGAAATAGAAAGCCTTGCTTACCAAATCCACTGGGACCAGATCATCAGAGACACACCCCCCCGGAGACAGCTCTTCCTGGGTCAGAAAGAGGAACGCGGCCGGCATATCCTTCAGCTTCGTCTAAAGGGACTCTCTTGGGACATCCCTTCGGCTTACACAGCCGGTCAAAAGTTGACCGACTTGATCACCGACCTCGTCTTGAATGCACCCTACCCCCACTCCACAGATTTCGATGATCTGGCCATTCCATTTAGGGTGCTGGCCACAGACCTGCTCACAGGGAAAAAAGTTGTTCTGCAAAACGGCTCCCTGATCCAGGCGTTGCGGGCCAGCATGACCATTCCCCTCCTCTTTACGCCTGTAAAAATGAATGGAGCTCTGCTGGTGGACGGCGGCTTGGTACAGAACCTTCCCGTATCCGAAGCCAAAGACATGAACGCAGACCTGGTCATCGCCGTGGACACATCCTCCAAGCTCAGAGAATCCCACCAACTCCGGGCACCCTGGGAAATCGCCGACCAAGTCACGACCATCATGCAGCAGGATCAGACGCGCGGGCAACTGGCGCTGGCCGATATTTCGATTCAGCCTCATCTGGAGAACATCTCGAATACGGCCTTCGATAAAACCGAAATCCTCATCCATTCCGGTGAAGAAGCCGCACAACAGGCAATATCCGCAATAGAACGGTTTATCACCGATGACTCCGAACCGTCCATGGCTCCCGCTTATCGGATTGAAAAAGTGACCCTGGAGGGATGCATCAACTTAGATCCAGAATCCCAGTTAACCAGACTGGCCCTCGACACATCGAATGCTGTGCCAATGAAAGAAATCGCATGGGCTGGTCAGGCCCTCTACCAGAGCGGCTGTTTCCGGTCCGTCTCTGCTGTGCTGGATACCGCCATACACCACCTTCAGTTTCTCGTCGAGGAGAATCCCCGAATCGAATCAATCGGCATTCAGGGTAATCGCGTGTTCAGCGACTCGGCCCTTCTGGCATGTCTGGTAAGCCGACCGGGAGAGGTGATCAACATCCATAAAGGACGCCAAGATCTCCGCCGCCTTATCAACATATATCGTGACGCCGGGTATGCCCTTGCCGCAATCGAAAGTATACGAATCGACGGTGGAACGCTTATCATCGAAATCGATGAAGGCATCGTGGATGAAATTCGGCTCTCAGGTAACGACCGCACGCGTCCGTTTGTTATTCTGCGCGAACTGCCCCTGAAGCCTGGCGATCTCTTCAACGTCTCCCTCCTCAGACAGGGTATCGCAAATATCTACAGCACCGGGTACTTTGAGGGCGTCCACTTCGACATTCAGAAGAAAAACCGCCATCACACAGTCGTCCTTCATTTAATCGAACGCGGTTATACCCTCCTGCGCATGGGTCTCCGGTACGATCTGGAAAGGCGAACCCAGGGATTCGTTAGTGGCGTGGAGGAGAACCTCTTGGGTGCCGGAATCAAGGGATCGATCATGGGGCTCCTGGGTAATAGAGATAGAGCCGTTCAGCTGCGGCTCTGGTCGGACCGTCTGTTTAAATCACTGCTTACCTACCGTCTGGACCTGTCCGCAGAGAGACGTCTTTTCGACCATTATGAAAACCATCACCACGTAGGAATCTATTCGAAATCACACATGTGGGGTGCATTTTCCCTGGGCCAGCAGATGCGCCGGCTGGGAACCCTATCGCTGACCATCCGATCCGAAAGATTCATCCTGGAACCTCAGGAAGGCGACAATGTCCCGGATGAGAAATACACACTCATGAACATCTCGCTCCGGTCCGTGGTGGACACGCGGGACAGAATGCCCTTCCCGCGCACGGGCAAGTACCATTTCCTGGAGTACGAAACAGCCGGCAGTTTCCTGGGTAGCGAGGTTTCCTACTTCAAGCTCTCTTCCTCGATGGAAACATACGTTCCCTTGAACGAATCGTTTACCCTCCACCCCCGGATCTGTTGGGGTACCTCCGACCTCACCATACCCTTCGTGAAGCAGTTCCGGATGGGCGGCCTGAATTCCTTCGTGGGGCTCCCCGAAGAAGCATTCGTGGGCAAACGATACGTCGTGGTCAACGGAGAGCTGCGCTGCCAGATACCCTGGCCTCATTGGCTGGAGTCGTATGTATCGCTTCGTTATGATTTAGGGGGCATCTGGGGAAGATACGTGAGAATATCGACAAAAGATTTTAAGCAGGGAATAGGCGCTGTTCTTTCCATCAACACACCCTTGGGCCCCATACACGTGGGATACGGCACGATGAGTGACGGCAAGCAACATGCTTACTTTTCGGCGGGATATCCTTTCTAGCTTCCATGTCCTCTCGGCATAGCCATCCAGACGCTTTATTTCATAAAAACAACGCGTGTCGTATGAAAATGTTCAGTGCCCACCTGCAGGGCACAAATATAGACGCCGCTCGCGACAATCCTGCCATCATCGTCTCTGCCGTCCCAAAATTCTTTGTGAGATCCGGCCGTTTGTTGTGTGTTGACGAGGGTTCGAACCTTCCTTCCTCTTAGATCGAATACGGTTAACCGGACATCCGTTGTCACCAAGAGCTCGTATGCGATAGTCGTAACGGTGCCCCTGCCTGATATGAGGGAACTGCGGGATGAGAATGGATTAGGATAACTTTGCCGTAACCTGCAAGCCGATTTCGCGGGAACATAATCCCTCCAGTCTATGACGCTAGCCCAGACATTGTATCCTTCGTCTCTGTCGCATGACTTCCATGCCGTATACATCACATCATTCATCAGTTCCACTTCCGGTGCATATTTCTGTTCCGAGCCGGAATGGGACACACGAAAATTACTCCCGATAGGCGTTCCATCTTGTGTATAGCGCTGGGCATAGATGTCTATCTCACCGTTTCCCGATCGCTTATCCGCCCACACAACCACGGAACTTCCCGTGGCATCATCGACATTCACCGAAGGATGAATTTGTGCGGCATCCTCTTCATCGTCGTTGACTCGAAAGTTCATACCCACAAGGGTACCGTCGGCAGAATAGTATTGAGCATAGATGTCCGACTCATAATCCAAATTCCTCCTATCCTGCCATACGATAATAAAGTTCCCTGTCTCGTCGGTACCTATGGCGGGACTGTCACAAAACGGCCATCGATCCGGATTACCTTCCCCGACGATGTTATCTCGCTCGTTGACGAGGAATCTGTGTCCCAAGGGCTTTCCGTCTCGTGAATACAGTCGGCCGTAGATATCACCGTGGCAAAGTCCGTGGCCGGTCCAGACCACACCAAAAGCACCCGTCTCTGCGACACCAAGAGAGGGCTGCCGCGCCGATGTACCCTCGTTTATACTGCCGTAGACTTCAAAATTAGCCCCTATGGGCGATCCATCATCGGCATACTGCTGAGCGTATACATCAAAATTACCAGTCCGGTCGTCCCTCCATACAATCACGAAATACCCTCGTCCGTCAACATCGACCGTCGGTAACCATTGAGGTGCCTCACCCTCATCATCGTTGACCCTGAAATTGTTGCCTACTCTCAATCCATCCGAGGAAAATCGTTGCGCGTAGATATCACTGACGACATGGCGATAGTCCTGCCATACCACGACGAAACGACCGCCTGCATCGCACGCAACACTCGGCGACTTTTGCGATGCGCTCCCCTCGTCGTCGTTCACTCGAAAATTAATCCCGATGAACATGCCATCAGGTGAGAATCGCTGGGCAAATATATCACCACTGGGATCCTGGCTATCGTCCCGCCATACGACTACGAAGTTACCCATCCCATCCACAGCAATGGATGGAGACCCATCATCGATTCCCGCTGAGCCTTGATTTTCATTCACCCTGAAATCCGGAATCGTCGATTGGGCAAAGGACGCATTCCATCGTGTTAGGGTAATACATATCAGCAAAAGGATTAAAAGACGTTGTTTCATCATTTGTCGATCCTTTTTAGAGATGAAGAAGGCGGGCTGTACAAGAGATCCTGTCTGTTGGGATACGCTTTCCTAAATTCTGTGGGTGTCATGCCCGTGTGCTTCTTAAGGGACTGGATAAACATCAATTTCGAAGGAGGGCCCATCCCTCGAGTATCGTTTGTTTCTGCGTTCCAGAATCTGCCACCGGATGCTTGGCTTCTCCTATCCGATAACTGCTGAGGAAATTATAAAAATTATGTTCAAAATTTCCGTTTCTAACTTGCGATAACTCTCGATAAAATATAGATAGGCTTTGTGCTCGTTCATTCGAATCAGAATGCCTGTGCCTGAGCAGAAAGCTGCCAACAAATCGAAGACCAAAACACCTGCCTAGCCGAGAGCTTTTCGTCCATCATATATATAGACGTATATAAACTAAGATTCCCTGTTTATATCTCAAGATAATCCGAGGAGTGCCAAAGCACGCTTCGAGCGTTTCATTTTGAAAGGTTTGTCTTACGAAAAAAAACCCCCAGCCTAGTAGAAAGCTGGGGGTTTTAAGCCGAGGAAGGCTCTATTGTCTTGGAGGTTATCGATTCCTTCTCAACTGTCTTAACTGCTCCAATCGACTTATATCGCGCTGCTGGTTCCACTTCACCCAATCGGATTTTTCGTCCTGATCCTCCGCGCTGAATCCCCCACTCGAGACCACTTTTCCCTGAGGGTCGATGGTAATCTGTTGCATGGCTTTGATGATATACATCCACTCGTCCAGCGAAACTTCGCGCGGACCCGGCACTTCGCGGGGACCGGGCACTTCATGGGGAACCAAGGATCTGGGTTGGAGATCGGTTCGCTGGGGTGCATTGGTGATTCGTACTTCTCCCTTGTACACCTTGAGCTGGGTCGTGGAATCATCTTCCACCCGCATACGAAACAGGGTCCCTGTGATGGCCGCCGCTGCGATGGGTGCGGAAACATCGAACTTCGTCGTCGTCTCTACCTCATGCACAGAGGCCCATATTTCTCCCTGTTCCAGTCCAATCTCGGTCTGGACCTTTTTTTCTTTTGTCTCTGTGTACAGCTTGATGATGTCGATGATGGTTCTGGGAGCGAGACGAATGAGGTCCAACTGAGCAAGGTCGACTTCGGCCCGAGATTGTCGGTATGTTCTGACCTTGTCCCCGGAGAGGACCTCCGTATTCACCGGCGCATCCTCCCAGTTTTCCACATCGGTGGGCTGCCGCCTTACCTGTCCATCGGTATAGGTGACGATGCCCTTCTTCTCCGCATCCGTAAATCCCGTGAGAAGGATCCCTCCCACAAGAAGTGCGGAGGCGAATACGACGCCTTTGAACAGAATTCTCATTTTATTCCTCCTACCCCTTCCTCTGGATAATAAAGGCCGTAAACCAAGTCTACCAGCTTAATGGCCTCGCGAGAAAATGGATCGACATCGCGCTTGAAGAGTTCGTTGTCGATTAAGATTTTCGCCACTCTCCAGCTCTCGGCTTCGTCTAGCTTATTGATCAGCTGTTCGTATTCGACACTGTCTCCGCCGAAAAGCTTTTTAATAAACACTTTCTCCGATTTGGTATCTATAAATTCCCTCAATCCCTTCTTCTCTGTGGCTGCCTGGGCTTTTACGGAACCCTCACCATGCGCTTCTTCTTTGAAATCTTCTTTTTTCTGCGTTCTGCGGATGATCCTCATGGGTTTCTTGGGCTCTTCTTCCTTCTCCACCTTTGTAGCAATATCCTCTGTTTCCTGCGAAGAGAGTTCTTCGGTCAACACATCGTCCAAGTCCAGTTTTTCTTCCTCAAACGAGATCGTTTCTTCTTTCGTCTGCGTGGTATCCTGGCTTTCCCATTCCACCTCTTTTTTCTCTTCTCTCTCGGACTTTACCTCGTCTTTAGGTGTGGCGCGACTATCATCGCTGTCTTTGGAAAATTCCTCCTTCAGCTCAAGGTACCTCTTCAGGGTGACCTCCAGGTCTGACACGGTAAAATCCTCCCGTCCCAGTTTCATCTCCACATCCAGGGCACGACGAAATCCCCACAGGTTACGATCTGCCAAAAGATCCTGAAGGACGTTTCCTTCCACCCGCGTGATCTCTTCCCCCTTTGTCTCAGACAGGAACTCCGTCAAAGCAGACACATCTCTTACAATAACCTTCACCGGATCTTCGTCCGTAGAGCGATGCAGGACATCCGTGACGACTCTATTAAAATCCTCAGCCGTTAAGGATGTCTTGCCCAGCTTATGACATTCGTTGATCACATCTCCGGCATAGGGGAGTTCTTGCTTGAAAGACATCAGAATCCCATCCACGTCCGAAAGCTCCACGGAGTCGCGGTTCTCGAAGAGCATCCGGCGCATCGTATCCGACGGTTTGACCAAGTAGTTCATCCTCAACACCAATGCCTCTTTCAGGATGGTTTCCACCTCTTTATCGTCAAACGCGGCGGCTTCTCGGAATACATCGAGAAAACGGCTCTTTAGATTGTCGAGATCGTCGGTTCTGAGATCAAAATGAGGCGTGGATTGGATGGTCAGCGGAGATTCTTTCTGTATATACGTTTCGACACGATTTTTAAAGACGGTCTTCACGAACGTCGGCACACCATCATCAGCCGATATTTCTCGGAATAGCACCCGCTCTTTGCTGTCGAGGATGCGTTTTTTAAGACTGGTAACCAGAACAACGGTTTCATTTTCCCACATGGCACTCACCTTTCTACACATCAAACAGTATGAATGTCTCCCAACAGATTCCCCTCTTTCTTAGCAGAAGACCATGCCGGGTAACTGCTTTCATCTCTGTGCAAATATCATGCCTTGTAGGATCGAACGCTTCGCCTCCCAATACCCCGGTGAATCGGTATCGCTTTACATCGTTGTGACTAAAATTATCACTTTTCACTCGAAACGTGGAAAAAACCAGGCCGCCTTCGATGAGATAAAGAATCTCTCGCAGCCAGTTCAGGATCAGCTCCTCGGCGCTCTCTCCGTGAATCTCAAGCTGATGCTCCTCTCTGACCGAAACCGACTCCGCATCGACGATCTGGGAAACCATTCCCCTGGCCGCCTCCTCCAGTACTTCTTTCCAATCCTCACCCCATACCCGCAATCCCAAATCGGCCGTGTGGCTGACAATTTCGAATCCCCCCGACGTCTACTCTTCCTCCTCGCGTACGACTCGAGCGACGTCTGCAACCTTATCATCATCGTCCAGCCGGATGAGACGAACGCCCTGAGTATTCCTTCCTATCACACTGATATCTTCCACCTTCTGACGGATAACAAGGCCATTGGCCGTGATCAGCAGAATGTCATCGGAATCCAATACGTCCATGATGGCCAGAAGATGACCGACCTTCGGACTAGTCTTCAGGGTGATGATGCCCTTGCCGCCCCGGGCCGTAATCCGGTAATCGGAAATGCTGGAACGCTTACCATATCCCTTGCTGGTGACAACCATGAGCGTTCCGTCGCGTCGGACGACGACCATGCCGATCACCTGGTCGCCCTTGGCCAGGCTGATTCCCTTAACGCCCGAAGCGGTTCTTCCCATGGGCCGCACCTTAGCCTCGTTAAACCGAATGGCCTTGCCTTCCCGCGTTCCCAGCACGATATCCTGGGTTCCGTCGGTGAGCCTGGCATCGATGAGCGTATCGCCGGACCGTATATTAATGGCATTGATCCCGACCTTCCTGGGATTTCCGAAAGCCACCAATTCTGTTTTCTTCACCAATCCATGCTTGGTGGCCATGAACAGGAACTTATCCTCATCGAAAGATTTGACCGGGACAACAGCTGCCACCCGTTCCCCCTTCTCTACTGAAATCAGGTTCACGATAGCCCTTCCCCGTGATCCGCGTCCTATCTGAGGAATTTCATGAACCTTCAGCCAGTAGCACTTACCCTTGTCGGTGAAGAATAGAATATAGTGATGCGTTGAAGCGATAAAAAGATGCTGAACGGAATCCTCGCGTCTCGTGTCTGCGCCGACGACTCCCCTTCCGCCCCGAAGCTGACGCCTGTATCCCGAAACCGGAAACCTTTTAATGAACCCGGATAAGGAGATGGTGATGACCATGTCCTCTTCGGCAATGATATCCTCGACGGAAAACTCTTCCGTCTTAGCGATGATCTCTGTCCGTCGTTCATCCCCGTATTTTGTTTTTATCTCCTTCAGCTCGTCCTTGATCAGGGCCATTTGTTTGTCTTTACTCGAAAGAATGAGCTTAAGCCGTTCGATCTCTTTGATGAGGGCAAGGTACTCTTCCTCGATCTTCTTCCGCTCAAGACCCGTCAGGCGCTGGAGGCGCATATCCAGAATGGCCTTAGCCTGAATCTCCGACAGGCTGAACTGCTTCATCAGCCCCTTCTTCGCCGTCTCCGGATTCCTGGATTTCTTGATGAGCTGAACGATCTCGTCGATATGATCCAGGGCAATCTTGAGGCCTTCCAGTATATGGGCCCGTTTTTCGGCTTTATCCAAATCAAACCGGGTTCTTTTAAGGATCACATCGTGACGATGATCGACGAAATGCTGAAGTACTTCTTTAAGCGTTAGGATTCTCGGCCTTCCATCCACCAAGGCCAGAAGAATGATCCCAAAGGTACTCTGCATCTGTGTGTGCACGTACAGTTGATTCAGGACGATTTGAGGCTGGGCGTCTCGTTTCAGTTCCACGACGATGCGCATGCCGTCACGGTCGGATTCGTCCCGAAGGTCGGAGATGCCCTCGAGCTTCTTGTCCTTGACCAATTTTGCGATGGTTGTGATAAGGTTGGATTTGTTCAACTGGTAGGGGATTTCGGTTATGACGATAGCGTCGCGTCCTCCCTTTCCCTTTTCCAGGCTCGCGCGAGCCCGAAGGGCGATCTTGCCCCGGCCCGTTCTGTAGGCTTCGGCGATGCCCGCATTGCCGTATATGATGCCCCCCGTGGGAAAATCCGGTCCTTGGACATAGCTCATCAGGTTGTCGTTTGGAATATCGGGTTTTTCAATCAGCGCGACCAACGCATCGACGACTTCGCCTAAGTTGTGGGGAGGAATATTGGTGGCCATACCCACAGCAATACCGGAAGCGCCGTTGACGATGAGATTGGGAAAAATGGAAGGCATTACCAGGGGTTCTTGGAGGGATTCATCGAAATTCGGTCCAAAATCAACGGTTTCTTTCTCGATGTCCCGGATCATTTCTTCGGCAATGGGTGTGAGCTTGGCCTCCGTATACCGCATGGCTGCTGCTGCATCACCATCCACCGAACCAAAGTTCCCTTGTCCGTCGACCATGGGATACCGGAGGGAAAACTCCTGAACCATTCGTACCATCGAATCATACACGGCAGCATCGCCGTGGGGGTGGTATTTTCCCAGAACATCGCCTACGATGCGCGCCGATTTCCTATAGGGGCGGTTGGGATGCAAGCCCAGCTCGTACATGCCATAAAGAATGCGCCGATGTACGGGTTTAAATCCGTCGCGTACATCGGGAAGCGCCCTTGCCACGATCACAGACATCGAATAATCGATGTAGGAATTTTGCATCTCCTCTTCGATGTATACAGGTACAATGCGATCTCTCTTTTCAGCCATAATTCTCTTTTCTCATTTCACCGTTTCCGTCTCTTTGGGGCATTTACTCTTTTACAATGTTTCCCCCATCAGCGTCTCGCCCGTGTTTTTTAGGTCGATCCGAAACATGGGGAGGTCTTTCCATGCATCCTGGTTAAACATCCAGGTTTCGCACCATTTCTGCATTGTTCTCGATGAATTCTCTCCTGGGTTCCACCTTTTCGCCCATTAAAACAGAGAAGATATGATCGGCTTCTATGGCATCGTCGATGGTGACCCGTAGGATGGTTCTCGTCTCTGGATCCATCGTCGTTTTCCACAGTTGATCTGGGTTCATTTCCCCAAGTCCCTTGTACCGCTGAATCGACACGCCATCCCTCGCCATCTTTGCCTGCAATTCCTCCCTCTCCTCATCGTTGAATGCGTATACCTCGGTTTTACCCTTCTGGAGACGGTACAGGGGGGGCTGGGCGATGTACACGTGTCCCTGTTCGATGAGTTCCCGGAGGTACCGGAAGAAAAACGTCAATAAAAGGGTGCGTATATGGGATCCATCGACATCGGCATCGGTCATGATGATGATCTTTCCGTATCTGAGCTTGGAAATATCAAAGTCGTCCGAACCGATACTCGTGCCCAGGGCCGCCACAATCGTCTGTATTTCCTGGTTGTTCAATATTTTCTCCAGGCTGGCCTTCTCGACGTTGAGGATTTTTCCTCTCAAGGGCAGTATCGCCTGAAATTGACGGTCCCGTCCTTGTTTAGCAGAGCCTCCAGCCGAATCTCCCTCTACCAGGTAAATCTCACAGTGCTCGGGATCTTTGATAGAACAATCCGACAACTTGCCGGGAAGGGTGTCTGTCTCCAGGGCCGTTTTACGACGCGTGAGCTCTCTGGCCTTTCTGGCCGCCTCACGGGACTTGGCCGCACTGATGCCCTTTTGTACGATCTTCTTGGCCACCGCAGGATTCTGCTCCAGGAAATCCGAGAGACCCTCTCCCACGACGGATTCTACGATGCCTCGAACTTCGCTGTTGCCCAGCTTGGTCTTGGTCTGTCCTTCGAATTGTGGATCGGGTACTTTCACGCTGATGACAGCTGTGAGCCCCTCCCGGACATCTTCGCCGGTGAGAGCTACCGCTCCGTTTTTAATTAAATTATTTTTCTGCGCATAGAAATTGAGGGTTCGAGTCAGGGCCGTTTTGAATCCAACCAAGTGTGTGCCACCCTCCGTTGTGGGTATGTTGTTGACAAAACTAAAGATGTTTTCTTGGTAGGAATCGTTGTACTGGAAAGCCACCTCTATGTCCACAGAATCACGAACGCTCTCCACAACGATGGGTTTTCGGTGAATCGTATTTCGGCTGGAATCGATGTATGCGACAAATTCCTTCAATCCGCCCTTGGCATGGAACGTTTTTTCCTTCTCTGTGTCTTCGTCTCTCAGCAAAATTCGGAGCCCTTTGTTCAGGAACGCCAGTTCCATCAAACGCTGACTCAGAATATCGAACTTGAACGTCGTCTTCTTGAATACCTGCGGATCGGGCGTAAACTGGGTCTCGGTTCCGGTTTTATTCTTAACCTTGCCCACAATTTTCATATCATAACAGGGTTCGCCCCGCTCGTATTCCTGCTGATATACCTGTCCATCCCGAAACACCCGCACTTTACAGTGACTGGAAAGTGCGTTGGTGACGGAGACACCGACACCATGAAGTCCACCCGACACCTTGTACGAATCCTTGTCGAACTTACCTCCGGCATGGAGCATGGTCATAACAACCTCAAGAGCGGGCCGATGTTGAGCGGGATGTTCATCGACCGGGATGCCTCTACCGTCGTCTGAAACGGTGATGCTTCCGTCTTTATGAAGGACCACGTCTATCTTGGTACAGTATCCGGCCAGACACTCATCCACGCTGTTATCGATAACCTCGTAGGCGATGTGATGGAGTCCCCGAACGGACGTGTCGCCAATGTACATCGAGGGTCGCTTGCGTACACCTTCCAGACCTTTAAGAACCACTATCTTCTTTGCATCGTATTTTTCTGGCATTCTTCCTCACAACTCTCGTTTCTTATCGTCTTGTCAAAGAAATATAATATCCTCGATGACAGCAGACCCTAACGCTTTGTTGATGTTGCTGATAATCTCCTTTTTATAGAATACAATCTCATTGCGCCACGCATCGTTCTGCACCTTCACAAACAGCTTTGAATCGGACATTCTCACGGGTTCTGTGACTTTAGAAATTCTCTCTCCTACGACATCGTGCCAGATTTGAAGTGCTCTGTACCTATTTACAGATTTTTGTATCCCCAGATCGTTGAGGCATTTATTCAGTATATGCCCTATCGTCTCCATTCATCATGTGCTCAGCTTGATGGGCATCAAGAGCATAAGAAAGGACTCGTCATCGTTCTGTTGGGCCGGAGTCACGATGGCTGCATGAACCGGGCTCTTCACGAGAAATAAAACGTCATCCGTATCGATATGCCGGATGATATCCATGGTATACTGGGCGTTGTATCCGATTTCCATGGACTCGTCGTCGTATTCTACGGCCAATTTCTCCTGGGCTTCACCACCCACATCAACATCCTCGGAACAAACTACCAGTTTCCCCGGCTCTATAGAGAAACGAATCTGATGCGTCAACGCACTGGAGAACAGAGAGACCCTTTTTACAGATGCCAGCAGGAGGTTTTTGTCGACCGTTAACTTTTTATCGTTGTCCCTGGGTATGACGCGTTCGTAATCCGGATACTCCCCTTCCACCAGTCTCGTATACAGGATGGTCTTATCAAAAAGGAAGCAGAGGCCGCTCTCCTCGATGATGAGCTTTGTGGTGCCCTCCTCATCCATGTTTTTCAGGGCGATCTGTACAGCCTTGGGTGGGATGATCATGCGAACGGGTTTGTCATCGTATCGGAAACTCTTGTCCACGATCTTGGAAAGGCGATGACCATCCGTTGCCACCATCCTCAGCTCGTCGGCCATGATCTGCATGAATACACCCATCAGCGCAGGCCGTAGCTCCTCCGTAGATACGGCAAAAATCGTTTTACTGAACATCCTGCTCAGCATGCTGTTTTGAATCTCGATGGTCCTCTCTTCTGAGAAAGTCGGCATATCCGGGAAGTTGTCCTTGGACAGCCCAGCCACTTGATAGAGTCCCTGATCTGTGGTGATCTTCATCCGGTTGTTTTCATCCGATTCAAAATGGATAGGGATATCCGGCAACGACCGTATCATTTCCGTGATGACTTTGGCAGGAAGGGCAATGGCGCCCGGATTGTCAACCTGCTGTGGCTGTACTTCCGTGGTGATGGAAACCTCAAGATCCGTACCCGTGAGTTTCAGTTTGTCACCCTCCAGATCAAAGAGAATATTCTCCAGAATCGGGGTTGTGGATCTTGCCGGGACGACGCCAGATATGATTTGGAGCACTTCTAACAACTGGCTTTGCAGAATAGAGAATTTCATTTTTGTTTCCTCCTGGGATTTACGTCACAGCCCAACTATAAATAGTATACTAACTTTTTATTAAATATTCAAGAAGAATAGTTGTCGTAGTAGAGATGTGTATAAATAGATTTTTTGATTGCATGGATCATTTATGTATATATTAAATAGATAGTTATAATTATTATATAATAGTAAAACTTTGTGAAAAATCCGTGGATAAAATAGCTGTGAATGGGGATAAACAACGGAATCTAAATTTATTGAAAAATCAAGAAAAATCCATCCACGGCGTATCCACAAAACCGGGTGAATTATGCACCGTATTTAAAGGGTGGCCACTTCTATTTTTTTCTTCAGGATGTCTACAGTCTCGGGTAAGTTGTTATCGCTTTGATCGTCGCCCAGGGCGCTCGTAATCGTGCGAACTGCATGAATCACCGTCGTATGGTCACGGCCCCCAAAGTGGAGCCCGATACTCTTCAGGGAGTAACGCGTCATGATTTTGGATAGATACATGGCCAGCTGTCTGGCAAACACGATCTCTTTTTTCCGGCTCTTTCCCCTCAGGAGATCGTCCGGAATGTCGAAATACTGACACACAACCCTTTGTATTTCCTCGATGGAAACATCTTTCCTCTGGCTCGACACCACATCCTTGAGCACGATTTTAGACAGTTCCAGGTTGATGTCCATGCCTTTCAGGGAAGAGAATGCCAGGAGTTTGATGAGGGCCCCTTCCAGCTCCCGGATATTGGACGTGATGTTGGTGGCCACATACTCGATAATTTCCATATCCAGTTCGATGTTGTCGAGCTCCGCCTTTTTCTGGAGTATGGCAATGCGTGTTTCGAGGTCCGGGGGCTGTATGTCTGCCACCAGTCCCCACTGGAAACGAGAAAGCAGCCGTTCTTCCAGACCCTGCAGTTCCTTGGGCGGCCTGTCCGAAGAGAGCACGATCTGTTTGCCCTTCTGGTGGAGCGTGTTGAACGTGTGGAAGAACTCTTCCTGCGTCCGCTCTTTGCTCATGAAAAACTGGATGTCGTCTACCAAGAGCAGGTCCACGTTGCGGTAGATTTCACTGAACTCCGACGTCCGGTTGTTCTGTATGGAATTGATGAACTCAATCGTGAACTTCTCGCTGGACACGTACCGGATGCGGCGCGCCGATCCCCTCTCCCTGGCAAAATTTCCGATGGCCTGGATGAGATGGGTCTTGCCCAGCCCCACGCCGCTGTAGAATACCAGGGGGTTGAAAGACGTCTTTCCGGGTGCCTCGGACACGGCCAGGGCTGCCGCCTTGGCAAACTGGTTGGACCGGCCTTCCACAAAATTATCGAACGTGTACCTGGAATGGAGCTGGGTCTCATCGCCCATGTACGTGCCCGCGTGTTTTTTCGTTTCGCTGATGGGTATGGGCGGCCGATACACCTCGTTCTGGAGGATGGTGTACGTGGGTGTGGCGCCTTCTCCGATGACCTGGGAAAGGGCACCGCGGATGACGTCGGGATAGTGTTCTTCCAGCCACTCGTAGAAGAAATGGCTGGGAACCCTGATGGTCAGCCGGTTGTCATTCAGGCTGATGGGAACGATGGGCAGAAACCACGTTTGAAAACTCTGTGGATTGACGTTGTCCTGGATGATCTTGAGACACCTGTTCCACACGGATTTGGGATCCAAGTTATCCACAGGAACCGAGAAGTTATCCACATCCAAGGTCATAAAACACTCCTTCGACCCGAAAAGTGAAAATCCAGACGAAAAGAAATCTCATAATATTCATGATTTACAGAAAGATACGCCGTGCTTATAGGAAAAATATAAACAAAGGTATCTTTATACATTACAACAAGAAAAGACGGGAAAAGGGGTATTGATGGGAATATTCACAAGTTATCCACATCCAAAAAACCCGCCAATTTTGGCGATGACAATATACCAAAATAGGTGTGAATGTCAAGGGGAAAATAGGCGAAAATTGAAAAAAATCGGGGAAAAATGGTGCATTCCTATTTTGGGGATCGGTCGGCTTCTCAACTGATAAAAAATCTCTCAAGAGGTTCCGATTGTTACAATGATGATGGACGATTCATGGACCGGATTTTTCGTTTACTCATCATCCCCGGCGATGAATCGGAAGCTGGACACCATGTGCGCGTAGATTTTTTTGTGGTTCTCAAAATCCTCGTCGTTGGGATTGCTGGACGCAAAATGCACGTAATAAATCCGGTCTTCGACCATGGCCGCTATAACGGCACCCGTCTGATCGAACTCAAACACCGTGAACCTGGTGGCCGGTTTACCGCCCAGTGTGTCCGGTTCAAAGTTATAGGCCAGACTGCTGTCAAAAGCGTCGATGAACGTCTCACTTGCCCATTGGGAGATGTCGAGTTTTTCCGGGTTGGATATCACGCGTACTTCCAGGATTCCGACGGCCAGTGGATCGTCATCCATCAGGAACGTGACCCCCTGAAGCTCGCTGTTCATCAAGAAATGAGTCGTCCTCCTTGGCGTATCCTCCGTGCGACGCTCTAACTCCATAACCTGCCATGTTTCCGGGAATTCAATGGAATACCCGTATTCTGTGTTCTGAAGGGTTTGCCAATTCACGGAATGTGCTAAAGATAGCATGGCAAAGCAGAGGGAGAGGGTAATACAAATCACAATTTTTTGTATCCTTTTTCTTCGACTCATTGTTAATCCCCTTATGTTTGCATCAAAGCTTATTGATTTTGTGGGGTTCGGGTTTTATTTTGATTATTCAAATGATATTTTCACAATTTAATTGGCTGGACTAATATGATTATTTTATTAAATAGTGTTTGGCTTATTACTATTGGTCAATTTTTTTCCGTATTCTATAATTTAGACTTCCTAATACATATCCAATAATACTACCAAAAATGACGGATGTTGCATTTTCTTTTATAAGACCTAAAATTGCAAGAAGCACAGTACCGCCAACGATAGCGCCCACAGTAACAATTGGTAAAAATGGGCCACTAATTATGGTTTCTAGTTTCTCCATAGAATTACGAAATAATACGCAAGCAATTATAGCAATCCCAATTATAGTAAAACATGACATACCAACCAGAATTAATAAGGTTGAATCACACACAGCAATTTTATCCATGATATTTACCTCAGTTTATTATTTGCATAAGATTTGGATTACAAGCGTGACGCTCCGGTTAAATAACAATGCCATGTGCGGTACTGTCCGTCCGGCCAGCCCTGTTCGACGTTTGCAAATGATTGGCAACTCGGCTAAGCCAACCGAAATCGAAGGAAAACAACGCTCGAAACGATGCTGGGCGTCCGGCAGCAAAATAGAATTATATAGTATTATGGCTTTAGTTTTGATATTAAATTATTTATAGTATCAATTAAATTATCAATACTTTTATTTTCTATTCTTGAAAATTCTAATTCAACGGTTGATTCGCCTTTCTTTAGAATGAAATTTCTTTCCGTTTTTGATAGATCAGTCAATATGGATTTTAATAAATCATAATTATCAGGTATTAGTGATGCTTCTAAGGCAATAAATTTAGACTCTATGTTTGTCATCTCGTTCTGAAAATATTTTATATCGGTAAGATTTGATTTATACAATTTTAAGAAAAAGAAAGAGAATATTTCTATAAATATTGTCAACGATAATCGTGGTATATAATGAGAAAACAATGTTGGCATATCAGCATTATCAATGTTTGCTGTTAAAACAATAAATGTTAACAGACCGATTGCTAAAAATGTTGTAAAAATACCTATGACTAAATTAACATTTCCTCTTTTGGTCAGCGCATCAATTTCAAGACTGAGTCGTTGTTTTGTTTGTGAGCACTGTGTCCGCAACTCATTAATCCGGTTATTATTTATAATCAAAGAAGAATATTTTTTTTCTATTTCCTTCAAGAATGTTTTTGAGATGTTTTTTTCTATACTTAATTTAATTTTTTCTAAGATGTCTTCTTTGTCTTCTATAGAAAAATCCAATGAATTGACACTCATATTTTCAATAGCTTCTTGTATTTCATTAAGTCTGCTTTTGAATGAATGGATTTTTTCAAAAGCTGTTTGATTTTCATATAATAAGTTCCTTAAGATGTTTGTTTCTGCTGTTGACTTTGAAATAGTCTTTTTTGTTGCGCTATCTTCTCTTAAGTAGTTAAATATTAATATACTCATACCCATAAGTATATAGATCAATGGTATTATAAAGTTCGATGATAAATCGCTAAACGATATTGGTTGCAATATAAAATATCTCATGATAATATAAAGTGTCCCAACTAGTATTAGGAACAAACCCGTAAGGTTAATAAATTTCTTTTTTCTAATTATATCATAGAATTTCATGCGAACCTCATATTAATAATAAGTTGCCAACGTTTTTTACAATATAACCAATATTACATACCAAAATCCCAGCGTACCCGTATTAAGTTTTGTACAATCATTTACCAATTATAGGCAAATCTGAAATTACCTATTTATATAGTCTGTCATTAATGCACACACATCATTCTTCATAATAATTAACGTGTGCGCTACGGCTCTCCCCAAAGCCACTCATGTACAATTCTCGTTTCTTGGGAAATAGGATATTATCAGCAGTTCTATTATGCAGAATATAATAAACCGAAAAATATAACGCAAGGATAAAATTCACGAAGATTCGGTTAAATCAACAGGAAGGCTGTTTTTCTGCGGATGCTCAGAACATATAAAAAACACCCCCTGAATTTCCTTACGGGAAAAACAGGGGGGTTAAAAGTAATGGTGGTGCTGGTTCGATGAAGCGAATTAGAAGACACCCACCGTGACGTGTCTATTTGTTATCACTCGGACGATTTCGTGAGCTGGCTGGGCAGGACCTTTTCGAATCCATTTCACGACGGACACGGACTCTGTTGTTCGGCAGTACTTAGGCACTCAAGCTCTCAAAGAACGCAGTGTTTTCGACAATCATCTTCTGTATAGGTAAATGAAACGGACACTTTTCCTCACACGTACCACACTGAACGCAGTTCCTCCCGCTCTCCACAGCTTTTGCCACCCAGTTCTTAAAATACGCCCCATAGTTGTCAATAGCACGGGCGTTCATCAGACATGGAATGTCTACCTCCTGCGGGCAGGGCATGCAGTAGTTGCACCACTGGCAGAACTGCCTGCCCAGGGCAGCGCGGACGCCTTCCATCTTTTGTCGCTCCTGATGCGTCAATTCCCAGGACCCATTGACGATGTCCACGAGCTCCTCGATTTCCTCAACCTTTTGAATGCCCGGGTCTGGCAGGACGTTGTCGAACTGCAACAAGTATTTGATGGCGGGCCTGGCATCCTTCAGCTGGCCGCCAGCGAGGGGTTTCATGGCGATGAAGCCGACGTTGTATTCTCGGGCCAGGGGAACCAATTCGTTTGCAGGATCGTTGTTGACGAAGTTAAAGGGGAATTGAATCACCTCGAAATGGCCCGAACGAACGACTTCGAGCGCCACATCCAGTGAGTGGCTCGATATGCCAATGTGTCTGACCTTGCCTGCACGCAAGGCTTCCTGAGCCGCCTCCATTGTCCCGTTGGGTCTGAGTGTCTTTTCGTACTCCTCCATGGTATTGATCCCATGAAACTGCCACAGGTCGATGTAGTCGGTGTTCAGGTGTTTCAGGCTCTCCTCCAACTGCTCCAGAGCGACCGCTTTCGCTTTGTCCCCTAAGTTCTCCGTATAAGTCTTGGTGGAGATGATTACGCCATCTCGTCGGCCGGCGATTGCCTTACCAATACGTGCTTCGCTGTCCCCGTAGCGCCGGGCTGTGTCGATGAAGTTTACCCCTAGATCGAGCGCACGCTGTATTACCTTGATCGCCTCATCTTCAGTTGGACGTACGATAGGGATGCCGCCGATCCCTATCCTGGAAACCTCCAAACCAGTCTTGCCAAGTATCACGGTTCTCATTCTGTTATGTCTCTCCTCTATTGCCGTAATCGCCCGATACGATGTCTCTCGTTCACGATAATGTTAAGCTGCCCAACGTGCTATGAAATACCAAACATACCTATTCTCATAATGATTTCCCAAAGCCATTTCTCGCTGTAGTTTCACTCCCCATCGCCATTCACCTCTCCCCGGGCAATGGATAGCCTGTAATGTGAAATTTGAGTTTAAAGGGAGATTGAATAATCCTAGCAGTTATGCTAGGAAGAATTTAATAAATCGAGATATATCGCGCAAGGATAAAATTCATGAAGATTTGTCTTAATCAACTGGAGGGCTGTTTTTCTGCGGATGCTCAGAACGTATAAAAAACACCCCCCTGAATTCCCTTACGGAAAAACAGGGGGGTAAAAGTGATGGTGGTGCTGGTTCGATGAAACGAGTTAGAAGACACCCACCGTGATGTGTCTATTTATTCCGAATGGCGGCCTGTGCCGCTGCAAACCGTGCGATGGGCACGCGGAAGGGCGAACAGCTCACGTAGTTCATGCCCACGCGGTGGCAGAAGTCGATGGAATCCGGGTCTCCGCCGTGCTCGCCGCAGATGCCGACTTTCAGATCGGGCCGGGTTTTTCGTCCTTTTTTGATGCCCATGTCCACCAACTGGCCCACGCCTGTCTGATCCAGGGTCTGGAACGGATCGGCAGCCAGGATGCCCTTTTCCACGTACTCGGGCAGGAACACGCCGGCGTCGTCACGGCTGTACCCGAAGGTCATCTGGGTCAGGTCGTTGGTGCCGAAGGAGAAGAATTCGGCCACCTCGGCCACATGATCGGCTGTGAGGGCTGCCCTGGGAATCTCGATCATCGTGCCCACGAGATAGGCCACCTTGATTCCTTCCTGCTTCATGACTTTCTCGGCGATCCTAATGACCACCTCTCTCTGATCCACCAGCTCTTCTTTCGTACCGATGAGGGGAATCATGATCTCAGGAAAGACCTTGACGCCCTGTTTGGCCACGCGGCATGCAGCCTCGATGATGGCCTGGGCCTGCATCTCCGTGATTTCCGGGTATGTGGTACCCAGACGGCATCCCCTGTGTCCCAACATGGGGTTCATCTCGTGGAGGCTCTGTACCTTGGCCTTGATCTTGGCCACGGAAACGCCCAGTTTATCGGCCATTTCTTTCTGAGCGGCCGCGTCGTTGGGCAGGAACTCGTGCAGGGGCGGGTCCAGGGTGCGTATGGTCACGGGCAGTCCGTCCATGGCCTTGAAGATGCCGATGAAGTCTTTCCTCTGGAAGGGCAGGAGTTTTTTCAGGGCCTTCCTGCGGCCGGCTTCGTCGTCGGCCAGGATCATCTCCCGCATGGCTGTGATGCGGTCGGGCCCGAAGAACATGTGCTCGGTACGCGTCAGACCGATTCCTTCGGCGCCGAAATCCCGGGCCTGCTTGGAGTCCTTGGGATTGTCCGCATTCGTGCGAATGCCCAGCTTGCGGTATTTGTCCGCCCATTTCATCAGAGTTTTATAATAAGGATTTTTCTCCGGGTCTGCGGGGAGAACGGCGATTTTGTCATTATACACCTTTCCAGAGGTTCCGTTGAGGGAAATCCAGTCGCCCTCTTTCAAAGTCTTGCCGTTCACGGTCACCATCTTCTTGGCAGCGTCGATGTTCAAGGCCCCGCATCCCACGATACAGCATTTACCCCAGCCCCGGGCAACCAGAGCAGCATGGCTCGTCATGCCTCCCTTGGCCGTGAGGATGGCCTGCGCCGCCCTCATGCCGTGGACGTCTTCGGGACTGGTCTCATCCCGGACGAGGATGACTTTCTTGCCCTGCTTGGCCCAGTCTTCCGCATCGTCTGCCGTGAACACGACCTGGCCCACACCGCCGCCCGGGCCTGCGGGAAGTCCTTTGGCCAGTTGATGGCCCCTGGATTCGGCCTTGGGGTCCAGCATGGGATGGAGCAGCTCGTCCAGCTGTTCCGGCCGTACCCGCATCAGCGCCACGTTTTCGCTGATCAGACCTTCCTTACACATATCCACGGCCATGCGCACGGCAGCCACACCGTTGCGTTTTCCGACGCGGGTCTGGAGCATGTACAGCGTGCCGTCCTGGATGGTGAACTCCAGGTCCTGCATGTCCTTGTAGTGTTTTTCCAGTTTGGTCCGGATTTTTTCCAATTTCTTGTAATTTGCGGACATCAGCTTTTCCAGGGAGGGGAGATGCTTGGAGGAATCGGTCTTGGATGCTTCGTTGATGGCCTGGGGCGTACGGATGCCGGCGACCACGTCTTCTCCCTGGGCGTTCACCAGAAACTCACCGTAAAACTTGTTCTCTCCCGTGGCCGGGTCCCGGGTGAAGGCCACGCCCGTGGCCGAGCTGTCGCCCATGTTGCCGAAGACCATGGCCTGCACGTTGACGGCGGTTCCCCAGTCGTCGGGAATGCCTTCGATACGCCGGTACGACTTGGCCCGCTTGCCGTTCCAGGACTGGAACACGGCGGAGATGGCGCCCCAGAGCTGATCCCTGGGATTGTCGGGAAACTCTTTTTTCAAGACTTGCTTTACTTTTTTCTTGAAGATGCCCACCAATTTCTTCAGATCGTTCACGTCCAGCTCGGTATCGTCTTTCACGCCCTTGGCGTCCTTCAGCTTTTGCATCTCTTCCTCGAGCTGGACCCGGATGCCCTTGCCTTCCTTGACCTCTATGCCCGCCGCCTTTTCCATCACGACGTCGGAATACATCATGATGAGACGACGGTAGGCGTCATACACAAACCGTTCGCTGCCGCTCTTGGCCACCAGACCGGGAATGGTCTTCTGGTTGATGCCGATATTCAAGACCGTTTCCATCATACCCGGCATGGAGACCCGGGCACCGGATCGCACGGAGAAGAGCAACGGATTTTTAGGATCGGCAAACGTGAGGTTCATGAGTTTTTCGACTTTGGCCAGGGCGCTTTCTACCTCTTTTTTCAATTCTGTCGGATACTTACCGCCGGTGTTCATGAAATGCGTGCATACGTCCGTCGTAATCGTGAAGCCAGGGGGAACGGGAATGCCAAGATTCGACATTTCCGCCAGGTTGGCACCCTTTCCTCCCAGAAGCTCTTTCATCTTGGTATTTCCTTCGGCCTTGCCGCCGCCGAAGAAGTAGACATATTTATTAGCCATCTATGTACCTCCTTTGAATGGGTTCTGTCTTTTAACGGACTATTATTTTTCGAGAATACTCGAGTATGATTGATTGTCGGACAGGATTTCCAACGCCCTGCTCACCACGGGATCGTCTTCCAGGCCGACTTCGACTTCTCTGCGAAGACCGTAAAATTTAGAAGCCAGTTCCCTCCTTAAGAATAATTTAATCTCGTCCTCACTGCTGGCCAGCATAGTTTCTTTGGCGCTCTCCAGGGCCTGCTTAAGACGGTCGATATCCTCCAGGAGGGCCGTTCCGTATCCGGCCTCCAGGGACTCCGTCTTCAATTCATCCAGTTGACTTTCGATGGGATGCTGGAATTCGAAGGATTTTGTTTTCAGATAATTACGGAATTCTTTCATGATTGTATCATCCACGACGATATTGGAGTCTAAATTAGCGTGGGTGGTATGGTAATGCACGGCAAAGTTGAAGAACAAGGATTTGCGGCGCATGTCCCAGGCGATGTCACTCATACGGGGAGAGGTGATGTTGATGTCGGGCGCGATGCCGCCGCCTCCTTTGACGATACGTCCCAGCCGGGTGTAGTAGGCCAGGGTGTTGTCTGTGGAAGAAGAATCACTCCATGATGAATAGTCTCGCTTTTGGATGCACCGTCCGCTGGGCGTGTAGTACTTGGCTGTCGTGATTTTCAGGGCCGCGCTTTGAGACAGGGGAATCAGAGACTGAACGAGTCCTTTACCGAACGTGGTGTCACCCAGCACCAGGCCCCGATCGTGATCCTGAATGGCTCCGGCAACGATCTCCGAGGCTGAAGCACTGAACCGGTTGACCAGGACCACCAGATGCCCTTCCCCGTAGATGGGTATCTGTCGGGATTTTTCTTCGCGCATGGAGCCTTCGGATCGGCCTTTGGTCGACACGATGGTGACGCCCTTGGGAAGGAAGAGGTCCGATATCTCCACCGCTGCCTCTAGCATACCTCCGGGATTGCTTCGAAGGTCCAGGATCAACCCCTCCAGGTTCTGTGGGTTGAGCTGACGAATGGCCTCGGCTACTTCGGGACCGGCATTCTTGGAGAAGCGGGTCAGGCGAATATACCCGATGCCGTCACGGATATAGCCCGCGTACCGAACGTCGTCAATTTTAATCTGCTCCCGGACGAGAGTAAATTCCAGGAGTTTGGATTCGCCCTGTCGACGAATTGTCAGCGTAACCTCCGAGCCGATAGGTCCCCGTATCCGGCGAGCCGCCTCATCGAGACCCATTTTTTCCGTGTCCTCACCGTCTACCTTAATGATCATATCGCCTTCCCGGATGCCGACACGGGCGGCGGGCGTTCCCAGGAAGGGAGGTTCCACCACGGTGACCACGTTGTTTCGCAGGTTCAGGGGCATACCCACACCGCCGTATTTTCCCTGGGTGAGAACCTGGATTTGGTGGTCATCGTCTCTGTCGAAGTAGACCGTGTATGGATCCAGGGTGTTGAGCATGCCGTCGATGCCCGCCTTGAGGAATCGCTCCGCATCGACCTGGTCAACATAATTGGAAGAGACTTCCTTGTAGATCAATCCCAGTATGGGCAGGTTCTTGGAGATGGCGGAATAAATATCGTCGCTCCTGGCTCCGTGGGTCCAGAGAAAAGCACCCGTTAAGACGAGAAGTACTGCGACGAGACTCACGAATGAACGTTTAAAGTACATCATAAGGATTACCCCCATAGGTTAAAGCGTTACGTTGCCGTATCCATGAAGAAATCAACATAGTATATACGTCGCAACATGCGTTTTAGATTCGTATCAACTTCCATTTACCCCCCCGGAATCGTTGATAGTTCACGTTACTCTTGATTATTTCATCGACCATCTGGACACACCATATGCCGATCAGGCCAAAGTGAAAGATGAACGCCCCGATCCAGTTGGCGCTGACTTCCAACAGAAAAACAGCAATAATGTTGATCCACATGATCCATTTAATGTCCCCTGCACCGCGGAGACTTCCGGTGATAACCGTATTCATGGCTTTGGGCACTTGCACCAGGGCGAAGACGATGAATACGACGCGAAAGCCGTAGTCTGCGATGATGGCATCCTCTCTTCGGATGAAGAGGTGTAGCAGCGGATTGGCAAAGACGATCATCAGGATGAGTATCAAGAGTCCGAATATGAAAACGATTCTGTGGGACATGATGCCCGAGTGTTCGGCATCCATATGCTCGTTGGCCCCGATGTTTTTGCCCACGTGGGTCATGGCTGCAAGGCCGAATCCCAAGTAGAACATGGAGAGAACGCCTTGAATCCGGAGGAAGACCTGATGGATGGCCAGTTCGGTGATGCCGATCAGAGCCACGTATCCGGTGACGATGAGCTGACCGCCCGACCAGACAAGTTGTTCGACGGTGGTGGGAAGTCCCATCTTGAAAAGCTGTTCCAGGCTTTTCAGTTTGGGCGTGGTTAGTTCTATGAAGGATAGGAAGAGGGTGGAGCTTTTGCGTCTCAGATAGAAAAAGGTCATGCAAAATCCCAGGGTATGAGCAACGCCCATGGCCAGAGCGGCTCCCCGGACCTCCAACCGTGGGAATCCAAAAAAGCCGTAGATGAGGATGGGCGTGAGGATGACGTTTGTCAGGTTCATCGACACGTTGATGATCATCGACATATGCGTGTCGCCCGATCCGCGAATCAAACCCACGGCGATGAAGTTGGGTACGAGCAGCGGTGTGAATAAGGCCACTGTCTGTAGATAGATGATTCCCGAATCCATACCCGAGATGTAGGAGTTCGATATGGAAGTAAGAATTTCCCGTTCGCTGATGAGTCTGAAAAGAAAGGGAGAGCCGAAGTACCAGACCAAACCAATGGGAATCGATAAGAGGAATCCGGACATGACGGTCTGGCCCAGAATGTGATTGGCTCCCCACTGATCGTTAGACCCGAGATGCCGGTTGATGAGAATGGTAGCGCCGATGACGAACGTCAACAGAAGTGTGGATGTGACCAGAATGATCTGTAGGGCGAATCCCACGCCTCCCAGGGCAGCGGCGCTGAGCCTTCCGATGAAAACCGCCTCGATGAGCCACATCACCGGCTGGGAGGCGAGATCAAGAGCCGCTGGCAACGAGGTTTTCAGGATTGGGAAAAAGTGAGATCGTTTTGTCAATCGTAGTACTCCAATCCCAGATGTGTGATGCACTCTTCACCGCGGAGGTGCCGCAGCGTGTTTTTCAGTTTCATCAGCTGAATGAAGAGATCGTGCTCCGGATACAATTCGGGTGCTGTCATGGGGCTCTTGAAGTAGAAAGAAAGCCACTCTTGAATGCCCTTCATGCCCGATCTCTGGGCAAGGTCCAGAAACAGGACGAGATCCAGAACGATGGGGGCAGCCAGGATGGAGTCTCGGCAGAGGAAGTCGACCTTGATCTGCATCGGGTAACCCATCCATCCGAAGATGTCGATGTTATCCCATCCTTCTTTGTTATCACCACGAGGCGGATAGTAATTTATTCTTACCTTATGATACAAGTCCTTGTAAAGCTCGGGATATACCTGGGGCTGAAGGATGTATTCCAGGACAGAGAGCTTTGATTCTTCCTTGGTCTTGAAGGACTCGGGATCGTCCAATACTTCTCCGTCGCGATTGCCCAGAATGTTCGTGGAGAACCATCCGTTCATACCCAGCAAGCGGGCTTTGAATCCGGGCGCGAGAATGGTTTTCATCAACGTCTGCCCCGTCTTAAAGTCTTTGCCTGCGATGGGAATCCCGTTCTCATGGGCTAATTCCCACATGGCCGGTATATCTACGGTTAAGTTGGGAGCACCATTGGCATAGGGTACACCGGACTTCAGGGCTGCGTATGCATAGATCATCGAGCTGGGGATCGACTCGTGGTTGTTCTTGAGGCCCTTCTCGAAGCTTTCAAGATCCTTGTGCACATCCTGGGGTTTGATGAACACCTCGGTGGAAGCGCACCATATCATGATCATTCGGTCGACCTTTTCCCGCTCCTTAAAGCGCTGAATATCCTCGATGAGTTGCTGGGCCAGGTCCATTTTTGTTTTTCCCTGCTTTACCCAGGTGCCGCTGAGTTTCTTAACGTATTTTTGATCGAATACGGCTTTCATCGGCTTTATCGATTCCAATCGGTTTTTTACTTTCGCGAGATCGGCATCCTTCAGAACCCCAGCATTTTTAGCTGCCTCATACCCGTTATCCTCGAAGATATCCCACCCTCCGATGCAGAGGTCCTTGAGTGATGCCAATGGCACAAACTCTTTGATCTTGGGAATTCGGTTTTCCGTTCGCTTGCCCAGGCGTATCGTTCCCATCTGGGTCAGCGATCCATAAGGAAAGCAATGGTTTTTTGAGATGGCCTCTACGCCTGCGATGAAGGTTGTACCCACAGCTCCAAGGCCCGGAATCAAGACTCCCAACTTTCCCCGCGGCTCTTCGATGTGTACACCTTTCTGAGTCAATGTTACCCTCCTTCGTCTTATCGGTATGCTTAAGCTCGTATTTGACGGATGCTATTGTGATCATCCAGCAGAACGATGGTTGGTTTAAAGGTTCTGGCCCGTTCCTCTTCCATGGAACCGTAAGACAGTATGATGATCGGGTCTCCGACCTGCGCCAGCCTGGCGATGGCTCCGTTCATGATGATGTCACCGCTGTCCTTTTTTCCCTTGATCACGTAGGTTTCTGCTCGGGCTCCGTTGTTGATGTTGAGCACCTGAACTTTTTCATAGGGCAAGAGACCGGCAGCCTCCATCAGGGCTTCGTCGATGGTAATGCTGCCCTCGTAGTTCAAATCAGCGGATGTCACAACGGCCCTCTGAATTTTAGAGAGAAGCATGTGTCGAGTCGTCATTCGTTCTCAACCGTTTCATGTGGATATGATTTCTTCGTGATCTTCCCGCCATATATGAACGATGCGTTGGATCGCTGTCACGTTGGACAGGATGGCGATGATCCAAATGGATGCAATGAGAAGATAAGAATGAATCAAGCCCCCAATGCCAAGCAGGAGCAGCCTTTCCGCTCTCTGGAGAAGGCCGATTTTACACTCAAACCCCAAACCCTCGGCCCTGGCCCGGACATAACTGACCATCATAGACCCCCCCAGAGCGACGGCTATGGCAACGGTGGTCAAGTACGAGCCGGCTTTTACAAAATAATAAGCCATGCCAAAGAAGAAGACGACTTCTGAGTACCGATCCAGCGTCGAGTCGTATAATGCGCCGAATCTGGTTACCTTTCCTGTGTGCCGGGCAAGCTTTCCGTCGATGGAGTCGAACAAACCGGAAATGAGAATGAGACAAGCGCCGATACGGAGGGCACCGGTCGCGACGAAATATGCCGCCAGACAGCTAACCAGGAATCCAACCGTCGTATACGTGTTGGGGTGTACGTTCAGCTTTTCCGACAGTTCAACGATAGGCTCCAGTGCCGAGAGATAACCATTTTTCAATCGGTCCGGAATGGGCTTGAGATTGGATAATTTAATCATGATTTTTTTGTGCACCCCTTAATGATAAGTATGAATTCTCCTTTTGGCTTTCGCTCGGAAAAAACGCGTATGATCTCGGAAATCGGTCCCCGCAACGTCTCTTCGAATTTCTTCGTCAGCTCCCGGCATACGGCTGTGGTTCGGTCTCCCAGTACTTCCAGCAAATCCGAGAGGGTTCGGAGGAGCCGATGCGGCGCTTCGTAGAGAATGATGGTACGGGTTTCTCTTGCAAGGGCTTCCAATCTGGATTTTCGCCCTTTTTTCACGGGCAGGAATCCCTCGAACACGAATCGATCCGTCGGAAGCCCCGAAACGGTCAGGCCTGCCACGGCTGCTGTGGCTCCTGGTATGGGCACAACGGGGATGAAAGCTTCCGCGGCACGGCGTACCAAGTAGTACGCCGGATCGGAGATGCCCGGCGTCCCCGCGTCGGAGACGACGGCGACCGAATCGCCTTGTCTCAATCGATTCAGCAGCATCGGAGCCTTGCGCATTTTATTATGATCGTGATAGCTCTCCATGCGATTTTGAATACCAAAGTGCTTCAAGAGCACGCCGGTTCGCCGCGTGTCTTCTGCGGCGATAAGGTTAGCTTCTTTTAGAATACGGAGCGCTCTAAGCGTGATATCCTCAAGGTTGCCGATGGGAGTACTCACCAGGTAGAGCGAGCCGACATTTATGGACACAGCTATGCGTATCTTTCAATCATATTTTTGTCAGCGCCCGGTTCATTTTATCCAGGGCGTCATCCACTTCCTCTTCTGTCAGGTCCAGATGGGGACGAAAACGAAGCGTACGCGCGCCACAAGTCAGACATAAGAGTTGCTGGTCCCGGAATGCCGTCCACAATTGGAATTTCATGTCTGGCTTTACAGCATCGAATCCCAAAAGCAATCCACGCCCCCGGGGGTTTTCGATGATATCTTTGAATTTCTTACACAAATCTCTGAGGCCCTGTATAAAATAGGCGCCCATTTTTTGGGCGTTTTCGATCAAATTGTTTTCGTCGATGATCTTTAAAAACTGGGCACACCGTACCATGTCTACGGGGTTTCCACCCCACGTGGAGTTGAGCCGGCTTTTGCAGGGACCGGCATTGCCGAAGACGTTCTCATCGATTTTAAAGAATCGGTCATGGTTTGCCATGATGCCGCCGGTTTGCGTTTTCTTGGAAAAAGCGACAATGTCCGGTCTGGCATCATCGCCGAAGTATTCGTGTGCCCACATCTTGCCAGTCGTTCCGAAACCGGTCTGTACCTCGTCATAGATGAGTATGATATCGTTCTCGTCGGCGAGGGTTCGGAGTTGAGCAAAAAAAGTAACGGGAATATGTCGATCGCCGCCCTCACACTGGATAGGCTCGATGACGATGGCGGCAATATCGTCCGCATGGTCTTTGAGCAAATCTTTTATTTTATCGATGGCCAAGGCCTGTTGTTTTTCGACGTCTTCTTGGTTGGCCACATTGCCGTCGTTATTAAAATAAAGTACCGGCGGGTCGATTCGAAACCAGTCGAATTTAGGAAAATATTTATACTTTCGGGGATCAACAGTATGTGTTAACGACAGAGTGTATCCGGATCGCCCGTGAAACGCCCGTTCAAAATGGATCACCTTTGTTCCCAGGGGGAGTAATTCTTCCTGGGGATCCTTTTGGATTTTACCCTTTTTCATGTTCACGCGGACTTTCCAGTCAAAGGCCGCCTTTAGGGCATTCTCTACGGCCAAAGAGCCGCCATCGATGAAGAAGTAATGATGCATATACGGGGGTGTTGCCAGTTTCCGGAAGATATCCACAAATTCCGCTAATTCCTCAGTCCAGAAATCGGCGATGGAAGGTCTGTACAGAGCGATCCTTCCCATTTTTTCGATGAATGAATTATCTCTCAAACGGGGATGGTCAAAGCGAACAGGAGCCGTGGAGAAAAAGCCGCACATATCGAGATAAAGATTTCCGTTCAGGTCTTTAAGATAGGAACCGCGGGAATTCCAGATGTCCGGTGCGATTGCCGTCCACCAGTCGTCTTGTAGACCGGCAATACCCTCTTTCGGATTTCCTATGATTTTTTGTCGTATCGTGGCATTATCCATTCTATACTCCGTGGTTTTATATCGGGCTTCCATCATGATGATGAAAACGAATACCGGAAAAAAGCTTAGTATTATAGCAATTATAAAACAAAAAGTCAAGTTATTCCACGTCTCTTTTTTACTTGAAATTAAATTGTTTATAGATTTTTTATGCCGGTGATCCACAATATGGATTCACACGGGTGTGTTTTCATCTGCAAGCTGCGTGGTTATGCATAGTCGCTGATTCAGGGAGTGTTCAAGGCTCTGGTCTGGACGAACCAGTTCTATCGCTTTTGCTGTGATGCTATTACCTAAGGAGTTAATTTGGGGAAGTCTCATCATATACAGGGGCTCGGTATCATCGACGAAAAGTTAACCAGTTAAATATTGCAGAGGCCATTTCTCGCATAAGACCCCGTCTTATGTTTCGGAAAATGCCACATCATGTTTCCGATAAGAACGAATTATATTATATGTCTTATTCTTCACAGAATGGAATGTCGCGTTGTGCTATGTATTGAACGCGAGCCTTCATGCCGGGCCGATGGATGGCATGCGTCGTGTTGTTATTATATAATAGAAAGAGAAACGGTCTATGTTCCGGCCAAGGAGATCACGGCGTTGATGCCGAATCCCGTGATTTTCGTTTTTCCCATTCGAAGATCCTCGCGTTCTCCCAGCTCCAGATGCATTCCACCACTTACAGTTCGGGTGAACGTGTACGATATCTTGGGCTGGAACGACCAATTCTTGGTCCGGGTCATTTCGGCAAACTCCCCAGAAGCACCCTTGCTTTGCAGAGTGGAGTTGTTGCTCATCGTGAACGTGAGGGAAAAATCGATGTTGTTGTCCAGCTTCTTGCCTCCCAGGAACGGGATCTTGAATCCCCCTTTAATGGCATAGTTGGCCGATATATTCAAGTTGGACGTGATGCGTTTTGTTTTGCCCGAACTGTACTTTTTTTGCTCGGTGAACGACTCGGTGGTAGAGTACTGTACGTTGGCCGTCAGACCGTTTTTAAAATTCATGGTCAGGCCGACCAGAGGACGGAAATCTTTTGTAATCGTCTGCTGTGTGATGTTATCCGGTGAATCGTTCCACGTTTCCGTGGTTCTTCCTGAGAAATTATGGTTGAACGACACCGTCCTGGCAATCTTTGTGAGGAGGGGTAGTTTTTCCAAGCCCCGCCATTGAATAGTCCAGTTGGGAAAGGGAATGCCTTTATCCTTCAACATCAGCGTAGACTTGGAAACGTTTCCATCGGTCTGGGTGGACTGGTTTGTTGAGCGTGAGACTTCGTAGTCCAGTTTGGCAGTCAACTGGGATGTGATCTTGAAGCCGGAACGGATGGAAAAACGGTTGTCTTCCTTGGTAGAGCTCCGCTGGGTGACATTCTCGGAGTACTCCACCCCCGGATCCAGGGTGAATCCCATCTGATAGGCGAAGGAAGGATCGCCCAGGATGCCGTGGTTGGCGGCCGATTGCGTCTTGGTAATGCTGATGGCGATGGGGTCGATCTTCTCGAAGCCCTTGCCTATCCATGAAAGGAGAGTCAGGAGCGGAAAGGGCTTGCCCTCTTTATCCTCTCCGTCTTCCTCTTTCTCGTCGGATTTCTGGTCGGGCCTTTGCCTCGTCACGGGCCTCCGGGGACGGGTGGATCGGCGCTCCGATGGTTTCTTGCGAAAGATACCGACAAATTTTTGGGGATCGAAATTTCCGCTGATGGTAAAATTGGTGCTGACATTGGCGCTCTTACCGGTTCCTCGTTCCCGCATTTGGGGGTTGTCACTCCAGCGGTAATTGGTGCTGTATTTGGCAGTATGGCTGAGCCACGAAAAGAAACTCGGACTAAAACTGGTGCTGATCTGCTGTGTTTTAGAAAGCGGCATGCCCGGGTTGAAAGAGGTAAGCACATCCTGCCATTTGGCAAAACGCATATCCGACGATTGAGACTTGGTCAGGTCGAAGGAGAGGGCCTGGAACGGCCTGAGGGACGTGGTGATATTCCGCGTGAATTGTTTGGTGATGACATGGCTCACCACACCGCTTCGGGTTTCAGAATCGTTCAGGTTAGTATTGCCGTTCATGGTCAGGCTTAATCTGGAGGGCAGGTAGTAGAACTTGGTCAGGGCGAGCTTACTTAAAATACCCTTGTCCCCCAGCCATTTAAAAGGTTGCCAGTAGTACTGATTCCCGAAATTCAGGCTGTAGCCGAAAGATCCCTTATAGACAGAGCTGTTCTTATACTTAATCTGTGAGCTGCTGTTGTCGTTCCGGTTGTAGTTGAAGCTTCCGGTGATAGGATCGATGAGATAACGGGTCCAGAAATTTCTGGATTTGGTGCGCTTGGAGAACGAGATGTTGAGTCCTGTGCTCTTACTCCGTGTCTGTATCGTTTCCAGCAACGAGTCGGGAACCGTGTTCTTGGTCACCAGGATGTCGCTTCCCGGTAGGTACTTGGGGGTTTGCGTGCTTTTATTATAATTGGCTGTAACTGGAATCGAGACCCCCCATGACGTCGGTAGGAGCTTGTCCAGTTTAATGCTCGCATTGATATTGCCGCCTATGGTATTCGCTCCCCTGCCGAAGCGCTCGTTTACCGTGTGGAAGTCCGCGTCTTTTTTGTTGAATTCACCGTTGAGGCTGATGAAATCTGCCAGTCGGATATCGGCCCTGGCGCGCATGGCCATGCCTTTGTCCTTGCGCACACCGGAAACGCGCAGTTCGTTGATCCAGACCTCACCCGAGAACGGAAAATCCCCTTCGTTTCTCACGCCGATGAGTAGCCACCGGACATTGGTCAGAGAGGGCTTGCCCACCACGCTGATGGTGTGGCCGTTGAGCTGAACTTCGGAGATTTCGTCGAGACCCAACGTCTCCATCTCGATTTTCAACCGGCTCAGGTCTTCGAAGGAAACCTCGATGTTGTTCCTGGAATCCCAACCGGGGAATACGGGCATGCGCAACTCGTAATAGTGGAGGTTCTGTGTGTCGGATCCCCACTGAAGGAAGAATTGTATGGAACTATCGGCCGGGAAGTCCGCTATGGCATCGCCGCCGTGTACGTACATTTTCAGTGTTTTATAATTAATCAAATTCTCGCCTTGATAGAACTGTTTTTCGGCGATGGCCGTAGACCCGATGTCCAGATTGTTCAGTGTCACCCTCAGGGACTGTTCTTTGGACCGGATCTTCTGAATGGGATCGACGACGCCCTCGACCCCCGGGGGCGATGTGTATTCATCGGGGTTGTCGTGGGTATTGATCACGGCGATGGTCATCGTCGTGTCATCGGTCTGCTTATACACCGAGTCGCCGGCTGCGGCCACGCCGCGGAGCTTCCATTCATTCCCGGTGAGGTTGATCTCGGCGATAGAAATGGTCGCATGATTACGAACACTGTCTACCCAGATGCGGGCAAATTCCACGCGGGACCAGTCGGGATTACCGACCATGCGTGCGGGTGTGTTCAGGGGGAGCCGGTAGAGGCGCCAGCCCTTTTCATTTTCTTTTCCGCCGGCGATGAGGGCGGTGTCGGCGCTGGTCGTATCCAGGGAGAAGCTAAACTCAAAGTAGTCGTTGTTCAGGTCCACATCACCGTTTTGGTTGATGTCCTCTGTATTAGGGTAGATGGCCACACCGTCGTTTTTATTGTTTTCGGTTCCGTTAATCGTGCCGTTATTGCTGTAGTATTCACCGCCCTCGGTGTATGTCCACCCATCGTAGCTCCACGGCTCATCCTCTTCTTTTAGGCCGTTGTTGTTCAGATCCCAGAAATCGTAAGGTGTGGCCCTTCCGTCGCTTCCGATGGTGGCGGATTGATGGGGATGCAGGACCACGGAATGACCATACTCCAGCGTGATGGGGGGGTCGCTACCGAACACACCGTCCAGTCCCGTATCTTCGTCTTCATCCAATATGGTGTTCAGGAATCCGCCTCTGCGTTTATCCTCGGTATTCAGTTTCTGGTTGGGGATTACGTCTTCGGAGATCTGTCCCAGGTCGATATTCACACGACCCTGGGTTCCTTTTACCCAGACCTCTAAGAAACGGCTGTCGGTCTGATCGGCATAGGCCGAGGAAAGGGCTCGCTGTACGCCGCCCCAGGAAGCAAAAAGGCTGTCGTTGGGCCAGAATTCCAGTGTCAGGACATGAATTCTCGTGGACCCTCCATAATTGGTGGTCACTTCCCGTTTCGGCCAAATATCTCGTATGGCCACTTGATTGTAGGGATTGTACCAGACCAACGTGCCCCTGGATCGTACCTTCTCCAGGGCAAATTGAGAAGCCGTGGGGGGTGAGGATGGGCCCCAGCCCGAGCGGATGACGCCCAAGGAGATTTGCCGTTTGGCCCCCTCGAAATCGTCGAGATAAGCGACGCCGTCGGGATCGCCCGTGGACGTACTGTTCAAGGTGTTGGGATTGGGTATGACCTGGGCGATTTCCCCCTCCAGTGCGATGCTGGAGTTGTCCGAAACGTTCAGCAGGGGCAGGGCATCCAGGGCTTTGGTGATAAAATTGGGCTCGAAGTTAAGGGCGGTGTTCACGTCCCAGACGATATTTCTCATGGGGGCGTCTTTTCCCACCCGGACGCGCTGGTCCAACGTTTTCTGATTGTAGTAGAGGAAGGTGGCTCCGATGAAGGAGCGGTTGGTTCCTTCCTCCCAGAGCGTGTATTCGGCACGCGTGCCCATGATGGATTTTTTATCGACAGAAAACAGCTGTTGTGACTCGTAATCGATATCCACGTTGGCATCGGGATTGGTGGCTTCATCCAGGAGTATGGTCAACGTGCCCGAGAAGTAATCGATGGTGTAATCCCTGTCTTTTTGGAGCACCCTGCCGTTGAGACGGACTTCCTCGCTTCCCTCGATGACGTTCATACCCAGGGAGTAATTGGGGCTTCGGTTCGAGGATTTCACTTCCAAGTAAAATTTGCTCTGCTGATGGATATAGCTGTCGTTGAGGGTGTCGTAGATGGCTTTTGTCCATTTGTCCTGTGGAAGGTCGGAGTCTTCCCCCTGTGGATAAAACGGTCTGAGGTTGGGGAAGATGAGCTCTCCCCTGCCCAGACTGATGATGTTAGGATCGATGTCGATGACGTTGTCGGGATTGGGGCTGCCGTTCTCGTCGATGTTGTCCAGGCCGAATACGTTGAGATAACCCCGGGTCTGACCGTTAACCGTGATGGATTCTTCAGGATCGCCGGAAGGGGGTTTGTAGTAGAGCTTCAGATCGAATCCCTCCCGGTCGATATTGCGTCCTCCCAGGGAGTAAACGTTTTTCCATTCCAGATACCACGTCTCGTCGGCCGGTCTGGCGTTCCGGGGTTTGATGAGTTTGAAGATGTGGGCGGTGTTGATGTTGGTCGTGTCGGCCAAGAGGGTGCCGTATACATTGCCGCTGCTGTCCCGGAAGGCCACGGCCAGGACATCGTCTTCTTGGAGGGGCATTTCCATGGCCACGAAACCGAGTTCTCGGTTGAGGTAGAACTCAGAAGGCTCCATACGGATAAAATAACCGCTGTAATTTTCGTTGGTGGTTATGGTCGTGTCGTAATCGGAGGGATCGAGCACGGCCCATCCAGTGATGGCGTCGGGCAGATTCTGATAGTTGAAGTTGGATTTGTAGAGTTCGATCTCCGTGACGTAAAAATTGGGGTCGTAACCGTGTATGCCGTTTTGGAAGTTATTGATGTATTGATTTCGATAGAAGTAATCCAGGAAGAAGTACGTCCGCTTTTTATAGTTATAGTCCTGAATCTGGAACGTTTGCTCTTCGGCGCCCCCGGTGATGGACAGTTTTTTCTTCTGACCCTTCTCCATACTGGCGATGGCGGTGATGTCCAGTTTACCGATTTTCACCTCGGATTTGATGCCGAAGAGTCCAGAGTTCTGAGCGCTGAAGGTAACGAACCGTGTGGATGGCAGGGACAACGCCACGTTTCCGGCCTCTATTTTTTTGATGATGCCGTCTTCGTCGCTGGAGTAGCGGAGGTGGAAGGCGTTTTCGAACTCGAAGGGGCGTTCACTGTCCTGATCGACAAACACCGAGACGTTTTCCCCGATCTTTCCCTCGACTTTGAACTGCTGGGTTTGCTTCATCTGGAAGTTGGTATTGGGAGCTCGGGTGGCTGCGGTCTTCACCTGGCTACGTTTCTCGTGGCGCATATTACCGTCGATGGTAATGTTCCCCGTGACGTTCAGGCTGAGGGTCTCGCCGCCAAAGACCTTGCGGAAAGCCTCGCTCTTGATTCTGGGGGTTTCGATGGTGATGCCCCGACCCCTTAGATCCTGACCGGCACTGGTCGTCACGTGGGTGGCCGCATAATCCCGCCACTGGTTCTGAAATTCATGGCGGGATCGTTCCATCAGATAATCGTGGAATGTCAGACGGCGGGGAACAAGGATGTCCAGGGATTGGTAGGTGTGGGTTGCCGTGATCCATTGACCCGTGGAATCGATGGTAATGGAATGAATGAATGAGTGGGGATACTGGACGGGAACCATGTACAACGAGTCGCCGACGGAAAAGATGGGCGCACGCGTGGAATAAACCAGGGGTGCAATAGATGTCTTGGGAGGAGGCAGACGAAGTCCGATTTCCCTGGCGGATGACTGGGTTTGGAGTAAAAAAAGGATCGAAACGGCCGTTAAATAGCAGACACGTTTCGATCTCGCGTACGAGCACGATGTCATCTTTTCCCTGCTGGCAGCTTGCGTCCATTCGTTTTTCCCGGGCGATCCGGAAAATGAAAGATGCTAAGCAACGACCAGTATCAAAGACTCTATAGGCAATCCCAGTTGGTGATATTCTTTTTAAACCGACGCCATAAAAATAAAATAATCATACGACAAAAGCAAGCAGAAAATAACAACGCCGGAATCTGCAAAAAATATTCTTGCAAAAACCGAGCCATTTGTCTATATTGATTTGTTTCATATGGATAGGGTCTGAGGATCGCGTGTCGGTTATCACAAGGTACATACTCCGAGAACATACAGGCCCGTTTGTCTTCTCTTTAATCACTATCGTTTTCGTGTTCCTGCTGAACCTGATTTTTCGTGATTTGGGGAGACTTTTGGGCAAGGGGCTGCCGGCGGGCATCATACTGGAGTTCTTTTTTTTAAACTTGGCCTGGATACTAGCACTGGCCATTCCCATGGCCGTCCTGGTGAGTACGCTCATGGCATTCGGTCGTCTTTCATCGGACAGCGAGATTGCGGCGCTGAAAGCCAGCGGCATCCATTTGTACCGCCTGCTGGCGCCGGTCTTGCTGACGACTCTTTTACTGGCCGTCGGCATGGAACGATTCAACAACTGCGTGCTGCCGGATTTTAACCATCGCGTGCGCCTTTTGACCTCAGCCATATCCAGAAAACGCCCGACACTGACACTGGAGCCCCATGTGTTTTTCGACGAAATCCCGAATTACAGTCTTTTAGTACGCGAGATTGATGACGATGGGAACCTCTTGAGAGGCGTAATCATAAATGACTATAGCGATGCGAGCCACAGCAAGACCATCATTGCAGATCGGGGCCAACTGAGTTTTTCCCAGGAACAGGAACGCATGGTCTTCACGCTCTTTGACGGTGAGGTGCACGAAGTGGATCGTGAGGATTTGGACAGTTACCGCAGGATGCGGTTTGAGAGACATGTGTTTTCCGTGTCGGTTCCGAACATGGTGTTAAAGCGGAGCGAGTCACAACATCGCGGGGATCGGGAGAAGAGTGCGCGAATGATGCGTACAGATATCGATCGCAATCTGGAAGCTCTGGGCCAGCGCGAGGATCGGATTCGGGACATCGTGAGTCGTGATATGGCGCTTGATTTTCCTGAAGCTTTGTGGGATCCGAATTCGGACATTCGGGCACAGGGCACGTCTAAACGGATCAGGATGTCCGGACCGGATGTTGTATCACGGGTTCGTCAGGTGTTTCAGCAGATTCAGGGTGAAGTCCGCGTGATGAAAGGATACCGGCGGTCGATGAGTGCCCTTTGGGTAGAGATTCATAAGAAGTATTCGATTCCCGTGGCGTGTATTGTATTCGTGTTGGTGGGTGCACCTCTGGGAATCATGGCGAGGCAGGGCGGTATGGCCTTTGGGGGCGGCATGAGTCTGGTGTTTTTTTTAATATACTGGGCCTTTCTCATCGGGGGTGAGCAGCTGGCGGACCGGCAATTCATCGGCCCGGCAATGGCCATGTGGTCACCCAACGTGGTCGTGGGTATGGGAGGCGTCTATCTGGTCATACATTCTGTGAGGGAGGCTACGTTCATTCCCTGGGATCGTTGGCAGCTGTGGTTTCAGAAGCTCGGCAGGAAGAGGGGAGAACGAGGTCTTTCTCCAGAGGGCGGAACAGGAGAAAAAACGACATAGCGTGTCGGATGAGTATGAGAACATCACAAGGGTGTCTTTTGCTGGATAGCCAGGCGGCCAGGGTGAAAGGCCGGAGAAAAATACGATGAAAATTCTGCCAGGTTATATTCAGAAAAAATTTCTCGGGCTGTTTGCCTTCTGCCTTTTCAGCGTGGTCGTCGTTTTCCTGGTCGTGGATTTGGTCGAGAACCTGGATCAGTTCATCGACAAGGAAGTGCCACCGCGGATCATCGTGCTCTACTATCTGTACTATGTGCCTTACATTGTGATCCTGACGATGCCGGTAGCCACGCTCTTGGCTGCCGTCTTTTCTGTGGGGAGCATGGCCAAGCACAACGAGCTGGTGGCCATGAAATCCCTGGGATACAGCCTGTATCGGGTCATGAGTACGCTGTTGGCACTGGGCTTTACCGTGAGCGTTCTGTCGTTCGTACTGGCAGAGGGCGTTGTGGTGAGGGCCAGCCGTAAGAAAGAGAACATACAACGTGTGTACCTGGATCGTGTGCGAGGCGGGATTTCATCGCGATTGCAGAATATCGAGATTCAGGAGCCCCCCGACAAGATCATTACCATTGGATATTTTGACGGGGAAAAGAACGAGGCCAAACAGGTGAAGGTGGAAACTTTTCAGGGGGCTCGTCTGGTATCGCGGCTGGATTCTCCGTTGATGTACTGGGACGGGAACATGTGGATCGTGAAGCAGGGTTACCAGAGGATATTCGACGGAGACCTGGAAAGCGCTTTTCCCATCACACAGACACTGAAGTACCATTTTCAGTTCGATCCGCGGGAACTCATGCTGGCCCAAGTAAAACCCGACGAGATGAGCTTGCAAGAACTCGTTCGGTTCGTACGGCGGATAAGGTTGCTGGGGGGCGAGGTACACCAATGGCTGACCGACCTTCATATACGAATCGCTTTTCCGTTGAGTAATTTTGTCATCGTGCTTTTCAGCGTGCCCATCGCCTACAACAGAAGAAGACGAAGCATGGCCGTTGGGTTTGGCATCAGCCTGATCGTCTGTTTTGTTTATTTTGGATTCGTTAAAATGGGACAGACCATGGGCCAAAAGGGGAGTATCCCTCCCTTCTGGGCGGCATGGTTGGGTAATCAGATTATGGGGATCGGGGGTATCGTGAACTTGGTCAAGACGCGAAAATGACTTGACTTTTTAATAAAATACATTATTTTAATATAGTTTATACAGATATTGCAATCAAGAGAAGGGAAACGGTAGAATGAAGAGGACGTATCAACCCAGCAACCGGAAGCGGAGAAACAAACACGGATTTCGTGCGCGCATGTCGACCAAGGGGGGGCGTTTGATTCTCAAGAGGCGTCGAGCCAAGGGAAGAGCCCGGCTCACCGTCAGCGATGAATAAAGTATCTCCTCATGATCAGCGTCTACCCAAGAAAGAGATTATTCGAAAGCGAGATGATTTTCGACGCTTGTTCCAGGATGGGAAAAGGTGCAGGGGAAAATACCTGCAGTTTTACTATAAGGAAGGGAATGAGCGCAGGATTGGCTTTACCGTTCCAAAGCGATTCGGCAAGGCCGTGGCAAGAAATCGGATGAAGCGGTGGATGCGGGAGGTGTATCGAAAGCATCGTCACGAGACAGGGGATTACTGGATTGTGATGATGGCGAGGCCCGATGGGGGGCCTGAAAAACTGAAGGACGTCGAGGGGGATTTTTTTCGGTTTCTTGAAGAGCTGGAGCACAAGTAATTGATATTAAAGAAAATAACAATATTCATTCTAACCCAGTATAAACGCTGGATCTCACCAGCATTGCCACGGGCATGTCGATTCTATCCCACGTGCTCAAGCTATGCAGCACAAGCCATTGAAAAATATGGACTTAAAAGGGGTTTTGTTCTGTCTGCAAAGAGGCTCTGCCGGTGCCATCCCTTCCATCCTGGGGGGTATGATCCAGTTCCATGAGGCTTACAAACCATTCGAGTGAAGGATATGGATAAAAGAACGATTATCGCGTTGGTTATCATCGGTATTATTTTCTTGCTATGGCCGGTGTACATGAGGAAAGTCGTGGGTGTCCGGAGTCCATCACCGGAGAAGACATCGGAGGTCCAGGCACCGGAAATGGTGCAGGACGAGGTTCGGCAGGAACCGGCAGCCCCCCCATCTGCAGAAACCCGTCGGGACGTCGCGCGGGAGCCGTTGTCCCGGATGGAAAGAGCTGCGTTACCGGAGGAAGAACCGGAATACATCGATGTCGAGACAAACATCTATAAAGGAACGCTTTCGACGGCCGGGGGCGGGACGATCGTAAGCTGGAGACTCAAGGAGTATCTGGGAAAGGAGGGTGAATGGGTTGAGCTTATGAAGGATACGGCAGTAGGGAATTTGGGAATCATGCTGGGCACCCGTGTCGATTTGAGTCGGATGGTATTCCGTACGGCTCTGGATTCGCAATGGGTTGACAACGGCACTGGATTCCGGATGCTACGTTTCGTTCGGGATTTCGTCGGAAGGAGTCGAATAGAGAAAGAGCTTCTCCTGCAGGACGACAGCTATACCATCGAGATGCGCGTACGATTTTTCTCCATGGGTCTGCAGGATGTGGGCTCGGCTTACGATGTCATCTGGACGTCGGGTCTGTATCCCACGGAAAGACGCATCAAAGATGATACGCCCTACTACGAGGCATTTGCTCTCCAGGGCGGTGAGCTCCTGAAGACAAAAGAGAAGAGTACGGGCCTTTGCGAGGGGTCGACACAGTGGGTAGCCGTACGAACGAAGTACTTTGTGATGGCCATCATTCCCGAGACAGTTCCTGGGAATGCGGCCATGCTGGAAGGTCAAAAAACAAATATTACGTATGACGGAGAGACCGGCGAATGGAAGGCCTTCCAGGCGCGGATGATCATGCCCTACACAGGCTTGGCCGAGGAGACGGGAGCATTCTCCGTCTACCTGGGCCCGATGGATTACACACAACTGAAAAGCAGGGACGTTGAGCTGGAAAAGATGATGAATTTTGGCTGGACGTTCATCCGGCCGTTCAGCATCGCGTTTTTCTATGTCCTTCAATTTCTCTACGGCATCGTCCATAACTATGGCTGGGCCATCATCATCTTTTCAATCATGATCAAGGTCGTTCTTTACCCGCTGACCCGGAAGAGCTTCCAGTCCATGCGGAAGATGCAGGAACTTCAGCCGAAAATGGCGGCACTCAAGGAAAAGTACAAGAAAGACCCGCAGAAGCTGAACGAAGAGACGATGAAGCTCTACAAACAGCACGGCGTGAATCCCATGGGAGGATGTCTGCCCATGCTTCTCCAGATGCCAGTCCTGTTTGCCCTATTCAACCTGTTCCGGACGACCATCATGCTGCGGCAGGCCAGCTTTCTTGGCGGTCTGATTCAAGACCTGTCTGCACCCGATGGTATGATTGCCGGTATTAACGTGCTTCCCATACTGATGGGTGCGACGATGATTATCCAGCAGAAGCTTTCCACACAGAGCCCTCAGCAGAAGATGATGGCGTATTTCATGCCGATTTTCTTCACGTTCCTGTTCTACCAGTTCTCGGCAGGTCTGAACCTTTACTACCTGATGTTCAACATACTGACCATCGCTCAGGAGATCCTCATCAAGAAACATAAATAAACATGTGAGTTGAATTTTATTCGATCCTTTCAGGAAAGAGGATGATGGGAACCCCGTCTTAGGAGCAGAGAAGGTGGGGTTCTTTTATTTGAAATATGGAACATGATGATACCATCGTCGCTGTTTCGACGCCGCCCGGCTCGGGAGGCATCAGCGTGATCCGCATCAGCGGAGCCGATGCGATTCCCCTGGTTCAGCGTGTGTTCCGGGGGGGCGATATCCAGGGATCGCGGGGATATAGAGCCCATCATGGTTGGATCGTAGATGGTTCAGAGCCCATCGATGAGGTGGTCCTCACGGTTTTCCGTACGCCCCATTCATACACGGGCGAGGATGTGGTGGAGATAACCTGCCACGGGGGCGTTTTCCTGGGCCAGCGTATCGTCGAGCTTCTGGTTGGCCAGGGCGCGCGTCCCGCCCAGCCCGGGGAGTTTACCCAGAGGGCATTCCTGTCCGGAAGGATGGATCTTTGTCAGGCCGAGGCCGTCGCCGATCTCGTGCAGGCCAGAACAGAGGCATCCAGGAAAGTGGCTGCCTATCAACTGGAAGGGCGCCTATCCGAAAGACTGAGGAATATGCGGGAGCAACTGGTCAAGGCGTGCTCCCTCCTGGAAATCGAGCTCGATTTCAGTGAAGAAGACGTGGCGTTCACGTCCCGGACAGAATTGATAGCCATGCTGAAGGCCATGAAGACAGAGATCGAGTCCATTGTATCCAGCTTCGACCGGGGGAGGGTGTGTCGTGAGGGCATACGCGTGGTCATCGTGGGCCGGCCCAACGTGGGCAAATCCAGTGTATTGAACTGTCTTGTGGAGAGGGAGAGGGCCATCGTCACCGAAGTACCGGGTACGACGCGGGATACCGTGGAGGACGTGCTGGACATCGGAGGTTTGTTGTTCGTCGTCACGGACACGGCCGGAATACGCGAATCAGAGGATGTTGTCGAGAGAATCGGGGTTCAGAAGGCCAGGCAGGCCCTAAGCGCCGCAGATCTTGTCCTCTTGATATTCGACGGCAGTGAAGCCCTGACGGATGAGGATGAAGCCATCGTTCACACGATGAGGGAAATGGGAAAGCGGGAGATCGGAGTCATCAATAAGGTCGACCTTCGGGTGAAAGCAGACATGAAACGCATAAAGGCGTGGTTGCCGGGAGCACCCCTGGCAAGGGTGTCCGCCCTGAAGCAGGAAGGTTTCCCGGAACTTATCCAGAAGATAGAAGAGATAGTCTTAGCTGATGGAATCCCACATGCGGGCGAGGTCGTACTTACCCGCGTACGGCACAGGGACAGCCTTAGCAAAGCGAAAGCGGCCATCGAGCGGGCCGAGGATTCTTTAAAGATGGGGATGTCCCAGGAATTCGTTGTGGTCGACCTTCGGGAGGCGCTGGATTCCCTGGGAGAAATCACGGGAGAGACCATCACAGACGATATCCTGAATCGAATTTTTTCAGAATTCTGCATCGGCAAGTAGTGTTCCACGTGGAACATTTTGCGTGAGTAAAACCAGTGAAAAGCAAGATTGCGTATGATGTCATCGTCGTCGGAGGCGGACACGCCGGTTGCGAGGCTGCCCTAGCGGCATCGCGTATGGGCGCACGCACGCTCCTCATCACGATGAACATCCCGACCATCGCCCAGATGTCTTGCAATCCAGCCATCGGCGGGCCGGCCAAGGGGCATCTGGTCCGGGAAATCGATGCTTTGGGCGGTGAGATGGGCGTGGCCATCGACAAGACGGGCATTCAATTTCGGATGCTGAACATGTCGAAAGGGCCTGCCGTTTGGGCGCCCAGGGCTCAGGCAGACAGGCAGGAATACTCTACGCAGATGCGGTGGGCTCTGGAATCTCAGGAAAGACTGACGATTTTTCAGGGCATGGTGACAGGGCTTGGTGTTCGGGGGGACGGCATCGAAGGCGTGGAGACAGAGACGGGACGACGGATAAGCAGCAGAACGGTGATCCTGACGTGCGGGACTTTCCTGAACGGGCTCACTCACATCGGGCTCAAGAGCTTCCCCGCGGGCAGGGCTGGTGAGTTCCCGGCCGTGGGCTTGACAGAGAGTCTGGTATCCCTGGGATTCGAAGCGGGCCGGTTGAAGACGGGGACGCCGCCCAGGGTAGACGGCCGGAGCATCGATTTTACCCGGATGGAAATCCAGCCGGGAGATGCGCATCCGCGTCCCTTTTCCCATAGGACAGAAAAAATCGAAGTCGATCAAGTTCCCGTCTACTTGACCTACACCCATCCGGGCACCCACAAGATACTGGCCTCGGGTCTGGATCGTTCACCCTTATACACGGGTAAGATTGTGGGTGTGGGCCCCCGGTATTGTCCCTCCATCGAAGACAAGATCGTCCGTTTTGAGGATAAAGAACGTCATCAGATCTTCCTGGAACCGGAAGGCAGGCGGTCGCACGAGTATTATGTGAACGGCTTTGCCACCAGCCTGCCCGAGGAGGTCCAGACCGAGGCACTAAGGACGATTCCAGGGATGGAGACGGCCGAAGTCACCCGTCTGGGATATGCCATCGAGTACGATTTTTTCCCGCCCACCCAGTTGAGGCCGACTCTGGAGACCAAGCGCATTCGGGGCCTCTTCCTGGCCGGACAGATCAACGGGACGTCGGGGTATGAGGAGGCGGCGGCTCAGGGACTGGTAGCAGGAATCAACGTGGTTCTCATGATACGGGGTGAACAACCGTTTCTTCTGGATCGATCCGACGGGTACATGGGTGTGCTCATCGATGACCTGGTGACCAAGGGCACGAACCAGCCGTACCGCCTCTTCACATCCAGGGCCGAGTATCGGCTGTTGCTCCGTCAGGACAACGCTGATCGACGGCTGATGAAACACGGTCATCGCTTGGGCCTGATCCCCGATACGCTGTATGAACGTTTGCAGAAAAAAGAAGCGTTCATTCAGAAGGCGCTGGAGGATGTCCGCCGCATCAAACCCGATGCAGACGTCGTCAACCCGATTCTCCGGGAATTGAACACCTCACCCCTGGATTCACGGCAGAGTCTGCATCAACTCCTCAAGCGTCCCCAGGTCGGACTGGAAGACCTGAGCCCGATTTCCGAGGTTGAGAATTTGGTGGAGGCGTGGGGTGATTTGCGTGAAGACGTGATGGAGCAGGTGGAGATCGAGATCAAGTACGAGGGATACTTCCAGCGGCAGAAGGAAAGGGTTCAGCGGTTCAAGCGATTAGAGGAAAAACGCATCCCGGAGACGTTGGATTTTCAGGCGGTCACAACCCTGTCGAAAGAGGCCAGGGAAAAGCTCAACCAGATCCGGCCCGTCTCCTTGGGGCAGGCAGCCCGGATATCGGGTGTGTCGCCGGCGGACATTTCTGTCCTGACGTTGATTCTGGATAAAACAACCCGAGAGCGCAGGCATGTTCCACGTGGAACACGTTGAACTCATCGGCGAGGTGCTGGCAAGGGAAGGCATACGCCCGCCCTCTCCCGTCGTTCCTCTTTTTCGCCAGTATGGGGAGATGCTTCTCGACTGGAATCAGAGAATCAACCTGGTATCCAAAAATGATGAAAGCCGGCTGTTGACCCGGCATTTCCTCGAGTCCCTGGGGCTTATCAAGGTCGTACCGTTTCCTCCGGGCGTCCGGGTGATGGACTTGGGGTCCGGCGCAGGATTCCCGGGCATTCCCCTGAAGATCGTGCGGCCCGACCTTCGTATGGTTCTGGTGGAATCCAAGCGTAAAAAGAATCTTTTCCTGCGGAACGTGGTCGATACTCTGGGTCTGAAAAAAACCGAGGCTGTGCTGGGAAGGGCGGAGCAGTTGGCAGAAACGCTGGGGCCGTTTGATTTTGTCGTCAGCCGCTCCGTGGCGAGCCTGGTAAAGTTGGCAGGGTGGAGCAGGGCGTACTTGGAGGAGAGTAGCGGGCAGCTCGTCGTGATCAAGGGGCCTGGCGCTCAACAGGAATTGGTCGTATTGAAGAGCAAAGCACAGGGTTTGGGCATCAAGGACGTACATGTCGTTGCATACAATCCTTTCCCGGAATGGATCGATCTGAAAAAAAGTGTGGTGATATCCGTTCGATGGTGATGATATGAATCACCAGACATGCGTGTCTTATATGTATCGGATAGAACGCCCGGCCACAATCTAAAATATTGTATTTAATTGGTTTATGGACAGCTTCAAAGACATCATCCATTCGTTTGTTTGGAAAGAAACATGCGATAAATCTATTAATAACAAATTATTATCCGATCAAAGCCTGAAGCTGAAAGGACTTCCAGGTTCTTTAAAACCGCTTTTTTTGGCCATCCTTCAGGAACGACTGAATCGCCCTCTGGTGGTGGTTTTACCGGATAGAGAATCGGCAGAACGGATGTTCGAGGAGCTAAGCAATCTGGCCGGAGAAGAGAAAGTAGCCTTCTTCCCCGAGGGCGAGGAGGATGCCGAAAGCCCGGTCATCGTCAACCCCCGTCGGGCAGGTCTTCAGATGCGCGTGATCCGTGACCTAATGCATGGATCGCTGCAACTTGTTGTCGTGTCGGCCGAGGGTGTCGCTCAACGTTTTCCGAGTCCGGAATCGATTCAAAACGAGTGGATCGAGCTTTCACAAGGAATCCAGAGAGACCTCTATCAGACTGTCGAGACCTTGGCCTTGTTCGGATATACGCGTGAGACCATGGTCGAGAGACCCGGCGAGATCAGTTTGAGAGGCGGGATTCTCGACATATTCCCCTTTACCGGCGAGGAGCCCCACAGAGTGGAATTCTGGGGGGACCGCATCGAGTCGATACGAACGTTCGATCTGACAACCCAGCGTTCCACAGGACAGGGGGAATCCCTCCACCTGATTCCGGCTCCCCCGGCGTGGGAGGACGGGTCTGAATCGCTCCTGGCCTATTTTAAGGTCGATCCCATCGTCTTCTGGGAAGACCCGGACTTGATCGCGGCCGAGGTTCAAAAAGAGGGCCACAGAAGACAGGCGTCTCTCCTCTCCACCGATGCATGGGAAATCCTCTTCAACGCTTCACCCTCCATTCGTTATTATACGCTGTCGTCTCCAGAAGACGTGATGGATTTTGGAGGGAGGACGATCCGTCACCCGGGCGGGACGGCAGCTGAAATCCGGGAGAACCTGGCCTCACTCTGCGATACGCGTCAGGGCGTGTTTATCCTGTGCGAACAAACGCAGCACTTACGGAGAATCCAGGAGTTCCTGGATTTGGATGCCGAGCCCATCCCTAAACTCCGGGTGGAAGCAAACGGACTGCAGAGAGGATTTGATCTGCCGGAATCGGGATATGCGGTGTATGCGGAGGCCGACCTTTTCGGGAGAACCCCAAGACGCCGTCGGCGACGCTTCCACCTCGGTGTTCCCATTCGGGAGCTTTCCTCCCTGAGCAAGGGCGATTTTGTCGTTCACGTCGACCATGGAATCGGCCAGTATCAGGGCCTTGAAAAAGTCACCGTCCAGGATACGGAGAGGGAATGCCTCTCCCTGCTGTATCGGGACGGGGATAAGCTTTTTGTACCCGTCGACAAGATGGAGAGAGTGCAGAAGTATGCAGGGAGGGACGGTGTTCAGCCCAGCTTGAGTAAGCTGGGCAGCAGCCAGTGGGAAAGGCTGAAATCCAGGACAAAGGAGTCGATTAAAAACATCGCCAGGGAGCTGATCGCCCTCTACTCGGCCCGGGAAACCCTGCCCGGCCATGCCTTTTCCAAGGACACGCCGTGGCAGCGGGAGTTGGAAGCCACGTTCGTGTACGAGGAAACCCGGGATCAGGCAAGAACCGTTGATGAGGTCAAGACAGACATGGAAAAGCCCAGGCCCATGGATCGCCTGGTCTGCGGCGATGTGGGCTATGGCAAGACGGAGGTTGCCGTTCGGGCGGCCTTCAAGGCCGTGGCAGACGGCAGGCAGGTGGCCGTCCTCGTACCGACCACCGTGCTGGCCCAGCAGCATTTTCGTACGTTTCAGGAGCGCCTGTCGCGATTTCCAGTGAACATCGAGATGCTCTCCCGATTCCGGGGTCGGAAAGCGCAGAAAGGCATCGTCGAGAAACTGAATCACGGAGAAGTGGACATCGTCATCGGCACGCACCGCCTGCTGTCCAAAGACGTGGGTTTCAAGAATCTGGGCCTGCTCATCATCGACGAAGAGCAGCGGTTCGGCGTGCGCCACAAGGAGAGGTTGAAAGCGTTTCGGAAGACCGTGGATGTACTGGCTCTGTCTGCCACGCCCATACCCAGGACGCTCCAATTTTCCCTGATGGGTATCCGCGACATGTCTCTCATCGCTACGCCACCCAGAGACCGGCTCCCCATCATCACGGAGGTTCTGCCTTTCGAAGAAGATGTGATCGTCGAAGCCATTGAGCGTGAAATATCCAGGGGAGGACAGGTTTTTTTCGTCCACAATCGCATACATTCCATCCATGCCGTGGCCCGCATGGTCCGGCGTTTGATACCGGGCATCCGTCTGGCCGTGGCACACGGAAGGATGGAAGAGCGCGAACTGGAAAGGGCGATGCTGGAATTCATGGAGGGGGAGTACGATTGCCTGGTGGCCACGATGATCATCGAATCCGGGCTGGATATACCCAACGTGAACACCCTCATCGTCCACCGGGCAGACCGGCTGGGCTTGTCCCAGCTTTACCAGCTCCGGGGCAGAGTGGGCCGTTCCGAAAGGCGGGCCTTTGCTTACCTCCTGACGCCTCCGTTTCATCTGATGACACAGGATGCCATCAAACGCCTCCGCACGATCGAAGAGTTTACCGAGCTGGGATCCGGGTTCCAGATCGCTCTGCGTGACCTGGAAATCCGGGGTGCCGGGAATCTGCTGGGCGTACAGCAGAGCGGGTACATGGATGCCGTGGGAATCGATCTGTACATGCGGCTCGTGGGGGAAGCCGTGGGTGAATTGAAAAAAGGGGAAGGAGAGGAGTCGGAAGCGAAAAGACCGGAGGTCGAGTGTCGTATCGACTTCGATGGGCCCGCGTACCTGCCGGAATCGTACGTGTCCGACGAGAGCCTGCGCGTGAACCTCTACCGAAGGTTGTCGGCGATACAAAACCCGAAGGATATCGATGCCTTTGAACATGAACTGCTGGATCGGTTTGGCCGACTTCCCCAGGAAGCGGAGAATCTTCTCGATGTTGCGAGGCTGCGCGTTTATGGTTTGGAGAGAGGATTCAAACGCGTCTTTCTGAAGGATAGACGACTGGAAGTCACCTTTGATGAGACCTGGGTCGAAAGCTTCTCGGACACGGAACTTTTATCAGAGCGTCTTCGTTCAATGATCGATTCGTCGCCCGTGCCCATCCAATTTCTTCAAACCAAGGAGTTTGGTTTTCGAATGTCGATTACCGATGAATCCCCCATGGCGTTCACGAAAAAACTGTTGCATAGCTGGGGCTAATGATGTATATTTTTTAGATGTCGTCCTATTCTTCTATTGGAGGGAGTATGAAATATCGTTGCCTGATGCTGGTTTTGTTCCTCGCTCTTCTCGCCGGCTGTGGAAAGAAGGACCCCGTCGTGGCCGTCATCGGCAATAAACAGGTAATCACTTTGAACGAGTTCAAGGAGGATTTTTCCCGGGGCAAGAGCACGGAAGTGGTGGAGACCTCCACGCCCTCGAGATTGCTGAATCATCTGAATCGTATGATCGACACACGGATAAAGATCCTGGAAGCCTTTGAGATGGGGCTGGAACGCGATTCCGCCGTCGTCGCAAAGGTCATCCCAACACGCACGCAGGCGCTATTCAATAGGCTCTATGAGACCGAGATCGTCGATCGGATGGTGAAAGAAACGGATATACGGGCGTATTTTGCTCGTATGGGCAAGGAGGTTGTGATCCGTAAGATCACGTTTCGTTGCGAACCCGATTCGTCCTCTGAGGAGGAGGCAAAGAGGAAGGCTCAGAACATCCTGGGCAAAGCCAGAGCGGGAGAGGATTTTGCAGCGCTGGCCAGGACGCATTCCGAGGACAGGGGATCGGCCATGAACGGGGGTTTGATGAATCCTCTAGTCTGGACGAATCAGAACGATCCCTTAAAGGAGAAGGCGTTTGCGATGAAGGCAGGTGATATCTCCGGTCTTATCAAGGACAACACAGGTTATCACATCATCAAGGTCGAGGAGATTCGGGAGAAAGAGCGTGCTCCTTATCACGAGGTTCGTGAGGAGATTCGTCAGAACCTGATTGCGGCAAATCGGCAGGCCATAGCCGAGGAAGCCAGAGCCTATTGGTTAAACGTGATGGAAGATAAAGGGGTGTCGTGGATGGAGGAGGAGTTGGAGTACCTGGTGAAGAGACTCAAGTCAGTAAAAGACCCGAGACGGAATATCCTCGCAGACAGTTTGGGCGGGTTGAGTCCTGAGGAAAAAGCGAAAGTCCTGGTACAGTACAAGGACGGACAAATTACTGTTCAGGATTTTCACGAGAAGATCCAGGAATATCCCCAGCATACCCGGTTCCCCATCGACCAGACGAGTGGCCTCAAACGTCTTTTTGAGCAATGGTTGATGAGAAGAATGTTGCTGGAAAAAGCCGTCAGTATAGGCCTGGAAAATGACAAAGCCGTTATCGAAGAACTGCACAAGACCACGGAGACGGAAATGGTTCGTGTTCTAATGGACCGCTTTATCATCGGGGAGATAAAGCCCAGGGAAGAATCGCTGACGCTCTATTATGAAAGAAATAGAGAAGAAAAATATTCTGATCCCGAGAAGGTGAATGTACAGGAAGTGATGGTTAAGGACGAGGACCTGGCCAACCGGATTGCTCAATGGGCAAAGGTGGGAAGAGATTTTAGCAAGCTGGCCCGGGAATATACGGAAAGACCCGGGTATAAGGACAAAGATGGCATTCTGGGTTTTTTCTCTCCAGGACGATGGGGTGACATGGGCGAGAAGGCATTCACCCTTAAGCTCGGCGAGGTAGCTGGCCCCGTCCCTTTGAAGAACAACCGTGGATTTTCCGTGATCAAGCTTCTGGAGCGAAAGCCTTCCCTGATGAAACCTTATGATGAGGTGAAAGGCCGGGTTCGGAATGATTTGATCAGAGAAATAAAAAAGGATCGGGAAGAAAAGTGGTTGGAAGAAAAGCGAAACAAATACAGCGTGAAGATATATGAAAACGTTTTACGAAAAGCGATACCCAGAGCATCGTAAGTGTCGAGCCATCAGAAGAGGCGGTTCTGTCGCTTCTGTCTGTGTGATAATTTTCCTCCTGTTGAGATGTGGGGTCCGCGTGGATGACGACGAAGTCGTGGCCCGGGTGGGCAATGCCGTTTTGACGCGGGAGGATATCAAGCAAAGGATGAGTTGGGAGGGTGTGGGCCCTGACCAGGAAAGCGATTTCGTCGATAGGTGGGTCGATCGCGAGCTCCTCTATCAAGAGGCCAAGCGATTGGGATTAGACAAGGCTGTCGAGCTTCAGTGGGAAATCGAGCTCGTGGAGAAAGAATTCGTCATCCAAAAGCTGCTGGAAAGAACATTCATCCAGGAAGTCGAGATCACAGAAGAGGAAATTGCCGATTACTATGAGAGAAACAAGGATGAATTCCAGACGGATGAAGAGGAAGTGCGGGCATTCCACATTCTGAAGGAAACCAAAGCCGAAGCCGATATTGCACGTCAGGAAATCATAGCAGGCAAACCGTTTGAGACGGTGGCGAAGGAATCCTCTGCGGGTATCTTCCGGGAGAGAGGGGGGGATATGGGCTTTTTCCGAAGGGGGGATGTCATACCGGAGATAGAGCGGTATGCGTTCCGTCTTTCCGAAGGGCAGGTCTCACGGGTGTTTCAGAGCAACTATGGTTTTCATATCATCAAGGTCATAAAGAAGCGTGCCAGGGGAGACTATCACGACTTAACGGAAGTACGGGATGATATATTCCACCAACTCCGCGTGAATAAAGAACGGTCTACCTACTATGATCTCCTGTTTCGATTGCAGAACAGGACAAAGGTGTCTGTCACGATACCCAGGAGTCTGGAAGAGAAGCAGGATACGCTGACTGTGCAAACCGAAGAGACTGACTTAGAGGAGTCTGAAAAGTGAGGAAACCATCTTATATTGTTGTATGTGCGGGGATAGCCCTCTTTTTTTCATGGGCGTCCCATGCCCAGGAAGTTCTGGAGGGAATCGTTGCCGTTGTTGGGGATGAAATCATTCTCCGTACCCAACTCATTCAAGCGGCGCAGGGATTCGCCTTGCAGATGGGCGTCAATCCCAGGAACCAGCCCCAGGAGTTCGAAAAGATCAAGGACAACATTCTTCAGAATTTGATTAATGAAAAGGTTCTCCTGGCCAAGGCCATCGAGGATACGGTTACTGTGGACGATCAGCAGGTGGAGTCTGCCCTGGAGTCGCGTATTGAAGAACTCACTCAGCAATTGGGCTCCAAGGAGCGCGTGGAGGCGTACTTTGGCTCACCCATCCGTAAGATCAAGAGAGACTACAGAGACGAGATTCGTAAACAGCTCATCGTCAGCACGGTTCAGCAGGAGAAATTAAGGGATATCAAGGTGTCGCGGAACGAAGTCATATCGTTCTTTGAAACCATGAAGGATAGCCTGCCCGATCAGAAACCCAGAGTCAAACTTCGTCACATTCTGATCGATGTGAGGCCGGGTGAGCGTGCAAAACAGCAGGCCATGGAGCGCATGCGGGAGATTCAGGAACGAATCCGCCAGGGAGAGGATTTCTCGGAGTTGGCTAAGCTGTACTCCGAGGACCCAGGAACCGCATCCAACGGAGGCGCATTGGGATTTGTCGAGAAAGGCACGTTGTTCCAGTCCTTCGAAGAAACGGCGTTTCAGATGGAATCCGGCGAGATTTCGGATGTGGTGGAAACACCGGTGGGATTGCATCTCATACAGTTGATCGAGAAGCGAGGGGACAAGGCAAGCATGCGCCATATCCTGATTCGTGTCGAGGTGACCTCTGTGGATGAGAGTACCGTGCTGGACACCTTGAGACGTGTTCGTGAAAGGGTGTTGGCCGGAGAATCGTTCGAAGACATGGCCCAAAAATACTCCCAGGATGAGACAACAAAAGACTTGGGTGGCGACCTGGGATGGCTTCCGCCGGACCAACTCCAGATCGAGGCTTTTAAGAGTGCCATCGACACACTCCAGACAGATGAGATTACGCGTCCGTTTAAAACACAGTTTGGCTATCATATCGTAAAGCTGGAAGGAAGAAGAGGTGCGCGAAAAGTGTCTCTTGAAGAAGACTGGGAACAGGTGGAATACTGGGCTCTGAGTACGAAGAGACAGAAAGTGATAGAAGAGTGGATTGCGGAATTAAGAAAGAAGATCTACATAAGAATCAATGAGGATATGTTGTAGGGGCATTACCGTTCTTATTTAAAGGTTCTATGTAAATCCATTCCTGTCGTTCGTCAAGAACGAGCATGCCTTTCGCCTAATCATACATTCAACAGCACGATGGAGTCACACCGAAACCCTGTCGGGATCATCCTCCGACGGGATTTATTTGTGTGGTTCGATGATCACCTTGATCGATTCCTTGGCCTGGGCCACCAACTCGAATCCCTTGCTCGCCTCGGCTAAGGGGAAGCGGTGTGTGATCATCTCTTCCACAGCGACGCGTTTGGATCGGATGAGATCGATGGCCACGGCACAATCCAGGGGTGCGGCACCGTACGAGGTGAGCATGGTGATCTGGTTTCGCCAGAAGTCGTTGACAGGAATCGAAAAATCCACACCCGGGTCTGTGGGGGCGAAGAACTGGACGGTTCCGCCGCGATCCACGGACTGCATGGCCTGGGTGAAGGCCGGCGTAGCACCGGTGCAGATGATAACCAGGTCGGCCAGCCGGCCGGCGTTGGCACGAAGGACATGCTCGGCCACGTCCTCCCGTGCATCGACGACCGTATCGGCACCGAACCGGCGGGCAGCATCTAGGCGGAACTCCTGGACATCGGTGGCCACGATGCGTCCGGCGCCCAGGGATCTGGCCAGGGCGATATGGAGAAGCCCTGATATGCCGCTGCCTAAGACAAGGACGGTTTGACCAGGCTGAAGGCGTGCCAGCCGTTGTCCCCGGACCACACAGCCCAGGGGTTCGATGAACGTGCCCTCGTCGTAGCTCATCTCAGGAGGAAGTACGAACACGCCGCGATCCACGTTGATTTTCGGGACACGCAGGTATTCGGCGAATCCGCCGGGGTCGAAATTTGTGGTATGCAGGGTCTCGCAGACCGTGTGCTGTCCGTTCAGGCAATAACGGCACGTGTTGCAGGGCACATGGTGAGAAACAAAGACCCTGTCACCCACCTTGAACCGGTTCACATTTTCACCGACTTCGGCAATATCACCCGCGATCTCATGGCCCAGGACCAGCGGTGCCTTCTTGAGCCGGTACCATTCCATCACGTCGCTCCCGCAGAGGCCGCTGGCCAGTACTTTTACCATCATTTCATCGGGGCCGATTTTTGGCGCATCTATTTCCTCAACCCGCACATCGCGGTTGTTGTAATACATGGCTACACGCATCGAACACTCCTGTTCATAAGGCCTCATATCTCCTTAGATTTCGAAAATAACGACAGGGAGAAGTCCATCCCGAATCTGGAATAGAATCTAGGCCCGTTCATCCTTCACGGTGTTGAATATTTCTTCGGCTTCCTTCACGCCGGCGTTCTCGTGTATGATGGCCTGGAGGGCACGGGCCATGGCTACGGGGTGTGGACTCTGCCACACGTTCCGGCCCAGGTTAATCCCGATGGCGCCCCGTTCCATGCCGTCGTGGACGAATTCAAAGACCTCTTGAGCGGTCTCACACTTGGGGCCCCCGGCCATGACGATGGGAACCGGGCAGCCTTCGATCACCTTTTCGAAATCTTCACACCAGTATGTTTTGACCACACGAGCCCCCAGTTCGGCCGCTATACGGCAGAACAAACCCAGGGTTCGGGCTTCACGCTTCTCCAGCTCGCGTCCGACGGCGGTGACGGCCATCACGGGAATACCCGCGTCCTC
>Ga0180438_10000613_pt1 | contig 67019 bp, 48 predicted proteins | sample SS_ome_12_FD_132455 | JGI IMG/M metagenome (GOLD analysis project Ga0180438, IMG submission 132455) | Hypersaline lake sediment archaeal communities from the Salton Sea, California, USA - SS_3_D_2 metaG | ecosystem: Environmental > Aquatic > Non-marine Saline and Alkaline > Hypersaline >...
CGAGGACCGACAGTGGCAGCCTGGGTCGGTACCTCCGTCACCCTTCCTCCGCCGGAGGTTCGCGCGTTCTGCATGATCGTCATGGGATGAAGGTCAACTATGCGGGTTCCGAGCTGGCCATACTCCTGCGGCGAGGGAGGCGCGTCCTTGTAAGCGCCTTCCCGCTTCGCCGGATCGTTGAAAGCCCAGTGTTTTACGTCACCCTGGCCGCCCTGCATGATCGCACAGCGGACCGTGTCGTACGAAGCGCTGTACGCTTCCAGATCCCCGGTCGGAAAATGTATGTTCGTCTTCGGCATCCTCAGATTTGGTTCAATCCGGTTGAAGCACAGCTCCAAATCCGCCCGGGCAAACGATAAGGGGTGATCTTCGCCGACAGCTTTTCCTTCCAGCACCCACTCGTCCATCCCCCAGAAGTGTGCGCCCCTCTCGGCAAGGTTCAAACCCAACGCGTTGACCAACCGTGCGACCAACGGGAGCTGTTCGGTCGGCCCTATGGGACCGCATAGTCCGACTGGGTTGTCCGGAGTGGACGCCGACCATGCCTCGATGTACTCCAGCGCCTCCGCGAGATAGAAATCCTCCAGCGTCTCGTAGAACACCACACGAAAACCTTCGCGTGACAGACCGAGGAGGTCGTCCGCGGTTAGCTCCGCCACATCGGCGATCAGGTCGTCATCCAGTGTCGTATAGTCCCACCAACCCGGAGCTACCAGACTCATTTTTCGCATGAGATCGCCCTCCTCTTGCCCAAAGACCGGGAGCTTTCAAGCTATCCGTGTGAACCAGTAAAACCTCAACCCTATTGTCGGATGATGGGAACCCGCCCACAAACAAAGTAGATTCTCCCCGACCGATTGAACCCGTCCGATACTTATGCCACAACATCGGTCCGTTGTCAAACCGCCGCCGGGGCGCTTTGACTTTCGCACGTTCCTCCCCGGAACTCTAAAGGGCTGTGGCCGGTATACGATAGTGGTGAACCTCAAACGGCCTGTAACTGTCGGTAAATTCTCCCGCTGCTATTGGAATCCGTCTGTTTTCCGCTATGACATCGACCGTACCGTCATAATGCTGCGGCAAAGTGAACGTCACCTTCACAGGGTTCTTGTCATCATTCACAGTCAGAAGATGGATCTCGTCCTCATGCGCTTTTGCGAGGAGCGCTATACCGGCGTCAACCGAATGGCCAAGCTCGTGGTATCGAATGTCAACCGCGAGATCCATCGCAGGTGCAGCAAGCACGTCGTGCAACCCGCTGAGTTGCCGAACGACGCTCTTGAGGTCCGACCAGAACTGCGACGGCTGTGGCGTGTAACCGACGCCCCAGTAGAGTATACCTTTCGCGCCGTGGACAATCGCATCATACGCCATGAACCTAGTCTCGTCCCGGGTGGGGAATCGTATCTTGTCGGTCTGGCGTTCCTCTTCCTTCTGTAACATCGCCCACGCGAATCCCTGCAGCACCATCCATACCGGCTTATCCGGCTCGGCGACACGTTTCATCTTCTCGACGTACTCGCCGACCTGGCTGACATACGTGTTGAGCAGGTCGCCCTGGCAGCCATCTTCCCACAGAGCGTACATCGGTTTGAGTCCGGGCAGGATGACCGGGTAGATGTCGCAGGCGATGATGTCCGCCGCCCCGTTGTACTCGCGCATCGTCTCCACGAGGTTCGCAGGCGCATGGTTCAACCACACCGGATGGTCGGCGTCGAGCTGTTTCAGCGCTCGATAACCGGCTGCGAGATGCGCCGCCGGCACACGCTGGTCAGCCTTCATATAAGTCCACGCAGGCTCGTCAACGCTCTCCCACGCGAGCAGTGCCGGATGGTCCTTCAGCGCGCCGACCACCTCGGCGAGCTTAGCGCGCTTGGCGTCCACATCCTTATCAAATGTCAGGTGTCCACCGAGCGGGACCCACACCTTGAGACCCGCCGCCTGCGCCTTGTCCAGCGCATCCAGCGATGCGCCGCTCCTGACAAGGTTGAAACCCGCTTCCGCCAATTCCTCGTACGGTTCATCGCCGGCCGGCAGATGATATATGCCTATCGGGAAGAAAGGTTTTCCATCCGCGCGCAGCACGAGATCTCCGCCAATTGTCACCTGCGAGGATGCCGCACAGGTAGCGCAACCCAGCAGGACGGCAACCAGTATTGCCATAACGAGAATACAGTCACGTATCATACCCACCTCCCGCCCACTCTTGTGGGAGATTCCCGGACCTGAGTCATCGGTCGTGGTCGCGACTCATATCTTTCAAGCGGGCGAACATCTGCATGAGATCGATGAACCCCCGCACCGCAACGACCGCTGCTACAACAAAGAAAAGTCCCACGCTCACGCAGAAAACCAACTTCCAGAAGAAAGCCCAACTGCTCATCCTTCCTGCACCTCCTCCGGCGGACTGACGCTTTTCGGTGGATGACTCTTCTGCGTCAACAACGATCCGAACACGGTTCCGGCAAGCGCGATGATGTACGAACTCAGACCGGCCAATTTGTCGGAGCTTACGAACGCCTTGACGATTTCCGGTAGCGGCAGGTCAACCTGGCTCAGCACAAGAAACGTCGCCGGGAGAACTGCTCCGAGGATAATGCCGCAATATGCGCCCACGGTGTTGCACTTTTTCCAGTAAAGTCCGAGACCTATCACGGTGAGCGCGCCGGCCGTGTACATCGAGCCGGTTATCGCCATATAACGCCAGGCGGTCTCAGGTAGTTTGAACCACAGCCCCCACACCACGAGAAAGATACCGACAAGCACAATACTGACCCGGGTAATGAAGATTCGCGCTTTCGGCGACAACGGTCGGCGCGCGAGCGGCGCTATGATGTCCTGAGCGATCACCGAGCTCCAGCACAGAAGGTAGCTGTCGTGGGTGCTCATGAACGCCGCCAGCATGCCGGCTGTGACGAGCCCGATGATCCCGGCCGGCAAAACGGCGCGCAAGAACTGCGGCATAGCTTCCAGGTTCGATCCGAGCTGTCCCGTAATCCCCTTCTGTGTCAGCCATACGAACGCGGCAATCCCCCATGTCATCGGCAGAACGGCACGTCCCATGAACGTCAACCCCGCTATGGCGAACACCTTCTTGGAAGTAGCAGGCGAGTCTGTGCTCAATGCCCGTGTCGTTGACGGCGGCCACAGGGTCGCTGCACCCAATTGCACGAGTATCTGCCAGAAGATGAACGACCAGCCGTAGCTCGGATGAATCGCCGCAACCGGGTTGAACGCCGCCTCCCCTTTCTGCACTTCGAGCACTGAGACGATACTGTCCCAACCGACGGCGCGTACCGCGAAATAGGTCGCCAACCCGCCGCCGATTGTCATGACGACGAACTGGACATAATCGGTTAGAACGACGCTCACCATACCTCCAAGTATCGTGTAGAGCAGCACTACCGCCATCAGAACAGTCATCGTATGAGGCAGGTATTCGGGATTAATCCCCATCACGTTGACCAGGAATATCCCGCCGATGTATACGAACATCCCCATGTTGAGCACGCCGGACGCGGTGAGAACCAGCGCCCCGATCACACGTATTCCGCGCGAGTACCGGATCTCGTAGAACTCCGGGACGGTCATGACTCGGAACTGGCGCAACCGTTTGATGATGAACCCGCTCACGCCTATAAAAAAGTACGCCGCGCACGCGATCAACCCGATCACAAATGCCGAGAAACCGTTCACGTACCCTTCTTCGGCCTGGTACATCACGGTCACGAGGCCGAGTTCAGTCGCCGACAGGGTCGCAACGGCAAGATGGGTTCTCAGTTGCCGGCCGGCAACGAGGTAGTCAGCTAATCCGCCGATGAAGCGGCGCGTGAGAAATCCCGCTCCCAGAACAAAAGCGAGGTAGATTGAGATTAAAATCCAGTCTACCGCGGCCAAGACAGCTCCTTATGAGCAAAAATGCAGAGGTTTGTGAGGAACACCGATAACATTTCCCACGTCGGCCGTCCGCCACCCGCCGTTTCGATCACTTGTGTTGAATCTCCTCAAACGGCGCCGTAAGCAGCGGCCAGACCCACTCATCGGGTACACGCTTGTCAACGTCCATGTGCAGCGAGACATACAACGGTTTCGCGAGCCGTCTTTGGCTCTGCTGAACGGGCGCGAACCGGTCTGCCGGCGATTTACCAAGCCTGAACGGCAGGAACGCGGTATCTTCGAGGTACAGGCTTCCTGCCGGCACCCGCACGAGCCGCTGCGGGTTCGCTGACCCGAACGGATAGACCAGTGGGCGAGCCCAGTACACCCACCGGCCCACCTGCAGGTAGATGTACGGTTGTTCGAGCCTCGGCAGACCGTCTGCGGACCGTGCGTTGGCAAATTCCGTCATGATCCCGCCGAACCCAATGCTCTTGTCCGGGTTGTAGAACGCCACCCACGGGGTATCCGGGGCAATTTCCAGGCCGTGTGTCGGATGTTGAGGGACGTCCGCTACGGCGACCGTGTGCACCGTGCCGCCCCGGTCCTCCCACGCGAAGCTGTCGATAAAATCGCGGTTCAGTACAATCTCACCGTTCCGCAACGCTTTCACGTGTATATCGTCCGTGACCTCCATGGTGGACGACATGAATATGTGGGGATTGTTCGCATAGAAACGGTATGTTATCGAGACGATAACTTCCGGCATCTCCGGCAGCGGTCCCCAGCGTTTCGCCATGACGAACACCGGTCCGGCAATGTGCGTCATTCCCGCCGGCTGGTCCCAGTCGGACGCATGGACCCAGGGTCGAGGCGGCGCGTAACAGCCTGGATTCCAATGGATCGCGCCGTTTGTCTCGATCTTATGCTCGAACACCCCATCGAACCCCTCTAAGCGGATCTCGTCGAGCACGCCGCTTTTCTCGTGCAGCTTGACCTTGTAGATTGCGTTGGCGACGGTGAGGCCCGGATCTTGTCCGCTCACCGTCAGATCCGTGTCGTAAGTCGGTTTGCTCGCCTTGGGATTCCCGTAATAGATCAGATATATCTGTTTGCCGCCGGCCGCCACGTCCGCAAAGAAGGCCACCTCGCAGGTGACCGTCGATTGGAACCTGCTCGGTTCGTACTTGGTGTCGTCTGCAGGCTTCGTCCACTTCGATACGGCGTACACCTGGCTCGGCACCTCTTTTTGCGCACCTGTAGCGCTGTCCAGCCGGACAACGCGGATCTCCTTCTCAATATCGGTAACCTGGTCGGCATATACACTCAGCGTTACGTGAACCGGTTCGGCTTTTCTCTCAAACCCCGCATCTTCCGACAGGGTGACGGCCGCGTAATGTGCCCAGTCCGGATTCCACATACCGCCGGTAGCAGGCGCTTGCGCCGGAGCCTCCGCGGTCAGCACCTTCTCGTCCGGCGTCTCAAAGTTTGCCTTCACCCTATAACTTTGGCCGGCACGCCACGGGCCCGGCACCGCAAGCAGCGCGTTCTTCTCATCCCAGCGACACCCGCGTGCCGGTTCACCGTTCACCTCGACGCTCTTTAACGTAAGCGGTACCTTTGAAACGACCTTGGCGCGAATATTGAAATACGGAGTGTCTGGCTCGGGCCATCTGAAGTCGCCCCACGACAACATTACGTTGCCCTGCGCTGAAACGGCGGAACCGGAAAACGAGACCACCACCAATGCCAGCGACAAGACGACCGCGCTACGCTTCAGAACACGGCTACCGAAGTTTTTCATTCTCAAGCTCATGGTTCACGCTCCTCTCCTCAATAAGCTCCGCTTCCGTCCGTCGTTTGTGCGGCGATCTGCCATGTCAGTCTTTTGCTTTCTGGCCGACAGCCGGGAGATCGTCGCGTCCCCAATCCACCGTCGTAACTCTCAGGGGATGCGTCAACTTCTCGTACGCCTCATTGACCGGTTCAAGTAGGTCGCCGGGATCCTTGCCCAACGGGAACGGCAGGTAAGCGTTCGTCTCGTGATAGACGGACCCGGCGTTGACCTTTGAGAACATCTGAACGGGCGCCGTCGGGAAAAAGTGATAGACCAGCGCCCGGTACCAGTAAACCAGCGCGTCGTTTGGAGCGGTCACAAACGTGCCCTCGTTGTACTTGACCGCCGCCGCTTCTGTTGTGCTCGCTGAACCGTATGCGAGCCGCAGACTGCCGAATCCGTAACCCCCGTCCTGTGCGAAGAAACAGAGCCACGGCGTGTCGGCCGGCAGCACTGCTGTATAACCGGTCTCGAGCGCGGGGTCCTGTCCGAGGGGGACCGTATGGACAGCCTCCTGTTCATCGCGCCAACCCAGATCGCTGAAAAGTTGGGGTTCGAACACCATCTCGTCGTTTCTCAGCGCCAGGACATCAATGTCATCCCTGATATCGATCGTTGACGACATAAGAATGTAAGGAGTGTGCTCGTAAAACGTGTACGTCACGGAGACCCAGACCTCCGGCAGTTTCGGCAGACAGCCCCAACGTTTCAGAACGTAGACTAGCGGTCCCCGGATCTCGCTCTTCCCTTCGGGCGGGTTCCAATCGTACGTATGTCCCCACGGCCTCGGCGGCGAGAAACATCCCGGATTCCAGTGTATGGCGTTGCCGTGATGAGAAAGCTGCTGTTCCACCCCCTGCTTGATGAGAATACCGTCAATCTGTCCGCTCTGTTTCGCCAGAGTCACGTTGTAATACGGATTGTCGATCGTAAGACCGAGTGCTTCGGCCCCAACCTTCAACTCCGACGATTGCGTCGCCGGCACGGACGCGTCCGCGTTGTCGTAGAAGACGATATAGTTCCGGGTCGAGTTGGCCGGTACGCTTGCGTAGAAAAGCAGCCGGCAGGCGACAGTGTCCGGATAGTCTTCACCTTCAACGTCGACCGATGAAGTCTCCAGGATCTGGAACGGAACCTCGCGGTAGGAGCCGGCTTCCATTGCGACCAGCCGCAACTCCTTGCGGGGATCGCGCATCTGGTCCGCCAGGAAGTTCAATCGGAGCTCGACCGGCTCGTTTTCGCGGTCGAGACCGGCTTCTTCGACCACGTTGAGGACCTTGTATCCTTTCCAGGCGGCGTCCCAGTAACCGCCTCGAGAAGGTGCCGTCGCCTTGGCGCTGGCCGAATGCTTATCCTCGGCGCTCTCGGCGGTTACCTCCACAGTGTACTGAGCTCCGTTCTTCCAGGAATATGAAGCGCGGATGCGGGCTCGTTCACCTGCCGGAATCGAGTCGTCCTTCGAAAGCTTCTCGCCGATGAACACGGCAAAGCTGTCTTGCGCGTCGCCGTTCACAGCAATTGAGGTAACGGTGGCGGCTTTGCCCGCATTGTTCACAACATCGATGGCGAGGTGATACCGCGAAGAACTCTCCGAAGGCGGGACAAACTCAACCGACCCAATTTTCAGCGCGGCACAGTGCGCGTTTTGAGCACACAAAATACCCAGCAGAACTCCGAAGACGACTGAAGCGTGTCGTATTCTCATAATTGATTCGAGTTTCGTCATGAAGCTTCCCTCCAAGTGCAGACGTCAAAAAGAACGGCAACCATTATCCCCGATAGTGGCGGAACCCGCACGCCAGATCATAGTCCGTTTAATTATGCCACGTCAAGCCGCGGACGTGTCGAGGGTTCTGCGATAGAGCCTTTTTCGTGGACAGAGCCGGCCAATAATGTATGGCGACGAGGAACACCTCGGGTCTGTTACCTTCGTCACCGGCCCTCCAGTCCAGACAAGGGGCTGCAGCCACTTGCCTCAACGCGGGGCGCGCAGGCCGCAACGGGGACCGCGGCCAACTCACACTACCACGGCCCCGTCCCTTTGAAGCAGAACCGCAACGGTTCAGTTAACCTGCGATGCGCTCGGGATACCACGCGGAGGCCGTCGTCGGGCTCGAAGAAGAGCAGGGCTTCCTCAGTGGCGAAGATCGTGCCGGCGGCAACGGCCGAGTTCTGGTCGAGCGCCGTTCCTTTCTCGCCTAAAGGATACACCATCGGTCGGGACCAGTACGTGAAGCCCCAACCGTAATTGGCGACGTACGTGCACGGAGCGGACACCGGTACCGGACCGCCCAGACGGTTCCCGGCAAACTGCCCGTTCCGGAGCGATGCCAGACCATATGCTCTGTCTGCATGGTACCCGGCCACCCACGGCACATCCCGGTCCAGAATGGCCAGCGCACCGGGCGCGACCCCCTGGATATTCGCCTGACCCTTCTGGTCACGATGGGCGTTAACCTCGCACACGGCCGTGCTGCCATCATCATTCGGCCAGGCGTAGTGGGTGAATATGTCGGGAGACTCCTGGTCGGCTTCTTCAGTATCTGGTGTCCGGCTGTGGCTCACTACTATTTCGCCCATCCGGACAGCACGCGCAGACCGGTCGGCGGTGAACTCCATAACTGACGACACAAGGACGTAGGGGACGTGGGCGTAAAAAGTGTAAGTGATCGACACAACCACGTCGCGATACTTCTCCAGGGGACCCCATCGATGGTAGCGGAGAGCGAGGTTACCCCCTTCTCGGCTCTGATTGGGCGGTCGAACCCAATCATAGTCGTGATCCCAGCTCTGACCCGGGCTCCAGACGTCCGTCCCAAAATGGATCGGCACACTCTTGTAAAACATCGGCGGGTCTTTGTCTCGGCCCACCATCCTCGCCGTCCGGATCGCGCCGGATCTCGCGTCCAGTTGAACCGTGTAGAATTCGTTACCGATCGTCAGGCCGGGCAGCTCACCGCTGACAGCAAGAGCATTTTTCACTCTCGCCTTTGGCAGAGAACCGCTCCCAGGCACATCTTCCTCCAGCAATCCCCAGAACAGCCGGTACGTGACTTTTCCGTGAGCCGGACAGTCGGCCAGGAACACAACGTTCACGCTCTTGGCCGGGGCAGGGACTGGTGAATCGCCTTGCGCACGTGCCACGGCGGTCACCGCGCCAAGTACTTCATGCGGCGTCAACACGCCCCGATCAGCGTCAACGAGCCGCACCACGCGAACAAGGTCTCGCCACTCATCGGGCATATCGCCCGGCGTTGTCAACGTCACCTCGACGGGCTCGAACTCGCGCGCCAACCCCGCTTTCTCCTCCAGAACGTAGTCGTAGTGGAACGCGAAGAACCGATCCCAATCCGCGACGCTTACCGACCCGGCTTCCTCTTCCGCGCTCGAAGTGCCGGGAAATGCGAGCGCGACCAACGCTACAAGAGCTAATCCGCATGCGAGTTGCTTCATATCGATCATTTCTCCTCTCCTACCGTCCGTTCCCCGCGATCACTTGGGACTCCACAAGAACACGCGCCGATGAAGGCCGCCGCGTGGATTGCGGTCGGGTGGTCCGGTCGACACGAGTATAGCCACGTGGTTAGTTTCTCCGGGCCGAATGTGGCCTGTGACGTCGACATCAAACGGGTTTCTCGGGTTCTGGCCAGTTCTATGGTCCACTAGCATACCGTTGATCCATATCCACAGGTTTGTGCTATAGACGCCGCCAACCGCAAGACGCAGGCGTTTGTCCTTGACAGTCGCAGGCACGTTCACGCTCGTGCGGTACCACGCATTTCCCGAATACCCCCAACCTCGTTCGTCCTGATACCCCTGGGCCTGCCAATAGGTCGTCGTGTCGATCTCCTGCCACAATTCATCGTCGCCGAGCAAATACCATTGGTAAATCACGCCAACGTCTTCAGGATCGAGTCTGAACTGCCATCGCTCCGGCAGGAGGGTTACAAGGTCGGCCCGATCCGCGAGGCGCTGATAGATACCCCTGTGCCATTCCAACGTCGTCTTGGAATTGCGACACCATTCCGGCGTATGAGGAAGCAGTGCCGGGTCGACTTCGCTCAGTTCGTCCCGGATCGCAAGCATCGCGTCGGCCCAGGACACCCCTTCCCGGAACTCTCCCCGCGAGACGGCTCGTTCCATCTCCACGTAGGCCTTCATGTGCTCATGAACCTTTGCGAGAACGCCAACATGCAGTTTCTCGGTGGAATCCTCAGCCCGTCGCCCGGCGTCGCTGATCAGGCGGTCCAGCTGTGCAAGCTTCTCCGGAGGCAGAATGCGCCGCCACGGCGTCAGCCTTCCCCACGTCTCATGCACCGAGGCTTCGTCCACCGCGTACTCGAGCGTCCAGATGTAAGTCTCTACAGGGTCGGCTGCTCGGCCGTAGAACTTCTCGCAGTAATCCCGAACCAGCTCCTTGACGCTCCGTTGTGAGTTCCACATCAACTTTGAGCGAACATAGTAGTTCAGATGAGTTATCATCCAACTGTTGTTGCCCTCTGTCCAGAAACCCCAGACTCCACGGCGCTTTAAGTAGCGCATGTCGTGTTCGAGATTATGCAATGTGGCAAACGGGAGGCCTTCCAGGCTTTTGCCGGGATCATAGTCATAAACGAACACGCACCTCAGCTCCTCGGTCCACCTGTTCAGGATCTGTTCGTAGAGTTGTCGTTGCCAGCACCTGGGATCGCCGATACGGTGGAACGTGCAGGACGCGATCATCGCCGATTGAATGCCGATCATGGGACTGAGCCCGCCGACGCCTTCCGGCAACCTAACGCGGTTAGCGTAACCGTTGGTCAGCAGCCACCGATCCGGGAATTCGTTGTACACTTGTGAAGCGATCTGGTTGACGAACCGGAACCACGAGTCGCTCAGGCTGGGGTCGCCGTAACCCTTGCCGCTGAAACCGGGAATCCCGGCCTGGCACCGGCGGCAGTGGCACATCGGGTGCCCATCCGGAGGGGCAAACCCGAAAGTGACGGCGTTCGGATCGGCCCGAAACGTCTCCGTGATCGTCTGCACCGCAATGCGAACCGTGTCCGGTTCGGATAGACAAAGCATGTCCTTGACACGCTCTCCCCGCCCGTTCTCGGCATATATGCGCGGATGACTCTCGAAGTACTTTTCCGCTGGCGCCAGCCGCACGATGCTGCCGTCACCCGGCAGACTAAGCCCGGCCAGCGAGTTCACCTTGTTGTGGTCCATCCAGCCGCGAAGATTCTCGCCGTCCTGGTCGGACACAGGCATCCAGCCCGAGTACCAGATGTTGCGAAAACGGAAGTCCGGCCGTTCTTCTCGATCCAGACGGCCGACCGAGATGGTGCCCATCTTGGGAACGACCTCGCCGTAAGCGCCGGGAAAGAACCACCGGCAGCCGAGGTATTCCAGGAACTCGTTGACCGCGTAGATCGTGCCGCGGTAATGCCAGTCTTCATTCCCGGCCAGGATCAAGGTGTCGTCCACGGTCTTGACCACGAATCCTTCCTCGTTCATCTGGTTCGTAAATCCCGAAGGCACCTCGATACCGAGGTCTTTGACAGCTTGGCTGCGGCCGACAAGTACTCGCGTTCCTGACACAACCTCCTTCTCAGTTCGGATCTCGAGCCTGGCATCGCTTATGCGTTCGATATAGGTCTGAAGATTTCGAGCCGCCTCCATCGCCTGGTCGCTCGCGCGTTCGGCAACCACAACAGTGGCCATCGGCTTCCCGTTCTCCACCAAGACCGTCTGGTCGAGCGGCTCGAGTGCATACGCTAAGCTAGCGACCAAACAAAGTGCCAACGTGACTGGGACCGTGATTCTCATCGTATCTCACTCCTTTCGTTCAACCGTGCCCAAACGGGGCTAAAACAGTACAATGGTACTTCTTGGGAAGATTTCGTAAGCATTGGAGGCGACAGTATACCGGTTCCCCCCTCAGCTGAAGTATATATGGTCAGGCTTGACATTGCAAAGCGCTTCATGATGATGCCGTGCTGCATTATATCGCCGGGACACCGGCTTAAGGTAGCGACTGGCTACCCCTCGTGGCCAGTTGTCGAAACTTTTTCACGACACCTGTCGAGGGGCCAACGTCCTAAGACGTAAACACCCGCCCCCCCACGAACCGGTGCTTGGTTATTGCAGCGCATTGTCCCATCTCACGCAGTTCTACGTCTGCCTGAAACGGTCACTGCAATCATATGATAGCAGCTACGAAGACAATCACACCCAAGCCTGTGAGGTTGGGGGCAAAAGACCCGTGCTCCAGGACTACGATAGGGATATCAACAGTCGATGAGGGGGACGCAATGAACCTGCATGGGGGAGAATTAGTATATACTAGAGGAGGTGTAACACTGATCTCGCTCCCACCCGCTTCATTATCGGGACAAGTGGACGGAGTGTGAAGCGCCGATGAAAGGACAGAAAAGGTACGGACGAAAGGTGTGGCGCATGAGGACCAGCACTGAGGCCATCGTGATTCTAGCTCTCTTGCTCCCTGGTATCGGCTCATGCGGTAGCCCTACCAAGGCGGTTCCCACGCACGTGCGATTGCAGGAGGAGCGTGCGCGGCTGAGTTCAAAGGATCGCATTGAGCGGGGAAATGCAGCGAACGCGCTGGGAAACATGGGCGAGCTGGCCATGCCTGCTGTCGAAGCGCTCATGGCCGCGTGCGACGACGAGGATCTGTTTGTGCGGTGGGCCGCCTACGACGCGCTCGGAAAGATGCGCGACCGCCGCGCGCTGGATCCCCTGGTCGCTGCTCTCGAAGACAACAGGAATGAGAAGAACAACCGGTGTGCCGCGATTGGAGCGCTCGGGAAACTAGGCGACGTGCGTGCGGTGACGCCTTTGCTGTGCCACGCCGGTGAATTCCCGGGTGGAGTCGAGGAAGTGGCATGCCTTATGGCGGTCCGTTCGCTTGGAGTAGAAGCCGTGGAGCCGCTCGTCGAAGCGGCAAAGGACGATGACGAGAAAGTCCGAGCACATGCCGTACAAGTCCTCGGCATGATAGGGGAGACCCTTGACCGACCTCAGGCTGTGGAGCCGCTCGCCGAAGCGGCAAAGGACGATGACGAGGGAGTCCGAGCACACGCGGTACGGGCACTCGGGATAATAGGGGAAACCTGTGACGAACCCCAGGTGGTGCCGGTTCTCATCCAGGCTCTTGCTGACGGTTCCGAGCATGTGCGCGGCGTTGCGGCATCCTACCTTGGCCGGATCAAGAGCCCGGCGGCCGTCGATCGTCTGATAACTGCCCTCGATGATCCGAGCTGGAGTGTCCGGCAAGATGCGTGTTTCGCCCTTGGGGCAATAGGGGATGTGCGTACCATCGGCCCGCTGATGGCGGCCCTTAAGGATGAGGCATGGCGGGTTCGCTGTGCTGCGGCAAGTTCACTGGGTGCCTTCCGTGAACCCAGGGCTGTGGAAGCGCTTGTCGCAGCGATAGACGACAAAACCGAGAGAACCGTCGTGGAGGCGCTGGGCAAGATCGGCGATTCACGCGGCTTCGAGCCCGTTCTGCAGGCTCTCGGCGACGACCGCATGGACATCCGTGTTGCGGCAGCAGAAGCACTCGGAAAGTTAGCGGATGAAAGGGGCGTAAAACCTCTGGAAGCTCTGCTGGAAAAGGAGCGTGATACCCGTCTCCGGATCACGATTATGCTTGCGCTTAGCAGGATCGAAGGCCGTCCGGATCGGGCGGCTTTGGCCGCCGCAATCGAGGATGAGGACGATGAGGTGCGTTACCTCGCCTCCCAGACGCTCGTCAATCGGCAGGACGCGACTCTTGACGATATTGCTACAGCCCTCACCAGTGAGGATCGTCGCGTGCGATATAGCGCCGTAGGAAAGCTTGCCGATCTCAATGATTCTCGCGCTGTAGAACTGCTCATACGCACACTGCGGGATCCGGACGACCGGGTCCGCAGAGTTGCCGTCCGGGCGCTTGCGAGACTGGGCGATGCCCGAGCAGTAGAACCGTTGATCGCCGTGCTGAAGGAGGAAGCCGACGAAGGCTTCCGCTACGAGGACATTCGTGACGTTGTGGCCGAAGCACTCCGGGAGCTGACAGGACGGAATTTCGGCCACCTGCATACAGAATGGTCCGCATGGTGGAGGCAGCACAAAAGGTCCTTCACATAGCTAACCCATTGACGATATCTTGTGCTCGCGAGTCCAGCTCTGGTGGATATTGCGGGGCGGTTGTGACTCGGAGGAGTCCGCATTTTGCAGACGAGCTAGTTATCCAAGCGTTGGGGACGGCGAGGTTTACGAGGACGCGTTGGGCAGACCTGCTCACAGTGGTCGCGGGCAGACACCTTTGGGAAATTTCGGCTTGTCGAGTTCACGGACAGCACCCGCTTCAAATTGTAGGTTCGGGCACTTGGGCGAGAGTGTCCGAGCTCGATTACAGGCCGCTTAGATAATGTCCCAGGGCTCCCGTTTCTCGCGTGAGAGCAGCGCGTTCGCTTCGTCATCGCCGACAAACGTTTCCGTTTCCGGATCGAATTTCATGTCGCGTTCGAGCCACATCGCGATATTGGCGCAATGGACGGTCGTCATCGAGTGATGCATCACGGAAGGATTGGCCACGGTCTGCTCGCGAGACCGCACGCAGTCCAGAAAATTCTGCATGTGGTCCAGCGAACGGCCCGTCTTCTCCGCGTACTGTTTGATCACCAATTCGTACTCTTCCAGCAATTCCGGCGACGACGCTTCAGCCCGCGTGTAACCGTCGGCAGCCGCCACCCATCCGCGCTCACTGTCGAACCGTGCGCCACAGGACCCGTGCCAATACTTGTCGCCGCGTGAGAGCACCAGCTTCTGGCCGTTCGCAAAGGTGCAGACCATGCCGTCGCCGGAGTCGTTGTCCACGTACTCGTACTTCACCGGCGACGTGTCGCTCAACTCCAACCCGAATTGCGCCTGCGCGAAGGTATGGGCGCCCCATTCGCCGATGCAACTCGTGTGGAAATCATAATCACCACGCCATTCACCCTTGACGTATTTCTCGTTATAGGGCCGCCACGGGCAGGGCCCCAGCCAGGCATCCCAGTCGACGACTTCTTTTTCAGGCTCTTTCTGGGCCGGCAGCAGGTTACGCTTCATTTTCGCCGTGTCCCAAGGCGCAATATGGGCGTAAACGGTGTGCACATCACCCATCCGTCCCGAGCGGACCATTTCGTAACAGAACACGTGATGCGCTTCACTTAGACGCTGTGTCCCGGTCTGGTAGATTCGGCCATGCTTCTTCGCGGTCTCGACCACGGCGCGGCCTTCTTCGACGGTCATACTGGACGGCTTCTCAGTGAAGACGTCCTTGCCCGCGCGCATCGCCAGGACAGACGCGGGCGCATGCCAGCGATCGCCGGTCGCAATCAGTACCGCGTCGATGTCGTCGCGTTCGGCCAGCATCTCGCGCATGTCCATGTACATGGCGCAGTCCTCGTTATCGTAGACTTTGTCTACATGTCTCTTGATCTTCTCTCGCTCTACCCTCTGAACGTCACAGATTGCGAGGAATTGCACGCCCTTCTTGCTCATGAGCCAGCGGAGATCGTGGGAGCCGCGGCCGCGCAGGCCGATCCCCGCGAAGGTTATGCGTTCCGAGGGCGGCTTAGCGCCTTCGCGCCCGAGCACACAGGAGGACACAATCAGAGGAGCGGCTACGGCGGCGGCCGTGTCGGTCAGGAACTTACGGCGGGACAGACTGTGCGAATTCATAGGAAATCCTTTCTATGGTTTACGTACTTCCGGTGACACAAAAACGTCTCTTAGTCCTTGGCCACATGCCTCACTTCTTAACCGGCGTTTCCACTATTATACAGGCACACACCGATGCATGCAAGACTGGTTTCGCTGCCATGACTCCTCACTTGAGGTCACTCACACTGGAGAGGCAAGCAGGGAGGGTGCTTCTGGACGTATTGATCATCCAGCAGTACTGGCACATCGGGTATCCGAGCGTGACCCAGCTGGAGGATGGGACCGTGGTCGTCGCGTACCACGAGTACAGCGATGATGAGCACCCTATCCAGTACATAATGGTCACCCGCTTCAAGCTGTAGGTTTAGAAACTTGGGGTTCCGGGCTTAACGATTGCTCACGAACTCGATCATTTTCTCGAGCGTCACGCCGGGCGTCTGGCAAAACTCGATGAGCGCCCGCTCGCTTTTGAAAACGTCGTAGCATGCCTGTCCAACCAGTTTAGCTACGCTTGAAGGTACCTGGATGACGCCATGCTCGTCACCCTGCAGAAGATCGCCCGACTTGACTGTCACCCCGCCAACACTGACCGGTTTGCCGAAGTCGACGACGTGCACGTAGGCGTGAGAGACCAGTACTTCCGCGGCGAAGAAATGGAACCCGAGCGGCCGGACTACTGACAGGTCGCGTACGCCGCCATCGGTGATAACCCCGACACACCCCAGGGCCCGGTGCACATTGGCATGTACTTCACCCCACCAGGAACCGACCGGGTTAGGCGCATCGAGGTCGTGTATGACCATGATAGTCGGTTTGGGGATCGAGTCGATGTACTTCCAATAATCGGTTCTCGAGGTGTAGGGCTCATCCTGACCTCGAGGTCTCGAGGCACGGATGGTCGCCGTTGCAGCATAGCCGTTCATGATTCCCAACTCCGGAAAGATGCACCGGATTTTCGGAGTCATGACACCCTCGAGACGGCTTCGTCCGTGGATGCCCGGCAGCTTGCCCCGCTCCAGCGCGTTGGCGACTGTAGGCGTATCGAATCGACGCAGGTAGTCCAATTCATCACGGGTGAGCAGGGACTTGAGATCCGTGGCGGTTTGCCCGGCGGCCTGCTGCGAAGCGGTCATGCTGGCGACGAGACCGGCCCCACTTGCCAGAGTCGCGTTTCGAAGAAAGTTGCGTCGATTTAACTCACTCATAGCGTTTTTCCTTTCGTTTTGCTGGCTCAATCGCTCTGGGTCGCCAGTGCCGTGTGCCAGAAAAACCACCATCAGAGGAACTCAATTCTCGAGAAACGCCCCGTTCACTTTCCGGTACCAGTCGACGTTGGGCCAGTTGTCCCAGAACGGATGGCAGAAGTTCCACGGTGTGCTGCCCCAGAACTGGTACTGCGATGTCAACGCCATACACTCTTCGCACCAATCGTAGAGCCAGTCCCATTCGAGGTCCGGGTGATCCATGTGCCAGTATGGACCATAGGCTTCTGTGGTGACGAGCGGTGCCCCGATCTCCTCGGCCCATTCCTTCGCAAACGCGAGCCGGCTGTGCATGTTCCTAAGCAACATCGGCCGCATCGCCTTCAGCGTCGCCCGCACTTGCTCCATGTACTTCGAATAGTCGATACTCGTGTCGCGCTTCTTGGTCATTTCGTCGAAGTCCGTTCGCACATTGAACCGCGTCTGATCCATCCAGATATGGACCTCGAGCACGTCGAAATGCCGGATGCCCAGCGAACGCACCTCTTCCCAGAAGCCGCTCTGTGAGAAGGTGAATCTCAGTCCCGGGTATCGCTTCTGGAAATGTTTCAGCGTTGACTCGTGATAGTCGCGCACGAAAGCCATTTGAGCCACATTCCATCGGCCTTCCCCGCGAGGGACAAGGTCACCGCCACGGCCGAGCCGGCTCAATTCCTGCCGGAACGGGCTGAAATACGGGAACTCCTGGTCCAGGTCAATGTAGACCACGTGGTCAAGCAGACCTTGCCCGCCCAGGAGATCGATGACGCGTTCCCACGCCTTCCAGAACACCTCGCGTTCGGTGAAGCTGGCCCGGTCGCCCTGGCCCCACGAGGACAGGATCACGTAAATTCCCTTCCGCTTTGTGATCCTCATAAACTCGAGCAGTTCCTCGACCACGTTGTGCTCCTGTTCGACCTCGCTTGGTCCCCAGTTGGACGTGGGATCTGCAGGGTGGACGTACGTTGATTCTCCTTTCATGTCCAACTCGGCGATAAGCAGCGGAAAGGCATCGATCCGCACCGTGTTGAAACGCCGCTCTATGAGTTCGTTAGTCGCTTTGTCGAGATCTTCGAAGGGCCCGCCAGGATAGTGTCCGTAGAGCCAGGAGTAATCCCACATGGCGATTGTCATGCGGCGGGGCTCAAGATCCTCCCGCATGTCGTATGGGATCTGTAAAGCCGAGCAATTAACGGTCAAATGCACCAAAATGCCGGCCGCAGCAACCACCATTACTTTAAACCGAAACCGCGTCACTTCCTCCCTCCTTTCCTAAAACCGCACCTCAAATGTCAATCAGCCGAACTCGCTGAGCTTCCTCGGTTCAACGCTTACTTGCGTCATACTCTTGGCCGACACCGTCGATCCGCCGCCACACCTCATCTTTCTCGGGCGAGATTAGCAGCTTATAGCGATGCGGTCGACGGTAAGCGTTGCCGTGAATCACCTTGCGTCGGTCGCTACGAATCTCGTCCAGGTTGAACTCTGCCAGGAATAGTCCCTCTTCCTCACCGGCCATCACCAGGGTTTCGCCGTCCGAGCTAAAGGCTGCCGAGTGCCCGTTCTGGTAAGGACGAGGGTAGTTTGCCATCGCCACCCCCAGAACGTTCTCCCACGCGCGGATGCGGAACTGCTGCAGCCGAAGATCGTCAAGCCTGCAGCAGTTGGGCGTGAGGATCACCTCCGCACCCTTGATCATCAGGATTCGCGCGCTCTCAGGCTGTTCCCGGTCAAAGCAGATCATTGCCCCAACCTTCACCGTACCGCCCTCGATCTCGAGGTTGCTTACGTAGAAATCATCCCCCGGCGTCATGTTGCGTTCCATCGCCTTGAAGTCGCTGGTATGCACCTTGGCATATGTCAGCACCTCGTTTCCGTTTCGGTCGAACAGCGTAATCGCGTTGCGGGGCAGAGGCTCCCACGCCTGCTCATAGGTCACGCCGACGGCCATGTCCAGCTCGTCGGCCAGCTTCCGAAAATGCTCTACCCAGTCGCTGTCCTTGCCGATCGCCTGATCCCAGAAAGCCTGCCGGTCGGCCTCGTCGTCCGGACTGAACCGAGTATAACCGATGTTCCACATCTCCGGCATGAGCGCTATTTCAGCTCCCTTCCGAGCTGCCTCGCGGCAAAACCGGTCCGCTTTCTTCAGATTCGCCACTTGGTCGTTTCCCTTGGCATCCATCTGCAGCAGTGCCACGACGAGCCCGGACCCATCATCATGCCGGGTGCAATCCGCAGCAAAACAGAACAACGACAGAAAAACTAGTATGCCCGAAACCACGGCAGCGAAAACCCGGATATTGGGAAGCGTATGCATATCAGCGCCACGGTTTGCTATATCTCAATTATCGCTTTGCCCGACTTTACTGAAGAACAGCGTAAGACATCGCGCTTTTGCTGTCAAGGGAAAACCTCCAGTTGTGTACACAATCACCCCGCCGTGGTGGATCGCCTCGATGGCAGGGACCGCGCGTTGATCTTCAGACCTTGAAGGTGGCTTTCTAAAAGGCGCATTCTCTCTAACGCGCGGATGGTGATTGATTTCTCTCTCCGTGTCGGCCATACTTACAGCGTCGGCCTCAGACAGGAGAGCTTCTCACCGCTCAGAGATTTGCCGGCGCACGGGTCTTAAGCATTGGGGAAGAGGCATCATATGTCGGGAAAAGGGGTAGGACGTATGCTATGGCTTGCTGCTGGATGGTTACTGGCTGTCATTATCATGGGAATACCGTCAATTGCGAAGGCGTCGGAAGCCGTTCCGAACCATAAGGAGGCAAGCTGGCTTGTGGATGCGTTGAATGCTGAGCCGACGGTGCAGTCGGGTCTTTTCCGGGTCGAGAGTACGGAACTTATCGAGTCCGACGGCCACGATATCGGGCAGGCTACGATCAAGTTCGTCTATCTTGACATAGACGGTGAACCGAAAGATGCGCAGTCGCGGCTTTTCGTGAGACGTGATACGGTGGACAGCGGGCAGAAGGTGCCGCTACCCTTTTTCGCTCACTACGAGCTCGACCCATCAGCCGGCGCTTCTTACTGCAAGAAGGGATGGGCGGCCCTGACGCCGCATCTTAACGGAGAGCTTCCTCTCGGAAACAGTTTCAATCTCGACCTCGCGCTTCTGCAGTGGGCTCGGCGCCTGCCGTTCGTCGATCGGACGCATCTCGTAATCGAGGGAGGCAGCGCCGGCGGGTACATGGCGCTGGCGATGGCGGCCGAGATGTTTCCGGTGGCCGCAACCGTCGCGGACGCTCCCATACTGAACTGGTCCTACAACCTGGCGTATTTCGATAGGAACCTGAAGTTGGCGCAGGGCGGCATCGTACCGGGGGAAGATCCCCTCACCCTGCTGAAGGCACCGATACCGTGCCTGGCGGCGGTTGCACAACTAGCCGGGCCGCTGGAAGAGCTTTTCGGGAAAGACGTTGCCTCGCCGATCTATCGCGACCTGAGTCCGGTTCACTATTTCGACCGCATAACGTCTCCGGTTTCTCTCACTCTTTCCACTGCGGACGTGCTAGTCCCGATGCCTCAGCTCAGCACCCGCCATTTCATCCCGCCGGACGCAGAGGCGTTTCCCGAAGGATTCGAGATCCGTCTTCAAGCGCTCGCTTCCGCTCCCGGGACCAACCGGCCGCTGCTCGAAGTTCTCCCTGCCGAAAAGCAGGCCGTCTATGTGCATAAGATACCGGAGAACACCCCTGAGATCGACCTGAAAGCTGCCGCTACGGGCAAACTCGGCCCGGCGGCCGGGCCACCTTTCGACAGACCGTACGACGCACACAAACAATGGTCCATAGTCATATTTGATGAGGGGAAACCGACCACACAGTGCACCCACGTGAGGTACCATTTCGAGCAAAACGCGGACTCTTTCAAGGCAAATTATCAGAAAGCTCCGCTGTCGCCGGAACAACTGAATGTCAGCAAGCTCCGGCGACTTATGGAGCGGTTCACAGGTACGCTCGCGGATTCGCCGCCGTTACGTCCGGACAAGGGGTCGGCAGAACCGGTTCACAGGCTGAACTTCCCTGAGCTTGAACAACTGGACGTAGTGACAGGGCTCCTCGACTACGCTTTTCAGGGAGCACAGTTCGAGACGCGGCTCAATGAGCTGTACCCGCAGCTTCCGACGGAACTGCAACCCTGGGGACCCTCGCTCGACATGTCTAACCTCCGGCACCTTCGGCAGGAACTTGCGGCCGCCGCGGTTCAGGTGAGCGCCGAGCGGTGATCCTCACGCGATGCCGTCAGCACGCAACGGATCATCTGAACTGCGGTATGATGATACCTCGTATGATGATGCGCTGACAGAATATGAAGACGAGTAATGTCGGTATTCCCGCCAGTGTCAGTGCGGCCATGAGCAGAGCCGGCCCGCCAGTGTTAGCTAACTGTTGCAGCCATACCATGACCGTCCACATTCGCTCGTCCTGGCACACAATGAACGCCCACATGAACATCCCGTACGCGCAGTTAAACGCATTGAGGGCGATCACTGCAAGTATCGGTTTGCTCAGCGGGACGACGACGTTCCGGAACGTCCAGAGGCTCGATGCACCTTCCATTGTACTGACCTCGAACAGCTCTCCGGGCAGTCCGTCGAAGAAACCCTTGAGGATGAATATGAAGAACCCGTTCGCCGCACCCGGAAGGAAAAGCGCCCAGTACGTGTTCAACAACCCAAGCTGTTTGAGGAGCACGAAGTTGGGGATCATACCAACCGCCGCTGGGAACGCCATCGTACCGATGAGAAAGACGAGGATCTTATAGGTGTACGGCAGCTTGAACCGCGAGAGGGCGTAGGCTGCGAGAGGATTCACGGTGAGCTGAATCAGGATCGTGGCAACTACCAGCACAAATGTATTGAAGAAGGCGCGCCCGCGTGTCAGCATGTATCGGATCACTAACCGATAGTTGCGAAACAGGAAGTACCCTCTCAATCTCCACCTGTTCTGTCGCACCTCCAGCAAATCGAGAGCCACGCACGGCGGCTCTATCTCCCCGAACGAGTTGTGCGCGGATTGATACTACTTGTTGACAGCTTCCATATCACCGTATTTCTGTCGGAGCCATGCGCGGTAAAGGTTTTCACCGGTTTGCACCGTAAGCGCGCCAGCGGGACAGCGGTATCTGACAAAGCTTCTCCAGAACCGTCTCAAACCCCTGTGTTGCGGCACAAAGGTCTGAAACGGGACGTCATCAAGCGCGGTAAAATCCGTCCCGAATCTCTCGTTGAATTCGTCCGCAGTCTTGAACGATTCCTTAACATATTGCCGATACTGTTCTTCACCGCCTGTGAGTTCAATAAGTTCGAGCGGCGCTTTGGCGCGAAGAAATGCCTCCCAGTCCGCCGCCTCGACAGGATTCTCCGGCATGGTTTCAGGAAGTTGAATCTCGTATTTGTCGCTGTATTGGGTTCCCCACGCTTTGTTGAGTCTCTTGACGGCGATGTAGCGGCCGGTCAGCCAGTTCTGGTACAGCCCGTCGCCAAAGAGCACCATGTGGAAACGCACCGGCAAGGCTCGCCGGAACATGTCCCAATCGCGCCACTTGACAGCCTGCGGGCTCTGCTCCGTCTCCCCGGCGCTTTCCACCAGCGGCGGCATCACCGAATCAAATCCCTCGTTGCTCTCGAAATAGGCCTCGTTGACCTTCTCGATGGAATCGTAAGTCTCCTTTAAGAACTCCCGGTAATGGACCAGGATCTCCGTCTCAACGTACTGAGTCAATTCACCGTAGAAACAGGTCGCCTTGTACCTCCATGGTAGCTGCCGCTTGAAGTCGTTCCAATCCTCGAGCCGGGCCGCAAGTCCCGGCTCCGAGAGGCGCCGGTCGGATTCATACCTTACTTTCTTCGCCTCGTGAGTAAAAATGTACAGATAGAGTTGATGCCAGAGCTCCTTGTAGCGCCCTTCCCACTGATCCCAATCCGCATATTTTTCCTCAATGTATTTCGAGATCAGGGTGTCCTCATTGAAAAGGAATCGCGGCAGCAGGTTGACCTCGCGCATGTCGGAATAGAATGATGCCGTCGAACCGGTCAACATCAACATGAGCGGCACCGCCATAAGCACCGAGCCGGCACTCAGTACAAGATAGATCGACCAAATGGTCAGCCGAACCCTCGCCGCTTTTCTACCAACCACCGGAATTATCGGCACGACCTACCTCCAAAGGTCTTCCTGTCGTTCTTACTCCGCTCTTCTAAACTCCACACGTCTGAGCACCTGCAGGTTAATCAGCGTAAAACCCATCAGCACAGAGCCCATTATCCACGCCATCGCCGTGGCGTAGCCGAATTTGAGGTACAGGAACGCGTTGTACAAGATTTCCAGGCCGATCGTGCGCGTGGCGTTTATCGGGCCGCCTTCGGTCATGACAAATATGTTCTCCGCAGCCTGAAATGCGCCGACGAACGCGCCAACAAAATTGATGATTATGAGCGGTTTCAAATAAGGAATCGTGATATGCCGAACCTTGCGCCACATACCGGCGTAGTCCAATTCGGCTGCCTCGTAAACGCTCTCCGGGATGCTCTTCAGCGCCGCGATATAGATCAGACTTCCCGGACCCGCGCCCGCCCATATTCCCGCGATAACAACACACGTCATCGCCAGTTTGGTGTCGTTCAACCACTGTACTTCCGGTGCCGTCTTCAGCACGACTGCGGGCAGCATGACGTGAACCGTGTCGAGCTTCGCGGCCAGCCAGGCCCACGCGACATTGAACACGTTTGCCAGCCAACCCAACCCCTGGTTCAGCACGCCCATCTTGCCGCCAGGGTAAATCATTCCGCGCCACATGATCAGAGCCACGACCGGTGCAATGACTGCCGGCAGGTAGTACAATGTTCTGTATAGATACTTCCCTTTCGGGACTTCGGTCAGGAGAATAGCGAGCACAATCGGCAGGACGAATCCCAGCGAAAGTGTGATTATGACATACTCACACGTGTTGCCGAGAACCTCCCAGAACAAAGGCTGAGTGAAGGTGTCAATGAAGTTGTCAAACCAGATGAACCTGCTCTCTGCAAACAATTTGTAGTCGAAAAACGCCATGCCCAGACCACGCACCAGCGGAACATATCCCCAGATGAGTACAGAAAGAAGCGCGGGCAGCAAATATAGCCAGGCAACTAACTGTTCCCTGGCGGGCGGTGGTCTAACCCTCACTTGCGGCGTCCGTCCCAGGATCATCCTGACCGCTTTGCGGAAAATCAGAAGCATGAACATTAATGTCAGGACGATCACGGCTGCGGTTAACACGTTGGCGCGTATCCGCTCCTGCCTGGTGCGAGCCCCCATCAGCAGCTTGTTTGCTCTGTTAGCGGCTTCGTGAAGGACGGCGGCCGCATCGACGTCGGGACTGACCGTCAGCGCCTTCTCCAGGGCAGTGGCAAGCTCGACTTCGCTGACGTGCTGCCATCCGCGCACCGGCGGTTCAAGCCGAAGCGACGGTTTGATCTCTTCGCGGATCGTGCGGAACTGCTCACCGATGTTCTCATACTCCTCGCGGAAACCGAATCGCAGAAGGTACGAAGGTTCCATAATGCTCCAGCCGCGGTCCGCCTCAACGGTGGCGCTCACCCAGTAACGCGTAGTATCCTCGCTGTTCAGATACTTGATATACTCCCAGGCGGCTCGGTGCACTCTGGGATCGCTGCTCTGTTTGGTGATACCCCAACAAGACTGCACATACGCGTGCGCGCGTCCTGCTTTCCCGGCGGGCAGCTGCGCTAGACCCACATTTGCGGGGCTCAACCCATACTGGGGCTGGCCATATGCCAGGCGCTGCCATTTGTTGGGCCTGTGCATCAACATAGCGATCTCGCCATTGACAAACCGTATGAAAAGGTTCTCACCGACTCCCTGGACAACAGGATCCAGCGCGCCGGTGAAAGCCGCGCGGTCATAAAGTTCGCCGTCCTTCTCGAACTTCTCCCAGCGCAACTTCTGCAGAAACTCCAGCGCTTCAACGCCTTCGGGCTCGTCGAAAGCGCAGCGCAATTGACCGGCCACACGGCGAACCATCTCGCCGCCATTCTGCCAGACCAAACTCGCGAACTGAAAACCCGCATCGCGACTTATGGCTATGCCAAACCCAAAGACGTGCGGGTGCGTGTGACCACGCATCGGTCCCGATTTCACCAGCACGTTCTTACCTCTCAGAATCTTCGCATACTCGTACAGCTCGTCCCACGTTTGAGGCGGGCGGTTTGGGTCAAGTCCTGCGTCCGCGAACATGTCTTTACGATACACCAGCACGAGCGGCTCACCTTCAGGGAACGTCGAGACGACGCGACCGTACGTATTCCTGATTTCCCTCATCTCGAAGATAACGGGTACCGCATAGGTCTTGCCGTCAACTGTCGCGGCTTCAAGGAACTCGTCGCTTATCTCGACCCAGGGATCATAGCCCTCCAGGAACTCATTCAAAGGTATGAGCAGTCCCTGTTCAATGTAGCCCGGAAGCTGGCGGTTGGTGAGAGCTATGACGTCCGGTGCAGTACCCGACGCCATAGCCATGAACCGCGCTGTCTCCTGACGACCGCCTCTGAGAGTCATGCTGCCGGCTGTGACGATCTCGAGCTCCGGGTGCTGCTCCTCAAAGCCGAGAAATATCTCCCGGAAGACCGCATATTCAGGATTGGAAACGTCGGGCGGCCAGTAGTTCCAGAGCTTGAGGCGGGTTTTCTCCTCCGCCACCGCAGGTGCGCCGAGGATCGCGCCTATTAGCGCCACAATCAGCCAGGCTCTTGTTATTCGGATCAATTTGCTGCCAGTTTCCGGTCTGATTCCAGATCTGACTCGGCTCGAACTACGAATAATCTACGGCCCGATCACCTCATAGTGTAAGCGCATTCGGACAAAGTTGGGGTGAGAGGTCGAATGAATACAGAGGCATACAGTCTCGACCATGCGCGTCGGGGAAAACACGATCCAACCCCCTTCATCGTCGATCACTGCGGTGGTTTGACGTTGACAGCTGCCCCCCGTTGTGCGTTATCTGACGCTGTCGAAGCCCCTACAGCAAGAGCCGCTAACAAATATACACGAACTGGTCTGCCGCGTCAACCGGCTACCTCCTTGACGCATACGGTGAAAATCAATAGAATGAGTCGGGTTGTCAAGTGCGAGTTGCTATTGACGGACAAGACAACACCGGGTCAATGGCCGTGCGGGTGCCAGCTCTTGCACAAGAGCCTGCCTCCTGGAACGACACACAGCTCGCACCTGAGATTCATGCGAGGGAGGCCGACAAATGGCCACGGGCAAGGAATTCAAACTCGCGATGCTCGGATGCGGAGCTATCGCGAAGGAACATCTCAACGCTGCTGCGAGTCTGGACGATGTCGTGCCTGTAGCGTTTTGCGATACCGCTATCGAGCGGGCTGAAGCGATGGCTGCAGCCGCAGGAACCAGAAGCTACAGCGATTATACTGAGCTCCTGGCACGAGAGGAGCTCGATGGAGCCATCGTTTGCTCGCCGCCTTCCGTGCACAAGGAGATGGCGCTGGCCTGCCTTGAACGCGGTGTGCCGGTTTTGTGCGAGAAACCGCTTGCCGATAGCGCGACGAGCGCGGCGGAAATGGTGCAAGCGACCAATGCCGCAAAGGCGCTGCTTACGACTGCTTTTGTTCATCGTTTCACCGATCTGACCCGGGAAACGCGTGCAGTGATCGATGCCGGAAAGCTCGGTACAGTTCTTCTGGCGGAGTTCTCGATGATAATGCACCTGGATCTCAGTGCGGATTGGCACGGCAGCAAGGAGGTAGCGGGCGGCGGTGTGTTTGCTGACTCCGGTGTACATCTTGTTGATCTTGTTCGCTACTTGTTTGGCGAGATAACAAGCGTAACCGGCTCGTTCTCGACGTTTTTCCCGAACATAGACGTCGAGGACACCGGCGCCATGCTGCTGCGGACGAAAAACGGTCCTCTCTGTTGTATTTCGATGAGCTTCGCCGCCCCCCAGGGGTTGCTGGATCACTTCCGACTGTTTGGGACGGAAGGAGCACTAACCGGAACGCTTGTCGAGGGGATCCAGTACAGGCTCCGTGACGACGCAGACTGGACGCGCATACCTGCCAAAGACCACTTCAGAGCGTTCGTAGCTCAATTGGACCATTTCATCAAGTGCGCTAGAGGGGAGTGCGAGCCGATCGTTACCGCGGAGGACGGATGGCGCGCGACCGCCATCGTTGAGGCCGCCTATGGTGCCGCAGCCAAAGGCACGTGGGTTCCCATTGGCGGTGTGAACCGGTAACCGTCGGCAGGAGACTCATCTGCTCGTTTTGTATCGCGCCTCCAAGCCGGAGCAAATCGGTTGAGTTGCACCGTCAGCAAACATGAGTAATCACCGTCCAGGAGTCTGTTTCGTTACTGTTGTCGCAACCCCGGATACTGTGTCCGATGCCAGGTGGAAGTAGCGGCGCTTGGCGACGCGCCGGTGTGCCATCCCAAATAGCGGCGAGAAAATCCGGTTATCCCATCCGATTTCGCAATAAAGCGACCTCTGATATAGCTCAGAATAGTATACGTAACACAATATATATCAATATGATAGCACTTATATAAAATTCTTCTTGACAAAATAAAGCCTTTATACTATATTATAGACCAAGATGTGACATATATCAGAATGTAGTACCCTACTGTGGGAGGGAGGTAATCTTTGTCACAAAAACCGAAGTACGAGCAAGTCAAAGAGATTCTCAGGGAACGTATTCGTTCCAGCTCTTTGGGTTCGAGAATCCCTTCGATCGCAAAGCTCCACAAGGAACTGGGTGTGAGCCCTGGAACAGTCAACCGCGCTGTCAGCGACCTGGTAGACGAGGGGATTCTTGAGAGACGCCCGCGTCGCGGTACTTTTGTCTCGCGGCCAGGGAGATCGACACGCAATCTGGGTTTTATCTGGCCGGCAGCAATGGAGCGGCTCACAAAGCACCCGTCGGCGGGTGCGATACTGCATGGTGTTCAAGAGGAAGTGGGCAAGCTCAAGAGACACTTGCTGGTGGCGGCCAACGTGGACGCCAGTCACCCGGCATTTGGCGCCGGGAGCAACCAGGTAGAGGGCGTACTGGTTCTGTTCAACTATGACAGACATCTTGTGGACAGATTCATTGCGAGGGGCGTGCCGGTCGTGCTCATAGTCCCGTTGGTACGTGCGGAAGGTGTTCCGTTTGTGACCAGCGACCACTATCTTGGCACGCATGGCGCAACCATGCACCTGGCCAGGCTGGGCCACCGTAGCATTGTCCACGTGACGCTGGACATCGCCAACTGTATACCTGTTGAAGAGAAAGTCGCCGGCTACTATGCGGCCATGTGTGAGGCAGGATTGGAGGAAATGGCTTATGTCTACCGGGGTCGTGCCGAACCTTGGGATGAGGTTGACGAGACGGCTTTTGTAGATATGCTCCGCAGAGTCCAGGCTACGGGTTGTTGCTGTTTTGACGACGAGGTGGCGGCATGTGTCACACGCATCTGCCACGAGCGGGGGATACGCGTCCCCGATGAACTGAGCATTGTGGGTTACGACGATAGCAGCATCGTGAACCACACCTGGCCGGCTGTTACGACGGTCCAAGTGCCCCTGGAGGAAATGGGACGGGTTGCCGCAAGGCTGCTTGTTGAGCTTATTGAGGAGGGCCGGCTGGAGGGGTATGGGATAGTGCTACCAACGCGCTTGATCGAACGGGCCTCGACCAAATCGCCTTCAGCGCGCGACTCAGAGATGGCGAGCGTCGGAGAGCCGTCGGTGGACAGTGTTACGGAAAGCGTAGCTTCATGATAGAGGACGCGCCTAGCGCTCAATCGGGCGCAGCCGCGGAGAGGAGGTGATAACGAGAGTTACAGAAGAACGGTTTTGTGTGTCTGGTATGAGGTTTCTATCAGTCTGTTGTGCGTTATAGAGGGGGTGGAGGTATCGTGCGAAGACAGACGAAAGGTTTCACGCTAATCGAGCTGCTGGTGGTGATCGCTATCATCGGCATTCTCGCAGCCATCCTGCTTCCTGCTTTGGCGCGTGCCCGTGAGGCAGCCCGCAGAGCCTCGTGCGCGAACAACCTCAAACAGTGGGGTCTTATCGTGAAAATGTACGCCAACGAGCACGATGGCATGTTTCCACCGCAAAGCAAATGGGTGTGGCAGGGAGACCCGTTTCTGTGCTGGTTTGACGGTTTAGCGCTCTATCCGGAATACTGGACCGACCCGGGCATTTCCAGATGTCCATCAGATTCGAGTGCCGACGGCTGGGGTGCTCTGTGGGGGATAGAAGACGACTATCCCGCACAGGTCAAGAGGGCCGCGTCGATGGGTCCGCCAGGTCTTCTTTGTATGGAGGTGTTGCTCTCAGTTCCCATCTCGTATATCTACATCGGCTATGCCACGACCAGTTCGTCCGAACTCCACGACGTGATTTTCGGCCGCTTCTACTGGGCTGCTTACCTGGCTGCCGACGGGAAGGTCTATGACGAAATAGAGGGCGACGAGATAGCTGCCGGCGGATGCAGCACACGGTTGGGATCGCTTGCAGTGCCCGATGTCGGCAGACCGGAGAAGACCATGCCCGACGAGTATAGGGGCCTGCCCATTCTTGGAGCTGCGTGGGGGCCGTGCTGGAATGACGACGGCAGTCCCATGGGCGATTCATACTATTTCCTGCGGGAAGGGATCGAGCGGTTTATGATCACCGACATCAACAACCCCGCCGCGAGCGCCGAAGCACAGAGCAGCATTCCCGTGATGCTGGATGCGTGGGGTGAACTCCGATCGGTCCTCGGCCCTGATGACAGTGGAGGCGGCCTGGCTCGGTTCAACCACCTCCCTGGCGGGTGCAACGTCCTTTATATGGACGGCCATGTCGAGTGGGTCGCCTACAACTCGAAATTCCCCGTCAAGAACGCGCCGCCTGACGCGCATGGAGAGTTTCTGTCTCTCACGATAGCGCAGGCGGGCGGCCATGGCTAGAGTTCGCCGTAGTTGTCCCCTAGGAGTCAGGGACGGGTCGGTGACAGGCGCGGAGCCGGGTCCGGGGGATTGAAGTTGTCCCGGAAAGGGGGTCAAGTCGCGTGGGAACCCTATGCGCGGGTGTTGGATGGCAGTGAGGATTTTTGGCACGGTGTTGGTATGCGAAGAAAGGGGGAGGTAACGATGAGAAAGGGAGGTTTTCTTATAGTGCTCGTCAGTCTGGCGGTGCTACTGGCAGTCCCGAACGGAGCTTGGGCACAAGAAGAAATTGAAATGCCGGAGGGATTCAGGATCGACTGCGTGCGTATGTACCAGGGCGAGGATGAAGGTGCTCCCCCGCCCCGATTCGGTATTGACAGAGGCCAACACTTTATATATTGGTTAGGGGCCTCAGTGGATCAGATTACTTTCTGCGACGCCTTCTTTCGGCCCAACTATGCGGTTGTCACGTGCGACGCAAATTCGAACGGGATGATCGACAGCTGGGAGCTAGCGATAGTCGGAGCGGTTCTGTGCGATTCCGGCCATTCGCTCTATGCAAGCGTGGATGCCGCGTTTCAAGCCCACGTCACACAATTGGAAGGCGAGACGGATCCGGTCGTACAAACTTACGGGGAGGCGATTCACGATTACATGGCGGCGCATATGCTGTGCAGCACGGCCGCATGTGATTTCTGGGTGGACTACCTCGGCTTGACCGGCACGTACGCGCCTTTTACGGTCGGTCCGGACCAACCTTTGTCGCCCGAGGGCGACCTGGACGGGGACGGCACCACCAACCAAGAGGAGTACGACAACATTCGGGACGCCGGTTATTTCGGAGGGCGGGCCGCCTTCTACGCGGCCGTCGCGGATTCCGGAGATGACGGCACGATCGCACTGCCCGCCACCGGACGAATGGGCATCGCTTTTTTGGCCAGCGCATGCGTTATCGTCGGGGCGTTTGCTATCGCGGCCGCTTACGCCGTAAGGAGGGCGAGAACCAGGCAGCAAGCTTGACTGTTCCCAGAAAAGGGAGGTTAAAGCCCCCGCGCCTCCTTCGAGTCCGATAGACAGCGTCTCGGGCGCTGGCACGAGCGAGCGGTACCCCTATCGCCGTCGCCCCGACAAGAATTAAAAGTGCGTCTCGCAGCGAGATGCGCGGAAGCTCCTGTGGTTGAAAGGCGCGAGCACACAGAAAAGGAGAAATGCAATGAAGCGGGCTAGAGGTTTCACTTTGATTGAACTGTTGGTAGTGATCGCGATCATCGGTATTTTGGCTGCGATTCTGCTTCCCGCGCTCGCGCGCGCCCGTGAGGCGGCTCGCAGAGCCTCTTGCGCGAACAACCTGAAGCAGTGGGGTCTTGTGTTCAAGATGTACGCGAACGAGAGTGATGGGAGGTTCCCGCCAATGTGCGATCTGACCCTCGGACCGTTCCCAGGTGGTTGGCCCTTGCTTGCCGGTCCGGACGGCCGTAAGGTTTACCCTGAGTACCTGACCGACATGAACATACTCATTTGCCCCTCCGACAGCGGCAATGACAACTTCGCCAACCTGCCTGATTTCAAGAAAGCGACCGAGGAGATCCGTCAGGGAATCGCAAACGGCACCACGGCCATTGGTTGTATGCACCTGCAAGTGTCGATCCCGCGTTCCTATCTGTACATGGGATACGCGACGCGGACCCCTGCACAGGGAAGAGCCGCCATGACAAAATGGTTTTACGAGGGCGCACTCCAAACGTACACGACCGGCGTCCCGATACCGGTCGGCGACTGCCCCATAGCAAACGGCACCTCCGCTCTGAACCGCGACTACGACCTCGACGTCTCAGAATACGAGGCCACCGAGGCCGACGGAACGCCCGTCCCATCAACCATCTACCGGTTGAGGGAAGGAATTGAGCGGTTCTTGATCACGGACATTAACCAGCCGGCCGCATCTGCGATCGCGCAGAGCGAAGTCCCCGTCATGTGGGATACCTGGGGCGACACGAGCAGAAGATTCGGCGACATACCTGTCGGCACGACGCCGGAGGCAAGTGCCTCTGCGGGTGTGGTGATCTTCAATCATCTTCCGGGAGGGTGCAACGTGCTCTTTATGGACGGGCACGTCGAGTTCATCAATCACAAGGTTAGGTATCCCGTACGCGACGACCCTCTCGGAACATATGGCCAGGACTTTTCCGGTTTCTGTGCTGCCTTTGCGGGGTTCGACTGATGTCTGACTCGACAGCCGAGGCGGGATAGTGCAGTCGATCACGTTTGGATAGCTGGCGTTTTGCCGGCTGGATGTGATTTTGAGGCTATCTTCCACACCAACCGATCTCACTGTCACACGGCGCCTGTCGAGCGGCGGCAGGTTGATTTCACTTCTTATAATAGCCACAATTGTGTCTGGTGCTTCTGGTAGGGGCGACGATATGGACATGGAAAACTGGCACGAGCAAATGTTTGTGGGGCTCCACTACGATCTTCACGCTTACGAAGGCGACACGGAGCTTGGTCGCGAAACAACCTACGAGCATATCAGGGAACAGTTGGAGAAGGTCAAGCCGGATTACGTTCAGTACGATTGCAAGGGTCATCCCGGGTATACCAGCTACCCGACAAAGGTCGGGTCGCCTGCACCTGGCATCGTAACCGACGCGCTCAATGTGTGGCGCGAAGTCACCCGGGATATGGGTATCCCGCTCGGAATACATTATTCGGGGGTCTGGGACACGCGCGCAATCGAAACTCATCCGGAATGGGCGCTAATCCGAGCGGACGGCACGGCGGATCCCCACATCAGATGTCCGCTGAGCGGCTACCTCGACGAGCTGATGATCCCCCAGCTTCTCGAGGTCGTCAGGGAATACCAGATTGACGGCATGTGGATCGACGGCGACAACTGGCAGAGCTATCCGTGTTACTGCGACCGGTGCAGGAAAGCGTTCGCGGAACGCACAGGTATTCACGAGATTCCTGAGAAACCGGAGGATGACCATTGGGCCGAGTGGCTTGCATTCCATAGGAACCTGTTTGTAAAGGAGCACGTGACGAGGTACGCCGATGCGGTGCATGCAGCGAACCCGAGGGTGAAAGTGTGCAGCAACTGGATGTACAGCATCGGACAGGCGCACGAAATCGCTGCCCCGGTGGACTTTCTCAGCGGCGATATCAGCCCATCGTTCGGCGCGGCATGGGCTTGTGCGGAAGCCCGCTTTTTTGCCGGCAGGGGCATGCCGTGGAACCTGATGGTCTGGACGTTTATCAACACGAACAACCAGGGGCCTACTATGAGGTCGCTGCCGCACTTGTGCCAGGAGGCGGCAGTGGTAATTGCCCAGGGTGGTGCGGTCCTCCTGTACGATCAGCCACAGAGGTCCGGGCGGCTGACCGCCTGGCATCAGGATCTTCTTGCGGATGTGGCCCGGTTCTGTCGGCGGCGTAAGGAGTATTGTCACAGGACGGAGACCATCCCTCAGGTGGCCGTTCTGCACAGCCAGACCTCGTACTTCCGGTATAAGGACCGCCAAGCCGGCCGACTCTACGATCGCGTTCCGGCCGGCCATCCGATGGAAGGCGCGGTTCATGCAATTTTGGAGAACGGTCTCTCCGCCGACATTCTGAACGAGCAAGCGTTAATTGCCCGTATTGCCGAATATCCTCTTGTGGTGGTGCCTGAACAGGAGGGCCTTCCTCGCGAGGTAGCGGACCGGCTGCGGGATTACGTCCGCACCGGCGGGCGACTATTGCTCGGCGGCGCACACGTGGCCCAGACGTTTCCGGATCTTGTCGGCGTCGAGGCGGTCGCAGATCGTCGGCTTGGCACGAGTTGGGTGCCCGCAGGCGACGGGTGCGTGAGCGTTCCCGGCCCATGGCAAGCCGTAGAACTCGGTACTGCGGTAGAAGTCGCACCGCTGCTGTACCAGCAGGAGCCGGAACTGAATCGAGCCGGTACGGCTGCGGCCACTCTGAACTCCTTTGGCAAAGGGTCGGTTGTCGCTATCCACGGCCCGGTGTTCCGCTCTCACTATCAGTCGCACTACCCCGGCCTGCGGCGCTTCATCGGCGACATGCTCACCCGGTTGAACTCGCCGCAGCTCATATCATTGGATGGTCCCTGGTGGATCGAGATGTCGGCACGGAAGAAGGATGACCGTGTCCTAATTCAGTTCGTGAACCGCTCGTCCGCCGGTCACCTTGCCCCCGATCGGCACGTGGTCGAGGATGTTCCGGATGCAGGTCCGTTCAGCGTTACGGTTCCCATGAAACAAGAGCCAGCCCGATGCTACATGGCGCCCGACGAAGTTGGCCTCGAATGGACATGGAGCGACGGCCAACTCACGGCGAAAATCAGCGGGTTGGCCATCCATAACGTCCTGGTTATCGAGAAATAGCCGGTGAGGGACGAGCATAAGAGATCTTCCTTCTTCTCGAAACGAAACCGCTTCCCGATCTTTGCCTGCATACTGACGCATCCTTCAGCAAGACAAAAGCCAGGCAAATCGAGCTTCACAGCCGCGTGTCGTTGTGTTATTCTTGTGGATGGATGCTCCGCGATGGGCGCGGAGGCTCTCCGACTGGCAAACCCCGATTGATGAGAGGGATCGCTATGAGAACGAAGACAAGTAGTTTACTCATCCTTTTGCTCGCGTTCGCCCACATCGTTTGCGCGCCGAGCTTCGTCAACAGGGCGGAGACAGCAACACCTCTTTTCACGGGTGAGGAGGATTTCACGGTGCTGCCGACACAGGTCGACGGCGTGGCACCGGCTGATATGATGCGCGAGTATCTACTGCGTCAGGTGGACGAAGCATGGCAGCGCTGGCAGCACGAGTATGAACAGCGGACCACCCCCGAAGCGATCGCCGCCTACCAGCAAGACCGGCGCCAGCGGTTCATCGAGGCGATCGGCGGTTTCCCGGAACGCACGCCGCTGAATGCGGGGACCACGGGCATCGTTACGCGCGACGGTTACCGCGTCGAGAAGATCGTTTTCGAGAGTCAGCCGAAACACTACGTGACCGCCGCTCTGTTTCTCCCCGAAAGCGACCGATTCGCTCCACCTTATCCCGGAGTAATAGTCCCTTGCGGCCACGCTGCCAACGCCAAGGCCCACATCGAGTACCAGTCAATGGGAGCCCTGCTTGCACTCAACGGCATGGCGGCTCTGGTCTTTGACCCCATCGATCAGGGCGAACGGGCGCAGTTGCTCAATGAGTCCGGCAAGCCGCCTATGTGGGGCACCACGGCGCACACCATGGTGGGTGTCGGATCGATGCTGCTGGGGCAAAACACGGCGAGGTTCGAGATATGGGACGGTATGAGAGCGATCGACTACCTCCAGTCGCGTCCGGAGGTCGATGCCGACCGCATAGGCTGCACAGGCAACAGTGGCGGCGGCACCCAGACATCCTATCTGATGGCTCTGGAAGAACGGATCATAGCGGCCGCGCCAAGCTGCTACCTCAACCGGCAAGGGCGGCAACTGCGGACGGCCACCGGCGACGCCGAACAGAACATCTTCGGTCAGCTTGCGTTCGGCATGGATCACGCTGACTTTCTTATGATGCGGGCGCCGCTCCCTATACTGATTTGCGCCGCCACGAAAGATTTCTTTGACATCAACGCCACCTGGGAGAGTTTTCGTTACGCCAAACGGCTTTACACGCGCATCGGATTCAGTGAACGTTGCTCGCTGCTGGAAAATGACGAGAAACACAACTACAACAAGACCCAGCGCGAAGGAGCCGCCCGCTGGCTGGCGCGGTGGCTGCTCGGGCGCGATCAGCCGCCGATCATCGAGCCTTCGATCGCACTTCTGACCGACGCCGAGTTGCACTGTACGCCACACGGCCAGGTAATGCTGATCGAAGGGGCACGCTCGGTCTACGACCTGAACGAAGACTACGAAAACGAACTGGCTGAGCGCCGCCGGCGTTTGTGGACCGAGACCGACCGCACCGAGCTCGTGGAGCAGGTGCACAGCATAGCCGGTATCCGCGAACTTGACGACCTGCCGCAGCCTGAGACGGAACACGTCGGCGAGTTGCGCATACAGGGTTGCAGGGTCGAGAAACTCGTCCTGAAACCAGAAAAGGGGATTCATCTCCCGGCGCTGATGTTCATGCCGAGACGGCCCGCCGGACTTCCCGTCGTTTACGTCGACGAAGGCGGCAAGGAGAAGGGCGCCGAACCAGGCGGGCCGATCGAGGAGTTAGTTCGAGCCGGACGGCCTGTGCTTGCCGTGGACCTGCGCGGTACCGGCGAAACACGCCAGAGCCGCCAGAAGCATTTAGGCCCCGCCATAGGTCTCGACTGGGAAGACCAATACAAGGCATACGTTCTTGGTCGATCCTACGTCGGGATGCGGGCAGAAGACGTGCTCGTCGCTGCACGCTACGCTGCACAGCAAACCTCCGCCAAAACCGTAGAACTCGTGGCCGTCGGAAACGTGGGCGTCCCAGCACTGCACGCTGCCGCACTGGAACCCGACCTGTTCGCCTCGGTCAAGCTCGTGCGTACCCTCAAATCCTGGTCGAATGTGATCCACTCACACACGAGCCACAATCAGTTAACCAACGCTGTCCACGGCGCGCTCCAAAACTACGATTTGACCGACCTGGCGGACACGCTCGGGCGCAAACTCACCGTCCAACACCCTCTCGACGCGCTTGAACAAGAATGAACCGCGTTCACCGGTTGGCTCTGCGAGCGTTGATCCGTTTGATCACGACGTCGATGATCACCGCGGTGAGTATGACCAGCCCGACGATGAACTTCTCGTAGTTGCTGCTTAGACGGAACTCGCGCGGCGTGCCCGGCCACAGCACAAATACGTTTATACCGTTGCGCAGCACCCGCATGATAGCACCGCCGATCAGCACACCGAGTATGGTGCCCTGGCCGCCCATGAGCGAACAGCCGCCGAGTACGCACGAGGCTATCGCGTAAAGTTCGTACATGATCCCGGTGGTATACGAGAGACTCGGCAGGTAGGCTGCGTAGAGCACACCGGCGATGCCGGCGGTGGTGGCGCTGACGACGTAAACAGCCACCTCGACTTTATGCGTGGGCACACCGGAATAGCGGGCCGCCTCGCGGTTCCCGCCGAGCGCGTACACGTACCGGCCGAACACTGTGAAATGGAGCAGATACAGTGCGACCGGCAACACCATCAGCAGCACCCAGAACGGCACGGAGATTCCCAGGAAAGAGGTATCGGCAAGGTTGGCAAACGTGGCGTGCTGCCCTCGGAACCCGACGCTCCGACCTTCCGTGATGACCTGGGTAAACCCGCCGACGATCATCATACCGGCCAGGGTGACAATGAACGGGGCCAGCTTGACCCGGCTGACGAGCTGGCCCTGAACGAATCCGATCAGCGAGCACAGACCGATCGTCAACGGTACCGCGGCGACCATCGGCAGGTTCAGCCAGGGAAAAAGTGCCCCGGTGGACACCATAACAGTGAAAACCGCCGCGAAACCCACGAGCGCGCCGACGGACAGATCTATTCCGCCGGAAATGATCACGAACGCTTCGCCGATCGCGAAGATCACGAGCAGGGCGGTGTGTTTGCCTACGTTTTGCAGGTTGTAGACCGTCAGAAACGTACCGTCGCTCGTCAGCGCGATGAATGCGCCGATCAGGAATAGCACGGCGAGCATCCCGGCCTCTTTTTTCAATTCTCGAGCCTCCCGCCTGTAGCGAGCGTCATGACGTTCTCTTCGGTGATACTCTCCTTGCCTTCGAGCAGGCCCATGATGCGCCCTTCGTGCATGACGGCCACGCGGTCGCTCATGCCCAGGACCTCTTCCATGTCGGAGGACACCATTATGACGCCCAGTCCGCCTGAAGCAAGCCGGACCATATGGTCGTAAATGTCCACTTTGGCCCCAACGTCGATACCGCGGGTCGGTTCGTCAAGAATCAGCACGGTCGGCGTCCGGGCGAGCCACTTTGCCATGGCGGTTTTCTGCTGGTTGCCGCCCGACAGGTTACCGGTTCTCTGCCCGAGAGAGGGCGTACGAATGCGCATCCGAGTAACCTCCGCCTGTGCCACCTCCCGTTCTTTCTTCTTGTTGATGAGCTTCCACCTGGAATAGTCCCTGATGCTCGGCAGCGTGATATTCTCCTGCACCGACATGTCGAGTACGAGACCGTGCAGCTTCCTGTCTTCCGGGGCCAGGAGTACTCCTGCACGTATCGCCTCTTGCGGGCTGCGAGGACTGTACGGCTCGCCACGCAGCGTAACCCGTCCACCGGTGATCCGCGACGTGCCGAAAATCGCTCGCATCACCTCCGTGCGGCCTGCACCCACCAGCCCGGCGAAACCCAGTATCTCGCCCCGGTACAGCTCGAACGAATTGGGGCCGTCAGCACCTTCTGTAACGAGCTCACAAACATCCAGCAGCACACTGCCTCGCTCATACGTGCGCGGTGGGTGCCAGTCGGTAAGTTCGCGGCCGACCATGGCGTGGACGATCTCGCTGTGGTTCGTCGACGCTGTCGCAAACGTGGCAACTCTTCGCCCGTCGCGCAGCACTATCACCCGGTCCGAGACGCCGAAAATCTCGTCCAGCCGGTGCGAAATGTACACGACGGCTATTCCCTGCCGCTTGAGCTCGCGGATGACACCGTGGAGATGGCCGACTTCGGTCAACGTCAGCGACGAGGTGGGTTCGTCCATGACAACAAGGCGCGCCCGGAAAGATAGCGCCTTGGCGATCTCGACCATCTGCCGCTGGCCGGTCGTCAGCAGGTCGGTGCGGTGGGCCGGATCGATGTTGCGCACGCCGATGCGGTCGAGATGATGCCGCGCCGACTTCTCCATGGCGTCACGGTCGAGCGTCCGGACAATCGGTCGGGCGACCTCGCGTCCCAGGAAAACGTTTCCGGCCACGTCTAGGTTCGGCGCGAGCATCAGTTCTTGATGGATATGAGCGATACCGAGATGCTGCGCCGCCCGGACGTCGGGAACCGTAACCGGTGCGCCGTCCCAGATTATCTCGCCGTCGTCAGGTTGATAGATGCCGCCGAGCACGCTCATCAGTGTCGATTTGCCGGCGCCGTTCTCTCCGACGAGAGCGACGACCTCGCCTGGGCGTATCTCGAAATTTACCCGGTCGAGCGCGAGAACGCCGGGAAACCGTTTCGAGATTCCCCTCATCTCGAGCAGAAACTCGTTCTGACCGTCAGGCACCGTTCAGCATCGCCTCCATTTTCGCGGCGAACTCGTCCACTTTGTCGGCATCGATTACCAGCACCGGGATATCCAGCTTGCCGCCTCCCGGCAACGCCACATCTCCCCGTTCGAGATAATCCACCATCAGTTTCACGCCCTGGTAGCCAAACTCGAACGGCTGCTGCACAACCGTGGATTCGATGATTCCTTCCTTGATAGCTTGAAGGGTCTCCCGGTCTTCGTCGAAACACAACGCCTGAATCTGACCCTGTTTGCCGACACCCTTCAGAGCCGAGGCGATCATCGGACCGTTATACGCCCACAGACCTATCAGAACGTCGACGTCCGGCACGGAAGCTATGACATCTTCCACGTTCTGCTTGGCGCGTGCCCGGTCCGCTTCATCCAGTTTGGTGTCAACAAGTTCAATAGGTATTCCGCTGTCTTTGATCGTATCCATGATACCCTGCCAGCGCTCGCGGGCGTTCTGGGCGTCGAGTCTGCCCACGAAAATGGCGATCTTGCCACCATCGGGAAGCAGTTTAACAAGTCTCTTACCCAACACGGTTCCTGCGAAATGGTTGTTGGTTCCGAGGTAGGCAAGGCGCTTCGATCCGGGGGCATCGGAATCGTGGCAGAACAACGCCATATACCCGGCCACTTTGTCGAGCAGCGGCACCATGTTCTCCGCGTCGATAGCCGATATGGCGACCGCATCGTATTTCTGGGCGATCAGATTCTCCAGGTACTGGGTCTGCTCTTCCACTGTAGAGTTTGGCGGCATCAGGAACGTGACCTTCACACCCAACTCCGCCTCCGCCTTCTCGATACCCGCATGAGCGTATCGCCAGAAACTGGCCGCTGTGTTCGTGATGAACGCCAGTTTCCACTGGCGCTGCTGCTCGACCGCAGGAACCTCCGGCTCTGGCTCCGGACTCTTTCTACAACCAAGAACACACGCTATTACAAGACATAAGGTACATGCGACGATCCGTTTCATTAGCTCGAGCCTCCCTTCAGACCGGAAAATGTTTCTCGCCCGCCGATCGAACCCCGTGAATACGATACCGGCCGAAATCTCTGAAGTCAACAGGAACTACCTCTTCGTTTGCCCGTTAGTCTCTCGGGCCGGCATCGGTAGGTCCCCCGGCAATTGTATTGCCCGGTCACGTGGACGTCATGTCGCCTTCTTGCGGATGAATTGAAGGGGCACTCGCCGACTCAAATTGAACTAGACACGCTCCAATCGAAGGTATCGAGCTGTTTCTGTAGGTGGCGCGCCGTAGGAAAGCGTTTCGCAATCAAGCTGCGTTTCAACCCGCAGCAGATCCGCTTTACAACCGGAGGCTGTTTGGCGTAGCGCTTCTGCCCGCCTAGCATGTCGTAGAATACTCGCACCAGGTCGCAGACATCGTCGAACATATGCTCGCGCGTATAACTCCCGTAATCGAAGAAGTCTATGACCTTCACGTCGAAATGGATGCCTCGTCGTCGCACCATGACATTATCGGTGTGGAGGTCGCCATGGTACTCGCGTAACGAATGCATCTGGGCGATCCCGGAGGTTATCGCGTAAAGGATGTGCAGCGCATCAAGCAGAGGCAGCCGTTTGCCCGGATGTCTGTTCACAAAACCGTCCAACAGCTCGCCTTCAACGTACTCGGACACCAGGAACGGCACTCTGCGCTTGCGGAACTTCGTCCAGTCGTGATGATGATACTGGATGACTATCGGACAGTGGCGCAGCTTGTGCAGTTTCTTAGCATAGCGCTGTGCTCCCTTCCCCTTGGGGTCGCGATTGGGAAAGAAGAACTTTGCCGCGCGCTCTATACCGGTGGATATCTCCCGGATCCTGTATACTTCTCCCTCGTATCCTTCACCGAGCAGGCCCAGCACAACGTACTTGCTCCCGAGCTGCCTTCCGGGTTGGAAATTGTAAGCCATTGTTGCCGCATCCATAGTCACACGCACGCCGTTTAACCGTGATTCAAGGCAGCGTCAATTCCTCCACGTTCTGCTTCCTCTCGTTGAGACGCCCGGTGAAAATCGAGATCAACCCTCTCATCTCGGTGTCCAGCTCTTTGCCCATTTCTCGGCTAATAGGGAAGAAAAGCTTATCGTAATCCTTGACTCTACTGGACATGTACTTTTCCAATACCTCGACCATGCTACCCTTCTTCCCAACGAAGCCGCGAAGCAGACCCATCGCACCTAGCCGGTCCAATCCGTCAGCATCGTAGACTATCTTCTCCTCCACGGTCTCCGGCGGCACGTGGGAGGTCGGTGTGTGCCGGACGATAACTTTGGTGATTCTCCGCACCTGGTCTTCATCGAGAGGAAGTGACTCCAATAACTCCTCCGCCATGGAACCACCAGTCAACCCATGCATCGCGTTGGATATAGTCCTCCCGATGTCGTGCAGGAGAGCACCACAGATGACAACCAAGGGATCCACTTTCTCCGCTATGTCGTTTGCGATCTCTATGGCGAACTCGGTCACCTGCATCACGTGCGAGTAGTCGTGGGTTCCGAGATTAGCGTGTTTCTCCTTAACAAAAGACTCAATATCAACGAGCAACTGTCTTTCTTCCTCCGTCAAACCTCTGCTGAACATGCCTTACCTCCTGTTTCAGAACGCTCTATATTTTAAAGACATATTGCGGGATAAGTTTGGCAGCAATATCTATCAACCCGAGTTCCATGGCCCGCAGCACCACCGTGCGGCCTCTGTATTCGAAAGGCAGCTCTCGCACCTGGGATATGACCTTCTGGCCCCTATCACTTTGCATTTCGACCTCAAAATACCTCTCTCCATCGACCTCAATTACTCTATTCACCGTCAAGGTATCGGGCAGAACGTACCCGCCGCCGTGGGGGATGACGTTGGCGTTTAACAATCTGTCGTAAACCTTCAGTCTGTTCGCTCTCTTCTCAAAACCCAGCACCTCTATGTTTTCAGGGCGTATGTTTGGGTTACCTCTGACTAAGTACGCGGGTAAATCTCCCCGTAAAGTAAGTGGATAGAGAACAGCTTCATCTCTCAAATAGTGACAACCCAGTGCTATCTCATTCATGTTTATCAGTCCCTGATGCGTTTCATTGGAGATCATCGTGAACTTTCCAAACACCAGTTCTGCCGCTGTCTCTCTTTTCTTCTCAGCGAATCTCTCAACGTACTGGTACCTTTCGAAGTAGGCCCTGGCAGCATCCCCCGTCAGAACATGAAACTTACCAAACGGGGTCTCCACGTGTTCTGCCATATCATGGAGCTGTTTGCTCTTATCATAGTACAGTCCGAACCCTAACTCGTTGTCCCCCCTCAATTCGCCAGCCGATCCGTGTATCACAAAAGCATATGGAGGTAAATCCAGATCGGTCCTTGCAACCGGTCTTACCTCAAACACGTCTATGAAGTGATTGCCTTTGTAAAAGTCCCATACTATCTCGGTGTCTCCTATCTTTATTGGATTGGTCTCCAGTTCATGCAGTTTTCTAATCAAGCTCTCGATACCGGGCAATTCGTCCAATCCTCCTACCAGCATTCCACAGGCATTGGGCTTCACATCAAGAACAACGAGCTCAGTGTCGCCTTCTCCCCAACTTAACTTCCCTCCGTAACCGACTCCGCTTCTCCAGCGACTCGCATTCCTGGTGATCGTCATGTCCGGGGTGGAGATGAAAGTAGCGTTAGGACGTACACCAAGTTCACGCTGAACGCAGTGAATTCCAGCGATACCGTACGGGGTGTTTGCCTTGCATAGCTCTGCTCCGCTGTCGTTCAGCCCAATGAAGAAACAATGCCGCCTGGCATCGCGCAGTATCTCTTCCCTGTTCATATCTTTACAGAGCCTCGCGTCAGCGGTCTGGACGTTCCGGTTTGTGAGAAGAGTTAAGCCTTCTTCGCGCAGCACCAAGGATCATTTCAAGCATCTCTGCGTATGAGTTGCCGGCAATATGCGCCATCTTCGCGAGATGCCCATCCCAGCACCAACCCGGATTAGGGTTCACTTCAAGGAGTTTGGGATCGCCCGCAGCATTCAACCTCCAGTCGAACCGGGCATAGTCCGCACAATAAAGCCTCTCAAACAAACTCAGGCACCACTCCAGGATTCTCTTCTCTGTTTCCTCCGGGAGACGGGCGGGTATTGACTTGATCTTCCAATACGGCGAGTCGGGTTTCCACTTGGCTTCGTATCCGCATATTCTCGGCAGCGATGCCGGCAGTTCCGAGTAGTCCTCTTCGGTCATAGGCAATACCGAATAGTCGTTGGGCGGATTGCCTATTATACCCACGCTGAGGTCGTTCCCGGTCAAAAACTCCTCAACAACTATCGGTTTATCGTAGCCGAAAGTCTCGCGTATCTCGGAAATCGCGTTCAAGAGCGCCTCGTGGTCTCCGGCCACGCTCCTCTGGGTGATCCCAAAGCTCGAATCTCCAAAGTTCGGTTTCACTATTACCGGAAAGCTGAAAGGCAGTTCGAAAGCGGTATCCTCGGGTTGGATGAAGAATGCCTCCGGCACAGGGATCTCCATCTCCTTGGCGATTCCGCGAACAAGCGATTTGTCATAGCAGTATGCAAGACACTGCGGACCAGCACCTGTGTAAGGCAGCTCCGACATCTCGAGCAGTGCCGGCACATGAAGTTCCCGGTAAGGATTGTTGCTGTGGCCCTCGTCGCATAGATTGAAGACAAGATCCACTTTGTCCCTGAGTTTCTGAAGCTCCGGAATGAGAGTATCATGGTTATTCAGATATCTGAACGAATAACCGTTTAACGTCCTCAAGGCCGCCTTCAGCTCATCAATGGTTTGAAAATCATCGTCGTCAAAAATCGCCGCCGGTTTCACCGGGTCTCGTTTATTTGGGTCACCCAAAAGCACTATCGCGCTCTGTACTTCAGCTTTAGGTTTCGCCTTCACCGGCGCCCATTCTTTCCGCACAACAGCCGAGACGATGACCCGCTGTCCCATCATCCCCAGATCCTGTGCGCGCTTGGAGTCCGGCGATATCTGTCCGTGCAGGGTGGGCTCGCTGAATCCCGCAGTTTTCAGCAACTCCGATAGGGTATCGCTGCTATACAGCCGCTCCGCATAAAACTGATCCGCGATCACGCCCTTCTCGACATGCGTAATGACCTCTCTCGATATCAGACGTTGGCCGTCGCTTGACAGTGAGCGTTCCCTGCACACAAAGAGTTTGTTGTCCATCCACTCCCAGGAGCGAGGTTGGAAATGTTCTCTCAAGTACTGGCCGTCCGAGACATCAACAAGCACTTTCCCGGAGGGCCTCAGTATCCTGAACACTTCTCTCAAGACCCGCAGATCATCTTGTACCGTTTCGAAATACCCAAGGCTGTTGCCTAAGACCATCACCACGTCAAATGTGTCGGGCGAGTAAGGCAGTTTCCTGGCGTCTCCTTCTCTGAACTTGACCCTGAGGTTCTCTTTCTTCGCGCACGCTCTGGCCTTCTGTACGAGGTAATGCGACCGATCCAGCCCCTCAACTTGGTTAAAGCCCCTTCGAGCCAGTTCCATGACGTGACGTCCCTGGCCGCAGCAAAGATCCAGGATCCTTTGGTCGGGCGAGAGACCCAGAATGTCGCAGAATCGTCCCACTTCCCGGCTGGTAATGTTCTGGTCGTCAACAACATCTCCATCAGTTTTCAGATAAAGAGAGTTGAATATGTACCGCCACCAATCCGGGCGAACATGATCCTCGAGATTCGCCACGGGACCCAAACTCTGACTCTTCTGGCTGCTGGTTTGCAAGCCCTTACGAAAACCCTTATCAACTCCAGTTGTACTCACGGCAGCTATCCTTCGCCTCCCTCGAACAACTGGTCAGACCGCACACATACTTGGCACCACGATCCGAACCACCGCATATTGCACTCGTGACACCCTCCTCTCAACGCTGGCGCCTGCCGCTGCGCAAAGACTCGGGCGCACACACTGTTAATAGAAGATACGACTGTACTCACCTATGCTGATGACGGCCCCCTTATTGGGAAACCGCGTATCTTGCTCCTTACTCTCACCCTTCAATTATCATAATCAAAAAAATCCCGGCCTCGCTCAATCCTTTCCCTGAAATCATCGCCATCCGGATAGTCGTAGTCGGAGTCACCGCCCAGGTCGAGGTCTTCATCTTCCACGTACTCCTCGTCCTCGAACCTCCTGCGCCGTGCGTTTCGCAGACGCCTAAGTTCTTGAACAAGGTCTTTGTCCTTCCCCCTCTTCCTTCTCATCAACTCTCTCCTCTTCTGGCCCTCGCGCCTTTCGCGATCCTTCTCATACTCATCCTCCGGCATCCTAGGCAACGTCGACGACATCCTTCATACCTCCTGTTCAGACTTTCCCCGCACTCGATCCCACTACATTATTAGGCCCATTGATCTTGATGCAACGCTCATATCCGCTTATCCCCCACGCTGCGCGTGAAAGGCTCTTCGCGCTGTGAATAGCTTTCAGAACGCATTCGGCGCGTGCTCCCACTGCTCCGCCTCCATCAACTTCCTGAGAGACAGCCCAGATGGCAATCGGCACCTCCACTGCCAATTCACGATGAATAGGTTAACGCCGTACGTCGCGAAGGAGGGATCCATTTGACTATCAGCGCGCCCAAACGCAGCTCTTTCCCGATATACCAAGCCACCTTATAGGCTTAGTCTCTCCGCACCAAGAAAGGTTGAGAGCAACTGGGGTCTTGTCAGGGGGCGTATCTTCCAACCGTTCGACCCCTTTGGCCATTGCCGCAACTGCAAATCTTTGGGAAGATTCGCTCTCGAACTTGCAGCGGGCTTGAGATAAGGGTATCGTGCCCGCTCGGCCCGCAGCGCACACCACAAGACCCCGCGCCTGCCTGCCCCTGAGGCACGGTTGTCCTAATGCGCCCCGACTTTGAATCAGAGGGGGTTTGCCCCTGTACAACTCACGAACCCTCGCACTATGACAAAGATACCTGGCGCCGCCTTACGCTGGGTCTCCTTGCTCAAGGGAGTCTGTTGCTTGGGGTCGGCAAGATTCTCGATTACTCCAAAAACCCTGTCCTCAAGAGCGCCATAATATACTCCAAAACCGCGTTTTTGTCAAGGACTTTTTTGCGCACGCAAACCTTTCAGGCCCAAAGGCTTGAGGCGATTGCATTCTGGACGAGTAAAAATTTGTCACTCCGTACCGCTAATCTTGAGGCACGTGGCCGCTCTATTGCCGGACGCACTCATTCACAAGAAGCGTTGAAGGTACATATTGCGAGACTTCAAACGCGATGCAGAGAAACCGATTCTGTAAGACCTGTCGGGGAAACCATATAGTAGCTTTGCACCCTTTATAACGCGTGTCTTTACAGTTGCAGAATGAACATCACGCGTGCTAGCATTTATTAAGAAACGGTGGGATGAGCCGCGTTGTTTTGAGGGTCTTGTCGGCCGCGCAAGGCACAAACCATTAGCGCCCTCGAACAGGCTATTCCGAGGCGAAGATCCGAATTCTCAACGCAGAGCTAGTGGGCGTATAGATATGTGCAATGCTGACCCGCCTGCGGGCGACGGACCAGACTTGGTCCCCTCTGTAAGCGAGAGGAACTTCTCACGCATGAACGCTGCGCTCGTTGTAGCTCACCCCGATGACGAAACGCTGTGGGCAGGCGGCACCATATTGGCGAATCCGCAATGGGACTGGTTCATTGTCGCGCTCTGCCGAGCGCACGATCCTGACCGAGCTCCTAGATTTTTCCGGGCGCTAGAACGACTGGGCGCGGTTGGGACTATTGCAGATCTCGATGACGGTCCCGACCAGATTCCGTTAGAGCAGCAAGAAGTCGAGGAAAGAGTACTGTCGCTTCTTGGCGACACGAGCTTCAGATTGGTCTTGACACACGGGCCTCGCGGGGAGTACACTCGCCACCTTAGACACGAGGAGACGAGCAGAGCTGTCGCAGCACTCTGGTCGGACGGCCGGATACGTGCGGACTCCCTCTGGATGTTCGCGTACGAAGACGGAGGTCGGCGCTATCTTCCGCGAGCAGAAAGAGAAGCGCATCTTAAGAATGTTCTTGAACAAGAGCTCTGGCAACGGAAGTACGAAATCATAACCGAGATCTACGGTTTTGCAGAGGACAGTTTCGAAGCTAAGACGACGCCGCGTGCAGAGGCGTTCTGGTGTTTCAATTCTCGGCAAGAGCTTGAAGAATGGATGAGCAAGGAAGGAGGCTAAGCCGATGAAAGTGCTGGTTCTATATGATTATCCTCCATCACCTGCTGGACTGGCAACGCAAGGCGATCTCCTGTACCGGGGTCTTCGCGAGCTGGGTGTGGATGCTCACGCGGCTCATTTTGAATCGGCGCAGGAGAAAGAATGGTACTACCGGTGGTTCGCGCCGGACGTTGTTCTGGGTGTAGGGTACTGGGGACACGTACCTCATCTCGTGCTGCATCCCCAACGATACGGCGTCCAGCCAGTGCCTTGGCTCGTAGCTGACGGTTACATTGCGAACTACCAGGAGATACTGAACAGCCTCCCTCTTATCATGGCTACCTCGGACTGGGTAAAGAACGTCTACGCGCGCGATGGTCTTGATGCGGACAGGATCGAAGTCCTGCCGGTGGGTTGCGACTCAGACAACTTCATGCCGCGAGATAAGAACGACCCTAAGGTAGCGTGCGTGCGCGAAGCGCTGGGAGTTTCGCCGGACCAGATCATGATACTCACCGTTGGCGGCGATGCGGCCTCAAAAGGTGCCCAAGAGGTAATGCAGGCGCTGGCAATTATCGACGCACAGGCGCCGGACTGGAAGTACGTCTGCAAGGTCTGGCCTCAACCTCGGACGGAACAGCAGAACCTTATGGATCTCCAGCTGGCCACTCATCTTGGCATCGAGAAGAACGTAGTATATACAACAAGCGTGATTTCCAGAAACTTCATGCCGTACCTCATGGCTGCATGCGATATCTATGCAGCGCCCTCGCGCCTTGAGGGGTTCGGCATGCCTCAGGTCGAAGCCGGTGCTTGTGAGAAGCCGGTCTTGGGCATCAAGGCTATGGCCATGCTGGAGACTCTGGTACACGGAGAAACGGCCTTCCTGGCGGAAGTGGCACAGGAGATACTGATTCGCGAGACGATCCTCGACGAGGACTCCGGTTACGAAAGAGGACATAGGCTCGTCTTTGAAAGCCCCCGGACCAGCGACTACCGGGCCAGCGTTCACGAGATTGCGGACTATCTGCTCGAACTAATGACAAAACCTAAACTGAGGCAAGAGATGGGTAGCGCCGGCAGGAAGCGCGCAGTCGAAAACTATGATTACCGTGTTGTTGCCAAGAAGTTCATGGAAATTGTGTCGAGACGGTTGGATATCGCATAAGAAATGAAGAAACTGCGCTACGCTCCCGTCGAAGAGGCAAAGAAAGCCGCCCTGTCAGTGCTGCTTCATAATAGTCGCGGGCCGTTTTTTTCCCTGCCCCGGACCGCGGGATGGGAGTATCCGGAACCATACACGCGCGACCTGATGATCTCGGCCCTGGGTATTCTCACATCCGGAAACGAAAGGTTAACCAAATCACTGCGCCGCGTGCTACTGACATTGAGCAAGAATCAGGGCCGACTCGGCCAGATTCCAGGGCTTGCCCACGACGCGTCCGACCTGGGCGCCAGCGATACGACACCACTCTTCCTGATCGGCCTAGCCCTATACCGAAAGGCGACGGGCGAGTCGGACTTCCTTGAAGAAGCTGCTCAGAAGTCAAGAACATGGTTAGAGTACCAGAGTCCAGATGACATGGTCATGGTAGAACAGCAGCCTACCAGCGATTGGCGTGACGAGCAGTGGGTCCTGGGGTTCGGCCTATACGTGAACACCCTCGTTTACATATACCTTCGGCTCTTCGGTCTTGACGAGCAAGCCTCGTTGTTGCGTCAGCTAATGAACCGGTTTGAGATTCGCGGCGGACGAAGACACAGTCATGTCCACGCCGGCTTCGTTTCGCCTCATAGACCATATTACGCGCTCTGGACCTACAAGGTGCTGAGAAGCGAGCGGTTCGATCTGTTGGGCAATAGCCTCGCTATTCTATCTGGAATCGCCACGCATTCCCGGGCGAACGCGCTGGTGTCGTGGATCGAGTCCGAATCCGCCGCCCTGCGCGAACGAGGAGAACTGGCGCTGGACCTGCCTCCCTGTCTTTTCCCCTACATCCGCCGAGAGGATCCCGACTGGCGAGAACGCTATCAGAAGTACAACCTTCCGGGTGAATACCACAACGGAGGAGTCTGGCCGTTCATATGCGGCTTTTACGTAGCGGCACTGGTGGCCGCCGGCCGCTTCCGGCTCGCCGAACGCAAGCTAGCAGCGCTGACAGAGCTCGTCCAACCGGCGCGAGAGGCGCAAACACAGTTCGGTTTTAACGAATGGTTCCGCGCGCAAGACGGTTTACCGAGGGGACAGGACTGGCAGACCTGGACAGCGGCAATGTATCTTTACGCCGCCGCCTCGGTAGAACAGAAGAGAACGCCTTTTCTTGACGTCGTTCGCAGCCAACCCGTGTCCGAAGAGACCTCTCGTTCTCCTTCGACGGATGTTATCCACTAGTAGCTGTCGTTACAGTGACGAGCCAACACTTGTCGAACGGCGCTGCACCCAACCGATAGAGTCTAGCCCGGACCGTCCTCCGTGGATCGTCACTCTCAGGCAGCGCCTCCTGGAATTCGTCTATTGTCCGGAGGCTTTTCTGCCGTCGGGCAAGAGCTGTCTGCACAGGCATCGGAGCGCGTAAATAGCGAGCAAGACCTCTTCGGATGATACCCGTTCTCTGTGCTTCAGCAGGTAGTCCAGGAAAACCAGCTGACAGCCGAGCTTCTCATCTTGGTCCCAGATTCGCTGAATGTTCTGATGCCAAGGCAGCTCTGTAGGGAACCTCTTTTCGATCATAGCCGATGCCGCTTGGTTTACGGCGTCAAGAATCGCATTCACGTCCCCGTCCGCGCTGGCTTCAACGAGATCTTGAAGCGCTTTCTGGGCCTTATCTCGAGGTTCGCTCTCTCTCCACCGAGACAACGCCCCCCTAATATCAGAGACGAGTCGCGACGCTCCAAGGCCCTCGATCCGTTCCTCCGCAGACAGAATTCTGTAAAGCTCGCCCTGCTGGCCAAGCAAGTTGCCGACGGCAACCGCCAACTGCTTGCGGACAATCGGATGAGTCACCTTCTCCAGAGCAGGAAGTAGTATCAGTACCGCCTGCGCCTCCCCCAGGCGTCCGAGCGCCTCCGCGCCCGAGGCGAACACAAAACTGTCCGTCTCGCGTTTCATCAGATCCATAAGCGGTTGCACGGCGCTCTGGTCGCCAATCTCGCCCAGCGCTGATGCCGCCGCTCCACGCACGTCTCTATCGTTGCTCGTGAGGCTGTGCACCAACGGCGGAACACCGCGACGGTCCTTCAGCTTACCCAACGATGAAGCGGAGGCGGCCTGTATCAAGCTTTCCGGGTCTTCCAGCCTTTTCACCAACGGCTCGACGCCTTCGGGTGCACCCATCTGTCCAAGCGCACGAGCCGCCTCCTCTCGGACAAGTCTGCTCGAATCGTCGAGCGCCGATATCACTTTTTCAACACCGAGGGTGCTGCCGCTCATGCCTATAGCGTGAATGGCGTGCGCCCGCCTCACTTCACTTGAGGAATACTGGTAGGAGTATATGTTGTAAAGCCTGCGAAACGGGTTCAGAGTCCGGATGGCTCTTACCACGTAACCCACCGGTTTGACGTCCGGTTCCCTCACCAGGCCGAGCAACGCAATCGACGCCCCCCGCATAAGCGTAGAGGCGAGCAAAACGAAATGGAGCCCTTGTATTTGTCGCGTCATACCAGGCAGCGCTAGCGACAGGTTCTGCGTCGCCGTTGCTATCCAAGTTCCAAGTAGCGTACCGATAACGGTTGAGAGTCCCGTCAGGAAAGCAAAAGCCCCAATGTAGCTGTGGCGGTTGTCCGCTGGCGCTAATCCCAACTGCATGTTGAGCGTGGCGAGATTGACACCGGCCCACGAGGCACCTCCAATTATGCCTACCAGCGCCAAAAGAAAATATGATTGAGGCCCACAGAAGACTAGCAAGAGTGGCATGAAAGTCACTCCTATTGAGCACACAATCAACACCGGCCTGTTGCCGAACTGATCCGCGCACAGGCCGAACAACTCCGAGAAAAGAATGTATGTCAAAGCTTGCAGTACCGTCATGAACAGGGCGATTTGCAAGTAGCTAAGTGATAGTTCCCGCAGGAGGTACAGATTGAAATAGGCGCCGGTCACAGCCACTCCTGACGACAGGATCGCCGAGAAAAGCATAAAAGCCCTGAAGCTGCGATCTTTTGTCGGCTCAAACAGCATCTGTAAGATGTTTACCGGCGGGCCGGGACGGCGATGGACCGGTGTCTCGGGCACCCATCTATGAAGAAATATGTCGAAAAAACCTGCCAAGCTCGCCAAAACGAAAACGACCGCGAGCTTGGACAAAGGCGGCGCCTTGGCGAGGTACAACCCGGCAAGAAGCACGGCAAGCGCGCCCGATATTCGGCCAAGCATAGCGCGCCGGCCAAAATACACACCGCGAATCCTCTCCGGTACAAGGTCGCCAACCCACGTCACCCAGAAAGGGCCTGCAAACGAGCCCAGCAAGTAGGACACACCCAGAATCAGAAGGCAGATAGCTATAGCCTGCTGCGACGCACCCAGCGCGAGTGGCACGATAGCCAGCGGAATCCAAAGGAGCCTGTGTATCGACCCGAGCGTGAGAAACGTTCTCTTTCGCCTGGTCGCCCTTTCGACGGCGTAGGAGCCCAACGGCTGTGCCAGCGTGGCAAGCGCCGGCATTACACCGAGCAGCCCGATCAAGAAAGTCGGGGCCCCTAACGTGTTAAACAGACCAACAATCGGCGCACCGTAGGCAATTTCCATCCATATCGAGCCGAACGTCCAGGCTATTGCTACCTTGTTTAGCCCACGGTGAATCTCCATTTGTGTCATTTTCTTGGCGGAAGCTGCCTGCTCGGACATTGCACTATCACCGCATGAGGACGATCTGGATCCTAAACCAGGTGGGTCGAATCTTCACCCTAACCGCGCCAAAAGCCACTTGGCCACCCTTGTCGCACCTACCTACACTTCGTTCAACGTCCATTTTAGCACAACAGACGAAGCCTACTCAACTCATGATCTTACATGCACACGCTTACTGTTACCAGGAAGATCGCCGATCCGCGTTGACACTTCCTCTGCCGAATAACCCTCGCCGTAAGCAACAGGCTATTCGGGCGGCTTGTCCAGAGACGCTCGCAGGTAAGCTTCGATAAACCGGTCGATGTCGCCGTCCAGTACCGCTTTGACGTTGCCGGTTTCGACGCCGGTACGGTGATCCTTGATCATCTGGTAGGGTTGAAGCACGTAGCTGCGTATCTGGCTGCCCCAGGCCACATCGCTCTGGTCGGCCCTTTCTTGTGCGAGCTCTTCCTCGCGCTGTTTCACGAGCTGGTCGAGCAGCCGTGCCCGGAGCACTTTCATCGCCACGGCGCGGTTCTGATGCTGCGACCGTTCGCTCTGGCATTGGACCACGGTGTTCGTGGGGATATGGGTGATACGAACGGCGGAGGACGTCTTGTTGACGTGTTGACCGCCGTGACCGCTCGCTCGATAGTAGTCGATCCGCAGATCTTTCTCGTCTATCTCGACCTCGATATCGTCCTCGACTTCGGCCAGCACCTCGACCGCTGCAAACGACGTGTGACGACGTCGGTTCGCGTCGAACGGCGAGATCCGTACGAGCCGGTGCACACCTGCCTCAGCCTTGAGGTAACCGTAAGCGTAAGGTCCTTCGACGGTCAGGGTGGCGGTCTTGATACCGGCCTCGTCGCCGGGCAGCCGGTCGACCATCTCGTGCCTGTACCCGTGCTGCTCTATCCATCTCAGGTACATGCGGAGCAGGATCTCGGCCCAATCGCACGATTCCGTCCCGCCGGCTCCCGGATGGATGGATAGGATGGCGTTCTTGGCGTCCTTCTCGCCGTTGAGCAGACTTCTGGTCTCGAGCTGGTCGAGCTCGTGTCCGAGTTCGGCCACCGCGCGGTCGATCTCGTCCTTCATGCTGAGATCCTGCTCTTCGGCGGCCATTTCGACAAGAACGGTGGTGTCATCCAACTCGCGTTGGACCGCATCGACCGATTCGAGCAACGCCTGGATCCGTTTGACCTGCGCTATGACCGGCCGCGCGGCGCTCGGGTCGTCCCAGAAATCCGGCGCCGCCATACGTTTCTCGAGGTCGGCAACCTCTCGTCGTTTGATGGATACGTCAAAGACAGTCGCTCAGGTCGTTCAACCTGGCAGCTATCTCGGCAACGTTCGCTGTTTGTTCTTCGTACATGTTTCGTTTGCCTCCTTAAGGGTTCCCCCAGGAGATTCTCAAAACTGTGTTCACCACGTCTCTAAAGCCTTTGCGAGATAGTAGAGAACGGGCGCCGCGAACAGCATTCCGTCGACCCTGTCCAGCAACCCACCGTGTCCGGGGAAGAACCGTCCCGAATCCTTTGCCCCGGCATCTCTCTTGAAGTACGACTCCGTGAAATCGCCAAGCTGTCCGGCAAAGCTGAGCACGAGGCCGATCAGCAGGTACTGACCGCCCGTATACGCCGGCAGAACCGTGACACCGAGCCGCTGAAACTCCTTCAGTATGCCGGCACCGAGAACCGCGAACACAACCCCGCCGATCGAACCTTCCACGGTCTTGTTCGGACTTATTGTTGCGGGCAGCCTGTACCTGCCGAACCCGCTGCCTATGCCGTAGCCGCCCGCGTCATTTAGCCATACCAGGGCGAACAGAATCATGATGTGTCCCACGCCGGTCTGCGGCAAAGCCCTCAACAGGATGATGTGGCTGCCCATCCAGGCCACGTAAAGGAGCCCGAAAATCGACGTTGCCAGACCAGCTATGTTCCGCCTACCTCGGAGCAGATGCGCGCACGCGACCACCAAAGATCCTGTCAGCAGTCCGGGGTTCAACAGCCCGAAGTGTGCCGCGGCACCTATCCATATCCCGGCCAGTGTCCCCCAGAAACTCTCCGGACCGATGCCCGCCGCTCGCACGAGCCCATAAAACTCGAGCAATCCCACCGCAATCGCCAGCGACACGACGACGTCGAACACTGCGTGCAGCGGGCGATAGAAGGCGATCACGCCTATCACCAGCATCGCCGCACCAGCGGTGAGCAATCGCAGAAGGATGCCGCCGGACTCGTCAGCGCAGACCCCTCTTGCCAACCGTACCAAACCGTCTCTCCCTTTTCTGGAACTCGACGATGGCCTGGTACAGCTCTTCCTTACCGAAGTCCGGCCATAGCGTTTCGGTCATCACGAGTTCCGCGTACGACAGTTCCCACAACAGAAAGTTGCTGATCCTGTGCTCGCCGCCGGGACGTATCAGCAGGTCTACTTCAGGCAATTCGGGAGCGTAAAGATATTCCGCGAAAAGGTCGCGATCAATACTGCGGACCTTTATCTTGCCCCTCTTCACGTCGGCGGCTATGCGCCGTGCTGCATCGGCAATCTCCTGCTGACCACCGTAGTTAAGTGCAACGTTCAGCGTCATATCCCTGTTGTTGCGAGTCTTTCGCACGGCGACCCTGATCTCTTCCTGGACTTCCTCCGGCAGCTCGTGGATCCTGCCGATGGCTCTACACCTGATGCCCTCTTTGTGAATATTGTCCAGTTCCTGACCCACGTACCTCTTGAGAAGCGACCATAAACCCTGTATCTCCCGTTTCGGCCGTCGCCAGTTCTCCGTCGAGAACGCGTACAGGGTCAACACCTGCACGCCGAGTTCCCTGCACCCCTCCACGACGGCCCGCACGCTGTCCGCAGCAGCACGGTGTCCCGCCGCTCTAGGCAGACCACGGCGTTTCGCCCATCTACCGTTACCGTCCATGATGATCGCGATATGTGCCGGCAACCGATCAGTCCGGATCTTGCGCTTGTACGACTTGGACTTCATCCGCTTAACTCTCTCCGGCTCGGACCAATTATGCGAAAAAACCGCGACCGGCCGGTCGACTTCTCAGACAGGACGGTACGCGGCAAACTGGTTCACGGCGCAGGGAGGAGCGCCAGAGTCGAGAGGTCGACGGCACACAGGATACCGCCCGCCGAGACTGCTCCGCCTGCACCCGATGAGAACATGGTTACACCTCCATGATCTCCTCTTCCTTTTTCTCGGCGAGCTCGTCGATCTTCTCCACGAACTCGTCGGTTATCTTCTGTATCTCATCCCTGTCTCTATGCGCCTCGTCCTCGGACTCATCGCCGCTTTTCTTGGCCTTCTTCGTTGCCTCGTTTGCGTCGCGGCGAATGTTGCGCAGAGCCACCTTACCCTCCTCAGCGATGCGTTTGACCCTCTTCACGAGCTCTCTCCTGCGCTCCTCGTTCAGAGGAGGAATCGGCAGGCGAATCAGATTGCCGTCGTTATTGGGGGTCAGTCCGAGGTCGGCTTTAAGTAGCGCCTTTTCCATGTTCTCGATCTGGGTCTTGTCCCAGGGTGTGATAACCAAAAGGCGAGGTTCGGGTACGGCTATGCTCGCGAGCTGGTTCAGAGGTGTCTCCGCACCGTAGTAGTCCACGCGCACGTTCTCCACAAGCGCCGCGGATGCCCGTCCCGATCGGATGCCGGCCAGCTCCCCGCGTGTTGCTTCGACCGTCTTGCTCATTTTCTCTCTGGTTTTCTTCAACAGCTCTTTCATGGACCTATACCCCGTCTCGCACCAAAGTACCTATCTTTTCCCCTAGAACAACTCTCTCAATGTTGCCTCCAACCGTGACGTTGAACACGACGATCGGCAACGAGTTCTCCTTGCAAAGCAGCACTGCTGCGGCGTCCATCACCTTCAACTCGAGGTTCAACACATCCATGTATTTCAACTCGTCGAACTTCTTCGCGTCGGGAAACTCCGCGGGATCCTTGTCGTACACGCCGTCAACCTTGGTGCCTTTAAGTATAACGTCCGCCCTGATCTCCGTCGCCCTGAGCGCAGCGGCGGTGTCGGTGGTGAAATAGGGGTTGCCGGTGCCGCCGGCGAAGATCACCACACGGTGTTTCTCCAGATGGCGTATTGCCCGGCGTCTGATATAAGGTTCCGCCAACTCCTTCATCTCGATAGCGGTCATCACGCGGGTCATGACGTCCTTTTTCTCCAGAGCGTCCTGCAACGCCATGGCGTTGATGATGGTGGCGAGCATACCCACGTAGTCGGCGGTCGTTCGCTCCATACCTCCCGCGCTTGCAGCGGCGCCCCGGAAGATGTTTCCTCCTCCCACCACCAACGCAACCTGGACGTCGTACTTTGCCAAACCGGCGATCTCGTCCGCAAGAGACTCGACGACTCCGTGGTCGATCCCGTAGCCGACTTCGCCCTGAAACGCCTCACCGCTCAGTTTCAGAACCAACCGCGAGTATGCTGGTTCACGCAACCCTTGTGTCTCCCGCACTTGGACCGGCACCGCTATTCAGCGCGTTGTTCTTCAACATCCTCTCCGAGCTGGAACCGAACAAAACGCCGAATCCTGACATTCTCGCCCACCTTGGCGACAACGTCGTTCAGATAATCCTGGATCTTTATACTGTCGTCCTGATTGAAAGGCTGATCCAGCAAACAGACCTGCTCATAAAACTTGGTCATCTTGCCGTCAGCGATCCTGTCGAGTATTTTCTCAGGTTTACCCGTGCCGGCGGCTTGCGTCTTGTAAATGGAACGTTCCCGCTCGACCACATCCTCCGGAACGTCCTCGCGCGACACGTAAAGCGGACTCGCCGAACATACCTGCATGGCAATGTCCTTTACGAATTTTTTGAAATCGGCGTTGCGAGCAACAAAATCGGTCTCGCAGTTCACCTCGACCAAAACGCCGATCTTACCTTCCCCGTGTATATATGCGCCGACAACTCCCTGGCCGGTTGGCTTTGAGGCCCGTTTAGCTGCCGCTGCGATCCCCTGCTCGCGCAGCAGCACAGCAGCGGCTTCCAGGTCGCCCTCCTTCTCACGCAGCGCCTTCTTGCACGCCATCAACCCGACGCCTGTTTTGTCGCGCAGTTCTTTCACAAGCGACGCTGATATATCCATCCACTACTCCTCCTTATCCGCGCGATCTTCCTCGCGCGGCATTTCATCCGGTGACTCCGCTGTGGCGGCTTCCGGCCGTTCCGCGCCGGCAACCTCCACCACGGCACTTTCGAGAGCCGCCGCTTTTTCTTCTTCCGCGGCCGCCACGAGCTTCTCCCATTGGTTTCTTCCGTCGATGACGGCCTCAGCCATGATCCAGCAGAATAGCTGGATCGAGCGGATCGCATCATCGTTGCCCGGTATCGGGTACGTCACCTCGTCAGGGTCAGAGTTGGTGTCCACAATTCCCACCGACGGGATCTTCAGTTTCCGGGTCTCTCTCAGAGCTATAGCTTCTTTCTTCGTATCCACGAAGAAGACCGCCGCCGGTAGTTGGCTCATATCCTTGATACCGCACAGGTTCTTGTCGAGCTTGAGCGCCATCTTCCTGAGCGACTGCGCCTCTTTCTTCGGCCGCAGATCGAGATCTCCATTTTCATCCATCTGCTGGATAGATTTCAGCCGCTCCACGCTTTTCCTGATCGTGTTGAAGTTTGTAAGTGTTCCCCCCAACCATCTTTGGTTAACGTAGTACATCCCACATCGGGTGGCCTCTTCGTAGACAGGGTCCTGCGCCTGTTTCTTTGTTCCAACGAACAGTACTTGCCTGCCTTCCTCGGCAACTGCCCTCAGGAACAGGTAGGCGCGACGAAGCTGAGCCATGGTCTTCTGGAGATCTATGATGTAGATACCGTTGCGTTCGCCGAAAATGAACCGTTCCATTTTCGGGTTCCATCGTCGGGTCTGGTGCCCGAAATGGACGCCGGCCTCCAGAAGCTGTCTCATAGTAACAACCGCCATACTCCACCTCCTATTGTTAACGGTTAGCCCTCCGTTTCCCATCCGAATCGGAACCCGTCGAACCGGGGCACCGCCGACCGGATTCGGCGCACCGCGCCGCAGGAAACGTGTGAATTGTAAATCGACGTGACTATAGCATAAAGGCTGGCTCAAAAGCAATAGGAGTTGTTCGGAGGAACTTGAACCAGGGCCGTTGTGGTCGTAAGCCGCGCCCATTCAGCAAGTGGTAAAGGCGGTCCAACGAGACGGCTGCTAACGCATGATCGTAGACGATGTAAGCCCTCTATTGCGTGGGCTCGGTGATCCGGTACCACTCTCCGTCGAACTTGAAGACTACCTTCGTGCCGAGCGCAAGGTATTTGCCGATGTCGCCGCCTTTGCCGAGCAGCTTGAAGTAGGCGTCCGAAGCGTACTCCACTTCTACAGTCTTGGCCTTACCGTCGTACTCGCTGTCGGTCCACACGCCGTCCTTGAGATAGAACGTCCTGCCGGCAACGTGTTTCACGTCCAGGCGAAGGTCGTAATCGCCGCCAACCCGTGTGCTTTCCTTCATGTCGCGCGTGCGGCGGGCAACTTCCACACCGGCCGCGCCGAACTTCGTTTCAACCACAGGCGCTGTTGCACTGTATGTGACGACACCGCGCTCGGGCACCGCGCGCACCCTCCTACCGAGAACCACACCTCGACTAGCAGCGCTGTTGTTAACATCTGCCATTCCGAAACGCCTCATCGCCACCGGTTCGTCATCTTCGAGCACAAGCATGGAGGTGTAGGGTGTGGCGATGGCGTACTTCTTGCCGAGTCTGACGATCTCGTCCTTCAGTTCCTCGTTCTCGCCGTGCTTGCGGATCTCATCCACGAGATGGCCGACTCGGCGGATAGCCCACAGCCGCGGGAGGAAATCGGCGGCGTCCGATTGCTTCGGGAACTCGACCTCGTACTCGAAAACGCGTTTCTCGTCGCCGACGCGTCCCGAGAGCGTCACAGTCTTCTTGCCGGAACCGGTGTACCGACCAATCACCATAACCTGTGACCCGCGGAACAGGTCCGGCATCGCGGTCGGGTAGAACTTCGATACCTTGACCCCTCCATAGCCGATTGAGACATCAGTCAGCACCGGTTCGGCCAGTTTCGCGAAGAAGTTCGAGACCTTCACCTCGATATCCTCGTCCGGCGTTACATAATCCGACACGCCGCCGTTACCGCCGGAAATCTTGTCCAGCAGATGCGTGTTGATTGAGGTGCCGATGCCGAACACGAAGATGCGGGCGCGTCCCTCGTTAGCGTCGGTGACGTTCTTGACGATCGCGTCCTCGTTCCTCTCCCCTATGGTCGGCTTGCCGTCGGTGAGGAAAACGATAATATGCGGTCTGCCCTCGGCGCCGCGCTCTTTGGCCGCCTCGAGCAGCGCGTCGTTGATCGCCGTGCCGCCGGTCGCCGGGAAACCGCTCACGAACTCGATGGCCTCCTCGATCTTCTCCGGTGACGCCGGAACGAGCGCGTCGGCGAAAGGTTCCGTCTCGGTGCTGAACCTGATTATGTTGAACCGGTCGCCGGCGCGGAGCGAGTTGAGACAGAACTCGAGCGCCTTCTTGGCCTGCTCGATCTTCTCGCCGGACATCGACCCGGAGGTGTCCAGGACAAAGGTGACATCCTTGTCGATAACCTTTCTGGTCTTAACATCCCTGCGGGGCGCGATCATCAGCATGAAATACCCCGGTTCGCCTTCCTCCCTGTACGTCACGAGGCCCGCGCCTAGTTCTTTCTGCGAGACAGCGTAAAGAATCTTCAGATCCGATACCGGTCGATGATCCTCCTCTTCGAACCCGAACTTGACCGATTTCTCGCCTTTCTTCTTGAATTCGAGATCGTGCGTCGGCGAATATACCGTGGTTATAGGCAAATCCGACGCGATACTGCCGCTGAGGCTGAACTGGCCGATAGGTTCCGCTTCTCTGCTGCGTGAAGCAAGAGGGTACGCATACTCTGTCATACCAAAATCGCGTTTGAGAACCTGACTGTACGCGAACCGGACGCGTCTGACCTGATGAGGTTCGATAGGGAATATGCGCAGCTTCACGAGGTCGCGCCCGATGTATTCCAGCAACGCCGGGTCGCGCGCACGCCTCACGATGTCCTCGTAGATCTTGCGCGCCTTATCGGCCTCGAGCACCTCTGCTTTGACCGGTTTGCCGTCGATGTACAGGCTCAGATCCTTGACCACAGCGTGCAGAGGCAGCGGGAACAGGTACGTTCCTTCAAGCCGCATGTTATTCGGATTCCTGAAAGTCTGGTCCAGCGTCGTCCTGGCAACCTGGCCGTCGATCTCGACCTTGACCTCGAGACTCTTGAGTTCCGCCGGCAGAATGTGCCTTGGTCGGGGCCGGGGTCTCGGCCTTGGCCGCGGTCTGGGCTGTGGCATCGGCACTGGAGGTATAAGCTCCGGACGCGGCGGCGGCGTAGGCCAGATGGACTCGCCGGGTTGGTGCAACTGAAGAACACCCTGTGCCCCGACTGCAAAGACGGGGAGGAACAGAAACATCGCGGTCAATACTGCAACGTATCCAATCGCACGCTTAATCATCGCTCTCTCCCTCCGTGTTGGTCTCCATGCGACCACGTCCACTTTCCACGCCTTCTCATCGACCCGCCGTGCCGGTCCGGGGTTCCGCATCCGGCGGCGTAGGGAACACCAACGCCACCTCCGTCACCCGGCCGCCTTTGACTACGACGGCCTGGGCGGCTGGGTCAGTACCATCCCACAGGCCTGAGTCATCCTGGCCCAACAGATACTTGCCGGGCGGGATGTTGCCCAACTCGAACGTTCCGTTCTCGCCGATGGTTTCGCGATCGCAAAAATGCTCGATTCTGTCCCCGGGCAGGATAAGAAGCACCCACACACCGGGCGGTAACGGATTGCTTTCACTATCGACTACCCTGCCTCGAACCGTCCCCGTGGGCCAGGCCATCAGACGGATATCACGTGCCGGGGCGGGATACGGTTCGCTCGACCAACTGAACCAACCACTGTCGCGGAGGATCTCGAAATGAATACGGCCCTTCGGCAAGCCGGTAACCTTGAATCGGCCGTTTTCGTCCGTTATCACCGGCTGCGGCTCATACACCATGGGATAGGGCAAACCGTCGAACCCGATCGGGTCATGCGCGCGGACCTGTGCCCCGGCGACCGGGTTTCCATCCGGATCTATCACCGTACCTGCGACGGTAACGGCTCTGGCGAGGTAGACCGCCCTCTTTTCGTAAGTGAACCCGGCATTTCGATAGACACCGGTATCGCGCGGTACGTAACGTTCCGCCTCTGCATTGACGTGAAAGCCGCGCCTCGGAATCCGCTCCAACTTGAATGCACCGTTTTCATCCGTGACGACGACCGGCACAGATTCAGATTCTTCATTCCATTGGTCAATGACGGGAATTATCGATGCTCCCTCGATGGGCAGCTCGGAAGAGATTTCGTAGACGCCGCCCTCGAGCAGGCCACCTCCCACGGGTCTCACAGGCGCCGCTGACGCTCGTTTGTCGATCACCTCGATTCCGTGCGGTACTTCCACGTCGTCCCACTCAATGGGACCTTTCTCCTTGACGTAAACATGGATTCGAGGGGGCCAAGCGGGAATGGGTGGATCCCAGCGCCCGCGGCGGAAATTATTATGCCATGTATGAAAAAGACTTGGGTTCACCGGAAGGAAGGACCAGCAGACCAGTTCACCATCGGCTTCCCGCTCCTCAGGGCCTCTCCCCCGCCAGTCATGTATGACGACCTCGAGCCTTGGCGCGCAGATCTTCGCAAACACCGTCAGCGCATCGTTGAAGGCCTCGATGTCGCCCTCGTATTTCAGAGTGAAACTATCCCCGTTAGTTCCCTCCACATGAGTCCAACTAACGCGCGAGGGCAGGTTGGCGAACTCGACCACGCCTTTCCGCCAGCCGATGTCGTCAAGGGGTTCCCGTCCACCGGTTGATATCGTCATCCAGGCGTGAACGGGCTGATTCACCACTATAAGCGTGCAGCCCAGTATGAGAACCGCACGAACGACTGTGCCTCTTCCCAGTGACAACTTCATCTGCCCCTCCCCTCGCCAACTTATGCTTCTATGCTGGGATCTTGGATATGAACCTGCCTGCGACCACGAGTGAACGAAGTGGATTGACGCAGTATAGCGTCTCTTCCTCTACTCCTCTGATTGCCTAACTCGAGGAATGACAACGGGGTTCGATCCGTCCTCCGGTCTCTTCGGTTTTCGTTTCAGTTCGATCGAGAAGATCCGCGCTCCCGCCAGCTTCTCGGCCCCTACTGTCTTGACCACTTTGTGCGACATCTTCTTACCCTTTATGGCCAGGCCAAAGAAAGTGCGCTCAGTCTCACGAGCAGGGACCTCCTCCATCGAGTCCTGCCATAGCGCAGCGAGCTCGAGTTCGCCCAGCGGCAGATGCGCCAGTTTCCCTTCGCCGGTATCGGTTCCGACCGTGAAAAATTTGCCCTCAATGGCGAGCACTATAGCGTCGCGCTCGAGCGCCTCCGGCAAGTCTGCAGCGTGCTCCAGGACGATCTCGACGGCGACGTTGTCCCCGTCCCGCTTGAACTGGGCGGAGACCACCTCGATCTCAACACGAATCGTCTCGGGCCCATCCACTTCGACGCTGATTGCCTCACCAATTGGAATAACAGTGTCGTACCTGAACGGGAACATCTTTGCCGGTTTGTCCTTGTCGGTGGGCGCCAAAACCGGCTCGACTCGTCCGCGTTCAGAGACCTGCAAGGGCTTGCCGGCGACCACGACACCTTCCGGCAGCCCGCGCGTCAGCGTGCTTTCCCGCACCGGAACCGCATACTCGGTCGCGTCACGCACGCCGCCGAGGGCCCTCTCATACCGTGCGGCGGATTCTTCGGAAAGACCCAGGCGCGTCCCGCCATCGTCCCGCGGCTGGCGGGCGGCGAACCTTCTCACATCATCCGGTCCGATATCCGCTTGAGAGGGTGCTGCGCCGCCTCGGTGCTCAAAAAACGTCGCTGGTGTAGCAGGCTCGGCCCTTGGCTTGAGCTTCTCTGTTTCCTGCTCCTCGACGGCAGCTTCTCGCACCATCTTGGCTGTTTCCGCTATGACGCCTGCTGCTACTTTCTCCTCCGACACGGTATCCGGCGCCGCTCTCGCAAGTTCAACCACCTTGTCGGCAGCCTCCAGATCGGCAACGACCTCCTTGGACGGCACCGGCGCAGGCTCGGCCGGACGCGAGAGCTTTACCTCTGCAGACATTTCCTCCTGTTCAGTTCTCGCACGCGCCAGCACTTCAGGGACTTCGAGGAAATCTCTCGCCGCCTCTTGCTTGCTATACGCCCTTGTGCCCTCCGGCTCGATCACCGCCAGGACACCCTCAACGACCTCCTCCAACCCTTTCCTTTGCTCTACCGGCAAGGCCGTGGGCAGCTCATCCTCCACATCGGTTTTCGCCAGTCTCATCGGTTCCCTGGTGGGGATCAACAGACCTGCAATCGCCGCCGCACCGCACACGACCAGCACCGTCGCCGCCAACGCGAGCAGCGGTTTCGGGAAAAAGAAGAACCTGGTACGCACCGGTACTCTCATCATGCGCATCCTGCCGACCTCCGCCAGGACGCGTTTCTCGAGATCCGCCGGCGGTTCAGGATCGTCCAGATCACGGTACAGCGCCGACACCTTCCTGAACTGCTCGATCTCCCTGCGGCAGTCGGGACACCGTTCGAGGTGGGCGCGCACGGTACCGCTTTCCTCCTCGGTCAGCTCACCGTCCAAGTACGCCGACAGCAACTCTTTGATTCCCTCGCACTCCATCTTCCGCTCCTTCAAGCCGGCGCCAGATACGGTGCCAGCATGTCGCGCAGACTGCGCCGCGCCTTGTTGAGCCGGGACTTGACGGTGCCTATCGGCAGATCCGTCATCTCAGCTATTTCCTGGTATGAAAACTGTTGAAGTTCGCGCAGTACGAAGACCATCCTGTAATGTTCCGGCAGCGCGTCAAGTTTTTTCTGAAGCAGACTCGCCAGCTCCTTCCGTTCGAGAGTTTCGAGCGGGTTCGGTCCGGGATTCACGCCGGCGGCTACCGGCACCGGCATCCCTTCCTCTTTAAGCTTCTCCAACGACTCCGCCATTTCCTCACCTCGCCGTTTGCGGCTCCGCAGCTTGTTGACCGACGTGTTGACCGCGATTCGATAAATCCACGTGTAAAGTTTCGCCCGGGCCGAATAGCTCCCGATGTGACGGTAAACCTTGACGAACACCTCCTGCACCACATCGGCGGCATCCTCGTAGTTGCCAAGGTACCGGTACGCCGCTGCGAACACACGACTTTTGTAGCGACGCATCAGCTCCACAAACGCCTCCTCGTCACCTCGTTTAAGAGACTCGACCAGTTGCTCGTCCGTCGTTTCCGTGCTCAGTTTGACAGCCATTATCTCCGTGGAACCACGTCCGCCAACGGTTACCGACGGCCAGTTTTTGGCGTCGCGCCGCCGTTTCTCACTGTTCCTACCTATTTAGACGCCGGAATGGACAAAAAGTTCACATATTCTTCGCCGATCCAATTGTCCCAAAATAGGAAACGAACTTCAATGGAAGATGGTATACGGTAGACAGTAGACGGTAGACGGGGGTTCCGCAAATAGCCTTCTTCGTTGGTGGGGCGGGCGTCCCGCCCGCCGATCATTGGTAGAAGCCCTTTCAAGGTCAGACCTCAGCAGGAGGGCCAATTCGGGCAACATGCTTTTGGGAGGGCAGGCCTTTGGGAGGGCGACGCTCCTGCGGAGCCGTGTGCATTAACGTCTACAGTGGGTCATGGCAGCTCGGCGGGAGCCTTGTCGAAGACTCGCCATGGAGAGCCCTCCCACACCCGCGTCCTACGGATGCCACGATATAGATGCAGACGTCAAGTTGGGAAATGGGCAGAAGCATCTTCGCTTTCGTGTTCGTCCGTCTTCTTTCGTGGCTAGTGGTTTGGGCCTTCAACCTCGTCGCCACGAAATTGCACGAAAAAACACACAACCATCTTGATGCCACCCACTCTACAACAGAGCGCGTGTTAGCGTCGCAAAATACGCATGAAGAAAAACAGGATATACAAACGATCTGGTCAGGTAGGCGTAATAACCAAAGGCAAGCCCGAAGATAATCGAGCCATAGAGTTCAAAAGGCGGCTTATCCAGGTGGAGAATCACAAAGGGGACAAGCTGAATGAATATGGCTAATCCCCCGACATAATCTCTCAACCCTTGAAGAAGAAACCCCCTGTGCATGAATTCCCACCCCCACATGAAAACGAAGTTTGCAACGAACAGAAGCAACACCTCTCTGAAGTTGGCCGGCGTGACGCTGCCGTAAAACCTTTCGAACGAGCCGATCCTGGATGCCAGATATCCGAACACTGTCAACAGTACAAGGAAGAGTACAAACAGCGGTAAAGCAATCTTCACCTTGCCCCAACAGAGTCCAAAATCCCTAAGCTTTCTGCCAGTCAACTTCACGTAGGCCGCAGGGAAGATGAATAGGAGAACGAAACAGTAGAGGTCGTAGAATTCGATTCCTTTCGAATCCGACAATTGTGGAAGCTTCGAACTGAGAAATGAGACAATGCGCTGGTCGTGCGAAACTGTCAGCGTAACCGTGGCGACCAGTAGGAGCCCTGCAGGAAACAGAGGGACCGGTTCCCGCCTGAGTTCGTCCCATAACGTTCTGAGATACTGTTTAACCATTGTCCTCCGATTCCGGACCAATGGTCACCCTTGAACCGCGACATTTAAGAGAATACGGAATAAAGCTTCTCCCTTTCGTGCCTTTTCGTGTTCTTTCGCGGGTATTGCTTTGGGTCTTCAACTTCCTCGCCACGAAATCGCACGAAAACACACGAAACCGTGGCGGACCCCTCGCAACGACGAGACAGAACAGTCTGCAGCCCGTAGTCCGGCAACCCACTTGCCGGGAAATAACACTCGTAATAGCCTGATCCCGGTACCTCGCTGGCGGAAAAGCGCGAGAAAGGTCTTTTCTTTCCTGCCCTTTCGTGTTCTTTCGTGGCTGGCTGTAGTGGCCTTCGACCCCGTCACCGTCTTGTGGGCATTGCGAAATCGTACTTCCCGAGTATCGTATAGATGTTGATGAGCGCTTTGTCCATCATCCGCTCGCCGGCGCCTATCTCGACCCACGAAACTGTGGGGTCGGCACCGTACCCGCCTTCCGCCGCCCCTTCGATTGTGGGATAGTATAGCTGATGACCGTTGCACAGTCCGAAAAACAGCGTCTTGTCCACACGGGATCGCTCTTTCAGACGGTTCGAATGATTGCAGAAGAACTCCCCCGACCCGCCGACAAGCGCAAGGTTCCGGTTGACAAGAACCGTGGTGAGCTGTCCGCGCACCGTGTTATCCTGCACCTCGTCCCAGAACGTCGCGACGAGTTCCGGGAAAAAGGCTCGAGCGTAAAGCGTCCGGACAATAGGGCTGTTCAGGTCAACGCGCGACGTAAAGGCAAACTCGTCGTCCATACCTTCAATGGAGGGTTTCTCCGGCACAGTCGTCTCGATAACGCGGGCGATCTTGAGCACCTCGTCGGCCAGAGCCTTTCCGAACGCTTCGATACCCCTCGTCTCGTTCGTCGTCCGGACGGACAGGTCACCCTGGGCACCCTGCATGAAAAAACAGTTGGTATCGAGCGCCGCTTCCACAGCGTTCATCATCTGGCCGGGATACTCCGCGGAAAACCGGAGGTCCGCTGGCGGCAGCATCGTCGGATGCGCCGCGAAGTTGACAAGAATAGCTATCGGTTTGCCGGAAAGGTCGTCAAACCGTACCACGCTGAGTTCACGATCAAGAGGCTTCGGTTCTATCTTCGAATGACGGTTCCTGTTCATGTCCACCTGAGCCGAACCCCACCCTATCCTGGCGTCCTGGACATTGTCCGCCGCTTCGCTAATCGCCTCTATGATGTTCCGTTCCAGCTCCTTGACGTAGGCGACGGCGTCATCGTACACGCCTTGCCCCTTGCCCGGCTCGTCCACCAGCTCGATCACCGGCCCGTGATGCGTGTGGGAGCCGGAAATCATCACTAACTCGATGTCCGACGCCTCCTTGATTGCCTTGCGGATAGCCGCCATTACCGGCGGGGTAGGGGATCGCCCGATATCCAGCCCGACCAGCGCGAGCTTAGCTTCGCCGACATCGATGACGGCAGCTTTCGCGTAGAGCGGATCGAGCACTCCTTTCGAGAGCGCATTCTTTCGCG
>Ga0180438_10000615_pt1 | contig 66974 bp, 78 predicted proteins | sample SS_ome_12_FD_132455 | JGI IMG/M metagenome (GOLD analysis project Ga0180438, IMG submission 132455) | Hypersaline lake sediment archaeal communities from the Salton Sea, California, USA - SS_3_D_2 metaG | ecosystem: Environmental > Aquatic > Non-marine Saline and Alkaline > Hypersaline >...
AGGCCGAGGGCCGGCTCGTAGTATTGAAGGTCACGAGACCCGTCTTGGTTGATCGATACGATTTTCTGCATAATATCTGATTGGGATTGGGGTTGCGGTTGCGGTTGCGGTTGCGCCCGATTACTTCCAGGCAGTGAGCTTGGCCTGACGACGGGCCGGGAACGTGATTGTGGCCGTGTGGCCCTTGATCTGCTTGACGTCGACCTCGACCGTGCCGTGGTATCCGGTTGCGCGGATCCGACCGCCGTTCGGGACGTTCGCCAAGATCTCGGCATGGCAGGCTTTTGCTTGAGCCTCCAGGCCGCGTTGAGTGTCGTGGATTGCGCGGAGCCGGAGCACCGCTTGTTGGACCTTCGCTTTTGTGTTTTTGTTCATAAGATTCAGTCGATGGTTAGAATGTGTCTACGGATTTTCGTGCTGTCAACAATCAATCTTCAGTGCGGAACTGGGCAAAATCGTAGCCCGAGGCGTCGTCATATATCGGCACATCCAGGAGCTCAGCCAGCCGCTCGGCGTGCTTCACGTGCTCGTACGTGTTCTCGCAGCAGCCGCACCCTTCCGAGCGCATGTAGTCGGCGACTGCCCGGCGTATGAGTGCGATGTTCGGCGGGTCGATGGGCGTCGCCCGGGGGCACTTGGGGAGGTCATCCTCCTGGCGGCCGAGCACCCATACGATGGATTTCTGCTTGGTCTCGGGTGACACGCGGGTGCCGCCATTCTGGATCTTCCCGGCCCGCAGCAGCGGCCGAAACCTGGAGCTGGCGTTGACACGCTTGACGCCCGTCCGGTTGCAGAACTCCAGGGAGGTCAGCCCGTCCGGATACACCTTCTCGAGCTCCCTGAGGATCATTCGGTCGAGCCGGCCGCGAGCTCCGGACTGGTTGATGGAGGCTGCCGCCTGGTGTGAGGTTGCCGGGTCGGTGCCCCGGGCGGTACTCGGTGGTCCTGCGTAGTTTGGGTCAATCATCTTTGGGTCCGGGTGCTGAGTTGTTCGCGTTAAGCGCCACGATGTACATGGCAGCCATAACCACCCCGCCCACGGCAGCCATGAGTTGGGCGTGCCCCTCGTGTCCTATCAATTGTTCAAGTGACCCTGCACAAGAGGCAAGCAAGAACACCACGGTGATTCGGTATAGTTTCGTCATTTGATTCCTGAGTGTGCGAGCCGGGAGAGTGACAGCCCTTTGTAGCATCCGTCGTGGACGCGGCATGCTGCGCGGAGCCGGCGGCGGAGCCAGCTGTTCAGATACTCCTCGGCGTCGCTGTCGACGCGGGTGATCCCCTCCTCGCGGCAGATCTGCCGGAGTTGGGCCTTGTTTATGAACGCAGGCTGCGCTCGTTTTATTTCGGCGGGCATGTGATCAGTTGGATGGTGTCCTTGTAGGTTCTGCGGTAACCCCCCGCGTCGCCGATGATCTTCATTACCAGCGAGATCGGGTGCGGACAAATGTAGGTGATGTCCTCATTGCCGGGCATGACAATCACCGTACTTTTGAAGTCGTCCGATGAACTAATCGACTCGACGCCCGCGAGGTTGATCGCGATGTTCCGCCCCTCGTGCTTGTAGCATAGGAATTGGTTCATGTTACTTAGAGGCCTCGAGGGCCAGTAGGATCTCGCGGATGTAGTCGTCGGCCTGCACGACAGCGTCCTCCATACACTGACGGTCACGCGCCGGCAGTAGGCCTCCGTTCAACGCGTGGCGGTGCTGCGACTTCACCTTCTCAAGCCTCTCCTTGAAACGGACGAGCAGGCATCGCAGCATGCTGATGTGTCGCACAGTCTCTTCGTGGTCCTGGCGCGCGGGCTCGCGGTCATCTTTGATGGCCTGCAGCTGCTTGTTAGCCGCGTCACGCTCCTCTGCGATCTTGTGCTTGGCGTCACGTAGATCGGTCAGCAACATGTCGTAACGCGTCTTGGGGGCCGTGCGGGATATGCCGAGAGCGGCGATGGCGAGCAGCCTCTTGCGGGCCTTCAGCGCACGCTTACGAGCTTCAGAACCTATGTCGGTACCATGTTTGTGGAGCATCCTGATAGAGAACTTGAAGTGGTCCCGCAGCACCGTCAACGCGTGACGTTGACTGGCGACCTGGATCCGCAGGTTGTCACACTCATCCATCGACGAGTCGAGCCTCTTGTTAGCCTCGTTGACCTGGGCTTCGGCATCCGTCAGATCGCGTCGCACATCCTCCAGTGCTCGCTTGTTGCACAACGCTGCGTCCCTCTCCACCATCGCCTCAACTTCCGCCCTGTGCTTCTCGCTCTTGAGCACCTTGATCTCGTCCGACTGGTCTCGAACCCGCTTGGCATTCTCAAACGCCATTTCAGCAGCCTCTACAGTCTTGCCGTTGATGGCCTCGCCGTTCTCCCCGAAGGAGACTTCGACTACGTGTAGGAACGTGCCGGACCTCTTATTCAGCTTCTCAATATAGTCCTTGAGCTCGGCCCGCATCTCGTCAGCGTAGGTAGAGGGAGCCCACCCTTCTTTGCTGCCGTCAGGCAATACTGCAAACGAGCAGTAGCCATTACAATATCCGTACATCACAGCTGTGAGCGGGAGGACATAGTGGGTGGTGCTGGTCTCGACGTCCCTGAGGAAGAGCCTTTCGGCAAAGCTGTGCGCCTTGTTCACGTCGCTCCTGTCGGATCCGATTACTATCATTGCATCGTGCTGGATGGTTCCCATTCTGATTTACTTTTTTCTATGGTTAGTGTTTGGGGTGGGTCAAAGTTTCTCGCTCGGGCACACGGGTCACCTTATACCCGCGCCGCCTATACGCCTGGATCTCCGCCTTCACGTTGGTGGAATACCACCGTTTGGAGTCCGGGAACCACACGTAGTAGAGCTCAGCTGTGTATTTATTCATGGTCGTTGAGTTGTTCCTTCATCGATAGGTTGGCCCGGCGGAGCCGGTGCCGTCGACCGAGGGCACAATAGGGGCAGGACCCGTGGACTCGGCATGTAGCGTCAAGCGCCTTGGTTCCACGGTACGGCTTGCGCCGCTCCTTCCCGTGCTTGATGGCTTTGGCCAAACTCATTTGATGATCCGGTGCAGGAAATACTCCTGGTTGTGCTCGTCCCACTTGGAGACGGTGATCGCGCGGGCCCGGCGAGGGGCGCTCAGAATGACCCGGCCCACCTGCTGGTGGGTGAGTCCTGACGTGCGACTCACGCCCTTCGCGCTTGCTATCGTTACTCGGTATTTGGCTTTCATAAATTGATTGCAGGGCGGGGAGGGGAATCGAACCCCCCTGTCAGGTCCGTTAGCCACTGATCAGGTGGCTCGTCGACCCGTTGACCGTGTGCTGCATTGGCAGAGTAGCCAAGAGGATCAGTCCCAGCCTCTGGCAGCCGACTCACGGAGTTCCTTTCACTCAACCCGCCCATCTCTCACACCTGCTGTCAGGCCATTTCGGATCATTGGGGCGAGTCTATTCGACCTAAACAGCGATGCATCACTGCCCGCTACCCATTTATTCCACGTCAGCCCGTCGGCCACGCCGAGGTCCTCACTTTACACCAGTCAAGGCTAACGGAGGATCCCCCGACGCCTGACAACAGGTGTGAGAGATGATGGTCGACCGCGCATCCCTGTAAGTGCGCCTTAGTCGCGAGCAGTCAGGCAAAGCGTGCTGCAAGGGGTAGCCTACCCATAAAGCTGGTCAATTCCAGCCTCCCGCCGACCATCAAACTGTCAAAGAACTGTAGACAACCTACCACACTGAAAAGGGCTGTCAACTATCAATCGAACTTTATTTTGCACGAACGACGGACCACCCGGGCGACCGCCCACGGGTTCCACTGGAGGGCGATCAACTCATTCCATTGCCTGGCATACTCTGGCAACGCCGTGCGCGAATAGAACCGGAGCTCTGCTTCCCACTCTTGGCGGAGCCGGTAGGCGGACGCCAGTAGCGAGCTCTGGAGCGTCCGGGCGATCTCCAGCTTGGTGGCCGGGCGACAATAGCGTCCGATCCGACGCACCCACCGGTTGGGCTTGTACTCGCGCTTTGGGTGTGGGTATGGTTCGCGAAATGTACTCCGCCTGAGCTTACCAGATTGACGCTCCCGCAGCTCACGCCACGATCTCCGCCCCGCTTCCCTGAGCTCGAGCTCTCGCGCCCGTCGAACCTCTGCGGCTGCCTTCTCGGCCCTCCTCGCCTCTCGTTCCATCACGGACTTGAGGTACCACCCCTTGGTGTGCAGCTGCTTGAGCAGGTCAACAGCCTCAGTGAATTCCGGAGTCCCGACGTCGCGAAGCGTGAATGGCGCTGGCTCGGGTATGTAGTCCTTCGTCCTGCGGCCAGGAATCCATTTGCCGGGTTTGTCCTTGGGTGTGCGATAGCGGGAAAGCCCTTTGCGCTCGAACAGCAGGACCGGGAAGTCCTTGACCGAGCCCCGTAACATTGGGTCGAAGTCCCGGGTCGGATACGGATAGGTTGAGATCTTGTCTTGCATAGGTCAGATATCGCTGAAGCACGCGTGACGACAGTCCGCGCAGCAGTTGCATAGGTAGATTTCGCCGTGCACATCCTCGTCGTAGGGGCACACATCAGCATCAACCTCGGGGGCACCGCACTTACACTTGCCAGTACGACGGAACGTCCAGTCATGGTGAGCCCCGACTCGAACAAGCTTACCCTGTTCCCGGAGGCCGCCCAGCGTTTGCTCACGGCAGACAAGGACCGTCTCGCCCGTGCTATTGAGCGTGGCCACCCCCACCTTGTTGTGCCCCGGGAAGATCTTGATCGGGAGCGCGCCCGCGTGGGTACCCACGAGAGTCATCAGCTTACGTTGGGTGGCCGTCATTGGTCACCCCGCTCTCTGGCAGCTCTCCGCTCCCTACGGGCCGCACAGGCGGCTTTGGCGGACGCTACCCTCTCGTCCTGCCTGGCATCCCAGTCGGACACGCTGATGGCCTGCTCCAGGCTTCCCATAGCCTTGGCTGAAGTCTTAGGTAAGTGAGCGACGGACAACTGTGCACTCAACCGTAAGTGTTCTTGATAGCGTCTCATAGCATTACATGGACAAAGGTTTCTGGTCGATAGGCCCGGTAGTCCAGAAGAGCATGCGATCCTCGGCGGCCTTCCGGTTAGTAAGCCCAATAGGGGCAGACCAGAAGAGCTTGCCGGTCGTGCTGTTGGTGACCTCCCCAAAGTAGGATCGGGGGCGGCTGTCGCTGCGCCTGCGGGCGCGGATGGGTCGCGGTTTCTTCATATCAGTTGTTTCTGTGGATCGGTGTTCCGAGGGTGAATTCCAGACGCTTGACGTCGCGCCTGAGGTCGTCGATGACCGCCTGCTTGCCGGCCAGTTGCGTCTCGTAATAGAGGGCAACCAGAATGATGGAGAACAGGAAGATGATGATGGATGCGATGGTAGTCATAGTGGTCAGCGGTTGTTGGTTAGCTCGGTGATGCGCTTCTCGAGCCCCCCGACACGGATCTCGAGGCTGACGAAACGCCACGCATAGTAGGCGACGAGGATGAGGAATACGATAGTGTTCATTCGCTGAGGGTTACGTTGTCGATGACGGAGGCCAGGTTCCCCGCGCGGAGCCGGAGCTCGGCCAGCCGGGCACGCATAGTGTCGATCTCGTGCGAGGTCCCGGAACACTGCTGCTGCACAGCACCCAAGAGCTCCTTGGCCTGCTGCTTAGCCTGGGCGATCAGCCGGTCAGCCTGGCACTTCGCCTTGTGGACGATAGCCTGACCCTCGTTCTCACGCTCAGCCACCCAATCCTCGTGAGTGTAGGCGCGGGTCTCGACCGGCATGTCCGAGTGCATGGCCTGCTGGATATGCGGCAGCTGCTCGCGCAGCCACTGCCCGCAGTAGGAGCCGGTGTCGTGGGCACTCAGGATAGTAGCGAGTTCAGCGATGGCTCTCAGTTCTTCGTTTTTGGTCATAGTATTGGTTAGTTGGAGTGTGAGACGAGGTCGGAGAGATCTTTCCAAATAGCGGTCGTGGACAGGCCAAGCTCGGGGTGGTCCGCCGAAAAGCGGTCGGTCGTCCAGGTGAGCCGGGCGTGCCTGGATCCAAGCGTGATATCCGCGCAGGCTATCCGCGACGCATGCCACGTATGGAGTAGCTCGCTGACCAGCCGCTGTGGGATGAATCTCGTTGTCATGGCGATAATCTAATCGAGGTGAATAGTGCTGTCAAGTATCAATCGATAGTCATTCAGCGGGAGGCCCCGTAGGGCCCCCTCCTGAAGGGCTACGCGTTGATGGGGGAGAGCTTAGCGCGGATGAACGCAACTTGGAGAGCCATTATGAGGGCCGCGCGATTGAACCCGGCGGCGTCGTCCGTCGTCTCCATCTTAAGGAGCGCGTCGAGCACCGTGCGGGCTTCGTCGACGGGCAGCGTGTCGTTGTGGACCGTACCATCTCGCTCGCTCCACAGGACATTCAGCTGGCTGATAGGTTGGGCGGAGTAGTCGGCGTGGTTGGTTAGGTCCTCGTCCGGCGCGCTATCCTCGCCGGCCCGCTCGTTGATCTTCTCCGCCTCATAGTCGGCCGCGTCCTGCTCATCCTGAGCGGCAGCGGCAGCCTTCTCGGCGTCGCTGATAGCCTCTTGCTCCTCCACGTCGGTCGGCCAGACCTGCACTTTGGTCGGGCGATTGCCGAATCCGAAATGCGGCTCCTTGGGCGTGATGGCCACGTTGAGTGTGATGCGGAGGTCCTTGATATCTACCTCACGCTCCATCGATGTGTCGTCGACGATCTGCGGGACACTCATCCATATCTTGTTGCCCTCGTCGGTTAGGAACAGCCCCTTGAGGGAGTCCCCGTAGGCCGTATGCACCTCTTTGTAGTGGACGAACCGGCCGACAACCTCCTGGCGTCCTGCGCGGAGCCGGGGAGCGTTGGCGAGCTTAGCCTCCTCGGCCTGGCGGGCAGCTGTCCGCTCCTCGAACCGGTCGATCTGCTTGGCCACGCAGCGGGTATAGGCGTCGACCTGGCGTGTGCTAAACTCATCGACAGTAGCACCTTCGCGGGCCTGCCGGGTGATGTCCTGCAGGAATTCGCTCCAGTTGATGGCCGATGGATGGTCTTGGGCCCAGCTGATGGCCTCGGTGAATGATAGTGTGCTCATAGGTTAGCCTTTCAAGTAGTCGTCGATGTGGGGTTTGTTGGTGAGATCCCCTAATTGAGGGGATTCGGAAAAGTTGGGCTCGTTTAGCGCGCTACGCTTTTCGACCGGCTCCGCCGGCTCCGCTACTTGGCGCATAAACCAGCGCGCGCCTCTCAAGCTCCTTCTGATATTAACTCGTGCCATGCAGTCAAGATACGCATCTGGTGGAAAAGCGCAAGCACTTTTCTAAACTAAATTTTGGGCCGCGCTAGGCGCGTTTTTTGATTTCAGGTGGGAAGGTACAGGAAGCCAACGAGTTGTAGAAATTAAGGGTCAAAAACAGTAGTGGGAATAGGTCAAATGTTTATCGGGGGAAAGCGTTGCATCTTATAGGAATGAAAGTGTGAAAGAGAAATGCGTAAAAGGTCTTTACGCATTTCTCTTTCGTAAATCGTTTCCTTAGGAAAGAACTATATACTATAGGGGGAGCTGAGGGTTGTCGTTTTTACAAAATGAGTGGGTTGATTGATCCCGGCGGAGCCGGTGACATGGGGGTGATAGGCGGAGCCGGTCGGCCGACTGCCTGGATGGGTCACCTGCAGCGGCCAGGCCACCCTCCTGCCATCCTGGGGCCCGGGAGGTCCCGAGCCCCCTCCTGCGCCGGCCGAGCCCGTAGCGGTCCATCTGGCGATCCCTAACCCCTGGAACGTGTGCCCACGCGAGACGCAAAGGCGTACCGGACATTCCCAGGGACGTCGATTAGCGTGAGATTGTCGTAAGTCGTTGATATTACGATGACTTGGGTGGACATGCCCTAAACTTGCCAATATGTCCCAGGTCATCAAACGCCGTGCCAGTTGGGTGTATGCCCCCAATTTTGACTTGATTGGGTGAATACACCCAACTATCTTGAGCAGACGGTGTGCCACTCTGGCACAACCGAGACATATTGGCACACTTATGAGCGAACTGCATCAAAATGACCAGGCTGAGCAAAAAGAGCCATCACCCCCTCAGCAGATCACAGACCAAGATCGCAACAAAATGCAAGGAGCGCCGCCGATGGCCGCCGCGTTCCTCACCTATATCGAGACGGGCGATCTCCTGACCACAGCCGAGCTCCACGGCATTCCGATCAAGACGTTGACCGCCAAAGCCACGCGTGACCGATGGGCACAGCTGCGCGAGGTCGCCGTATCCAAGGGCACGCTGGCCGTCGCCCGGAGTGTGGAGCGTGGCCTGGGCCCGGACGCCGCCAAGCTTGAGTTGGTGCACCGCAATAGGGAGCGCAACTTCCGGCTGGCTGAGCAGATGCGGGATGACCTACAGGACCTCGTGCAGGGCATCCGGGATGGCTCCCTGGAGATCGAGGAAGCCAAGCTCCACAAGGGGGCTGTGATACGCTACACGCGCAAGCCCAGTATTGGGGATCGTGTCGCCCTCGTGAATTATGCCAGCCAGGTGGCCGCCCTTGGCTACACGGCCCTCGGGGACGCCCCAGCATCGCGTAGCGCCGACACAGCCGCCGGGAAGGGCCCGGGTGGGGGTGCCGGAACCGCGCCTCAAATAAACATCGTCTTGCCGTTCTCCATCGCAAAGCCGAGGGACGAGGCCGGCTCCGCCGGCTCCGCCGGGCCGGTCGTTGATGTGTAAGTCGTTGCCTATCAACGGTGTGTCGTCGAGGTGACGCACAACGTCAGTTATATTTAATTGGGGTCGAGGCGTTGGCTATCAACGAGTTGCGACGATCAGCGGAGCCAGGAGCAAGAGGCGTGCCAAGACGGCGAAGGAGCAGGAAGCGTGCCAGCGCGAAGCTGGGCGTTAGCGTTAACGTGATCGGTAACGAAGCACATGCCGTGCCAACCCGTAACTCGTTCCGCCCCAACCGGTTCCATCCGGGTAGCGGGAGGCTCGGCGCGCACTCACACACACGACTTTCACTGGATGGGGGTGCCTTCACCGGTCGTTGAAATCGGTTGGTTTTACTAAAACCCCAGGTTTTACTACAATAGTAAAACGATCGGAGTCCCAGTTAATTAACCCCCCACCCAAAATTTTTGGAACTTGGAGGGGGGTATGGGTTTACGCTATCCTCAGAAGATGCTCGAGCCGCTGATCACGTTCATCAAAGACTTCATCTGGGTATTCCGGTTTGGCAAGCAGGTCCTGGAGTACAATCGCTGCGCCTGGTTCCGGTTCGGCCGGTTCAGGGGGATCCTGCAGCCGGGCTTCCACTGGTGCTGGCCGTTCTATGTCGACACGTTCGAGGAGGTGACGGTCGTCCTCCAGACTTCCCGGTTCGCGATGCAAGACCTGGAGACCAAGGACGATCAGAAGGTTTCGATTAAGGTTGCCGTCAAATACACAATTCCCGATCCTAAGAGATTCCTGGTGGACATCACCGACCAGGAGGACTCGTTCGAGGACGTGGTCACCGGGTGGGTCGCAGAGCAAATTGAAAAGCACACATGGAGAGAGCTACGGACAATGGAATTGCGGAAGGACCTTCTGGCGGCAGTGCGGAGGGGCACGAAGGATTTTGGGATGAAGATCTTGGCAGTGAATATCCCATCGTTCACGCGTACGCGGGGGCTCCGGTTGACTGGGATCGAGATTGGGAGCGAATGATGAAAGCATGCTTGATCATCGTGTCGTTGGCCCTGCTCCTGATTCTGACAGGATGCGGGAGGAGCCCGGGGAGTCTTGGGCCGAAGGTCAAGGGGTCTGAGATCAGCTACCTGATCACGGCGCATCCGGACTGGTCGTCCAAGGGGCCCGTCGTGGATCTCCACAAGGAGTACCACCTGGTGACACACGAGTGGGTGAAGGGACTTGGACGGGAATTCGGGGAGGACTGCGACGACCGCGCGGGGGAGATGTGGCGGCGGGCGGTCAACGGCCTGGGAAGGCCGGCTTTTGGGATGGTCATCAAGCGGGACGTGGGCTATGCTCATGCTTTGAACTTTTACGTCGCCCTGGACAAAACGCTGTGGCTATACGAACCACAGACAGGGAGGCATTGGAAACCCAGCCGCGAAGAGATGTGGCTGCTTAGCTATCACTGGATATGACGAGGAAAACCGCGATCTACACGGGGCTTGCAGCGTTCGGGGGTGTCTGCTTGCTGGTACTAATTCTCTGGGCGTCGGGGGTGTTCACCCACAACCGCACGGATTCGACGCCGGCAACGCACGTCCCCCAGGGGACCGAGGACCCGCGAGGGCTGTGATGCCGTCCCCGACGTGCCTGAAGTGCGGCTGTCCGCTGCAGGTCCATTGCCCGGAGACTCCTGGCAGGCCGTGCGAGCCGGGGTATTCGGCGGGAACGACACTTTCTGAGACGTTCGACGCGGAGACGGATATCATGGAGATGATGGCCGAGAAGAGGAAGAACGGTCTCGACCACTCTGAGATCGCAGCGCAACTGCGGGAGAGGTAGGTGATCGACATGCCGTGCGGGAGTAAGAAAAAGGGCGGCCGGAAGGGCCGTTGAAAAAAGCGTTTGACAATCAAGATCGTGTGGGGCACGGTCTCCTCACGATCTTTGAACTTTCCTGCGATGGGCAATGTGACTCATCAAACTAAAAATGAAGTATAACCAGAGGCAGAGTCGGATGAGAGAAGCTGGCCTGCCCGTTAGTTCTGGCAAACGTGCCGCATGAAGGCAGCTGTCGGGATGGGTTTTGAGCTACTCCATTTGTTTGGGGCATGAGTCTTAAGCATTCGCCTTCACTGGGTGACCCGCGCAGGGGAAACTTTCGACCTATGGGAAGACAGACACTTATTTCGTTGAAGACGACTTGGCACATGATGGCGTGGGCTTGCCTCACAGTCGGTGTGTTTTTGTTGGTGGTAGGAATCTCGGGAGGGCGCACCACCAGAACCATTGAGCCGGTTTCCGGAGTCCCGCACCGGCCTCTGGCGGAGCAGAGCATTCGGGAGACCCTCGAGTCCGAGGAGCCCCGGGTGGTCCTCGTTGAGCACGGGGCGTCTCACAAGGGCTACGCCTACACGCTGTTCTACGACAGGATTTCCAGGGCGTACATCTTTCACTACCGGCAGGCGATGGTTGTCTTGCCGAAGCGGAAACGGCTGAAAGAGCCGGACCTTCTGGTTCCCCCAGAAATGTAATTTCCAGCGGCCCTTGGGCAAGGTCTACTGGACAACTAACAGATCCGCCCACCAAACACAAAGTAACTATGCGTAAATTCAAACATCTACTCGGGCTGCTCCTTCTGGCAGCGTTTACCACGTCCTCGGTCTATGCAATCGACCCGCCGGACTCAATCGATGATTGCACCCTCTGTGAGATCGACCTGCAGACGATGGACAACACGACGATCTCGTGGCTGGATAAGTGGGACGCCACTTACGAGATCTACACCAACGCCTCATGGGGCGGGATTTACCGGGAGTATGACTTCGTCTACGCCGGGAACACCACCAACCATCTGGTTTTGGAGTTGGTGTATTACAACGTCAACCGGACAGGGAACGGGGAATACTACCACGAACGGATCGAGCGGAAGTTCTATTCGACGGTCGTCAGCGGGCAATCCCAGGGGATCAATCGATATGAGTACAAACGCGATTACATCCCGGTGACCAACCCGCAGACGCCGAATTGGACGCTTGGCTCTGTTTACACGGTCACCTACGGACCCTCGATCCAGGCGAATTGGGACGCCGTATGGGACAGCACCACCGGGATGGGGGACGAGCTTCAGTGGGTCCGCGACACTGACGAAACTGCGACCATTGAGGAGGTTCAGAAGGTTCGTGTTGTTGAGGATTCTGAGTTCACGTTCAAAGTGAGGCCCGAGGGCACCTGCGCCCTTCAGCACCATATCTGGAAATGGGGGCGGGACGCTGACGACGCAGGCGCTTGGGTATGTTTGTCCTTCCTGACCGGAGGTGCGTGGTTGAACACTTGGTATGGGCCGTTTTCCGCCACACCGAGTCCCAACGACAACTTCTACGCCGTCGACGGTTACTACGAACACCACTAACCCTCGACTAAACGACTCAACGGGCTCGGGGGTAACTCCCCGGGCCCTTTTTCTTATGCAAAAACCCAAAGTCACACTCCGAGAACGCGTCATCCCTGAAGGGGCCCCCGAAGACCCAAACCCACTGGCCGGCAGCTGGGAAACCGTAGCTGAGGTCCGCGCGGCCAGTAAGATGGTTGTCACAGACACCCTCCTGAAGTCCCCAAAGCTCGGTGAGGCGATTAAAGACGAGGCCAGGCGTGTCGCCCTCACCGAGCTCAACAGAGAGCTCTACGGCCCCGTGGTGGCCCGGCTCCGCCGGTTACAGCAGCAGATGACGGGTCTCCACCCGACAGGTGGCGGGGATTACGAGCGATACAGAGTATTCGACCGGATTTCAGGTGAGCTCTCCACCCTATTAGCGGAGCTTGAAGACATTAGAAGCTACGTAGAGTAGTGGGGGAGGCATTCTATCCCTTAGAAACGAAAGTGTGAAAGCGAAATGCGTAAAGACCTTTTACGCATTTCTCTTTCACAAAACGATTCCTAAGGAATAATCTATTACTATAAGGGCGGCCGGCTCCGCTGAGATTTCAAAAGCGAGACTCGGCGGAGCCGGTGAAACAGAATACGTGAAATTCATGTTGACGCACGAGAGCCGTATCGGCTATGTTGAGGTCACGGCACAAGACCTACTACGACGTGGACACGCACGGGGCTCAGCCGAGGGAAACTGGAGTCGGGGAGACCCCACCCCGTGCGTGGTCGTAACAGATGACCGAAGCATCAGTATCTCGACAACATGCTATGAACGCTCACCTTGACTTCGCGCTACCGGAAGAGCTTAGCGAGCTCAGCGAACACCTCAACGGACCTGCCTGGAAAAGTGTGGTCCTCGAGATCGACAACATCCTGAGAAACGAGCTCAAGCACGGGGATACCGCGCGTTTCCTGTGCCCCGGCCAAGCACTTTCGTGGGTCCGCGACGAGCTCCACAAGGCGATCCAGAACTGCGGACTCGACTTACACGAGCCGACGTTCCCCGAATCCCGGACACACCCCAACCGAGTGATGATCGATCCGACGGCCAGCCCCGAGGAGATCATCAAGTCGTTTGAGCAGGTGACGCCGGAGGAACCCAATCTCAACTGCGGTGCCGGCATTTGATCATGCTCAAGCAATTCATTTTCCACCCGATCCTGAGCGTGCGCTTCGCGTACTGGTCCTTCCTGGTCTGGTACGCGAAGCGGATGCGCCTGGCGAACCTCAGCGCCTATTACGACACCCACCACGTGGACATGCCGCGTGCCCGCGCCTACCTGGACCGCCACACGGCCTGGACGGAGCGGCAGCAGTACTGGGACATCAGGAAGTCCGACGCTGAGTCGAATCTGCACCTCGCTGAATTTTGAAGAAGAACAAGGTAGACGCATCAACAGTCCGCGCGGCCCTGCGCGTTCGCCATCGCAAGGACGTTTTTCTTGAGGAGGTGAAGAATGGCCGGAGCTATGGCAACAACCTACGCATCATGGATGCGTGGGCGATGAAGCTCAGCTGGAGTCCGGTCCGGACGATTGGTTACGAGATTAAGGTATCGAGGTCCGACTTCGTTGGAGACGAGAAGTGGCCAGAGTACCTGAAGCTCTGCCATCAGCTGTTCTTTGTCGCCCCCAAGGGTTTGATCGAGTCCAGCGAACTCCCTCCCGAGGTCGGGCTCATCGAGCTCTTGGGGACGACCAGACTGGTGACACGCAAGAAAGCGCCGTACCGGACGGAGGTCAACGCGACGAAGGAGTTCGAGAACCTTCTACTGTATCTGGCCATGCGCTGTGGCCCCGTCGAGGAGCGGGAAGGTGTTGAAGACCGGTCCAACCGCGCGTACTGGACGAAGTGGTTGGCGGAGAAGAAGAGCGATTTTGATCTCGGCCGCTCAGTCGGCTGGGAGCTTAGGCGTCGGCTGAACAGCTTGCGGTCGCGCGAACAGGCGTTGGAGCAGCGCGAACAGGCGGTAGAAGTATCTGAAGAATTCATCAAATCACACGGGCTCACGCCGACGAGCTACGAGTCGGTGCTGGAGTCCCAGCGCACGCGGATGAACCAAGTGTGCCCCCCGGAGTTCGAGCGAACGCTGGCGGAGCTCAAGCGACAGGTTATTAGAGCAGAGCAGGAGCTTGCTCAGGCGAGAAGAAAGGAAACCAATGGCATTACGAAATACAGTTGACATGCAGGTGGGTAGGGTTGAGGTACCTGAAGCACCGGTTAAGGAAACCCTGGCCGCCATCGAGCCGGGGCTACCCGACACGATCTACGTGGCGGTGTTCAGCAAGGCGGAGGACGGCACCGTGAAGACGCATCTCCTGCAACCGGCCCAGGTGGATGATGTGGCGGACGTTGTGAACCGGATCAGCCGCACAACTGCCTATTCAAGGCCAAAACGCATGAAGCGGACCTCGCCTGTGATCGTCCGGAAGGTCGACCCCGAGTCGTTCTTCGCCCAGACGCTGGAGGTCAACGACTTTTTTGCGTCGGTCGCCGACTTCAACGAGGCGATTGGGTTTGACCGCTTCCGCACGCAGACACACCGGCAGCTACAAAGCGCGTCGAATCGGCAGCTGCTCGCGGAGTTCCCGGGGGGTGTCTACGCCACGTTTGCATCCGCCGAGGAGGTGGAGCGCGCGCGGGAGCGCGGCTTCAACGTATGAATGGACCCAACGACACGCATCCGAATCGCAGGGATCACGAGGGGATCCTCCATCTCGTCTATTGTCGAGAATGCAAACGGAACAACGACCCGCGTATGGTCCCTACCGGTCGTTGTGCGAACTGCGGGTGGAGAGATCTCAAGTCGTTTCGGATTCGTGCGGAACGCCTCGACAAAAAGAGAAAGTGTAAAACATGTCAGGAAAAGCTCCGAAGAACGTCCCCCTGAGAGTTGACATCGCGGGCGGGTGGCTCGACCACCCGAAGTACGCGCGGGAGGGCAGCCACGTCATCAACCTGACGATCTCCCCGCTGACGTACTTACACGACCCCCACTACCGCCCGGCGGCGGGCCTCGGGGGATCGGCAGCCCATGAGGTGCTGCGCGGCAACGACGCCGTGCTGATGGAGCTCCACAAGGGCTCTGGCTGGGGTGACGCGGCGGTGATATACGAGACGGGTTTGTGCGCCTGGGTCAGCGGCTGCCGGCCACTCCTCGCCCTCAAGTGCTGCCCCGGCTTCCTGAAGGACCGACTTGTCCTTTGGTGGACCGGCCACCCCCACGACGCGGGGAAGATCAGTCTCTTTGACCGCAACTATACCGATATCATGGAGGCCGCGTGGATCGGCCTCAATGCCGTCAAGAACCGGTCGTTCCTGGGACTGGCTTGCGCTTGTTCCAAGAGTTATTACGTCCAACTCGACGAGGGGATGGACGAGCTCCCGGACTTTGGTGAGACGGCCAAGAAGTACTCCGGCGCTGGCTGGGGCGGCTACGCACTATACATGTTCGATGACCCGAAGGTGGCTGACGCAGTTGTCAAGCAGGAGCCTCAGGCCATGCGGGTTCAGCCGTATATCCAAGATCGCACGCTTTATGGCAACGACGAAGAAACCCAAGTTGAATAAGGCAGTCCGCTGCCCGAAACACCCCACGTACCGGGCGAAATACGCCCCACGCGTCGACTGTGACGAGTGCTGGCGACTGTTCACTCAACGCTACGGATCCCGGATCGCCTCCGCGATGCGGCGTTGACAAAGGGGTTGATGCAGAGCTGTCTATGCTATATCCTCAATGAATTGGAGGAACTATGAGCGTATACATCCCAGAAGCACCTAAGGCAATCGCCCGCACGGGCGTGGCGTACCCTATCTATGCACTGGCTGATCACGGCACTACCGGCGCGGTGACCGACCAGGAGCCCCAGTGTATCGACCTCGAGTCGTCCGAGAATAGCGGGACGTACCACGAGGGGGTTGGCGTCATCGAGATTTTCACCCGGAACGGCCAGGGTGCTACGCCCACCAGCCCGGGTGCGGCTGCGACGTACACGCTATTCTGGGCGTTCTGTAACACCAAGCTCGACAACGCCTCCGACGCCCCAACGCTATTGTCTGCTCTCGAATCCTCGCTCATCGTTACGCTCCCGGATTCGGCGCTCACGACCGTTGCCGGGCAGACCCTCCAGCGTTCCGGTGACCCGTTCATTATCCCCGGCCGGTACCTGTACACATGGTACAGCCGGGATGCGTTTGCTGCCAACGCGCTGGTCGACATCAACTGCGATCTGATCCGAGTGTAACATGGGTGCTACCGCACAGACTCTGATTTATCGACGACGGCTGAAGCGACGCCTGCCGTTCGGAGGAGACACTGGGGCACTCGAGGGGTTCCTCGGTTTCTCTGATACCTTCGGCGCGAACTCCAGCGGTGCTGAGACGCTCGTCGGCGGGGCTAACTGGGGAGGGGATTGGATCCTTGTGGAGCAGACGCTGACCTCCCACATCGCGGCCTTCGACCCACTTAATTACACGGACGGGGCAGCACTTTCGATCGGTGGCGGCTGCGCGGGCCTACCCAATGCGCCGGAGGCATATTCATGAGCAGTTCAGTTCTACGCATCAACGAGATTGGGGTCAGGGACACTGACAACCAGACGGGGGACAATTATCTCCGGCTTGCTTCGACTGCCCGTGTCCGAAAGATTGGCCCTGACTACCCGTTTGCCGAGCTGTGGACAGCGGCGCTAGTAAACATCAAGACCCCATACCTGTTCGAGTCCCTGACAGCCAACGATACCGACTCCGAGCAGATGTTCGCCTATGATATATCTTCTTCGGACTACGCCCCGCTTCTTTTTGGGCTATGTTCGGGGTCGGACACTGAGTACGAATCAGCTACCAACCATCAGTTCGGATGGTCCTTCGGGTCGACCTCTGCGGTCCAAAAGAAGTCAGCCGCTGGGACCCCCTATATTGATTGGACCTGGTTCCCCTACAAGGTCGAGAATGGTGTCAGGACTGCCACATCCGGAAATACCATCGTTCTATCGGTCGACCCGACGAAGCGCTCGCTGCTCTTTCAGCGATTCATCGTAGGGTCCCCGAACTGGTCTATCCAAGCATGCACCCCACGCGTCGCGAGCTTAGCTCAGGATGTGGACTACACCGAGGCCGACGTGAAGGCTATTCTGGAGTACCCCGACTGGGCTACACTCTCCCCCGACTTAGCTTCCGTGTTCGGGTTGACAGCTACGTCATTGAGGACGATGGCTATTGACACGGCCACTTATGGCGACTTCGATCACGTTATGTATGGGTGGCCACATTGGGGTAGTGAGCTGAATCTTAGCTGTATTGCGGGAATCAAGAAGTCATGAGCGCACCAGTTTTCAGACGAATCGCCTTCGGGCACGGAACACGGGGCTGCATCCAACTGGATGGGGAAGGCCGGGGCTTTAAGTGGGGGCTTGATATACCGTCATGGGACAAGGCCTCTATCTATTTTCCTGTTGGCCCAATCACCGGAGCCCCCAACACTGGTAACCTAACCGGATGCTATTTTATGGCGGGCCTTAGCTACGGGGCGGGTACGCAGTACCGCGCTGGGCAGGCCAATGTTGGGGACCATGTCATCGGCATGAGCCTTGGTGGGTCTCCCTCGGCGGCTACCCTTACTGGCGTGCCCGAAGCAACCTCAACCCCAACCCCCAACTCCAATGTCAAGTGGACGGGCACAATCTGGAATACCCACGGCGCGTCAGGGTCGTTCACTAATGGATCCGGCACGTCTAACTTTGCGATCCCAAATTATGACCAGCAATGGCCCTCCCCGGCCACGAGGTCCCCGTCGCAGGGTGGGATCATCATGACGATCAGCAAGAACGGTGGAACTAGTTGGACGATGTACTTGAGTACGAAAATAAAAGCAGACCAGGACGACCCTGAGGCTGCAATGTTCCATGCGATGCACACTCGTGGCCAAACGAGCACACTTCACTCGCAATGGCGTAACACCCTACTCCCATATCACGATCGCGAGTCTGATCCGGGGGAGACAGGGGCCTACTATTCAAGCACATCTGCTTTCTCCCCTACTGTGGATGAGGGGACGGACGGGGCGTTTGACTCGATTTTCGCGTATTGGGAATGCACTGGGACGCCAGCCGCCTCGCTGTTTGTCGGCACTCCCGTTGTGAAGGTTCTAAGTAGGTCGTAATGAATGATGACCAATCTCTTGACGCTTCTTGGTATCAGCCGGGGCAGTCCATCCAAGAGTTCCATCAGTCGCCGGCCAGGATTCGAGGACTTGTTGGTGGCCGAGGTTCTGGGAAGACGACCGCCATCGCAGTTGAGACTGCCGGGCACGCTTTCCACAACGCAGGGTCCAAGATCTACATCCTCCGCAAGACCCAAGAGTCTAACACCGACACGACTCTCGAGACTTTCGAGAAGCAAGTCTTCCCTAAACTCGGGAAAGCGTACACCGACACAGGCATCTCTCTATTCAAGAAATCTGAGGGCGGGAAGCACTTCCGCCTCCCGAGCCGCATGGCGATTGAAGAGTACAACAAATGGCTGGCTGCCAACCCCACCGCCACGAAGGCCCATAAGGTATACTGGCTTGAGTCGATTGGGGACCGGCTATGTAGCCACCTCTACTTTGCCGGTGTGCCTGACCCTCGCTTCAGGGCATCACGTTTTCGTGGCTACGAGTGCTCACTCCTCATCTTCGTCGAAGCCGACCAGCTGGCTAAGGAGGATCTGGACCTGGGTATGGCGTGCCTTCGGTGGAAGGGCGCGGACCCAGAGCGGTGCGACGAAAAAGGATTCATAAAAGATCGAGGATGCATCCTCGACACAAACCCTCCTTCTCCGCGTCATTGGATTGCGGAGTTGGAGCACGACGCCAAGGAGACCGAGGATCGGACGGTGCAGTTCTGGCACATTCCGACCGAGGAGAACCGGCACAACCTGCCGGACGATTACGTCGAAAGTCTCCGCCGCCAGTATCGGAAGAACCCTGCGATGTTCAAACGGATGTTGCTCGGCCAGTACGCGGAGGCTTTCGACGGGTCACCTGTGATTTGGGGGTTTGACGAGGAGTGCGCGTTCGATGACCTGGGGTGGCCCCAGGGCGCGTACCTTGTTCGCGGATGGGATTTCGGGTCGACCCACGCAACTGTCTGGTCTGCCTATTGGGAGTACGAGGGGGTTGAGTATTGGTGGGACCTGTTTGAGCACTTCTCGTTGATGAGCGACGTGGAGAAACAGTGCCGGGCAGCCATTGACATCACCAACCAAGTTTTCCCCTTCTGGAACAAGCGGGGACTCTGCGCGGGGATCTTCGACTACTGTGACCCCGCCGGCTTCGCCAAGACCGACAAAGGGCGGTCGGTGGACACGCTGCACTCGAATGGGATCTTCCCGGGGACGAAGCGGATGGGCTTTCAGGATTCCATCACGATCTACAATCGACTGATGGAGAAACGCGACAAGCGGGGCCAGCACATTTACCGGATTGACAGGAAGGGCTGCCCGATGCTCTACGTGGCGCTTCTGGGCGGCTATCGCTACCCGGTGGAGGGCGAGCCAGGGTTCGGGAAGGACACGCCGCTGAAGGGCCCTGCGGGCGGCAACTACGACCATGTGGTGGACGCCGGTCGTTACGCGAAGATCGGCCAGCTCCGCCAAGTAGCAGCTGGGTATGAGGAGAAGAACCCGGCCGTTGGTCCTCTGGCAGTGAATACCAAGATAAACCGCCGACGCCGTTACTATTGACCGGTTTACATCAGCCGGGTATATTGGGAGGTCAGGAGGACGATTATGCCAAAAGGACCCGAAGTTGTAGATGCACCAAAAGAACCTGCGTGGATCCCGCCCACTGTTCGATTGAACACGGAGGACGCGGAAAAGCTGTTGGCTGGTAACCTCCCCGGTCTCGACCAGATTGTGGAGTTCACCGCCAAGGTTACTGGTATTGAACAGGGCAATGAGCGCGATTACGAATCGGGCAAGGCGAAGCCTCGTAAGTCTGTGACGCTGGAGATCCAGTCTGTCGAGACTGATGAAGAGCCGGAGATGGAGGGCGTGATGAGCGACGAGGACGAGGAAGCGACGCTCGGTTACAAACGTCCGAAGAAAGATATGAACGAGGCACCCATGGGTGGCGCAGTGTATTAAGGAGGAATCGATGAATGGATTAAGTTTTCCTGCTATTCCGGGGACGATGCCGGCAGCGGTTGCGCAACAGCCGCCCAGCGGACCCATGCCCGACGTCGTCCAACCCTCCTTGCCTGGCCCACCGCCTCAACTCAGTGCTGCGATGCCTGCTGCGGGCGCTCCGCCTCTTGGTGGGATGGCTGCGCCTCCCATGCCGCTGAGCCCGGCTGAAATGCAGTACCAGGCGGTGACTCAGGAGGATGGAACAGTTTTGCTTCATGTGGTGAAGCCTGAGGGCGGACTTGGCCCTGTGGTGAAGATCGTACCCGCCCCGAAGGCCGGTGCCGCACCGCAGGCCGGACCCGCTGCCTAAGTGAAAGGAGAACGGCCATGTCGGTAGTGTTCGCGACAAAGAACTACGTCCAGGACCCTGCGTTTCGCAACTTCAACTGGACGGGTGCTGTGCTGCCTTCATACGGCCCAGCGCATAACGCGCTGATCACCGGATCCGATGTTTGGGGCCTGGGCGTTAGCACAGTCTCCACCGATTACTCGACGACCAAGGGGACGATGACGGACGCAGACCGCAACGCTGTTCGGGGTCGTGGCGTCACCAATTACCTCCGGCTTGCCCGCGACACCGGCCCGCTCCCCGGGGGCGGCACAATCTTTCTGTGGCAGCGTATTCCGATTGCGCAGCTACTCGGATTCAATAACCCCGTGTCCTACCAGTGGTCGACGTGGGTGCGATCAGAGTACGCCCGCCAGATCGGGCTGTCCGCGTACCTTGACTATGGAACAGGTGGGAGCCCCTCGACGGGGGAGATCGTTGGTACGCCGAGGGCCAAGCTCGTCCAAGCCGGCGAGTGGACCCGACTCACTCTCGATATCTTGCTCGGGGATTATTTGTCCAAGACGCTCGGATCGAATATGGATGCGTACCTGGAAGTCCGGGTGTACCTCCATCAGCCTAACCCAGGGTCTGCCACCATTCCCGGCGGGGTCGACTGGAATGTCGATGGGTACACGGATGTCACGGCCGCGCAGCTCGAGGCTGGTGTGATTACCTCGGCCTTCGAGGAAGAGGGGCCGTTCTTTAGCGGGGCGTTCGGTTCACGGAACCTACGCTGTTACGCATTGCCGACGCATCCGGCGGATGTCGTCAATTTGGAGTACCTGACAGGCGCAGGCCCGGCCCCCATCGAGTTTGAGCTACTCAAGTTCAACATCGCTCCGACGGTGACAGCCTCTACGGAGGGCGAGCTTGTTTGGAACCCGACGGACAACACCCTTGACATGTGGTTGTCGGCTGACGTCACACTCCAGGTCGGGCAGGAGACGGTGATGAAGGTCGTCAACGAGACGGCCTCGCAGATCGATAATGGCAAGGCAGTGGCGCTGATTGGCGCGCAGGCGGCCACAGGTCGTCCGTCAATTGAACTGGCTGACATCGCTACTCGGACGCGGGCGTGGGCGACCGTCGGTATTGCGACCGAGAACATCCCGGCCGGTGGCGAGGGTTTCGTTACCGTCCAAGGACTTGTGCGGGGTGTTGACACCTCCGGCCTCGCGGCCGGGTCGTCTGTCTTCCTGAACGGGGTGCCCGGTAATTTGACGAACATCCCACCGAGTCCACCCAACTCAGTCGTCCACGTTGCTGTCTGCATGGTCTCCGATGCGTCTAACGGGGTGCTCTACGTCCCGACAGTCAACATCATCGGTACGGTGGAGGAGTTGACGGATACGGATGTCACGGGAGTTGTGAACGGCAACGTACTTACGTGGGACGCAACTGCTAAGGTGTGGTCGAAGACACAGTCTGCAGTGTTCTCCGCCGCGAGCATTAACGTGCTGACGATTGGGGAGGCGACTGTGTCGGACACGCTGGCGGTCGGGGATAGCGTGACCGCCCTTTACACGTTTCACACCGAGGCGGAGGTCACAGCGACGTCTGGGACTACCCTCACGGCCCTCGTGCGAGCTTACAGTGCTCCGGCGACTGCTTCGACAGCATCGGTGGCCGCCATTAACGCCCAAGCGCGGCACACTGGGGTCGGTGACTTGACGAACGTGACTGACGGTATGCGCGGGTCCGCGATCTACGCCATCCATGAGTCGGCGGCGACAGTCGCGCTTTTGCAGGGCGAGGTCATCTACCCACAGGTTTCCGGCGGTGGGGCGGCCACAACTGTCTACGGTTTGCGGATTCGCGGATTGTTGTCCGGTGGGTCGACGGCGACTACCTGGGCGTGCCTGTACCTCGACGCTGCTCCGGCGGCCACAACTGTCTACGGTATCTACCAAGCTGGCAGCTCGGACATCAACTACTTCGGCGGCAACGTCCACGCAAGGCGCAGCCTCCTCGTGGGCAACTCTGTGTCTTCGGTGACGACCGGACGCGTCTTGGAGATTCAAGAGGAGTGGCAGTCAAACGCCCTCTACATCTACGGCGTCTATCAAGTGCAGACGATCGTGCCCACCACGACCCGCACGGCTTCGACTTACGGCATGTATTCGTCGCTCTCGCTCACGACGAACTTCAATTACACCGGGCTGAACTACGGTGCACTTTACCAAGTATCCCATGCCGGGGGCGGGGTCGTTGACGAGATCTATGGCGTCGGCTGCGAAGCCATCGGCGGCGGTACCGGCACCATCACCCTCGCGGCTGCGATCCGGGCTCGGGTGCGGACCACCAACGCGGCCCATACGATCACGGAAGGGATCGGCCTGCTGATCGAGGCTCCGCAAACGACCGGGACCATCACCACCCGCTATGGCATCTACCAGGAGTCTGCGGGCGACGTGAACTACTTTGCGGGCACGACGCTCGCCCAGCTTGTTCGCGGGGAGATGTATCAGGACGACACGGCGGCTACTGTCGCGCTAACCCTGCAGAATACGTGGTACCCGATCGTCAACGGGTGGTCGGATTCAGGGAACGCGAACGACATCACCCGGACGACTGGGACTGGACGGTTGACGCCGCTCAGGGCGGGCACGTATCTCGTCCTATGGTCGCTCAGTGGTTTTGTGGGGGCCGTAAACCAGCAGCTCGAAGTCGGTGTGCTTAAGAATGGGACGATTCAAGCTTCGACTATCGAGGAAGAATTCTTCGCTTCCGCCACGACCACCTACGGGCTGTCCGGGCACGGGCTGGTTACCGCAAACGGGACCACCGACTATTTCGAGCTGGCTATCAATAACAACACGTCAGCCGGCCGCACTTTTACCATTGATCACACGACGTTCACTATGTGGCGGATCGGGGACTAAGGAGGAAATTATGGCATTTCAAACAACGGTCGACATCACGAACGCCCAGGAGGCGGCACTGCAGAGGCTCATTGACTATCGTTACAAGGACGAGCCGACGAAGCCGACGCCGCAGGAGTTTCTCGAGGGCAGTATTTCTGATCTTGTCATCGGTCTGCGAAACGAGTATTTGTCAATGCGTCGCGACCAGATATTGGCTGCTTTGGCCAACGCCTCTGGCGCGGATCTTGATTCAATAGAATCCACGTTAGGTCTGGCCTAAGTAACTATGAGCGAAAAAATGACCATACCCGTGGGGACGATCTTCGATCCCCAGTTCAGTGCAACCCTGCTGACGCTGTCGAGTGCTCGACTTCCCGCCAAGACGTCCTATTGGATTGGGCGCGTGCTGGCGGCTCTTCGTGACGCTGAGAAGTCTGCAAACGACGCCCGGCTCCGCGTGTTCCAAGAGCACGGCAAGCCCGTCGAGGATGCGGGCAGGGAGGGGCAGTGGACTCTTGAGGGGTGCGACGAGGCCACCAAGGCCAAGGCAACAGAGGAGCTCGCTGAGCTCGCGTTAGAGCCGCTGGAGCTGCCGATCACGCAGAAGATCGTGCTTCCGGATAACTTCGAGATCACGCCGCACCAGATGCAGGCTGTGGACGCGATCATCACTGTAGAAGGGGTCGAGTAAATGAAACCGAGCGTAGTCAAAAGACTGAAGAATGACGAGCCGTTTCGGGTGGCCGTAGCGAAGATCGCCAAGGACTACCTGAAGCTCGGCCGTGATTCGTTGGAATACTGGTCGCGTGACTTTGACTACGCGTACGACCTCATGCTCGGCTACGCGCCCCTGTCGCGTACCGACTACGAGCGGCTTGAGCGCGGAGATCCCCGGCGGTTCCTACTGCCGATGACTTCGACTCAGATCATCACGATGACCACTTACATCGCTCAGGTGCTCTTCGGCCAGGAGACCCCCCACAGGGTCGAGGGCCGGGGCCCTGAGGATGAGATGCCCGCCGAGTACATGAACCAACTGCTCCGCTGGAATGCAGAGCAACAGTCGACGTACCTGCTTGGTTATCTGTGGGTGCAGGACTGCCTGGTGACGAACCGTGGCGTCTACTACAACACCTGGGCCCCGATCTACAAATCGAAGGTCACGGCCACGCAGGAGGATGACCTCGACGCTGACCCGATTATGGATTCAGAGTCCGGCGAGATGATCTATCCCAAGTACGAGAAGCTCGAGCGCGAGAAGGTGACTGTCGGACATTACGCCCGTGCCGACCTCGTCAGCCCCTACGATTTCGTGTGTGACCCTGGACTGCCGCTGTGGCGTTTTCAGGAGATGCGCTTCGCCGGACACCGGACGCAGATTCCGTGGACAGAGCTCATGCGCCGCTCCGAGCTTCCCGAAGACGACCCGTACCACATCTATCCGTGGGCGGTCGAGGAGTTGAAGGAGAAGAAGCAGAAGCGGGGGACGGAGACGGCTCCGGACATCGTGGCGACTGGCGCTCCGACCGGCGGCATTGAAGCCAACATTCGGGTGAGTCGGACGGGCTACGAACGCGGCCGGTCAGTAAACCCGACGGGCAACGACGTTGCGGATAAGGAAGATGTCGGCAACATCGAATGCTACGAGATGTGGATCCGCTTGATCCCGAAAGCCTACAATCTGGGCGACGAGACGGATGTACGTTTATACCAGTTTCTTATAGGTATGGGTGACGTTGTGCTGGCGATCAACGAGTCGCCGTACGAGCACGACCAGCTCCCCTATACCGTCGCCGAAGGGCGGCCGTTTGCCCATTTCCAGTTCGCGCCCAGTTGGGCGATGATCATGAAGGGCATCCAGGACCACGTCGATTGGCTGAAGAACCGCCACCAGGAGGCGCTCTCCCGCACGGTCGGCAACATCTTCATCTACGACCCCCAGAAGGTGGACGTTGACGACTTCATGAACCCGGAGAAGGAGGGTCTTCTGATCGCCCTTCGTCCCGAAGCGCAGGGCCAGCCGATCCGAGACGTCATTCAGCAGGTCCCGATCAAGGACATGACTGAACGGTTCCACGAAGAGATGATGCAGTTCGCTCAGTTCTCTGAGTCAGTGACTGCAGCCAACTCGGCTATGCAGGGGGCCAACCCGACGAAGTCTGATACCGCGACAGAGTTTGCTGGCACACAGCAGATGGCAGCCGGCCGCATGACCTCCATTGCCAGGCTGCTCTCCGTCCAGGGGCTCATGCCCCAGACCAAGCAGTTTGTGGCCAATTTCCAGCAGTTCATGGACGAGGAGATGGTGGTCCGGTTCAGCAGTGACGAGCTCAACCTGAACCCGTATCTGCGGGGCGCGAAGTCCTTGAAACTGACCCGTGACGTGATCCAGGGTGAGTTCGACTTCATTGCCCACGACGGCACACTGCCCGGGACGGACACCCGCAAGGTCGCGGCCATCGCCCGAGTGCTCGAGGCTGGGGCGGCCTACCCGCAGATCTTTATGCCCGGCGAGGGTAACCTTGATCCTCGCAGCCTGATCTTCGCTGCCGCTAAGGCCAGTGGACTGAAGGTCGAGAATTTTTACTACGATCCGAGAACACTTGCAGCCGGAATGGGGTCTCCTCAAGGGGCTCCACCTATTGACGGTGGAGTCCCTCCTCAACCCGGTATGCCAATGACTCCCGGACCTGCGCCAGCCATGCCATCGCTTCCACCGATGCCTGAGTCTGGTGAGCTGCCGTCTGTGGCCCCAGTACAGCCGCGACCGCAGCAGCTATAATGAACTGCTCATTCCCGGATATCCAAATGTTGGAGCTGGTTCACAAGGACCGGCTTGAACTCATGCGCGCGAATCTCCCCGGCAAGTGGGAGATCTTCAATAACGACCTGGCAGGAAAGGGTCTGCGTGCGTACCTGTTGATCGAGCTGATGAAGGTCAACGATCAACTGCGGACGGAGCCCGAGGACTACAAGCTCCGACGCCTACAAGGGAGGGCGGATCAACTGAAGTCGCTTTTGAGATTGATGGACCCCACACAGGGGGGCAAAATCGCGAACACCATCGCCGACTACGTTAAGCAGGTCACGTCGAGTAAGGAGTAACCCAATATGGCAGATAACATACCAGCATCCAATGACGGCACTGCGGACACCACCCCGCCAGTGATCACATCTCACGAACCCCCGGCGTTGCCGAGCGCGAAGGACGCCCTGGGCCTTGACTCTAACCCTGCTTCGGAGGCGGGTAAGATTTTGGCCGCCCAGCGCAAGAAGATCAATCTGGGCAGCCCGGAACCGGAACCGGAACCTGAGGCGAAACCTGAGGCGAAACCTGAGGCGAAACCTGAGGCGAAACCTGAGGCGAAACCTGAGGCGAAACCTGAGGCGAAACCTGAGGCTCCCGCAGACCCCCCGAAGTTTAAGGTCGGTGACAAGGAGTACACCGAGGAGGAGCTGAAGGAACTGCTCAAGAAGCCCGAGGCTCCTGCAGCCCCGGCTGCTCCGGCTGCTCCGGCTGCTCCGCCGGAAGACCCGAATGCCCCGAAGCCTCCAACTGATGAGGAGATCGCGGCAGCGCGTGAGGCCTACCACGGCAAGCTTGTGACCCAGCTGTCACCACATTCTGTCGTCTCCGGTGAGGAGGTCGAAGCGATCCTTGGCGGGGGCGAGGACGCAGCCAAGACACTGGGGGACGTCCTCGCACGGACCCAGGCACACGCGCACATTGCTGTTCGTGAAGAGATTGCGGCGGAGCTGAACCCGATCCTGGACGCTATCCACCAGCAGGTGGCTCCGCTTCAGCAGAACTTCCAGATGACGAACGAGGCGATGGTCGAGTCGCTGTTTCGCCAGGCGAGGCCCGATCTGGACCCGCACCTCGACACAGCCCGGAAGTTCGCGACGGCATTGCGTGACCAGTATCCGGCTGAGGTCGCGCAGATGCAGCCGCAGCAATTCGTTGAGCAGGTCGCCGCGCAAACGGAGAACTACTTGCTCCAGCAGGTCAAGGCTCAGGCCCCTTGGTTTAACGGCACGCTCGCCCAGTGGGCAGAGGTTGTGGCCAAGATGAATCCTGAGGCCGCTACGCCGCCCGCTACGCCGCCGGCAGCGGAGACCCCTCCGGCTACACCCCCGGCCGCTCCCGCGCCCGCTACGCCGCCGCCAGCGGCTCCAGCGACGCCCCCGGCTGCGAAGCCGAGAGTACCTGCGGCGAATGCTCCCGCAGGCCACCCAAACCTGATGGCCACGCATCCGGATATGCGCGGACAAAAGGATTTTCATAAGTCGGTTGCTGCGAGTTTGCAGGAGTAACCGCTGAATCCATCCTAAATCAATCAACGCCCTATTGCATTGGTAGGGCGTTGTTTGCTATATTGGACTGGTAACGGGTGGTAACAATCAAAGGAGGTTTACTATGGCTACCGTGTCAGGCATTCTGACCACATCTAATGCGGATACCAACGACTTGGTCGGTGAGTATCAGGAATCCATCTTCGTACGCAACGCGAAGGGTATGAACGCTGGTTCGACTCTGTTTGGGCTTATGTCCAGGCTGAAGACCGAGCCTGCCGAGAATAACGTCTTCAACTGGTTCGAGCGCGATCCGGTTGTGCGGCAAATCGCCATCGCGACTGCGGATGCAACTCCGCCTGCCGCGTACGACGAGGCCGACACCATCGTCGTCGATGACGGCGCGGGAGACACCACGGTCTGGAAGTTCTTGGACCTGGGAACGATTCTCTACAACATCACGACTGGTGAGTATATGCGAGTGAGCGCACAGCCCACGAGCAATACCATCACCGTGCAACGCGCGATCAACGCCCCGAGCGAGCCTGTGAGCGGAACCCCGCCCGCAAGCTATGTGACGCTCGACGGTGACTGGTTGACCATCGTGACCCTCGGTAAAGATGAAGGTGCCGTTCCGGTACGCGCCATCTACGAGGATCCGTCGATCATCCACAATTACGTCCAGACCTTCAACAGCACTGTTGAGCTGGCCAACGCCTTCAAGGCGAACAAACTCCGATCCGACGCCGCTGGTCCTCTGCGGGCTCGCCGGGTGCAGGCTCTGGAGCGCGTCGCGAAGGACATCGAGTTCGCCCTACTGTTCGGGTGGCGTCGGAAGCACACGGGCACGAACGGCTACGCGTACGCCACTGGCGGTCTCCGCAATGCGGTGGACACTTACGCGTCCAGCAATGCCCTTAACGGGTTGGCTGCAACGGGTGTGACGCTCGATGCGTTCAACACCTGGTTGCAGGGCTTCATGACCGTCGGGTCCGACTCCAAGTTGGGTCTGTGTGGTCCGCAAGCGTACGCCGCGATCAGTAACTTCGCCAACAGTGCGACGAACGGGTTCAGAATAATGAACCAAGACACTGTTTTCGGAATGAACATCACCACGATCAACACGCCGTTTGGTGTGCTGGACTTGGCGTTCCACCCGCTCCTGAAGGAGATCCCGAATTACGGTGACTGGATGTTCGTCGTCGATCTGGCGCACATCATCCAGAAGACGATGGAGCCGCTCTTCTTGGAGCCCAACATCCAGACCCCTGGACAGGACTCCTACAAGGAGCAGTTCCGCGCCAAGCTCGGACTGAAGCTTCGGTTCGCTGAAGCCTTTGGTTACGCGTACGACCTGCAGAAGGTCAAGTTGAGCTAAGGCTGTGAAGCCGAAACGGATCATCTCTCCGGCGGATGCTGCGGCTCCGCCGGAGAGTCTTAAGAAGGAGAGAGTCTGGACGTTCAAGAAGTGGCGGCCGGCTGATCCAGTTAGGTTCGAGGATGGCTCGACGTTTCGGTTTCCCTTGCAAAAGCTTAGGACAGGGGGGTATGATAGTTCCAGTACTTTGGACGTGTCAGACCCCGAGTTGGCAGAGAAGTTAAAGGCAGTCATCGAGGCCGGAGACACGACACTGTGTGAAGTGGACTACGGCGATTAGGAGGCAATTATGCGACCTGTAAAAGAAATTGGACAAAAGGCGAGCTCTTCGGTGAAGAGTGGCGTGAAGCACACCAGTAACGAACGCTTCGGCGGTATGCCCGGTAAAAAGGGTGTCGGAGAGATCGAGAAGGTGAACACGCCCTCCAAAGCCCCTGGGTCCGTCCGTGCTTAAGTCACGCGGCTCAACCACAACCTTAACGCTCTCGCGATATGGTTAGGCAACAGCCAAATGACCTGGACCGGCGTGCGGCTCAGTCCGGCGTGCCCTTCGGGAAGTACCGGGAAAAGGATTTCCAGATCCCGGTGAAGCCTGTGGCGCAAGTCGAGAGGGGCACACGACCCAAATCCTGCCCTACCTGCAAAGGTAGTCGGTAGGTGCCGGGACAACCTTAACCAGCGGTCGTAGGGGGTGCTTGCCCCCGCGACCGCTCTTTGCTATCATGCAGTTATGAATAAGGGCGAGCTCATCCGATACCTCGAACGCTCCGTGAATCGGCCGGACATGGCCGATGCCTATTCCGACTGGATCAATCAGGGTCTTCGGAGCATCTACCAGGCCCATTCGTTCCTCTGTATGAAGGACCGTATCACCGTCACGGTCGCTAACCAGACGACGTCAGCGGTGCTCCCAGCGAACTTCAAGGAGCTCCAGGCGGAGCGGTCGCCGATCTACATGCAGGGGCAGGACGGTACCCTTCTGCCGTGTAAGATCACCCGGGAGGCACTCGAGCGAAGACTGCTCACGGCCAACCAAACGATTGTCGTGCCCACCAACCCGTCAACGCTGTTCAGGGATTTGCCGGTGTGGCTCGACTGGGACGCGAATGATGCGTACCTCTATTTGCTTTACCCCACGACGGGGGATACCGAGTTTGTCATCAAGTGCTTCAACTACCTGGCCGACTTGCAGAACGATGACGACGCGAACTACATCACGCGCACCTATGAAGAGATGGTGAAGGCGAAGGTCGCGGCGGTGGCCTACGAAGAGCTGCGTGATCCTGAGTGGAGGGACCAGGAGGAGCTCTATCATTTGCGGCTCAAGAAGGCGAAGGCCGACGACCTGTATCGCGCGCAGAAAGGTCGGATCACCCAAATGGGACAATAAGGAGGAAATATGGCTCTTTTAGGAGATGGATTCAACCCACAGGAACCAGCCGACAGCGACCTCGTGAAGTACGGCGCATCGTGGATGCGCGACATCAAGAACCGGCTCAAGGGCTGGGGGCAGGTCCTGTTCGATTTGAACACGGGGAGGCTGCGGGACAACGTCATCGCCTCGTCTAAGTTGAAGTCCCTTAGTCCAGATCCCGCTGGGGCGTACAACTGGGGGTCGGTCAATTCGAAGGGGCAGGTAACTGCCGGCCAGGACGTCGAGATCCCGAGTCGCGGGCGCGCGGTCAGTGAGATGTTCATCGGGTCAATCCTTGAAGAGTCGGCGTCGACTCCCGTGAGTCCTCTGGCTCCTGGGGCTGCGCTTCGGTTCAACCCGGACACCAACGCGTTCTACACGGAGGTCAACGACGAGTGGATACTGACGAGCGCGGATACGGAGGGTGATGTTAACCACTGGAGTGCACGAAAGCTTTGGACCGTTCCGACTGGGGTTACCCAAGTGCGGGTAGTTGCCATCGGTGGTGGAGGGGGCGGCGAGCTTCTGGCTACCCCCTATGGTGGTGCAGGAGGCACTTGGGCGATGGTCAACTTTATCGTCGAGCCCCAGCAGCAATGGGAGCTCTGGATCGGGTCCGGGGGCGAGGGAGGCGCGACCAATGACGGTCACGACGGGACGCTTACACGCTTCTATCTCGATGCCACACGTTTCGTCAAGTGCAAGGGCGGGAACGGCGCGAAGAGCGGGGCCGGCGGCACCGTCCCGTTCCCGATGAGCAATTTCGGCACGGGCCACACGACGCAGTATATTGGAATTCAATCCTATGGGGAGCCCGGCGGGCAGCCGAATGGGGGAGCCTGCGGCAACGGCTGTGTCGGTGGATTCAGCAACAATTACGTCGGTAAGAATTACGGTGCTGGTGGTGCCGGGGATGCTGTGCAAGGTCAAGCCGGCGGTCCTGGCGTCATCATCCTCGACTACATCTACTAATGCGTCGCAAGAACGACATCAAGAAAGAGGTCAAGGGACCTCAAACTGGACTCGTAACACGCTTCCCCACTGACCTTACCGGTGAGGCAGCGGACCAGGCGCTGAGTGACGCGTCTAACGTGCGCGCCCAGGACGGCTCGCTGTCTAACGCCCCAGGCCACGAGCGTGTGGTCATCGATGGCGACGGGCTGGGCTCAGAGCCTATTACGATCTGGCAGGCTAACATCCTGAGTACTTCCAGGGACGTTCGCCGGTCGGTGCTTGTTGGGACCGCACAGCGGGCATACGAGCTCAAGCGGCGTGCAATCGAGATTGACTGCTCTGATACCTGCGCCCTCAAGTTCGCGTTCGTTGCCGATACTGGCAAGATTGGGGACGCCGCGTCGAACATCGCTCAGATGGTTCGCAAGTGGAACCCCGACGTGGTTCTGCACGGTGGGGATATCGTCTACTCCGATGGGTACGATAATGTCGGTGGAGCTAACCCGAGTGTCGCCCCCTACGAGGATCTGCTCGCTCAGTATTACTGGTGGGCCATCGGAGGGTAGAACGGCTCTTACGGGCTGGGGCCGACCGACAACAAACTCTTTCCGGCTCTTGGAAACCATGATCTGACGGACTGGCCGTACCAGCTGAACAACGCGTTCTTCAACCTCCCCGGTAACGGCCGGTCGTACGACTTTAAGGTGGGACCGGTCCACTTCGTAGTGCTGAACGCGAACGAGTCCGCGTACTCCGGGTACGACGGGTATGACCCAGTCGCGGTAGCGTCAGCACAGCAGACGTGGGCGTCTGGCGTGATCGCGTTCAGTGATTGCCCGTGGGTTGTCGTGGTAGGCCACTCCCCTCCGTACACCAGCGATACCCTGCATACGCCGGGACTCGCGGACGTGCGGTGGTTGGATTCCGAGCCCATATCTCTTGGGCTGTTCGGCCATGCACACAACTACGAGCGGCTTGAGTCCAACGGGAAGACCTACATGGTGTGTGGGGCCAGCGGCCACTCCTTGCGTGGCTTCGGCACCCCGCTGGCGGAGAGTAAGTTCCGAGACTCCTCGCAGTACGGCGCGATTTTAGTGGAGGTCGACAAGGACCAGTTGGTCGCCAAGTACTACCACGTCGACGGGTCTCTGGTAGACTCCCACACCAGCGCGGCCCCGATCCGGGGACTCACGACTTGTTACACAACCAAGTCTGTGCGGACGTTGGAGGTTACTCCCTCTTTTGCGGAGTTGGAGATCGGGCAGTCGTACCAATACCGAGCTTACGCCACCTACGAGGACGGCACGCGGGCGGACGTGACGGACGACTCTACTGTCTGGGCAATCGAGGAGGGGACCATCGCTACAATGACCGCAGGTAAGGCCTACGGGGTCAACCTCGGCACTACCACGATCTCCGCCACGCACCGTGGGATCACCGCTGAGGCGGGGCTGTCGGTCAAGGCACAGTGTGTGGATATCCGCCGAGACTGGCTGTGGTGCGTGGAGCGGTCGGCTTCGATGGAGCAGACGGCGAACGGCAAGCGTATCCTGACCCACCTCGCAGAGGCGATGGTTGGCTGCACCCAGCGGATGCAGGATACAGACACGTCAGGAGTGACGAGCTTTGCTGGTGATTACGATTTGCAGACGGCGGACGCCTACATCAACCACCCGCTCGACAGCGACAAGTCCCAGACAGTTCGGGAGTTCGAGTCGCTTCGCGGAACAGACGATTCTGACATCTCTGGTGGACTTGACCTTTGCTACGAGCAGCTGCTTGACGCGGACGTCCACAACTCCGAGGACCGTGGAGTCGTGGTGCTGATCGTCGACGGACCGGCGCGGGTTACAGACCCGGGCGGTGATGGGACGATGGAGACGGCGATGGCGGCAGCCAAGGTCTCAGCCGACCGGATCAAGACGCTGCCAGGTGCGATTCTTGTCGTCATAGGGTACAATGTAGACACCACGTACACACAGCTTGTGACGGACCTCGCGACTCCGGGGTACTACTTCGATGTCCGGGACATCGACGAACTGCGTAACACTGTGGAGCAGATGCCATCCATCATCTGTGAGTTCGGGGACAACCCCTACAATTACTACTACGCGTGCGTCAGTCCTCAACTGGACTACACTGGCTTCATCAACTGGGATGTGACCAACGGCGTGGTTGACCTTTGCGGGGAGGGTACGAACGGCATCGAACTCTATAATCAGTTCCCGGGGAACGGGCTCTACATCGATATGGTTGGGACGAACTCGAATAACTCAATCGGGAACAAGCAGCGCGAGGGGCACATGACGTCCAAAGTGTCGTACAATTTCGAGGCCGGCAAGCGGTACAAGTTCTCTATCGACGTCTCGGGCACGGGCCGCCAGGAGAACGAGTATCCGATGAGCATCCACTGCCTCATCGGGAGTTTACTCAACGTCAAGGCGACGAAGGGTCCGAAGTCTCAGGCGGACAACTTCAGTACGTTCTCGTGGGAGTTCGACGTGACCTCAACGGTGTCCGAGAGCATCCAGTTAATCATGGAACGCACGGGCCAGGATCCTGTGAGTGTGGTGGGCCTCTTTATCAAGGATGTTAAGCTTGAAAACCTCACGGACACCACGATAATGCTCCTCGACAGTTTCGACGGCGAAAACGCTTGTGTCTAACCTATGCGCGACCAACTAACGATTGTTGTGACCAGCCACCAACGGGCTGATCGACTCACCAAATGTCTGGCCTCCATCCCTCAGGGATTTCCTGTTGTCGTCTCCGGCAGCGCGACTACTGATGCGGTAGCAAAGGTAGTCAAGGAATTCGGGCGGGCCACAGCCACTCTCCGGGCGCACGACCTCGGCGTGAACGAGACGTGGCTCCGTGGTGTGTATCTGGCGCGTACCCCGTACGTACTGATCCTCCACGACGATGACTGGCTGTCGCCTAATTTCGGGGAGACCTACGACAACATCATCGCTCCGCAGCTGCTAAGTGGGACCGCCGGGTGGGTGCTTGGCGGCGCAGACGCCTATGATGACGACGGCAAGCTGAAGTTTCGGACGCGGGAGTTCGACCGCCAGACGGGCGTCATGGGGCCGGCTAAGCTCGCAGCCGCGCTCTACGTCCACAACCGACTTGCGATCTCCCCCGTCAACTGCATCTACGAGCGGGATCTGTGCGTCCGCACACTCAAGGATTTCGAGCGGCGTTTCAAGGGCCCGGGCTGCGCAACAAGCCCTACGATGCTCGCCGGGAATGATCTCCTGCTTATGCTTCGGCACGTTGAGACGTTCGGGTCTCTTCTATACGTGAACGAGCCGTTGGCCTGTTATGGCATTCACGAGGGCTCCACTACGTGGTCGCACATCCAGAGTCGGAAGCAGCAGAAGCTTGCGGATGCGTACAACTACACGCGGCGCGTAACCCTCCGGGACGAGGTCTGTGAGCTGACAGACACTGCGCCGACGCCGTTCATCCACATCGCACACTCACTACCACCGAAGCTGGATTCCAGGCACTCCATCGCTCGAGGATCGTGGCGGTTCCTGCTGGAGCGCCCCGAGGTCATGTCGCACCAGTACGCCCCCGATATGCTCGCGCGTCACTCGGGATCTCAGTTAGGGGACGAGCGCCCTGTGCCGTTCCTGCGAGATCTGCTGGATGCCACATACGACATTGCGCGTCCGGAGGATTGGCTGATCTACGCCAACGCGGACATCGGCTTCTCCCGCGTGAGCGCACAGCGGTTTCTCGATGCGTTGTCGCATCACCCGGAGGTCTGCTACTTTTACCGTCGGCAGATCCCAGTCATGAGTGACCAAGTGGAGTGGATCTCGCCGGAGATGGGGGCGCACGACGGGGGCGTGGACGCGTTCGCGATCAAGGCATCGATTTGGCCGGAGTTCCGGCGGTATCTTCCGGACTTTGTGATTGGGAGGGAGGGCTGGGATTTCTGTGTGAGACCTTTGATGAACTACTGGTGTCGCGCGAAAGACCAGCCTGCTCCTGACGTTGATAATACAATTTGGCATCATCCACATGTGTCGCATTGGCTGAAGTCCACGGAGCGCACGCGCAACCCGGGCAACCGCCACAACCTGCGAACGCTGGACAACTGGGTGAAGACCCACCCGGTGATCGCCGGCAACGGCGGTATGGTCATACCGGCCCAGGGCATCGAGTTCCAGGACGCCCCGCGATTCGTGCCGGGCGAGACCATTACCACTTCCGGCGAGGACGGTCTGATCCTTAGCGTCTGCATCACCTGTATGGATCGTGCGGATGTCTTGGAGACGACGCTGCCGGCCAACCTGGAGTCTGCCGCAGGGCTGCCGGTAGAGTTCGTGGTCATGGACTACTCCAGTCACGCGGAGGACGCTGTCAAGGACCTTGTGAAGCGGATGCGTGAGAAGTACCCGGATGCCCGGCTCCGCGCGTATCGCCACGAAGGCGAGCAGTATTGGCAGCCGAGCCATGCCAAGAACATGGCCCACAAACATGCACGCGGCCCGGTGGTATGCAACCTCGATGCGGACACATTCCTTGATGAGCACGCCCAAGCATTCCTCATCCGCAACGTGCGGAAGAACGCGTTTGTCGCCCCCCAGATCTCCGACATGATGGGGACCATCGCCTTCCACAAAGACGACTTCGGCTACCTGGGGGGATACGACGAGCGGTTCAACAAGGGGTACGGTCACGAAGACTCCGACCTTGTGGCCCGGGCGCTGCGGTCAGAGATGTGTCAGGTGGAGCTTCCGCCAACCATGCGGAGCCGGATCCACCACGACTCCAGCAAGCGCGTGAGTCGCACCCGCATCAAGGACTACCGTAAGGCGTACAAGGCCCATCGGGACCTATTCCTGAAGGGGGACGTGATCTGCGCCAACGCTGGCCAGGGCTGGGGGCGTGGGGAAGTTGTTGAGCTTTGAGGCCCAAGAGGCTATACTCGCAGAACAATGGCTACTGTGTCGACTCATTTCAAAGCGGACTTGACGAACATCATGCCGGTGGACGCCACGGCAGGACCCCTTTATAGGTGGTCGTTCGCCGATTTCTTCAACTCTGTTTTGATCGCCCAGAACACGATCACGCCGCATTACTGGCCGGGCTCAGGGGTAGCCAAGCCAATCCCAGGCCTGTACGATGACTCTGCCTGGGCGGGCGTTGAGGTTGTCGGCGGCCACGCCGTTCTCTGGCGTGGAAACATCCTCAAAGCATCGGCAACCAATGACTTCACGACCTGGATCCCGATCTCAGCAACAGCGTCAACCGCGCGGGGTGCGATCAAAAACGACTTCACCCAGCCGGCAGCGGGCGCAGAAACCCCGTGGATCACGCTCGACGATCCTGACGACCTCTTTGCCGTCGGACAGTTCGCGCGCATCGATCTCGACGCGGGAACCAGTTCCGCAATCTACAGCTACTACGAGGTTGCCGACGTCTCAAACCAGGCAGGGTCCAGCGCAACCCATGCCGAGTGGGCGGTTACCATTGCCGCTGACGAAACTGCGCAGCTCGCGTTCCAGGAGCTTGGGGTTGAGTTCCAGACGGACGGCTTCCTCGCGGTCAACGGCGTCGTCACGGATCTCCAGATCGAAGATACGCGAGCCATTACCTCCTTCTCTACGGCCATCACTGCCGACGTCGTAGTCCCCACTATCAACCAGACGACCAAGTTCAATTTGACCGCCTCCGGCCCGGAGGTAGGGGATCTGATCTCCGTATCCTCGGTCGAGGGCGCGCCGTTCCGTGACCTGTACAAAGTGACAGCCGTTGACGGAGTGGAGGTGACGGCGCGTCGCCTCGGCCTGGGGACCAACCAGAAGTCGACAGGGACGTATACAGCCACGTCGCCGGTCTACTACGTTACGCTCACCCCGTGGATGGAGGTTAAGAACCTCGGGAGCTCTTCGGTTATCGTTAGCTCCGAGGCGGACCTCGGGGGCGTGAGCGCAGTCAAGCTGAAGAACCTCGGGTACACTGGCTCCGCCGATCCCGGGGACATTATCCCTGCAGGTTCGATCCTCGACTCGATGACCGCCAACTCAGCGGCTGAGATCATTAACGCTGGCTCGGACATCAATGGCGAGATCTTCGCTGTGACGACCATCGGGGAATACGGCTACATCCTCAAGAATCTGTCGATTCAATCGATGCAGCTCGTCGACGCGCCAGGCATCCCCTTTGCGATACGCTTGGAGGTCCCGGGCATCGGGCCGATTGCGAGGAATGCATGGTGCCAGATGCATGTCCAGAACCAAGTCCAGGGCGTGTTCTTTGTTGGTAAGAACGATCTGTTCGTCTACTCAGGCGGCCAGGTGGTTACCCCAATCGGTCGCCAGCACACGACGCAGTTCTTCAACGAGCTTGACCGTGGCCGCGCGGACGAGATCACCTGCCAACAGTTCCCCCACCTGCGCCAGGTGTGGGTAGCATACCCGCAGATTGGCACTGTCGTTAAGCGCGTACTGATCTATAATTTTGAGGACAATTCGGTCACGCTCGACGACTACTCAGCAGCTCTTGGAGGAATCTCCTCCCTCGGACTTGTTGATTGGGAGTTAGCTCCAACATGGAATGACCTTGAAGACACCCAGATTTGGAGCACCGAGACTTTGCGATGGTTCGAGTACGTTGACGACGGAGAAAAGCAATACGTACTTGTTGGAGTCAAGGCCGACGTTCCGAATGAGGAGATCGGAGATGACCCCACAAGCGAGGGCGTACCTCGACTCCTTGTGCATGGGCGAGTCTTTTACCGACTTAGCTCGGCAGATTGCCGAGGGGATCACGAAGGAGGCTATACGTGCCTTGCAGAGACTCACGATTACGATTTCGGTGCTCCCGCGAATTTTAAGTATACGGATCACGTCGAACTCGCTATCGATACTGACGGAACTGATCTCGGCGTTCCCAGCCTCCTGTATGTCCAGCTTGGAGGCCGAAGTAACCTCGACGACGAGATCCGATGGTCAGACCCTACTCCGATTGACACGCGTGGACGACGCAACTGGACGACCAAGGTCGGTATTCGACAGTCTGGCCGCTTCATCCGCATGCGCGTCTACTCAACTGACCCCGGAGCGCAGTGGAAGATCTCACGCTACACCATCGTCGGACGTCTCGGCGGAACCTACTAATGAGTAATGGCAACCAACTACCCAATCAACCTCGGAAGAGGAGTCACAGAGACACCCCGGCGGAGCCGGAGCCGGCCAATGCGGGTGGAGGAGAAACAGGACTGGGAGGCCCAGGACCGGGCGATCCGGGAGATCGTGAAGGAGCTGGAGTACCTGCGCAAAGCGGTGAAGGAGCTCCAGGACGCGCAAACGTAACCGTCCCCTACGAGGTTACAAAGGCACTGCGATTGATCACAAGTGGCGACGAAAACGCACACTCTTTTCTCTGCTGCCTCTACGCGTGGTTCCACCAGATCGATGACCTCATCGATAAAGATAAGCCCCTGGAGGTAGCCGACATCGTGCGGGTCCAGATGGGGCTGATGCACACGCTGACGTTCAATGAGTTTTGGGCCGTCCATAAACAAGTCCTATGGCCAATTGTCCATACGTCGATTATGGCGTACTGGGAGAGCGAAGTGTTGCGCGGAACGGACGTTCTGCAAAATAAGATGGTCGGCCACGTCCTGAAGAGCCAATACCAGGACATCGCGTACGCTGTGGCGTTCGTCGTCGGGGGCATGGCGCACGAGATGAAGTGCCGCCGGTTGCTGCGCTACGCGGATTTCGATAATTGACTTTATCCTAAGTGTGACGTAGGATAAAGTGTATGAAGAGTCCACAACAGAAATGGGCGGAGAGAAACCGCGAGAAGTGTAACGAAGACCAGCGTCGGCGTTACCGCGACGACCCAGAAGTTGCCCAAAGGAGCCGCGACGCAACGCGGAGGTGGCGGGAACGGAATAAGGAACGCCGGGCGGAGTACGCCAGGAAGTATCTCTTGGACCGCAAGTACGGCCTGACCACTGAAGACTGGGATCGTATGTGGGCGGCCCAGAAGGGGCGTTGCGGTATATGCGGCTGCAAGATGAAGCGTGGTGTCACGAGTCGGGTGCCTGGTGCTGCGGTGGTTGATCACTGCCATAAGAACGGCGAGGTCCGACAACTCCTTTGTACGAATTGCAACAAGACGCTCGGACTCATCGAAAACCATGCACTCGGAGCCGATGAGTTCATGGACAGGGTCCGCAGCTATCTCGTTGACCACCAGGGGTAATCGAAGTATCCTGTTCTGAGGAGGTAGAAGAATGAGCTTTTGCACAGGATCTGACCGTGTTTATCGCGACCAACCACAAGTCGTGAACCCATACTCCGAGCAGGGCGAGCAGGCCCGGCGGGGTGTTCTCTCGGCTCTCGGGCCGGCAGCCGGACGCGCGACTCTCGCCGCCCGTCAAGCCGGCGGTCTTGCACGTCAAGGCGCGTACTCTCCTGGATGGGGAGAAGCGCAGACGCTTGCTCGAGAAACCATTGGAGGCCGGTACCTCGGATCCAACCCATACCTCGAAAAGTCTTTAGCATCGTCCAGACGGGCCACTATGGGCCAGGCGGCTGACGTGGGCGGTCGGTTAGCCGATCAGTACTCACGGGCTGGTCTCGGTTTTTCGACCGCAAACCAGCAAGCACAACAAGGACAGATGGCAGCGACCGGAGCCCAGTTGTCGGCTCAAGAGGCCCAGGCCCGTCTGGCAAACTATCTCCAGGAACGGCAGAATCAACAGCAGGCGGTTCAAATGCTTCAGCAGGCGACCGCTACCCCGGCCCAGATGATGGCCGCCGTTCCTGGGCTTGAGATGCAGCCGGTCAGCCAGGCCGCGCAGATCGCGCAGGGACTTGGACAGGACCAAGTGACGGTTCCCGGCTCCGCAGTCGTCAAACAACCTGGCGCGCTCGATTACGGCATTGCCGCAATGGGAGCGATGCCCAACCTGTAAGGAGAAGCCATGCCAGTCGTTCAAGGAGCAGGAACAATTGGAGTGCCCGGGCTACCGGCCAAGAACAAGCGTGGTCAGATGCAGACGAATATGGGCGGGACCAAAGGCCAGGGCGTCGTTGGTGGGAGTGGTCCCTACAAGTTCGGGCAGATGCTGCGCAACCCGTGGGCGAACGCTATTCAACCTGGGCTCACCGATCCGATGCAACAAGGCTGGGCTGACTTTAAGCAGGGGCTCGCTGGATCGCCGTATGACCCGACAGCCGCTGGACTCCCGCCGTCCACCGCGATGGGCACTGGGGCCACACAAGTCCCGCAGGCGACGCAGGCCGTGCAGGCTATTGGCGGAGCCGGTGCAGTACCACCTGCAGCTGCCGGCGCAGCCGTTCCGGCGGTGACCGGCGCAGAGGTTTTGGGAACTGGTACAGCCGCTCAAGCGGCCCAAGCAGCGCAAGCCGCTCAAGCAGCGGGAGCAGCCGGTGGCGCTGGCGCGGGTGCCGCCGCAGTTGGACCTTGGTAAGGAGGAAGAGATGCCGACCTATTACGGATTAGCGCAACAGGGCTTTTACGAGCCGTGGAAGATTCTTGGCGATAACCTCGCGAAGTACCAATCGCGTAAACTGGAGAAGCAGCGCATGGCGCAGCAACAGAGCCAGTTTGACGCTTCGCATGCACTGCGCCAGGCCGCTGAGGGGCGTGCCCAGGCCGCTGAGGGACGCGCGCAAAGCCTCTTTGACGTCCAGCTTCCGCCCATGCAGATCGCATCCCAGGAAGCGCAGCGTGCCCAGAAGGTGCGGGAACTCGGCCGACAGACGGCACTGAGCCCACAGCTCCAGCTGCCTTTAGCGCAATTGCCGCCGCAGGACCGGGAGGCAGTCTCCTCGATGTACAAACGGGCGATGCCTGACATCACGGCCCAGGAAATCGCTGGCGTCCAGCAACAGCAGGTTGCGGCTCCCGGGCTCGCGCCCGCTCCCGAAGGGATGCGTTACCTGAAGGTCGATATAGACCCAACGACTGGCCAGCCGACGGCGGCGACAGCAGCCCCTCGGGCAGTTGGCCCAGTCACCCCGCAGGTGCAGTTGGTGAATAACCCGCAGACGGGTGAGCCCATCGGTTCGATCATCAACATGACTGACCCGCAGACGGGTGAGACCAAGCAGCAGTGGGTCGCTGACGCGGGCGACCAGGCCAAGGCGTTGACCGAGGCGCAGACGAATTCGACAATGCACTCCGGCCGGATGCTCTTCAATAACGCGCTGTACGACATGGTCGGCGGTGACGCTGAAATGTCCAGTCGCGCCGCGACAGTCCTCAAGTTCATGCCCGAGAACTTCCGGTCGCAGGATCTGAAGGGCTCGATGGGTGCAATGGGCGGATTCATCACCAGCGTCCTGCGTCGGGAATCCGGTGCTGCGATCTCCAAAGATGAGTTCAAGCGGTACGCGCGGGAGTTCTTCCCGATGCCTGGGGATGGCCAAGACGTTGTCCTGCAAAAGCGGTACGCGCGTGCGTTGGCTACCGATCTGATGATCTCTTCAGCTGGTCCTGGTGCGCAGGGCGCACGGGATAATGCGGCTGCACGGCTGCAGGCGTTTGCGCAAGCCCAGGGCACACAAGTTCCTCCTGAAGTCCTCCAGGGGATCACAGGTGCGCTGAAGCAAGACGCCCCGGCAAGTGCAGTTAATGCGGTGGCTCAAGTATTGAACGAAGCGGCAAGCACACCTCGCCGGGTAACGTCGGCGGAGGAGGTTATGGCGATGCCCTTGGGAGCCATCGGAATCGATGACAAAGGCAACCAGTTTATCATCCGAGAAATGAATGGTAAGCGGACGCCCGTACCCTTGGCCAGATAATGCCCTTCGACGTCACCAAATCTTTTCCATCGATGACGCAGGGCCCCGATACGAAGTCGGGGTTCGACGTCACGTCCATGCCCAACTTCGGGTCGCAACCCTCAGGCAACTTCGACGTCACCAAGATGTATCAGCAGGGACAGCCTGTGGGACAACCTGGCGTTGACCGACCCTTGACTCAGGACGAGTTTAAGCAGCAATGGCGGCGCGAGCAGGAGCGCGGGGTGCTCGACAAGACGATTGGTGCAGGCGTATCGTTCGCTACGGAAGGCGTTCCAGCGTTTGTCAAGTACGGGTGGGAGCAGGGCGTCGGCGCGATCAAGGAGATTCCCAAGCTGGCCACCCAGCCGTGGAAGGTGGGGTCAACTGCCGGGGAAGCCGCGTTGCGCGGGACATTCGATTTTCTGAACATCGGTCGGATGCCCGTCGCCTGGGCCCGCGATAAGATGATCAAGGCGACCACCAACCTGGGGCCTGAGGGTGACATGCTGGTCGACTACAACCGGTATCTGGAGAATTTCAAGACCATGAGGGTCCGGGAGCAGTTCGAGCGTGGCGGAGCCACAATGCTCGGATCGGTCCCACAGGCGCTCGGTGCGCAAGTTGGGATGGCTCTCCCTGAGACCAAGCTCCCTGAGACCATCGCTCCGGAGCAGCACGCCGCCGAGCTGGCCTCCATCGTCCTCGACCCCTCTCTGTTAGTGGGCGGAGTGGGCAAGGCTGCTGGTGCGTCCGCCAAGGCCTCCTCCCTGGCCGCCAGGACGGCCGCCAGGAGCCCGAGACTGGCGAGGGGTATGGAGATCGCCTCCGGCTTCAAAGGCGCGTTAGGCGAGGACGTGGGCGCAGGGATCGCTAAGATGGGGCGTGGTGTTGAGCATGTCGGGAAGACCAAAGCAGCCCAGTTCGTCCAAAAAGCCACGCCAGCAGTAGTGGGTATGTCAGCGGTTGGTGCCGCAATGGGTGCTCCGATGGCCATCGCCGCCCCTATGGCTATGGCTTCAGCAGGACTCGCGTTCGCGAAACGCGGCGGGCAGATGCTTTCTGGACTCGGAGACGCCGTAAGCGCCTGGAGCCGGACAGAGCCCGGCCGTATCGCCCTCAACAGACTTCAGCAGGTGGCCCTCGACGAGGCTGCCCCGGAATGGTTGCGTCGGACGGCCCGGAGGGGCTCCAAAATGGGCCTGGGGCGCGGCCTGGAGGTCGCTCGTAACCTCAAACAGGCTGCCAAGGCCGGTACTGCAGTTGCAGCCATTCCCGCGCTTACAGGCACCTCTACGGCTGAGGAGGCCGGACAGATGATGGGTATGGGTGCAGGATTTGGTGCACTCGGGCACGTTGTTATGAGCCCGGTGATGAGGGCTGGGACTCGCAGGGCGATGGAGGACGTTGATATTGCTTCCTGGCACAGCGGCCTGGACGAGGGCTCTAAGCACATCGTGAGCAAGCTCGACCGTGAGGGGATGCTCAAGGCGGCGACGCTCGAGGCGTTCATCAACTCTATGCGCCCAACTGAAGAGGGCCCGGGAGTGCTCATCCGGTACGCTGACGACGATACCTGGGCCGCTATTACTGATCAGGAAGTGGGCCCGGCTGGCGTACAGGCCGTCGAGACTGTACTGGGCGGGGAGCGCCCGGCAGTCACGATCAACGTCGACCGGATGGCGGACACCACGCTCGGCCACGAAGTGTTCCATGCGCTGTCCCGCGATCCGCGCATCGTGGACCAGTCGAAGTTACGCAGCATGCTCTTTGACCAAATCCACCCGGAGACCGGGGAGGTTATGAGTACCGGGCTATTCGACTCGAATACCCTGGCTGCCATGCGCGCCGATTACCTTGGAAAGTTCGACGCTGCGTCGGAGGCTGGACGCAAGATGCACCGAATGGCTGGCGAGCAGCCGACGAAGTTTGACAACCTCATACGTGAAGAGGTTACTGCCGAGTTGTTTGGTGCGATGCTTGGTAAGGCCGACAGTGGTGTCTTCCGCAATCTTGACTCGCTCACGCAGCGCAAGATCGACGCATGGCTGACGACAGGTGAGCCCCTCACTAAGCTGCAGGAGATGAAGAAGGCCATCGCCACGAAGCTTGGCCTGTACAAGACGCAAGAGGGGAACATCGGGTCCCACATCTACCCAGGTCTGGAGACCTCTCCGAAGATCACCGCTGAGCTCCGTAACATCATGCGGGCGCGCCTTGACGTTTTCGGGGAGGGGGAAGCCACCGGTCCCCGTGTCCGAATCGGTGACGAGGGCAAGGAGGTCCATGCTGAGTTCGATGCGCGCGAGGTCGCCACTGATCCCCGCCTGGCGGAGATTTTCAAGGATGCTGACGTTTGGCAGCGCAACGAGGACGGTACGGTCAAGATCGACGCGTACAATCGGCCGATGGTCCGCACCGCAAAACAGATGAAGCGAGTGGAGGCCCAGCGCGCTGAGCTGATGACCAAGACGCTCGAACAGGTTGACGTCGAAGAGCCAGGTGCGATGAAGTTGATCATCTCCGACGACGGGACGCCCCGTTGGAGTGGACGCTATTTCACGGACCCGCAGATCGAGGCGCTGACAGCCGCTATGCCCGGTTGGATGTGGCCTCCGTCGATGACTGATAAACTGCGGATGATCAACGAGGCGGCCAAGGTAGGCATGCCGCTGATGATGAACTACAACCCGGCGCTTCTCCGTAACAAGTACGCGAGTCGCCTGGGCATGACGCTGCGCATGGGCGTACCGTTGAAGATGGATATCACCAAGGCTGGTAACTTCGTGGTCACGACTGTTGACCTCGTCCACCTCCAAGACAAGCTCGGGCGGTGGTGGGACGCTGACCAGAAGCTGAAGGACAAGGGGCAGCCGCCGAAGTACTTTAGGACCTTCGAGTCGTTAGAGGAGATTGACCAACTGATCAAGACTTACCTGACGAACCACCAGGAGGGCCGCCCAGGGCAGACGGGGTTGCACGCGGACCCGAAGGTGGCGATGGAGCGAAAGCACATTCTGAACGACTTGTTCAACATCCGCACAGATAAAACCGATCCACTGAACCCCCGAAGACTTTCCAGTGCGCGGAAGGAGAAGGACACGCTGATCCGCTCCCGCCGGTTTGACCGCATCAACAGCATTGAGCCCGCGAAGGGCGACCCTATGCCGCTCTCCTACGAGTCGCTGAAGATGAACTACCAGCCTGGTGCTGAAGATTTGGCCGTGAGTGCGGCCAAAGAAGCTCCCGAGCCCTCTCAGGCTCGAGGGCTTGCAGAGGACGCGGGAGTCTCGCCAAAGCCACCCGGTGAGACTCCCGGCACCTCCTCTCCGTTCGGTGAGGCCGCTGGTCAGAGAAGCACGAAGGGCTACTACAAAGGCTTTACCGACTCGGAGAAATTCGGGATTCCTGATGAGTGGAAAGAGCCCGGGCAGATGTTTATGAAGTTCCAACCGGGTGAGAAACCCGGACTCCCGAAGCAAGAAATTTCCTCGAAGGCTACGAGCCTCGAACAGGTCCCGGCCAAGGCTTTCTACGGCACCGTGAAGTTCCCGGAGGGCGCGCGCAACGCCGATATAGGGGCGGGCAAATCCGAGCTATTCACTGAGTACCTCAAGGAGCGTGGCGTCGAGAACCTCCGCTACGACCGCTTCTGGCAGAAGCCGGAGGAGGTCGCTGCGTTCGCCAAGGCGATCAAGGATCCGACTGAGACGGCGACCGTCAACAACGTCCTGAACGTGATCAAAGAGCCGGCTCCGCGAGACTATGTCATTCGCCAGGCTGCGGCGGCTATCAAGGCTGACGGCACGGCCTACTTCAAGATTTACGAGGGGGACGGGACTGGGAAGGGTAAGGAGACCGCCAAGGGCTACCAGAACAACCGGAAGGCCACCGATTATGTAAAGGAGATTGAACAACACTTCTCCGAAGTCACCCGCAAGGGCGATGTGCTTATCGCAACGAAGCCGAAGGCCCAGGGGATTATCGGTCAAGACATCATGTTCCAGCCCGGCGCGGAGCCGGAGAAGATTACGCACGCTGCGTTACGCGTCCCCGATAACGAGGGCGGATTCAACATCTACGTCGGGCCCCAGCACTTCGTGGCTATCGCCAAGGCGAGCCGTGACATGAAGCTGACCTCCGATTTCATTATGGACAAGATGGGCGAGATCGACGGATTCGTGACCGACAAGGGTCGGTTCGTCAGCCGCCAGGAAGCTTACCGGCTTCACTACGGTGAGGAGAAGGCCGGGGTGCTCGATTCAGGTGACGTACCCGCCCTGAAGGAACGGGCGAAAACGGAGACCGTGCGAGACGTGCTGGTCGGTGACGTTCCGTCCAACCCCTACATCGTACAACGCGAGGCACGCAATACGGTGATGAACAAGAAGCGTCCGAGTACCTTCTTGCCAGATGGGGGCGGGAACGCGGTAGTTGGCGGCGACGTGAGATACTCTCCTGGATCAGTAGACGCTTGGGCCAAACGCCTCCGCAAGGCCAAAGACGCGTTGCGCGTGTACGGCAAAGACGGTGTCGAGCAGATCATCAAAGCAGCTGAGGCTACCCGCAAGGTTATGGCCCCCTTCTCCAAGTTCCTCGGGGAAGAGCTTAAAGGCAGCCCGTTGCGTGAGAACGCAGACCCGCTGTTCACCACCACTTTCGACCTGTCTACGGTTTGCCCGCAGCAGGATCTCTACGTCGCTGCAGTCGGCCACGTAGAAGCTAAGATGGGCCGCATCCTCGCCCCGCACGAGCGTTACGCCGTCGGCCTGGTCCTCCAGGACATGGGGCAGGACACCGCTTGCTGGTACTGCTACGGGCAGATCAAGCGGGACATCCGTGAGAAGGGGATGGGTGACGCTGTTGACTTCAACAACAAACTCGTGACGCTCGCGCGCAAGAAGAAGGGAAAGCTGACGACCGAAGATGTGCAGTCTCTGACGCACCGCCCAATTGAGTTCCCTATCGACCCCAAGAAGAAGGTTCCCGAGGACGCCAAGGTTGCTGCGCTACCCGGCCGCAAGTTTACCCGCTTAGCCGCGTTCTTCCTGAATAACCCGAAGAGCCTCACTAAGATGGATCCGCTGCGCGTGCGCGACATCATCCGGGGCAAGGCTACAGCCACTCCGAAAGAGGCCGCGTTCATCAAGACTGTAGACCGCTACACGGCTTCTGCATTCAAGGAGAACAAGCCCAAGGGGTGGAGCCCCTATACGGATCAGATCGCGACGATGCGGCAGGAGGACGTAGACCTCTTCAACTCGATGGCCGGCATGCGGATGAACAGTCAGACGGACTTCCGGCCCTGGCACGTTCTGGATCTCATGCAGGGGATGGCCGACGCACGGGCCCGTGGCCTGGCCTGGCACGTCTATACGAAGACCCCCGACTTCCTCAACGTCTTTGGCGACACGGGCATCAAGTTCAACATGTCCGTCGAGTACGCCCACGACGCGAGTGGTAACCCGGTGCCCCGGTCGGCCGAGGGCGGCGGAGCCGGCTACAAGTTCAACGACATGGAGGGGATGCCCGATGCTGACGCTCTCCGGCTCCGCGAAGAGCACGCCGAGAACGCCGGGACCATGCTGATGGCTTTCAACCCGAAAGAGGTTGAGCTCGGGATGGCCGACCCCAACGTCGACATGATCATCCCCTACCACAAAGGTGGGGTGCCACAGAAGATCGAAGCGCAGGTCAAGGGCGTGGATATGTCGGCTATGCAGCACGAACATTTCCCTGATGGTTGGGGGAAACCCCGGGACGTTTACATGGGGCGCGGCAAGACCAAGAAGCTGCAGGCGATGGATGTCAAGCTCTCCGACGGCTCGACAGTCGAGATCGTGAAGGGCCGCCCGATCACCCGCAGGGAGCACAAGAACAGCAAGAAACGCTATCTGGAGATCTGCGAGAAGGCGGGCATCACACCCAAGTTCGAGAAGTGGAAGAGCCACCCCGGCTACATGAAGCTTATCCGAGACGTGGCCCGAGAGCCCGGAAAGCAGTCCCCGGTGGACCCCAACAAGATCAATTGGAAGGCCGCCAATGAAATCATCGAGCGGTGGGGCCGTGAAGGCGGTGACAAGACGAAGCTGCCCGCCGGCATGAAGCGGACCTTCGACAAAGTAGTCGACAGTGGGCTCTTCGAGGAGAAGGTCCAACAGATCGAAGCTCGGGCGGCGGTTGAAGCTGGACGGGCGAAGTAGATCAAGCTATCTTTGAACTTTACGGAGGATACTATGCAATATCGAAAAGCACTGACCATCAGCAAGAGCTCAGGTGACACCACGGTCTACACCTTCAGTGCTGCCGACCTGAAGGACGACGGCGGGGCGCACATGACCGAGGCCGTCATCTCGGTGAAGCGTGGGCAGATCAATTACACGTTCACCCACAACCCCGGGATTGACCCGGCGGATGGGTCCATCAACGCGTACGCTACGTTGTCCGCCTCCTCGGCCGACGGCCAGGTAACCATCAAGGGGTACCAGAACTTGGCGAACTTTCGCTACAATATTACCGGAGATACTGACGTCTACGTTGTACTTGGCGCATGATCGCTCGTTTGATGATCGACACCCCGAAGATCACAGTTGGAATTGACCCAGGCATGTCCGGAGCCGTAGCCGTGCTCGGCAAGGGCAACCTACAGATTTTCCGCGACTTTAAGGCTCCCCTCGATATCGTCCACGGCGTTCAGGCCGCTGCCCAGGTCTGCGCGGAGCCGGATATGATCGTCATAGAGGACGTCCACGCGATGCCCGGCCAGGGGGTTGTCTCCATGTTCAATTTCGGCCACGCTACGGGGGTAGCAAGAGGGGCCATCCTGGCTTCTTTTCCAGGACAGCCCCTTGTTAAGGTCGCTCCGCTCAAGTGGCAGAACGTGCTGCGAGTGATTGGTGAATGGTACAAGCCTCGAGAGTTCGACTCACGGGCTATAGCTCTTCAGTTGTTCCCATCCCCAGCCCACGCGGCTTTGTTTCGCCGGAAGAAGGATCACAACTCGGCTGATGCGGCTCTGATGGCTCTGTGGGCTCTTCATCAACTGGAGGCTCCTCCAACGGGTCGTCCTGACTGACCTCGGCCGGATCTGCGCCCATTCGGGCAGCCAGCGAGTCGATATCCTGTTCGACCGTCGGCTCCGCGAACTGCACAGCCGACAGCCCCTCACGCGGAACACGCACTCCTGCGGCCCAGGTCCCGAGGTCCGCCTTGTTAGTGATCTCTTCCGCGATGTTCAGCTCCACCAGGATTCGCTGCACGGCCTCGATTGGGGACTCGCACAGGTACAGGTAGGGGATGCGGATGATCTGACAACCGTACATCACCCCGTCCTCCAGGTGGTGGCCAGTGATCCATCGGCGCATGAACCGGTCGAAGTAGGCACGCCACATGTCACGCGGGGGCGGTTTCTGACGACGGGCCAACTCGTACTCGCACCAGCTCTCGTAGGCCGGCTCGAACTCCCGATCCTGGACGACGACCAGTTCGTTTTTGGGTTTGAAGTCCAGCCCGTAATCATGGGTCTTGGACGCTTGCATCCACCATCGGCTACTGTAATCGAACCGGGGATCGGCCTGGTTCTGGTAGACGAAGCGGGGTCCTAACGCGGCACGCATGCCACGTTCCAGTAGGTGGTGCCCCGAGCGGGGGAAAGTCACAAACGTGACCTTAGCGCCGGGAGCGTTTTTCGGGTTTGTCATAAGCTATGCGTTCAGCGCGGGATGCGCGACGGTAGAGTCGTTGGTTAGGACAGGCGACTGCCTTGACCGGTGAAAGTTCGCGGGACGGATGCTTGGGCACCCAGACGTAGCCACTCTTCGAGGGGTCGTAGTTGAATTTCATTCTTTGGGGACTGGGGTCCTGAGTGCGGCCTCTTCCTTATAGCGGTTCTTGCGCTCCAGGATGTACCACCCGGCGACTCCGATGAACACGAGGAGTGCAAACCACATGGCGTTATCGACAACCGCCTTACTCATCGCCGGGGCAATCACGCATGCGCCTGCAGCTGCTCCCAGGATCAAGCGGCCCTCTTTGGACAAGCCCATTGGGCGGCCGTACGGAGTGAACGAAAAAACGAGCAGCCCAAGGGGGAGGAGCCCCAATAGCGGGAGCCACTTCACTGAATTCATGAACGCCTTGACCTCCTCGGCCTTGGCCTTACCCTTGGCCCAAATGGATCGGGTCTCCGTGTTGTCCTGAGCCGGCCCGATGATCGTCTCGGTTGTCTCCTCAGTCCGGCTCCGCACGACCCCATTACTGGGCGTCGACAAGAGCGCGAAGTTTGTCGGGAAGTGGACGGTCTCTGTGACGATGGTGTGCGTCTGGCGAGTCTCGGAGGCTGGGTCTTCAGATTGGGTGACTGTCTGAGTCAGGTTCGTACCCTGGCGGTCGGTACGGGCGGAGCCGGGGGATAACTTGGGTTCTGGCCGCTGGCAGCTCGTGCAGACAAGGACGATGAGGACCAGTAGATTATGCCTTAGCGTTGTCATCAGCGTGGAGTCGTTTAGCCAGCGGGCATTTACCTGACTGAGCTTTTTCGCATTCACTTTGGGCCTCCGCGATCAGTTGTTCGAGCTCTCGCTCGCGTTTCCACCGCCCGCGCGCCCTGAAAATCTGGTAGACGGTGAACAAAATTGTCCCTACTAAAAGGATAATCTGTAGAACGCCCTTTACAATGAGAATTGTCTGATCTGGCGCGAGCGCAGTCTGCTGAGCGGACACAGCAAGAACCGGTGCGCTCACGATGGGCACATTCCAATTCTTCACGAATTCAACAATGTTCATGATCATACAACTCCCTCCTTCCCGCCATTATACGGGGGAAGGAGGGCGGGATTCAAGGGTTTACGGATGGGGCAGACAGGCCTGTACGACATCCTCCACGGTGCCAGGGTCTTTACCGATATCCGTCTTCGTCAACTCCCTGATCGCCTTGGCCGCCGGTCCCGGGATCGGCAGGTCGTCGACCAGGTTGCTGTTGGCCTTGGCGTCCAGGATGATCGCCATACAAGCCAGCGCGTGCGCCTCGTGGGGCATCCCCGACTCGGGGTCTTCCTTCGCCCCATCGAGCGCCTGGAGGATGTGACGCATGGCCGCCTCCAGGTAGATGGAGTGTTTGACGTGCTTCTCGCGCCAGTTGTACGGGCCGTACTTCTTGGCCCCGAGCTCCATGACTCGGGAGCCGTAGATGATCGCCGCAGGAGGAAAGAGCCGGAGGGGCGGCTTCTTCAGCCCCTCCAGGTCCTTCGGATTGGTCGTCGTAGCCTTCGAGCTACTACCGGCAAAGGCCGGGTCGTTTTCTCCAGTCCTCATGGCATTAGCCGTTGCGGGGCGGGGCAGCAGGCATCTTCAGGACGTTCGCCGGAGGAGGAAGAGGGGGTCCCTCTGGCAGCTTCTGTGCGGGCTGGACGGCTCCGACCTCATGGAAGAGGAGGGCCATGAGCGACGGCTGGTCGATGACGATCCGGTTGACCGGCGGGATGTCCTTTTGCGCCTTGTAGGCAGCCAGCAGTTCGCCAATCTGCTGTTCGGTGGACGCGGGTGTTTGGCGCAGGTTGACCTGCGTGATGGGGATCAGCCCCTCGATCTTGGCGTCCGGGAAAGACTCTTGGAGTTTGGCTTTCGCGAACTCGACTGCATGCGCCGTCTGCGTCTCACTGATCTGGCGCATGTGCGTCATCGTCTTCTGCACGTCAGGATCCTTGTGGATGTCCATCAACGCTTGACGATGCTTGTCGGACTCTCGGTACCCCGGGGGGACGTGGAGTCCCCCGGCCGTCTTAACTGTTGGTTTTTGGTCTTGCATAAGATTCTACTTGGCTGGTGCGGTTACAGTGACTTGGGTGCGAACAGCGTCGTCCCCGGGCAGGTGCACTTGGTAGTAGCCCCGGTCGAAGAAGTTCTTGAACTCGACTTGGAAACGTGTGATCGCGCCATTGGGATCCAATTTCAGCGAGATGATGGCTCCACCGACCTCGTAGCGCAACTTTAATTTGCGGGCAAAGATCGTCTGGTCTGCCATCCCGGGAGCCATCACACAGTGACAGTTCCGCTCGATGAAGTACCCGTGGACGTGGTAGTGGCCGAGTAGGCAGACTGCGGGCTTCTCCCCGCCTTGGAACGACTCGACCAGCTTCTGGGCCACATACGACCGAGCGTACGTCGATCCGCCGCCCGGGTGCATGACCTTCATGACGCACCCCACGTCCTCGTTGGGGAGCCGCAGGTTGACGTCGCCCTCGACATGGCCGATGTAAGTGAGGTCATCCCGACCTGCGTCTCGCGCGATCTTCTCCATGTACGCGCCGTAGTTCCACCCCTTCTTGATCCACCAACCTTCGTGGTCGTCGCCGGTAATGAAGTAGGTCTTGATGTTAGGTCGGCGGGGCATGAGCGCAGCAAACATCTTGGCCTGCCCGTCCGGAGTGTGGTTGACACAGTCCTGGCTGTTAATGCGCGGCAGGAACCCGTCTACAGGGTTGCCTGGCATGAACACCTGGGTGATCCCCTCCTCAGCGAAGAGGTCGTAGAGCGCGTTGCACGCGTCCTCACGGAACCCTCTGTTCCCGATGTGCGTGTCGGAGACGACGCCGAATCGGATCCACCCACCGACCCCTCTCACGAAGTCCGCCTGGATGGCCCCAGCTTCCGGCCTGGCGAGACTTAGGCACGGGCCGATCTGCTGGATCTCGTAGTCCTCCTTCAGGACGCCCAGGACGTCCTCCAGGCGTCCCACGCCCACTCCCAGGCTCTGGGCCAGCTCAGCCGGCGTACAGGGAGAGCTCTTGAGGGCCTCGTAGGCCATCAGTGCCAGCTGTTCGCTGGACAGGGCGTCCATGTCTCCCGCGTGCGCCCCCTTGAGCCGGTTCAGGTAAATCCGGGCGGTGTTCTCGGATATGCCCAGCTGTTCCCCGCACGCGCGGCGGGAGATGTTGGGGTTCTTCTCGAATAGCTCGCGAACGCGGGCCAACGTCTCGGTATTGATTGGTTTGCTCATAACGGGATGTCGACGGGGGTTGGCTCTTTGACGTAGCAACTGGCAAAACCACCCTCTACAGCGAGGGGGATCCCCTCTGCCCACTCGGGCGGAGTACGAAGGATCCGCGCCATCTCAACGAGCGCCTCCATTTTGGATTTGTCGTCCTTCACCTCGACAATGACCTCATCGTGCGATGTGAAGCGGACTGGCAGACCGGCTTTCCAGCAGGCCACGGCCCTTGAAGCCATGATATCACGCGCCACGCGTTGCACCAAGTTCTCGGTCAAGAACCCGCCCCACACACGACTGCAGATATTGTTTCCTCGGAAGTCGCCCTTCACCTTCAACGTCTGAATTCCGGACTGGCCCGTCTTCCTGCAGTTGAAGTGGCGGAGCTTCTCACCACTCGGTAGATCCAAGACCAGCGTCTTCGACGGGGCCCGACAGGCGCGCTTGAGCGACGTGTCCAACTCAGACCACAGTGAGGTGACGCCCGGGTTGAGTGAGCGGAAAGCCTCGACGTCCGCCTTAGCGACGTCCGGGTCAAGGTCCTGGCCGCCGTAGTTCCGGTACTTGTTCGCGCCCATCCCGTAACCAAGACCGAGGACCTTGTTCTTGGTCTTCGTGTAGAGGTCCAGATTCGTCTTCTTCAGCGCACCTTCCCTGGGATCCCACTGCCCCCACTGGATGGCAAACGCCTCATACAACGGGTAGCCCTTGACCAGCATGTCCAGCAGCGCCTGGTTGCCGGTCAACCAGTGGAGCACCCGGGGCTCAATCTGCGCGTAATCAAGAATGCAAAAGACGTTGCCCGGATCGGGCGTCAGCCAATTGCGCGGCATGATCTCGACGACCTCGTCACCGCCGACTGGGAACGCCAGCGGATCCCGGGGGAGGTTCTGGACGTTCACGCCTTGGCTCGACCAACGCCGAGTATGGGGGGCCCCACAATAGAGGAGATCGAGCGGCATGCGCCCGTCCCTCTCACGCACTCGGCGGAGCACCGCCTGGGCCTTCTCGATAAATCCGTTGGCTGAGCGGTAAATCTGGACAGCCGTGATGACTTCGTTGAGCGCCGGGTACTGCTTACAGAGTTCGATGCAGTCCTCGTTGTCTTTGGCCACGCTGCGCGGAGCCGGGATGCCCGACTGGACGCACCATTCCTTGAGTAGCTTAGGGCTCAGCAGCGGGCCGTCCTCGCACCAAGGGATACGTCTGCCGGCTTCCCACTTGGCCTCCTCCATCGCGCTGATGTCCTCGTGCACGAGCTCTTGATCAACATACAACCCCTGCCGGTTCTGCCAGCGAGTCATTGCCGCAATGTCCTGCTCGACCGAAGAGAACGGGTGGTGCTTCGCGAGCTTCATCAGGCACTCCGCCGCGTCGACCGAATCGGCAAGACAGTACTCGAGGATGGCTTCCTGACGCTCCTTAGGTAGGTCCTTATAGTGGACCCCGCTCATCTCGTCGCGCAGGGTCTTGTCGACCTTGATGTTCAGGAGGGTCTTGGCCAGTCCAGCTAAATGCCTCGGGAGCTGAGCGGAGGCACCCCAGTCAAGGATGCATTTCCAGTCATTGGCTGAAGTGATCCCGAGGTGTTCCGTCCAGCCCTGGTCGAAGTTCGAGTTCGCTGCCCAGCATTGGATGTGGGGGTCTTTGCAGATCTGCTCAACCTCTGGAAGCATCTCCTCAATTGTGCCCACGGCCTGAACTCCGTCCTCGAGCCCCACGACTGAAACCATGTAAGCATAGGCGTCACGGAAGTAGTTGTCGTTGCCCTGGAGAGATGCCGAAGGCCCATCTTTTTTGTGGTAGTAAGACTCATAGTCAAGGATGTAGTTCTTCATTTGGGCTCGGGAAGTTGTCGCTTGGAGGCAAGGAATTCGAGGTTGATTTTAAAGGTTCTGAAGCTTGCATCGAGTTGTTCGATGCCTGTGTCATTGGGGGTCCGCGCAAGGTGCTGAAGCGCCTTGTAGGTTCGTTCGCTTGTCCACTCTTTGAGGACATGCTGGTAGCCGTCGAGCGCGTCCAGTTCGTGGAGTAGCTCAGTCGGGCTCATCACTTGAATAGGCTCCGGGAGGTTGCTGGGCTTGGCATCCGCATACATCTCCTTGGCAAACAGCGCGAGAATCTCACTCATACTGGCCGACTGGTGCTGCTTCTCACTGAAGCGAACAATGCGCGAATCGTAGTAGCACTTCACGCCCATGCGGTTGTTCGCCTGGACGGCCGAGTCATCAAAAACATTCAAAAGCCACCACAAGAACGCGCCACGCTCTGCAGCTAACGTCTCCTCGCAGAACTTGTTCGACGGCCACTTCTCGCGGCGCTTCTCGATCTGAAAGAACATCATCTTGTCAGCAAGGCCCTCGCTAAGCATGGGCAACATGCCGAGAGACTCGGGGTCGCTGTTCAGTGAACCAATGAGGCGACCGATCCAAACGATCTTGACAGGCTTGGAGAACTTCGCATGGCTGATCTGCCCGGGCTGAGCGATGAGGTTTTTAAGCCGTACATTGAACGCGCTCTTCGCCCCCCACGTTGCCGGGCTCACCTGATCGTCGAGCACCAACGTCGGGGCCTCCAACACGTAATCGCTAAAACTGCTTGACCCGAGTAGGTAGGCATAGGGGTTCGACCACAGGCCGCCAAAGAGCGGAATGAAGAAGTGGTTAATGGCCAGGCTCTTCCCTGATTCGGTTGGGCCGCACAGAAAGATTGCTTGACCCTGGACCTGTTCGTGAGTCACCAGACCAATGTGGAATCGTCTTGTCCACGCCAGGAGATGGTCGAGGCCCTTGCCGAAAATCTGCAGGAGCTCCCAGGTGAATGGGAAGTCCTCGGGTGTCCCAGTCAACCCCTTGCCGGGGGTCGGGAACAGGAGGTCACAAGTGTTTAGGAACCGCAGCTTGCCCTGTTGGACGAGCCCCGGTGGGTAGTTGATGAACGGCGCGGCACCGATGATCGCCTGGTGGTTCTGGATGTATCCGAGCACCTGATTCATCTCACTCTCAATCTGCCCCTTACCCTTCCTCGACGATACTCCCTCGAGGGCCAGCTGTAACTTGATATCCTCCTTCTTCCGCTTCGTCCACCCCTGGCCTTCGATATTGACCCAAAAGTGGTCCGAGTCGTAGTAGAGCCCTTCCGCCGCACGCGCCAATCGGTCTTGCGTGTTCCGCTTAATGAAATCTCGGTCGAAGATCTGATCCCACTTCATGAACGGTCCATGCTTCTCTTTACCAGTGAAGCACAGCATCCCGTCGGGCTTGACCTGACACCCGTTCTGGTTGTCTGCCGTCTCGTCCCAGAAACGCACGCCCGTTGCGTCTTCAACAAACTCCCCTTGCCAGCGGTTGGGCCAGCGCCGGTTGACCTCTTCCCCGATGACTTCAAGGGGGATCGTCACGTCCTCGTATAGCGACTTATCGGTAGACGCTTCCATGTAGGATCCCTTGACGATCTCCCCGTCGAGGGGCTTTCCGGTCACTTCGTACCAATCGACTCCATTCGACCAGCGCATCTTGGGGTCGTAGGTGCCCTTGTCGAGCCCGGGCAACCACTTCTCCAGTTGGAGGCGGCTGCCGAGCCGGCGGAGGAAGACCGCAGCGAACTGGGTATTTCGGAACAGCACCTCTTCAGGAAACACCCATACGAGTCGCACGTTGCCGCTCAGGCTCTGCTCAAAGAAGGTGGGGTGGATTCCCTCAGGCATCTCCTTAAGCCGCTCCTGGAAGGCCTCCCATGAATACCTGGCGTCGAAGTCTGCTGCGAACGCCCGGCCGCCGTATGCAGGATTCTCGTCAGAGATAATCTGGCTGGGGGTCACTCCCCGGAAAGTACAGTAGATGTTCCAGTCAAGTTTTGGTTGGCGCAGATTGGATTTGCGCGTCTCCTTAGTGAGTCCGCGAAGCCTCTCTACCGCTCCGGGCTCGGGCTCCCACTCCCAAGGATAACCTTCAGTGGGTTCAGTATCCGTAAGATTTCGGGTCACAAACAGTTTTAGCATATCGGCACAAGCGGGGAAAGGGGAGGAACCGGAACCTACCCGGCCCCTCCCCGGGGTTAGGTTATTCCGAAGCAGCGGCGGGCGCTCCGCCACTGATCATCGGGTGGATGTCGTCGCAATAATCCCGGGCATCGGGGCCGATGGGCTCGCGGCGGCATAGCGCATCAGGCGACCAGACCTGGAAGTTCCCTCGCGATTTGCGCGTGAGCTTCCACGTCCAGAAGTACTTCCAGAGGATCGTCTTCTTGACGATCACCCCGTGTTCGTCCTTCACCGGGTTGTTCTCCTCGTCGAGCACGGGCTCCGTGAGGAGATTCCGGGTCGCTGAGATGATCGCCTGGGAGAAGTCCTTATAGGCCCCACCGTTGGCCCAATACTTCGCCGGGGCGTAGAGCTTACCGTCGAGCTCCGTGTCAAAGAACGAGCTGTCGGCGAACTTCTCGGGGAGGTTGTCTGGCTTCTCCACCAGCAGATTATGGATAGCCCCAGCACGCCATTTGCCGGGCCCGTAGCCGACGGTCCCACCGACTTCCATGAGCGCCGCCTTCGAGTAGACCATCTCCGGCATTGCCCCGTCATCCTGCTCCTCCTGAGTCAGGGTCTCACGGTAGAACTTGACGAGGTGCAGCGGGATCACCCGCAACGTCAGGAACGCGTTCTTGTCGGACAGGTCCTGCGGAGGGTACGCGAGCACATCCCCACCCAGGATCACCGACCCGACCGAGAACTCCGCGCTCAGCTTCCCGGAACCTTGGACAACCTTCAGCTCGGGGAACTTGATGTCTTCAAGGTCGAAGTCTCCGACGATAGCCCCGCCGGAAGACGTGTAGAGTGCCTGGCCAAGCGGCGAGGACAGGGAGGAAACCCCCCGGGTGGCGACCGCTGTGGTCTTCTCCGGCTCTTCCTCGACCGACGCACGAACCGGCGGAGCCGGTGCTTGTGGCTTCATAGGAGGCGGCGGAGCCGGTTGGGCCGGGTCGGGCTGACCCGCGTCAATGACCGTCTGGCGAGCCATCGCGTCGGTCTCTTCAGCGGTCATAGGACGCGCCTGCGCGATCTGCTCAGCCACGCCGGGCTGCTTAGAGGTGGTCGGTTGGGATTCCTCCGACGTAGGGGTCGGAGCCGCTTTTGGTGCTACTTTTCTACGTATTGCCATAACTCAGTTTTTGGTTTTTGGTTTTTGGTTTTTGGTTTTTGGGTGGTCAGCTTTTAGCTTCGATTTGTGGTTGTGTTTTTACAAGTTTCGCGAACTCGATCATTCCATCAGGTTGCGAAAGTAGCCCCTGGACGGTCAGTAGGTTGGTCACATCCTCTCTGGCCTTCTTCAGGGTGATCTTCTCTCCGCGCGCCTTCAACAATTCCTGGTAACTGCGCGCCGCCGTCGGCATGAGCTTCTCCAGGCTGAGCTTAGCGCACTCCATCATCTGCTCCCAGGTGACGAACTCCTTGAGCGCCTCCGCCACCTCCCCGGCGTTGCCGAGCGTGCGGGACATCTTTCGTGTGAACTTCTTGTAGTGGAGGAGCGTACCGTCCGGCAGACTGGCGTAGGTCTTGTCATCACCCTCTGTCTTCAGGTGATCGTTCATCTTCGCCTTGATCCCCTCGAACGCCTTCTCCAGCACGTCCACCATGTAGCGGGCCGTCACCAACTGTTCGGGGGTCTTGAGCAGCGCCGTATTGAACAACGCCTTTGGGTTGACCTTTTCCGGAAGGTGCGCGGGGGCCAGCTCAGCCATCATACGGGCGTGGACCGAGCATTGGCCGCATCGCTCACAGAATGCACAGTGGCTGCCGGCGTTCATTTTCGGAAGTGCCGTATCGGGATCAGCGAACGCCTTGTCCACGTCAGCAAGCAGGCAATCGATCTGGTGAACAAGCCTCGGGACCTCGTCGTAGTGGAAGGTCTTGTGGGTGACGTTAGAGAGCTTTGGCTGGATGAACACGACCGCCGCCGTCTGGATATCCGGCGCGATTTCTTGGAGCGTGGCGCACCCATAGGAGCGACCCTGTAGGTTACGCTCGGCAGGCGGCACGGGGATCCACCCAAACTTGTAATCGATGACCACGACCATCCCAAACTCCTCGCTGACGAGCGCCAGATCGAGAGTACCCCAGTGGATCGTCGAACCGTCCGCACGTTTCAGGTAGACCTTCTCCTCCATCGCCATTTCACTGATGGGGATTTGGGCCATGATCTTGTCGATCTCGGCACACGTATAGAAGAGGTAGCCGAGTTGCTCGTCCTCAAGAATCCACTTGCCGTGCACCCGCTTGAGCGCGGCGACAAACGTCTCCTTCATACCGCCGTCATAGACGATATGTCCGAGCTCCTCCATACATTCGTGGAGCATGTCACCCTCCTCGGCAGCCTCGTTCACCTCTCGGTTCACGTTGAGGAAGAGGGGGCACGAAGCGTAGTAATTGAGCTTCGAGGGACCGTGCTTGTGGTGGGCTTCTTCGCCGGAGTTCTTAACAAGTGCTTGAGTCATAAAATCGAATGTGAGTCAGACCGTAAAGTCAGAATCTTCCAATGTCAAGTCATTGAAGTTGTCTATACCGTCGAGCTTAGTTTTGAGGCGCTTATAGTAACCTTCCTCGGCAGTCCCACGCAGCGCGAGGATCCGCTGACGACTGAAGGCTCCGCCTACACGCCACACTCGACCGAAGAACTGCTTGGCCTTCTTGCCAGACAGTCCGGGCGAGTAAAAGACTTCCCGTGGCACGGTAGGGTGCTGGAGGTTGAGCCCCTCCGCCCCGGCCGTCGCCTGAACGATAAACACGTCGAGCTCGTCGTTCGTGAATTTTCGCTTCACTTCGGTCTTTTGCGTCTCATTGCACCTTCCATCGTAGACATCGACTGAGCAGTCCACCCGCTTCATAGCGTCAAACATCTCGTCGATGGACTTCGTGAAGTTGAGGGCGATGACCACCGCTGACCCATTCTGCATCGCGTCGATTGATAGGTCCCGAATAGACCCCAGCTTCATCAGCTCCAAGGCTTGGCGGAGCCGGAGAGACTCCTCGAGCCAGTTCTGACGCTGCTTCGCGCGCTCCGCCTGATCTGCATACTCCGAGATCATCTGGTTCAGGTGCTGGAGCCGTCCGGCAACAGTCTGCGCGTCCGCATGGTCGGTGGTGATCAGATAGGGCTCGATCAGCGTCTTCGGGAAGCCAGGAATGAGGTCCCGGTCCATCCGATAGAGGCGGCCATCCAACTCACTTTTTACCTTGTCGATAGCGAGTTTCTGCTTGCGGGGGTCCTGGGTCCAGTCCAAGCCGCCGAAGACCCCCGGCGTGCACCCGTGCTTCATCGCCCAATTGATGAAGTTGTCACGCTTCTTGTTCAGCTTGTGGAGGTCGAGAGCGTAGCCCGCCGCCTTCATGTCCAGCGTCGACTCCAGGAGCGTCGCGCTCATAATCAGCACCCGGGATCCCTTGCGCTTAGCCCCGATCAGCATCTTGGACTCCATCGAGGTCATACCGCCACAACGGTGGCCCTCGTCGAAGACGACCAGCGCGAACTTCCTCTTGAGCTCCATGAACGAGCCGGTCCCCCACTTCTTCTCCTCGAACCACTCGGTCTCTGATAGGTTGATCGGGCGGCCATCCTTGTCCTCCCCGACCTTGCGCCGCCTACCCTTGGCCCGCTCATAGTGGACGATCTCTGCAGGCACACCCATGATCGACGCAGCGTCCCCCCACTGGCCACGCGTGCCGAGAGGGCAGATGATTAGCGGGGTGACCCCCAGTGCCCGGGCGACGGCCAACGCTGTGAACGTCTTGCCCGTCCCGAGATCTGAAGTGTCCGCGCAGCACCCGTCAACGGCCAACGCCTGGGCCAGGTTACGCGCGTGCTCGAACTGCCAGGGCTTGAGCGGCAGTCGGTCAATTACTGAAAGATCCATGTGCGTGCTTGAATAGCTCTGCGGTTAGGTAGTCGAGTGTCGCCCATACCGGCTGCTCACCGCCGGAATTCCACAGTCGTGGGACGAGAACTGCGCCTCCACCGTGCGCCCGGAACATCGCGACCTGATCCTCCGAATCGTCGACGAGCACTGTATCTGGACGGGCCAATAGCCACTTTTCACGGGTGAGCACTCGGGGGCCCATATCCTTGAACCCGTGGCGATGGAGCCACTCGTGCTTGCCCTGCGGGGCGTAGGGCGTCCACGAGGCGTCCGTGCAGATGCCCACAACGTGGCCCAAGCGTTTCAGGCGTTTCATCAACTCAAAAAGCTGACGCCCGAAAGGCGTCCACGGCATGTCCACCCAGAACCGTACCTGCTGGTCGAGGCAGAGTTCGCGGAGCCGGTCGACCGACACGCCAAAGGTGTGCTCGATGCGGTAGTCACCAGCATCAAGGTCCTGTGGGAACTTTAATCCGAGGAGCGCCGCACAGCTGGCATGCCAGTCGCAGAGCACTCCGTCCATATCGAATAGAAATCTTGTCTTCTTCATAGTTGTAATAGGTCGCGCGGCTGCTGGATTAGCCCACAAGAGCCAGTAGGGGGAAGGCGTCACACACATCCAGCTTAGCGACGGGGCCGCGCTCTCCGTTCATGAAATCCCCCATACTATAGGCTTGGAATGCAAAAGTCAGACTGCGGGCAGCCGGCCCTCGGCTCGCTGGATCTTCTTAGGGCTTGCGACGCGGCACCCGGGGTACCCGGCCCTTCGCTGCATTAGCTCCACGCGGAGCTCGCCTTCTGCGCTGTCGACGAGGCCGATTCGCTTGAACAGGGTCTTCAGCATCCCCTCCTTGAACTCGGGGGACGCCTTCCGGCGTTCCGTGTGCCGAATCGCCTGTTCGATCTTCAGTCGCCGTGCTCGAAGCCGCCGGGCGGCCTTCGCCAGTTGGAATATGTTCATCTTCATCTGTTTTGCTGATTTCTGTTGTTAGTGTTAAGTCACGGAAAGCTCGGTCGGGGATGCCCGTCCACCCCTCTGAATGCTTCAGAATCGCCCTGTGCGCGTCCGCAGGCTTGAGGAGGTACTCGCGTCCCCTACCACTCAGATCGAGCCGTAGCGTGCGAGCCTCGCGCAGCGTGAGGGCTTCCTGGGGGTCGAGGAGCCGGACCAACATGCCTACACGGGTGAATTGGTCGCCGCTGGGGGTCGGGCAGCTGAATCGAAAGCTTTTCCCGATGCTCTTTTTCAATGTCGTTGCGTTCATCGTAAATTGAGGTGCCGGCCTCTCCCGGCTGTCACGGTGTCTGATTTGCCACAGTTGCTCGCCCAGCCGTTTGGCGTGATCAGCTCGCCTGGCCTCAGCTCATGGTCGGTCGTGTCACCGTTTGGACCTTAGCTTCGTCAGGGTCTCCCCTGAGTTGAGCCGTCATCGCGAGGTATCCCCATCAGGGGCTTACACTTTCGGTTGTCGACCCTACTCGCGTCCTTCGCTCGCCGACTTTGATGCACGGCTCAACTCAAGGTGCCGGTCTCTCCCGGCTGTCACCACAGCTATGCGGTCCTCGCGGTCTCTCCCCGCCGTCAAGCCAGCTAACGATTGGCTTTCATCGTCTGCGCATATTCTAACGGGCGAGAGTCATCAGCTTGCCCGCCCGGGCACTCAGGTTGGCCGAATCGCCAGCGAACTTGATGTCACGGGCGACGGCCGTCAATCCGTTGATGAAGTCCCAGATGCTCTCGCATCGGCCTTCCTCGCGGATCGCGGTCTCGACGGCGGCCAGGACTTCCTTGCGGGTGAACTTCACACCCTTCATAGGGTTGCGGGCCCAGTCGATGAATTCCTCGAGCTTCTCGCTCACGCTCCACGGCAGCTTGGCCAGGGAGGCGGCTTTGATCGCCTCATAGACCGCCGTCCGGGTGTCGGCTTTCACGAACTCGCGGAGCCGGGGGATCAGGATATTCTGGAAGTGCTCCCGGGCCTTGCCACGGTGGACGATGGAGATCTCCTCAAGATCCTCCATGCCCCAGATCTGCAGGTTGCCGCAGGTGACGCGGAACATGAACGTGCGGCTGATGATCGTCTTCACCCGGACTTCCGAGTTGGATAGGATGATGCCCCGATACATCTGGTCACGCTCGCACGGACCTTCGACCAGGGAGCCCCCGTCGATCATATACATCCACACGTCGCGGTCGCTCGCATAGAGGCCAGACACGTTGCCGTTCCAGTCCTTGGGGGCGAAGAACGGCTTGTCCGCTTCAGCGGTGACCGCCTGCATGACCTCGACCAGCTCGTGATCGAACACGCGGCTGTAGGAGGTCGACGTAACCGCTTGGATCTGGTTGGTGTCGTTCCGGTGATAGAACGCGCTGTGCTTAGGATCGAACACCTCGCCTGCGCCGGCCGCCTTCAACATCGCCTCGTCGCGAGACCGGCGAATCCGCCCCAACGCGTGGTTGAGGTTCTGCTGCACTAACTCGCCAGGGAGCTTGCGCATGTATCCGGCGGGCACGCCGAGCTCACTGCAGAGCTGGCCAAACCCAAGGTTGGTGAACGCTTGCGGATGATCCATCCCCGGGATGATGACCTCCAGGTGCTCGCCGTTCCCGACAACGTGGCAATCGGCCAGCTGAGCCTCCTCAGTGGATGAGAATGCCGCCCGCTGCTTGGTCGCAGCGTAGAGATCCTCAAGGCTGCGGTAGCACTGGTCGTCGGGGCGGTTGGCCCATTGGTTGTACGCTACCAGGGAATGGCCGACGTTGTCTTTGCGGGTGATGGTGACGTTTGCTTGATCAGTCATTTTGTTATTTTCGGTTTAGGTTTTCGTCGTCGCTCACCTTGAGCTTGCCTAAACCTACACGAGCCTCCCTCAGCCGTCAAATGATTTCTTCAATCTTTTTTCAGTCTCGTTTTGAGGCGTCTGAACACGCTCAACAGCGTAGTCAACGAAGCCACCATACGACACCCCGGCCATCGCCGCAGATCGGATGATTCGCTCCTTCGTCTCGGGCAATACCCGGATGCTCATCGGAGTTGTAAGTGGTCCTGGCGGACGTCCGGCACCGGGCCGGGCTCCACCCCTGCTGGATTTGATCTTCAGTTTCGCCATAAGTCGTCGAGGCTCATAACCCTGAGCTTTTTAGGGGACTGCCGTGGAACAGTCGTCGAAATCTCTTTACGATGCTTGCGCACGTTTCGCCAGCCGCGCAGCTTCCATACGATCTTTCTTAGCCATCTCATAATGCTTGCGACGCAGTGGTGGTTGCACTGCCAGTGGGTTTACCCGCTGCCCCCGCTTGCGCCGGGCGGCTACTTCGACCGCTCTCGCGTTTAGCGCGCCGAGTTCCATGATATCCCACATTTTGATCCTTTCGCTTTGCCCGCCATTTCTCGAGCCGGGGGGAGCCTTCATCGACTCGCCTACCCGCCCGCAGATTCAAGTTAATTTGATGCCAGACAATCCGATACTCGGTATCCAGCTTAGCCAGAAGCTTCCGGCCGGCGGTCGTCCGCCCATTCCGGAGGTGCGTCAAACACGCCTGAGAGCACCCCAGGACGGCCGCGACCTCCCCCCATGCCTGATGATGCAGGAACATGACGTCGAGCTTGTGGACGAGATCCTCGTGGAACGTAGGCCGCATCGGCAACCCCGACTCGCCCGTCGGCAGCGTACGCTGCTCACTTTTTACGGCGAGGAGAGTTCTTCTTAGTTTGTATCCTTGCAGATAATTCATAATCGCAGTTAGCCCCCTCGTGGAGGACCTTCGTGGATCGGATCATCCCCCTGGGGATCGTGATCGTGTTACAGAATGTCTTGAACGTCGGCAGTTGCATGGGCCCAAAGTCCATCGGGTCGTCCCCGATCCCCTGGGCGAGCACAAGCGTGTCGTCCGTGGCCTTGATCATCCAGCCAACATGCCGCGTGACCGCGCCCTCAGCGTCGACCCGCTCAGCGTGGCCCCAGCCCTGGGAGCACCGGGCGTCCAGCCATTCGATGATCACCAGCGGATACGGGCCCCGCTTCAAATTTCGTTGTTCCACTCGAACTCCCATACGTCGTCTGCAGCCCTTCTTCTGTGTGCATGTTGAGCGGCCAATATGTCCGCCAGTTTCTTCGTCTCTTGTTCGGTCAACTCATTCGTTAGCCTGGGCGACCCACTCACGATGCCCTGGCTCAATCTTACGTAGATCGGCTTCCTCCGAGCCCTGTCATATACGAACACCCGGTTGAGTGGAGAGATCCGGATATCCGAGTGAGTGCCCCGGAACAGCCGTGTGCTATCTCGGAGCCACGCCGGGATCCTCTGACTGGGTTTTCGCCGTCGCTGTTGGGAACGCAAATCCGACATAGTCGTCACCATCTTTCCACCACCACACGGGCATCCGCTGTTCGAGCACTTTACGCATGAACGCAGCCAGAACACCCAGTGTGGGGATTATGCGGAACTCCTGTCGGTCCTTGATGTGCGCAAGCCAGCACCGATGCTGCTCCTGCCATACCACGTAGACCCGGACAAGCTCCATCGTAGGGTGGGTGAACACGAACTCTTTACAGAAGAGCCCACCTGCCTCGACCTCATACGAGTAGCCGGGGCGGATGGGCATCTTGTTGGAATTCGTGAGCAGCATCTTATTCAGCAAGCACCGCAGTGGTGTCCACACCGTTGACCAGCTCCTCGAACGACCCGAGGGCCGTGAACTGCTCGCCGGTCGTCAACGCGATGACCATGCCGTCCGCGTTTTTCCCGCCCTCAATGGGTACGAGCCGGTCGTCCACGAACTTAATCAAGTCCGCTGGAATTGCCCGCTTCCGCTGGGTGTGTGGTAGGTACCGCTCTTCGACCGAGCGCGACTTGTCGATCACCGTGACGATGACCAACCTTCTGGTTTGGGGGATGTGCTTCTCCATAATGTGTATTACTGATGAACGGCAGGACGAACTGCTCTGCCTGGTGTTTTGGTTGCATTTTACGGCGCATTCCTACCTCCTGGGCTAAGGGTTAACGTAGCCCAGGATGGTGGCTACTTTTGAGTGTGGGGTCAATCCCCGAAAACAACTTCCGACGCCGGGTTGGTGGACATCATCAGGTCCTGCAGCGCATCCGCTTGGAACGCAATGATCATGTTCAAGATGCACGTCAGTGAGGTCCCCCCGTTGTCCACGGATATCCGGCCGCCGTCACTCGCCGGATAATTGACGATCACGTCCGGCGGAAGCTCATCGGCGGTACAGGAGATTTCGACAAGCGGGAGCTTCTTGCTCTGGCCACCCTTCTCGGCGCTGATCGAGATGACGGTACGCGCCAAACCGGGCTCGACTGACATGACTGAGACGAGGGTGACCCTGGTCGCGCAGGCGGCGCAGAGGCAGTCCCCGGAGCGACTAATGTCGAGGACCTCCGTGACGCACTCCTTCGCGACCGTGCCCTCTTCCGCCTCTGCAGGCGTGAGCACGCTCCTGGCGTCCACGGAGTCGAGCCGCCCCACCGTGTCCATCATGTCGGCGGCGATCACGCCCATCGTGCCCGGTGTCGGCATCAGCTGGTTCTTAACCCGCTTCTCTACCAGGTAGTCCCGGTACTCCAGCGTACCGTTGAGCATGAACAGGCCGAGGGCCGGCTCGTAGTATTGAAGGTCACGAGACCCGTCTTGGTTGATCGATACGATTTTCTGCATAATATCTGATTGGGATTGGGGTTGCGGTTGCGGTTGCGCCCGATTACTTCCAGGCAGTGAGCTTGGCCTGACGACGGGCCGGGAACGTGATTGTGGCCGTGTGGCCCTTGATCTGCTTGACG
>Ga0180438_10000616_pt1 | contig 66958 bp, 89 predicted proteins | sample SS_ome_12_FD_132455 | JGI IMG/M metagenome (GOLD analysis project Ga0180438, IMG submission 132455) | Hypersaline lake sediment archaeal communities from the Salton Sea, California, USA - SS_3_D_2 metaG | ecosystem: Environmental > Aquatic > Non-marine Saline and Alkaline > Hypersaline >...
TAAGAGTATCCTCCAGGATAAGCTGGCGTCGAGGAACGGCGGTAGTCATCTTATCGTCGAAGCGTTAGCCGGCACCGGTAAGACCTTCACGATGATCGTCGGAGTCGTTTGGTCGTTAGCCTATAGCCTCTGGCCGTCTCTGATGGACCGGATGCGAGAAGAGACGGGCAACCCTAACCTCGACATCGTACCTAGCGACCAGCAGCAGGCCGTCTGGGACTTCATGCGGAAGTTAGAAGGAAAGGTTACCAACGTCGTCTACTGCGCGTTTAACCGCTCTATCGTTTCGGACTTCGCTACCAAGTGGGGTTTCGTTCCGGACCTTCTCTCTACCGTAGGCATCTACCTCAAGTTCTCTACCGTTAACTCTCTAGGTAACCAAGCGTGCGCGAGAGTCTACGGACGTAAGCCACCTAGAGGCTATCATACGGAGAACATTTTAGCAGAGTATTGGAAGACCGATATTCGAGAGCTCAAGCGTAAAGACTTGGTAACCGTTACGGCTATCTGCCGGCTAGTCGATCTTTGTAAGCTAACGATGACGGGTTGGACCGAAGAGAATGGTTTTGACGCCTCCACCGTAGACTTCGATGCGTTAGATGCTCTCACCTCCCACTTCGACATCGATCTAAACGGCAACCGCGATAAAGTCTACGAAACGGTCCCCACTATCTTGGAGCTGTCGAGAGACGTTAAGCGTTGGAACGAGATAGATTTCAACGACCAGAACTGGTTACCTATCGTTAACAATCTTCCGATACCCAAGTGCGATCTTATTATGGTCGACGAAGGTCAAGACTTACCGCGTTGTAAGCAGGAGTTTGTACGTCGTGCCGGTCGTAACGTTATCGTCGTAGGAGACGTTAACCAAGCCATCTACGGTTTCGCCGGAGCAGACGTCGAATCTATCCCGCGTATGCGAACGCTCCTCAGCGAGTCAGTAGAAACGATGTACCTTACGGAGACTCGACGGTGCGGCAAAGCTATCGTCAAAGAAGCTAACGACGTTCTAGCTAGGTTAGCCGAAGACGGTAGCCAACCAATCTTCGTAGCCCACGAGTCTAATCCTGAAGGAGACGTAGGACTCGCCAAGAAAGATAAGCTGCTCGACTTAGCCGAAGACGGCGACATGGTTCTTAGTCGCGTCAACGCTCCTCTCGTCTCCCACGCTCTCCGCTTTCTTAAGGGCGGTACGAAAGTCGTCATTCGCGGTAGAGAGTTTGGTACGGAGATTATCAATTTCATTAAACGTCTCAAGCCTACCGACATCGGAGACCTTTTGGAGAAAGTCGATAGTTGGTTCGACAAGGAAGCCCAGAAGGAGTCGAAGAAGAAGAACCCATCCGAAGCGAAACTCATCGGCCTGGAGGATAGGGTTAACTGTATCCAAGCGTTCGCAGACTCCGCGAAGAGTATTGACGAGATACTAGAAAACATCTCCAAAGTCTTCGCCGGTAAACGCTGCCCTATCTGCGGACGTACCTACGACGAGTCTACGGAGCGATGCTATAACCGCGACTGTAAGACGGAGACTGACCCTCTTAGCGGTTACCCTTGCGGACCTCGACTCGTTACGCCTAAAGGTATTCTCTTTAGTTCCGTCCATCGGGCTAAAGGCTTGGAGGCGGATAACGTCTTCTTACTTGCGTGCGATGGTTCGATGTTCCCTCACCCGATGGCTAGTAGCAAGTGGCAAGTTCTTCAGGAGTGGAACCTCAAGTACGTAGCCGTCACTAGAGCTATCCAACGTCTCACCTACGTCGTAGAGTAACGACGTTTGTAGTTTGAACCGTCGACTACGTTGTCGGCGGTTAGAGTTTGTTCAAGTTCGATAGGAGAATTAGAAATGGCGAAGCGAAACGTAAACCAGTTGAAGGACGCAGAGAAGTACGCCGTGATTCGAATCTTGGCGCAGAACGATGGTAAGGAGTTCGAAAGTGTCGAGTCTCTTCTTAAGTACCTCCAAGTCAAAACCCAAGTAACGGTAACCCGATACAACCTCCAAGCGATGCTGAGAAACGCCGGTATCAAGATCAAGTTCCGGCATGAGGATGAGGTTAAGAAGAAGTCACCGATGGCTACTCTCTTCAAACGAGTCGACAGCCTCACCGAAGAAGTCGAAGAACTCAAACGTCGGGTAGATACTATCACCAACCTTCTCAAGTAGAACGGAGTCTGGTATGTATTACGTAGTCGTAGACGGTAACCGAAGTTGTAGTCATCGACATCGAACGTTAGACGCTGCGTTGAGTTGCCTCCAACGTAGTAACCGCTCTGGACCGTTCGCTCGTATCGAACGGATTGAAGGTGGTAAAAGGTTTCTACTCAATCGCGAAGAAGCTACCACGCTAATCGGTCTCCGGACGGCGAAGAAACCGAAAGTAAAGTAGCGAACTAGACTTTATACCCCTCTAATAGGGGTAGAAGGTCGAGAAGCTCTGTATTCGCCGTGTAAGCAGCGTTCTCCGCCTAAGTCTATCGAATCGTCGGTAGAATCTAGGCGTGAGTACGCTCGATGTAGGTAGCTTGTACGCGGGATTTTCGGGGTTATCCGGACGTCCCGAAGCTACCGCCGTAGTCTAACGCCCGTATTCGCCGTCTAAGCTCTCCGAAGCCTAGACGAGTCGATAGCCGTACGCGAACGCGAACGCTACGTACGCGGACGAACGAGAGACGACAGACGTGGTTTAAGCCCTAGCCAGTACCGTGAGAGGAGCGGCATTCTCTCGACGGATACCGGCTAGGGCATTTTTCGTTGGATCGCTGCGAGTAACGTCTCGACTCTCCGCGTATACGTGAACTCTCCGCAGCGTTCGAAACCGGCTTGGCGTACTCGTTCGCGTTCGCTTTCTTTAGGTAGCCATTCAGTTATCTTCTCTAGCATCTCATCGAAGTTGTACTGCTCGAAACCGATGTAGTGTTTACCTTCTTCGAACTCCGCTTCCAATCCCGGAGTACGGGGATAGAGTAGGAACGCCCCACGACCTAGCATCTCATAGATTCTATTAGACCAATAATTGGGTGAAGGGTAGGAGTCTCCAACTACGATCTTCACGCGGGACATCCAGCGATTCAAATTCATACCGCGTTTAGTTCGTATATGAAGAAACTTGTAATCGTAGACTTCGTTAAGAGCCTCTACTAGTAGCTTTCGATTGGGATGGCTATACGGAGTAAGCGAACCCACAAACGCTACGTCGTGAGTATATCCCCCAGACTTAACGATGTGATGTTCTGGTCCGTGGATACCTTGACGTAGTAAGCGGTGGTGCGCTAGTCCGTTAGACTCCCAAGCATCTTCGTTACCTCCATCGGTAGTAAAGAGTATATCCGAATGAAACTGCGGAAAGACTTTGTTACGTAAGCCCCAAACTAAATCCCACATCCAACAAGCAGTTACGATTCCTGACGCTCTGAGCTTTGAGATAAGCTCAGCATAGTAGGGGTGGAACGCTTTGGAGAATAGAACTACGTCTGGTCGATAGTGCCTGACTTGGCTTAAGTCGTTTTCTATGGATGGGTCTCTATTAGTAAACTGGATAGGGATAACCTCTACCCCGTGTTGTTGTAAAGCATAACGTACCCAGTTTTCTGTTCGCCAAGCTTCAATGAACTTACCGAAGTATAAAATCCTCACAGCGTCTACCTCATCTTGATAACTAATGGATCGGGATTCTTACCGGTACGTACCAGTTCGGTAAACGCAGCTGCTCTATCTTTCCACTGCTCCGCCCTAGCCCACTCCCAAGCTCTACGACTCTCCGCCGTTAGGTCGGTTTTGTAGATCGACTTACAGGCTTCTACTATCGACTCTGGATCGCACTCTACCCAAGGCATCGTACGTCCTACTTTTTGATACTTGAGACGATACTTAAGACGACGTATCGCAGGTATCTCATTCCATGGAGGAGCGTCAGGAGTTATTACCGGCATCCCGCTAGCCATCGCTTCACTAATCTCTAGCCCGATACCGTCTACGGTATGCGGAGCTAGTAGGACGTCACCTAGGTCGTAGAGGTCGGTTTCTAGTTCTGTACGTTTGTTGTGGTAGATAACATCGTCCGTCCACTTGATGGGAATCTGAGAGCGGATTACTAAAGGCATCTCCGGCCATAGCTCTTTAGCTTGGCGTACGAACTCTGATCCCTTACGACCTTTCCACCCGCCTAGTCCGTTGATGAATAGAAACTTTTCGCATCGTGGTCTTATCCTGAAGGAGAATCTACCAGTGTCTACCGGCCAAGGAAAGTAGGAGCAGGGTAGGGTATCTTTGAGAAGGTTATAGCACTGCTCCGTAGGACAGATAAATTGGTCTACATATTTAGTCCAAGCCTTATGAACGTTTTCGGGTAGCCACTCGACCATAGGGACGCATACGATACGCTTGTTTCGCTCCTGAGCTAGTTCTAAGAGTTGAGGGTAGTAGGGAACTTCGAAGAACAGTAGGACGTCTATGCGGTCTAGAAACTCTACAATCTTCTGCTTGTCGTTACCTCTACAAACGAAGGAGTCGACGTCTGGGTGTAGGGGCTTGGTCACTAGGTTGCGGTGAGGCTTAACCAACCAAGTGTCTATCTCTGCGTAGGTAGCCGTTTGGTAGTTAAGCATACCCAGCCCGCTAGCGCAGTTATAGCCGACTAGTCCGATGCGATAGTTCTTAGGATCTACGCTCCGCTTCGGAGCTTTACTAACTAGCGTCATCGCGTCGAAGTCTTCTCCAGGAAAGGTATTGGCTTTCTGCTGAACGCTGTTCCCTATCGCTGAGACTTCTCCCGTATGCTGTAGGAGAGACGGAGTATGAACTAGCTCTACGCCGTTAGCTTTACGCATCGAGGTTACAACCGCACCGTCTATAGAACGATCATCGTTCTTACGACCACGTGGACGATTAGTCATATGCTCTGCGGCTAGCATCATTCGGAGAGAACGGTTAGAGAATACGAGACCGACGGCACCCTTTCCCATCTGGTCCGAACGATGCCAACCGTTAGTAGGTCGAACGTTATGAGGAAACGTGTAGAGGTTCCAGTATTCGTTTTTGCCTAGCTCGCATGTTTCGAGGTACTGGCGCATGTTTTGTACGCAAACCAAGTCGTCTTGGAATATAGCGTAGCGGTCTGCCTTCGGGAAACGCAGGAGTAGTTCCCACGCGGCGAGAATGAAATTCCCAAAGGCTCCAATCTTTGCTTGTCTCTGGACTACGTGGATAGATGGGCTGATATTCTTCAGCAATCCGGTTTCTCCGTTTCCATCGACGAAGACTACATCGCATTTGAAACCCCCATTAGATAGAGACTCTATCGTGCGGTTTAACAACTCATCGTTGATCCGTTTCGGTACTGTCGTTATTCCCACCGCCCACCTTACTTGCCGCTCGTCTCGCATTACTAATAGCCCTTCTGATCAAAAGTTTTGCCGCGAAACCCCAATAGGGTAAGTCCTGAGCTTTGGCTTCTTCTCTTAACCAATTCTCGATCTTGTCTAGATTCTTCTCACAACCGTCTGGCCCCCAAACGTTCATTAGATGAATACGCGATTTACACTTACACTTCTTCGTAGGGTTGATGCCTAGCTTTCCTAGGAGTGAATGTAGAAAGTCTCCTGGACCTGGCGTCTTAGTTTTCTTTACTACGTCTTGAGCTTTAACTAGATTCTGCCCTGGTCCTACTCCGGTTTCCCAAGCTTCAAAGTATACCTTATTGGTTTGACAAAGTTTTACCCAACGTGGGCCCTTATACATTCGGTGGCGGGGACACCAAATACTTTTACCGGTAGGATCGGGTTTACATTCGCAAGGGTTCATTGAGTTATCGTTACAAATAGAGGGCAGGAGTAGTCATCGTAGTAGAGGCAGTTGTTAGGGTCGGTGTCTTGATCTTCTCGAAAGCAAGGACCTATGTCTGCCTGGACTGTTGTGGGACCCACGTATAGCGTCTTAGAGAACTCGATAGTAAACGGATCACAGTCGGCACTTATAAAATCCCACTCCCAATCGGTTGGTGCTACCGCCATGTCAGGTAGTTCTAAGCAACTACGATCATCGTACTGTCCATGGTAGGGCCACCAACTAAGTTTCCATAGGGCATCGTTTTCGTAGTCGCATCTAAAGAACCATTGGATGTAGTGGTAGGTTGCTCCGGTCTCCGGCCCTGCCGCGCAGGGTAGGTAGTAAAGCTCTACTAAATCAGAGCTCCAGTAAACCATCGAACGGTAGACTTGGTTTATCGTATATTCCTGAGACCAAGGTAGTTGTTCGCAGCAGGGTAGCTCTGAACCCGTACCTGGATCAATCCCCTGAGTTAGAGTTAAAGTTAAGTCTCCGGTGAGACACTCTACTAGGGTAGTTCCTTTACCAGAAGACTTACCGGAGATAGGAGCGTCAGAGATAGGGAATCTAGAAACCATTACTCAAGAGCCTCACAGAAACAACCGGCCCACGGACAAAGCGGATCATGGACCTCATGGTCGGACCACCAGAGAGTATCGAGGTAGATAGGATTAGTGCCGGCGTTAACGATCATAACCTGAGTAGATGCTTCTTTAGGGGGATCATAGCAACGCCAGAGTTCGTAGTGGTATCCGGTAGGGGTTGGTCCTTCGTTTATTCGAAAGGTGGTACGGTCGTATGAGATAGTTACTCGTTTTGTACTGTCTTCGGCTACCGGCATCTGGTTAGTATTACAATCCGGTATTAGCTCTACGTTGTCTGGGTACCATCCTTGCTTTAGATCCCAAAGAGACGCTATCCAAAAGTCGGTACCAGAACCTACGGCAGGACTAGCAGCGAATGAAGCTTTTAGTGCCGGAACGGAAGGACTCTCGTGATAGAACCAGAATTCAATCCAGTTACCTAACTTGATCTCAGCAAAGTAAATATCTAGATAGAACGCTCCTTGCTTATCGTCCAAGACGGTGTTAACTAGAACCGCTCCTTTAGTAATCTTCAAGCGGTGGTCTACTATCTCTGCGATAGTATCGTCTTGTTCGGTATAGTCCGGACCTAGCTCTGACGTGTACGTACCCGTACCGCTGCGAGTAAACTCGTCTTGGAAAATAATACACTCGGAACAACAACACCACCAACCGCTTCCAGCCATTAGGGACACTCCGGCAAGATACAGATCCACTCTTCTTCTTGATGCCAAAACGCCGTACCTCTATCACCTTCGTCGGCGTAGAATTCATACGTATCACTTGAGCCGTCGTGACGAAGAAGGTTGTAAACTTTAATAGAGATACCGCTAGTTCCTGAGCCCGTACCCGTACCACCTTCGGTATGAGCTGTTCCAGGACCGTATTGAACTTCTATAGTAGCCCACCACCACTCATCTTCCTGGGTAAAATCTTCTTCAGCGATCCACCTACAGAACTTCTTCATCCGGGTCGATTCTTCAGAGGGTACGCCCGAAGCTATCCAAGGTCCGCCCTTTGTCCTTAGTACTGGAACGTAGCCCTCTTCAATCTCGTCTTCGCTAACGTTGAATATCTCTCGTTCGATACCTACTTCAGTGATGCTAGGAGTAAGTGGATCTATTCGATAGATGTCGCAGACAGCAGAGCCAGGGGTTGTATCTGAGAGAGCTTGGATACCTTCAGAAGTTACCTTGGCGATGTAGATGTCGTTCGCAGTCTGGCTCTTATCTAGCCACCGCTTCTTTTGGAGGCTATTCATATTACGATACATATGTACTATCCGTCTTAGTACATCTACATCGCTTTCAGAAAGAGTATAAAGAGCGGTCATGGTTTACCTATTTAGGTATAAGAGTCAAACGAAACTTAGCTTGTTGGTATCTACATCGGATGATTAGTTTGTCGGCGTACTCCGTATGAGCTACGAACGAACGTTTGGGGAAGATAGGCCACGGCGTTTCTTCTTGACCGAGGTGGGTAAGTTCTATGATCCGAGAGTTGATATGCTCTAGTTCCGCGTTCGAAGGATTTACTTGGTGGCGTCTACCCTCTAGATTTTGGATGACTATCATACCTACTTCGTGAGGTTCTAACCAACCGAAGTCTAGACTAACCCAATCGGTAGTAGCTAACTGACTTCGTGAGTAGGTTTCCTGAGGAGTAGTAAGTTCTGTAGTATACGAGTCCTGGACTGTACGCGGTTGTTCTCCTTCTAGTTGGTGATGTACCGTATGGACTACGGTTAGTAGATTACGTTCCGGTTGGGTAGAGTTAAGAGGCTGGACTGGTTTACCTTTGTAGATAATCTCGTTATCTCTGCCGGTAATTGATCCTCTCTCTTCACTACCTTCGAATATCGTGCCGCTCATCTTTCGAAAGCTCCTACGTAAACTTTACATGCCGCTGTATCCGCTTTAACGCGGAGAGTAACGCCGGTATCGGTCGTGCCTGTTCCCGTACCGAATTGGCTTCCTAGGTTTCGAGAGAGCTTGATAGTATAGAACTCTCCTGGGCCTACTTCTAAGAGCGGATGGAAACCGCCGTCGTCGTAGACTCCTACCTCAACGAAGTTTGTTGCGTCGTAGTTCTTTACTTCGCAGAAACCCGGTGTAGTTATCTCGGACATATCTACGTCCGTACCGGCTACCGTAGCTAGGAAAGCTCCAGGGGTGGGGCCTAGCTCTCCGGTGACGTCGGCGTTAAACGCCGTAGGGTACGAACGATGCTCGATGTTAGTCGTGGTTATTTGTAGACTACTGCGAATCTGCGCTTCGTTAGCCATTGTATGTTCCTTAAGCTAAGACGGCTGGGACACCGTACTCTAGAAAATTGTATTCGTGGTAGAGTTCTACCGTACTTAGAAAGACTGGACTGTTGGGATCGGTTAGACGCCCACCGCTGCCGTCTAAAAGAGTCTCTTGAGGGGCGTTCTCGTCGTTAGCGTCTTTGGCTACGATAAAGTGGTCTGGGTCTTCGGGGTCTAAGCCAGAGTCTTGTTCCCAGGAGTAGGTAGCTCCATCTCCCGTACCGCTTTTATTCCACTTACCCCGTAAACACTTGAAGCCTTTGTCTACTAAGTCTTCTACGTCCCAACCTTCGTAGCGTACTTCGAATTGAAGATTCTTCGTGTAGTAGTAGTTACAAAGGCCATTCATCTTCCTTTCCCAGGAGACCGTAGTTAGCTTGATCTTTCTCGTGGTTAGGCCCCACATCGGTACGGAGTTAACGCCGTCTATCATACTAGAGATAGTGTCTAGAGCTAGGATCGGAGAGTTAAACGAGATATTTACTTGCGGGCGTGACGCGTCTTTCTCGATACCGCGTACTATCTCGTGAGAGCTACTCTTGATAAGAGCGTTATTGCGGTCACGTTCTATCTCCTTTTGGAACCGTGCGAAGCTACCGCTAATCTTCGGAGGTTCTAGGAGCGGATCATCTACGGACTCATCCTGACAACGATTTAGGGGTTTCGTTGAGAACGTCTGTTCTACTTCCCACCAGATGTTAGGTTCGCCGGTATTGACCGGAGTAACCTTCATCGTCGGATAGCAGAACGCCCAGGGGTCGGTCTCGTTACCGAACGCCCAGAAGGAGCCTATAGAGGGTAGACCGCTTGCGGTCATAACCGTAGCCGGACCATCGAGAGAAGAAGAACATTTGACTAAGCTCTGTAGCTTGTACGTACGATGACCTTCGTTGTCTCGGTCTAATCCCCAATCTATTCTTCCTTTAACAGTAGCACTCATGAGGTTAGTCCTGCTTCTTGAACTTCTACTTGGGGTTTGGTTACCATCTTTTGGGTTAGCTTTACGAGTTCGCTAATACCCCTAGAAATGTGCTCGGTGACCGTCAGTTGTTTCTGATTAGTAGCTTCGGCGGATTGAACCGGCGTAGCCGTAGCTGGAGTAGTCGCTGGCTGTACCTTAGAGAGTAAGTCGTAGTATTCTTGACTTCCCTTAGTAACGGCTGCGTTGGGTCCAACGAAAACTTCTTGAAGTTTCTTCTTGGTAGCGTCCGCCATCTCTCCGGCTTTGTCGGTGCCCGTCTTTACTCCGTCTATCGCCATCTTGTTAGCTTCATCCCAGACGTCTCCTAGAAAGCCTTTAACTCCGTTGAAGACTTCTCCATAGTTAGTCGGATCACCTGTGCCTTTGGCGAGATTCTCTCCAGCTAGATCACCGACCTCATTCGCCATACCCGCAAACTCCGTCTCGAACTCCGGCATATCTAAGTCGTCGAAGACACCGTTGAGGGGATTCTCTAGGCCAGCGGTTTCTTCTTCGATAATCTTTTTAACTTGATCCATTAGACCGGCTGGGTTAGTACCTTCTTCAAAACCGGTCTTAAAGTCGTCTCCAAACTTCCCTAAGTCTACCCACTCTCCGGTGAAGATGCTCTTAAGAATATCCCATCCCTTCTTCGCCATGTCCGCGAAGAAAGTAAGCACAGACTTGAGACCTTCCCAAGCCCACTTTACTAAGTCTCCGGTGAAGAGTTTCTTGAAGATAGTAACTTGAAAGTTGACCCAAGCCTTAAACATCTTAACGATGCCGCTGATGATAGCACCTACCGCTTTGAATACTAATCCAGGTAGAGCTTTGATTACTCCCCACGCCGCTTTGAATACGGTGCCTACCATCGCTGGTATTTTAGAAAGTACCGACCAGATTATTTTGAGGACGCTCATAAATACCTTAGCAATGAACCCTGGTATCTTGGCGATCATCTTAAACATAAACTGGATGGCTTTGGCTTGGATTTTCAACCAAGCTCCCCATGCGGTTATGACGATGCGTAGGATGATACGAAAGGCTGCGGCTACGGACTTCCAGAGAAAGAGTTGTGTCTTAGCCCAAGCCACAACCAAAGCCTTAAGGAGCTTAAGCCAATTCTCTTTGAGCCAGTCCCAAAGGATCTTAACGTTAGTCGAAAAGTTTTGTATAAACCCAAGACCTACTTTAGCCCAGTTCTTTATAGCCTCTAACGCTCCATCCCAACCTACAGTCATTTCGATAACGACGGCTATGATAGCAGTTACCGCTGCGATAGTTAGACTGATTGGACCCAGCATAGTAGCTAGCCCGATCTTTACAGCGGTGATAGCTTTCTTAAGACCTCCCATGGTAACGGTAGCAATCTGAGTCGTAACCGTTAACGAAGTTAGCATAGTTTTTGCCGCTTGAAACGCTTTCGTCATAAAGAGTACGCTGGTACCTACGGACTTGACGGCGGTAACCATCAGCGAGAAACTTATCAACGCTGGACCGATAGCCGCCACGACACCAGTGACGGCTACGGCGTTCTTCTTTACTTCGGGTGATAGCTTCGACCATTCTTTGATAGCTTTGGAAAGTAGTTCCCTCAACTTCATAAGAGTCGGAGCAAGAATTTTACCTATCTCGATCATCGCCACCGTGACTTCGTTCTTAAGTAGCTTCCACTGGTTAGCGAAGGATTTCATCTGCTTTTCCTTCACTTCTTCCATCGTGTCGGCTGCTTTTCTCTGACCGGCTTCAAACTCCTTCATCACGTCGGTCATACCAAGTAACGGCGTAATTGACTTCTGGGCCAACGCAGCGAATCCAAGTTCTTCTAGAGCAGCGTCCCGAATAGGTTCAGGCATATCCTCGAATGCCTTCTCCATATCTCCTATGATCTCGATGAAGTTTCGATACTTACCCGTAGACTTGTCGACTACATCGATACCATACTTCTTAAACGCCTCTCCATTTTCTCTAGATGCCTTAGTAAGCAACCGAGTAGCACGGCCCATAAGGTTACCGCCCTCAGCACCCTTCTTACCGGCAGAGGCGTAGGCACCTAGCACGGCCATCGTCGTTTCGATTTCCATACCGAAGTTTCTAGCAGCTACACCCGCGTCAGCCGTAATAGACTCAGAAAACTGTTGTACGGATGCGTTGGCTTGTCGTGCGGCTAAAACGATATGGTCTCCAAGACCTCTCATATTTGCGCCAGCGTCGTCAACTTCTATACCTAACGCCGTTTGGGCGTCGGTAAGTAAGTCGGTAGCTTGGGCCATATCAAAAGCTCCAGCCGTTGCGAAGTCTATCACCGTAGGTAACGCCGCCATAGACTTCTCTGCGTCTAAACCGGCAGAGGCTAGGAAGTAGTAAGACTTCGCAAGTTCAGCTGGACCTTTCGTAGAAGTTTTAGACAAGTTAAGAGCGGTTTGTTCCATCCGCTTAGTTTGCTCTTCACTAGCAGACATGATAGAGGTAGACTCTACCATAGCTTGATCGAAGTCTGCGAACGCTTTAACAGCTAATCCACGACCAGCCAGAATGGGACCGGTTACGGCCATGGTAAGTTGCTTACCCCAACGCATCGTAGAGGCACTTACCTTCTTAAGCATCTTCTGATATTGGCTGTCGTCACCTAGAAGTTTGACTAGTAGGTTTCCGACGTTTTGAGTAGACGCCATTACTTGGGTCCCTTATAACCGCTGCGAGCAAACCAAACGGACTTAGCCGCTTTCATCAAGTTCGGTCCGATACCTTTTGGCTTATCGTCGTCGGACCATTCGAACTTGATTTTACAATCATCTAGCTTGGGTCTACGTTTGGCGAATAGACCGCGTATGTCTTGAGTAATCTGCATCAGATAGTGATCGGTTCTACTGGGCGAATTAGCATCGAGCTTAAACCACTCCTGCCAAAGTTCGTACTCCCTAGAACTAACCTTATCCATACACTCGCCTAACGACATACCCAAAAACTTGGCGAGTCTAAACCAACCGTCCCAAGCCTTTACTCGTTTTTTGTTTCTTCTTCGTCTTCGTCGGAGGTATCGATGCCGCTGATACGTTTAGCTCTAGTAGCTAACGCTTCAACGATATGGCTCGGCCAACTACGTACCGTCTGCTCTTTGACGGGTAGATCGTTCTCATCCCTAAGACAGTTCGCTACGATCCATGGGTCGAGGTCGGCAAGGTTTCTAACCTTTACCGGCTTTGAGTCAGGACCAAGCTCCGTAGACGCCATGAGCTTATTCTTATATTGGGCCGCCACGTGACCCGTAGCTTCTCTCAGGACGTAGTGCTTTCCTGCGAGCTTAACGGGTACGCGAATAGGTTCCAACGAATCAAACTCGATACCTTGAATTAGATCGGTCATTTGCCGCTCCTAGTAGATACCCGCTAATAAAAATGCCCTAGGCTCCCGTGCGGGAATACAGGAGCCTAGGGAGCACCTACCGGCGGCCCTACGCGGTATAGGTCGGTCCAGTCTCAGCTCCGGTGCTATTCTCGTTCGTACAGACAATCTCGCACTCAGCTTCGGGTTGGGAACCCTCGACAATTTCTCCTGGAGCGAAGCTCTTGAGGTAACCCATAAAGTCAAGGGTAGAACCGTCCGGAAAATGAATCGTGATCCAACCTTCGACGTTAATCAACGCGACGATCTGATCGTAGACGGCAGGATCATAAGCCGCAGTAAAGGAAGCATCGGTAAGCTCCTTCAACTGTCGGGCTGCCTTCGTTCGGTAGGTAGTGTTATGCATCGTCGAAGTTTCGACTGCGTCACCACCGTCTATTCCCGGAGGAGTTACTGCCTTTTCCCAAAGGCTAACGTCTGCGTCTTGGGCGAACGCGATCAAACATTGATAGCCGTCCCCCAACTTGGTACCGACGGGAGTACCTCTACTTGTGGTTACCATAGTTTATCTCCTATGATGAAGAACCGGTTCCAGTCTGTATTACGCTTAACGTACCGTTGATGGTATGTAAGTGTCTTCTCGTATCTTTATCGAAGCCGGCAGAGACGACTTCGGTTGTTCGGTTAAACGATTGGATTAGGTAGAGTACCGACCCCACCGTCACTTCCGTACGCCGTACCTGAGTATCTAACGCTCTAGCTATCCGATGAGCCTTGAGACGCCCGTTCGCTTTACCAGCGGAGCGTACGGCTACTTGAATGCCGTGAAACTCTACTGGCTCTCCGTCGTGTTGGATTCTACCTTGTATCGTACCTTCGGTGTTATAGACGCAGATGGAATCGTCGTCTTCTTCCGGTAGGTGGTCTACGAAAGCAGGCCAATCGTAGCCGTAGCTAGGCTCGTTGGCTAGGGATAAATCTAACAGAGCTTGGTGGATTACCTCTGCGGGCGAATGGAATAAAAAGCCAGTCATCGTTTATCTCCTTTAGCGGTATGGGTCCGCTCCATGTTTCTTCTGTTCTGATTCAGCCCAAGCTCTACCCGCAGCCGCTTGGGCGTTAGACTCTTTCGCGGTATAGGCACTGGCCTTTAACGCTCCGGTATCTACCGGCGTTAGCAGTTGGCTTTCCCTTTGTAGCCGTAATCCTGCGTAGACTAGAGCATCTGTTAGTGAACCCCTCTGCTTGTAAACTGACGCGATAAGCCTGACTAGTTCTCGTCCTAGTTCCCTGAAAGGTTTCTCTAGGAACTTCGCTTGCCCTACGTGATGGTAGGCTCCTAGATTCTCGTGGACGTGCATAGCGTAGTTCTGAGTATACGCTACGATAACGTCCTCACGATTCTCTTTACGAGCTTTGAGGCGGAGCTTCTTTATAGCTTTGTCTACCCCTTTACTGTCTACAATTACAGCCATCCCGTTGAACCCTCTCTAACCAACTCCTGAGCTCATCTAACTTCGTCGAAACTTCGTCCAGCTTCGTTTCTAACTTCTTAACCCGTTCTATTAGTTTAGCTTGTTCCAAAGATCTGCTAGCCATTCCACGAGAATCTATACGTTCCATACTACGTAAAGTTCAGTTTTACAATAACCTCTTTCGTACGCGCAGGCGTAGCGTCCGTAGACACCGTCACCTTTATTGAGTAAGGGCTACTGCTTGAACTACCTCCTGTAACGGTAAACTGAACCGCTTGTCCTACAGCCACTTGGTTACCCGTATGAGCGTGCTCAAAAGCAGTTGTATTAACTCTTTTGCTAGCTAGGGTAAGGTCTGTCGTGGTAACTTCTACGACTGTAGGAGTACCAGTAAGTAGCTCTCCTTCGTCCAACCAGTCGGAGTAGTCGAGGGCTACCGCTTCGGTATCTCCTTCACTTAGCGTAAATATTTCAGACAATTCTAAAGTCATTGGCTTGTCTCCCTAACCGATAGATGGGGGCGGTTATCCGGTACGCTGTAGTGGGGTCGGTTATCCTCTACTGTCTCGTGGGGGCGGTTATCCTCTACTGTAAGTTGGGGCCGATTATCCTGGAGAAGATAATGAGGGCGGTTATCCTCTACGGTTAACTCTACTCCAGGAACGAAGTCATACGCCGTGTCGGTACTATCTAACATCCCCATAGTAGCTACCAGATAAATACTACCTACACCCCAAGGTCCCATCCCGTTAAGAACTACACTAGCTATACTCATTCGACTCTCTCCAGCGAAGTAGGATTGGAGACGTGGTTGTAGTCAAACTTACCTGCTATTGAGGTTCCATCGAGTTGGTAGACTGTTCTCCTTCCGTTTGTTATAGCAAACTGAGTTAGGAACTGCTGAAGCATGTAAAGCAGTTCAACGACTGAAGCTTCACTTCCTTGACTTGCGTAGCTCTCCGTTCTAGCCGTCGTAAGTATCTCTTCAGTTGCTTTATCCCAGCGTTGACTATCTAGGAACGGCGTGAGCCTTTCTGCGATATTCGGTACCCAGCGTAGAGCTTCTAGCATCGACGGTTGTTTCATAACGGCGATACTCCAAGTCCCATCGTGCTTACAACCGAAGTAGGCTCTGATCTCTCCGGCCTGAGTAAACTCTTGGTTGCGGATATCATCTCCTGCGAACGAAAGGATGTCTACCTCTTGGTTAGGATATTCGAAGTCTTGAGTAGACATAATCGTGCTAACCGGCCTCCGCTTATCTCTCGGAAAGTCCGACGTAGGACATTCGTACAAACGAAATTGGGAGTAGTCGCTGTTAGGTCCGTACTCCGCTACGGCGATATTGAATAGACCGGTTGAACCGTTACGAAAAGCGTTGCCCGAGTAGTAGCCGTGATAGGGTTGCCGTTCGTAGCCAGTATCGCTGGCTCCGAATATCGGGTCACCGTCTTTAGTCCAGTCTTCCATATTAGTAGAGGTAGCTCTGCCGACCTTACGAGCGAACGCCGGAAACGTTAGACGCTGAGCGGTAGTCGCTAGATTAGTATAGTACATAACATACTTATTGATGTCGTCATCGTAGATAAGTCCGGTGCATTCGCAGCTATCGTGCTCCCAGCCTAACGACGGAGACATAACCGGGTTGTTCCCTTCGATGTTCAACCAATGACCGTTCGGACCGAGCCAACCCGCCAACCCGGATGACGATGAGTAGTAACCTACCGATACAACGGTTTGGGCTGCGTTACGTCCGGTAGCAATCATTCGCCAATCGCCACTACCAACCCTTGTCGGGATACCACACCATACGCCGTCTTCGTTCCACTCGCCAGAACCACCGGCTGAGACGCAGGTAGTTCCAGTAGACCAGCCAGTCAAGCCGTCACTAGAAGTACGAACGCGGATGCAGTACTTGCCATTCCCATCTCTGGCAGTGTAGTAGCATCGCCATGGGGCTGGTTCTTCGTCTTGGTCGTAGACGATATAGGGCCAAGTAGCCAGTCCGTTGTCGTCCGGTTCAGTAGCGAACAGAATAGTCTTTTTGTAGATCGGCCAATCCCGTACGCCGTACAGTTGCTTCGCTGCTTTAGTAAGAGGTTCGTCGGCGGTAATGATAGGAACTATCTCGCCGTAACCCGATGCGGTATTCTTATAGAACTCGATGGCGAACTCTTCGTAGTCGGTCTCACCTTGAGTCGGTACGTACTTCCAAAGCCCGCCAGCGACGTGGGAGGGATTACCGTTAGCCGTAGCTGTTCGAGTAGTAGCACCCGTAACCGGATCAGTAACGATGTGGTATCCGGTTACCCCGCTGCCAATGCCTAGATTGTCCGCTGCGTTTCTGGGCTTGGCATAAACTGCCGGCGGATACAAAGCGTTTCGAGGGTATAGCAACATCGGTACTCTCCGGTTAGGCGGCTACTGGTTTGGTTACTCTTCTTCGGGCTGGCTTCGAAGTTGGACTCTCATACGTACCTGAGCTTGAAGAGCGGTGTTGTCGGGTATCGTTTCCGGCGTAGTATACTCAGCCAAAGCTAAAGCGTCAGAGACCTTATCATTGTTCTCCAGAAACGCTTCGATAGTAGCCAACGGCGTATCGTCGGTCATCTCGATAAGTAGAGCTACGTAACGTTTACCAGTCTGTAGCGGTGCATCCTTTTGGGCGGTTGGTCCTTTCCTTCTCCAGCGTCGAAGAAGTTCGGCTTCAGTCGGATCTGTGATTACAATAGCGTCACTCATTTAACCCATTCCTCTCTACTACCCAGCGTATCCACTGGTATGTGAAAATCGAAACCATTGAAGTATGCGTCTCCGGTATAGTCATCGTTAGCGTGACTAGCATCGCGGAACAAACGACACTTCAATATAGAACTAATAGTTTTGCCGGTACCAGAAAGAGCAGACCAAGCAGCTACCTGTTGGTCCCAAGCGGTACCACTTCCATCATCTTCGACGTAGACTGTAGTTGAAGCAGCAAACGCAGCATCAACGTTCGCCCATGAGTATTCTAATCCCCAGCGTACTGTTCCAGTTCCCGTTCCTCCGGGAGACCAGTGGACGTGAGGGTAGATGTCCTCTCCTTCTTTGTAGTCGTGGTTTAACTGAACGTCGAAAAACACTTCCTGCTCCGTACTATCATCGAAGCCCATGGCTTCCAAGTTACCGCTTGGAGCAAACGATTCCCAGTCAGGTGCCGACGAACCACGGCGGATAGCGTTAGGTGGAACCAACTCATCCTTATAGGCAACGCTAGCCAACCGCAAAGTTTTATCGCTGTCGGTACTAACTACGAAGTCTCCATCAACGTTTGATAGAGTAACTTCACCGGCAGTTATAGTCGGGTCATTGGTATTGTCCGGCAGCGAAAGAGTTGAATCGTTGTTAGCTGTAGGTCCAGTGGCTCCGTCTAACATCAAGTTACCCATCAAGTAGGTATTCTCAATCTCAGAAGAACCGATACGGCATTCGTCTAATGCGGAGACAACTTGCTTGCCGATAGCTATTCCGTAATGACCGGTACAGTAGGCTTGATGGCCGATGCAAATTTGATAGTGTTTATCGTCTGCTGCCGAAGCGTTGTAGCCTGACTCGTTACCAATCCAAACGTTGTAGCTTCCAGTCTCGTTCGTTCGCCCTGCTTCGTTACCGATAGCAGTATTACGTACGCCCTCAGTCGTACCGAAGAGAGATACCGCACCGATAGCAACATTCTCGTAACCGGTCGTACAAGCGTTAAGAGCAGCGTACCCAATCGCCATACAGTAAAAGGCTTCTGTGGCGGCCGGCATCGTAGCCGCACCAAGGGCTACGTTTCGGTAACCAGTCGTTATCGAATTGAGGCAGTTGTAGCCGATACCAACTAAACCTTCGCAGTGGGTTCCGGCTACCGTCGGATTCATCGTAAAGTTACCGGCGTTCTCTCCGATGAATACGTTAAAGCCATCCGAGTCGGTAGGAGTGAAGTCGTGTATCCAAGCGTTGGAACCTTTGTAAACGATACCCGTTTGATCCGCTTCGGTAGTTTCGTTTAGGTAGAGGTCAGCGGTGTCTACCGTTAGGTCTCCGTTAGCCGTAACCGCTCCACCAGCTTCGATAAGTAACTCATCCGCAGAAGTTCCCGCTGGGCGTAACGATATATCCTCCCCAGAAGCAGAGGCTATAGCGGCAGTACCATCGGTGCCTACCCAAAGAGCCATCGCTTTAGCTGTTCCGCCGTCGTCTCCGTATATCCTGAGGAAAGGATTCTCTCCAGCAGCCGCAGCTCTAAAGAACGCCGCGTCACAATCCGCCGTGAGTTGTAAGTCTAATCCAGCTTCACCGGTAGCCGTAGAATTACACTGGACTACGGCATACCCGCCCGAAGCGTAGATATCAACAAACTCCGCGTCATCTTCGTCGAAGACTTTGAACCGTCCGTACTCTGTACCTGCTCCTTTTACTTGGGCGGTGATGATCGCGTTTCCTAGAGACGAGTCACCGGTAAACTCGAAAGCTCCAGCGTTTGTCTCAAAGAGGTTTACCGTACCGCTATGACTCATCCTAAAGAAGTCGCTGCCCGTAGAGTCGACCACCTTCAAGGAGTTACCGTCTCCCCAGATTGTATCCGCTTCGATTAGTACGTCATTACCCGGTTCTAGTTTTAGATCCTCACCGCCAGAAGTCGTTATATTCGCTGTACCGGTAGCGTCTACGTAGAACGCCAATGCCCGTGTAGCCGACTCTCCGGTGTCGTAACCGTAAACTCTTAGTACGGGGTTTTCACCGCTACCGGCTGCTCTAAAGAAAGCCGCATCGCAATCGCCGGTAAGTTGTAGGTCAAGTCCGTTCTCGCCAGTACCGGTAGAGTTACATTGGACTACAGCGTAACCCCCATCCGCGTAGATGTCTACGTACTCATCGTCGTCTTCGTCAAAGACTTTGATTCTGCCGTAGCCCGTCCCGATACCTTTAACCTGAACCGTGATACCCGCATTAGTCAAAGAGCTATCGGCGGTAAACTCGAACGCTCCCGCATTCGTTTCGAATAAGTTGACGCTACCGCTATGACTAATATTCATGAAGTCAGTATCGGTACTGTCGTAGATTTTAATAGCACCACCAGCGTCAATTTCGATATCACCGGCTGCGATTTCAAGATTACCGTCTACCACCTTAACAAGACCATCTTTGAAGAGGTAGTTAGAACAGTTAAGGAACGTGATGCGTGACTCACTAGTATCTCCGTAAGCCATACCAGTGGTAAATTGTAGGCGATCAGTACTTGTACCAGCTTCATTAGGTGTTCGTATTCTTAAACCGTCGTGGTCGTAGGTGGTACGTTCAGACCTGATAGTACCTACACTCGCACCGATGTTTATTGTACTTTCAAGGTATACCCCAAGCCATCTATCAGTACTGTCTCCGAGAGTGTAGGTGTTCGTGGCATCAGGAAGAACATCACCGGCAACCGTAAGGTCGGCGGCAAAATAACCATCACCGTTGACTTCAAGCTGGTAACCAGGATCGTCAGTACCGATACCGATGTAACCAGTCGTGTCTTCAAAAGTCAGATAGTTATATCCTCCACCACTGTTTTCACTATACAAGCCATAATTATCCCCATCATAACGACAGAATAAATCTACGGAGTCTGTGGTATCACGTAGGTGAAATAGATCACCGGCAGCCCCACCAGATTGTCTAGCATCTAAGAGGGCTGATGGGCTAGATGTACCTATACCAACGTAACCGGTTGTTTCCTTTATCCAAACCGCTTCACCTAGGGTACCCACCTTAAAAATAACATCGTCTAGATTGGTATTACCAAGCAGCAAGTTATCAGTATTGCTTACTGTGATGGTACTACGATAACTCCCGCCAGAATCTTCCCAACCAATGTACTCAGCATTTTGAAGGTATAGGTTGTAAGCCCCAGTGATGTATAAGTTCCCACCACTTACCGTTAACCCACCCTCGATATCCACATCGCCCTGAAGGTAGGTATCCGTGATAGAAGAGTTGCCGATCGTGACTGTATTAGAACCGTTGCCGGTTGTATTCGCTCCGATGACTATTTCATTATCAACTCCATCCTCAAGAGCCAAGGTACTCTTACCGATATAGACCCCGTTCGAACAATCAGTTAAGTCAAGGTCACCGGTATAGTACATCCCGGCTCGATAACCAACCGCTACTGAACTTGATCCGGTGGTTATTTTGTTTAACGCTTGATAGCCTATAGCTACGTGGTTGTGAACAGTTTGTATATTCGCTAGAGTATAGGGACCAAGAGCGACGCAGTACTGCGAAGTTTGAGCTGACTTCATAGCCGTCTTACCGACTGCTACGTTGCTATGCCCGGTGGTGATAGACTGTAAACTATCAGCTCCGATCCCAACTAGTCGTGAACCGTGGTACGTTTGAGTAGCTGTTGAACCGACAGTAAAATTGCCCGCATCTTCACCAAGAAAAACGTTATTACCTTCTGGTACCGCCCCACCTCCAGTCGCGTCGTGGAAGTTGTGTAAGAACCGCGTCCCGCCTTTAGTAATAACGCCCTCACTAGAATCGTCGGTGTCTAATAGGTCGAAGTTACCTGCGAGTAGGTTTAAGTCTCCTCCACTTTCTAGTTCGAGAACTTCCGTACCGTCGAACGCTCCAGCTGACGCCATGAACTTTAGCTTGTCACTATCGTCCCCATCGTTCCCGATAGTCCAACGGGTGGTCCCTGCTTCCTGGAAGGAAAGTTGGGAGTCTGCTCCAGAGGCTGAATCTACTACGATACGAGCATAAGCTTCACCGTTACTCTGCCCGTTGAAGTCTGCGATAATAATATCACCACTCGCAGCGTAGACGTTTAGCTTGGCGTAACATTCAAAGTCGTCGGCATCTAATCTAAGATCTGCGAAATCCAAGTAGCCGTTCCCGGCAGACTCAACGTATACATCCCCACCAAAATCATTCTTCAAGTAGAGGTCTTCATCGGCGTCCATATAGAGCGAAGCGTCAACCGTAAACGAAGTGGTACGACACCAATAGATACCTCCTTCACTTAACCCGTCTCGCCCCAACGCTATCTTTCCCGCACCCGAAGAAGGATCACCGAAGATACCTTTGTAGGTCGTATCTACGTCATTGGTATCTACGGCTAGAGTACCGGCGAAGTAGTATTCAGTGATCCCACTGTTACCAATAGTACAAGTAGCATCGCCGTGACCTATCGCTGCGTAGCCGATGACTATTTCGTTTGACGAACCATCCTCTAGGACTTCGGCTTCACCGCCGATTACAACGCAGTAGTTGGAAGTCTCTAGGTTATTATTCCCAGTGTAGTAGCGACCAGCGTTATGCCCGATGAAGATGTTATTCTTACCAGAGGATACGTAGTAGCCGGTATACGAACCTAGCCCGATGTTATACTCTCCGGCTGTAGAGGTATAGAAAGATCCAAAGCCTACGTGATTGTTATAGCCCCCGTTGACGTTGTTCTTACCCGCGTTAGCTCCAAGGTAGGAGTTAGATATACCATCCTCCACTGAGTACCCTGCCCGATAACCAACTGCTGTGTTATATCTACCGTTGTCTAGAGCTACTAACGCTTTTGCCCCTAAGCCGGTATTGTACGAAGCGTGATATACTTTAGTCGCAGATGCTCCGCCGGTATGGTTGCCCGCGTACTCTCCTAAGAAAGTGTTCTTACCAGCGGGTACCGCAGTGTCTCCGGTCTCATGACTATAGCTATGTAGAAAGCGATTGCCGTCTACTTCAATAACTCCGGCAGAAGAACCGATACAAGCTTCAAGTTCTAAGTTCCCGTGGAGGTCGATGTTGTTAGCTACGTCGAGGTCTCCAGTAGAGTCCAGCGACATCCTAACGGCTGAGTCTGTATAGAACCGTAAGGCTTGGGCGTCGAGATTACCAAAGTGAGTAGTTCCAGATCCGGCAAAGAATATCTCGTTGGTATCCATCCCTAAGCCGGTAGTCGAATCTCCGATTAACAACCAAGCATTGTCGAGGTTGGAAATACCTATAGTGCCATTAGAGACGATAATGGTGTGGGCGTCAGGTTCTACCTTAACGCGGTAACCTGTTGAACCTTCCGGACGCAGTTCTATAGTCTCTCCTGAAGATGAAGCTAAACACGCAGCCCCATCCGTGGCTACGAAGAAAGCTAGAGCTTTGGCTGCTCCTGCTACCGTATCGTAGCCGTAGACTCTCAAGTAGGGGTTCTCGCCATCGGCTACCCCTCTAAAAAACGCTGCGTCACAGTCTCCGGTTAGCTGTAGGTCTAATCCGCTTTCTCCGGTACCAGAGGAGTTACACTGAACGACGGCGTAGCCTCCAGAAGCGTAGATGTCTACCCACTCTGCATCGTCTTCGTCGAATACGCGGAGCCTACCGTACTCATTACCGGCACCCGCTACGTCTACCGCGATAATCGCATCGCCTAGGCTACTGTCTCCGGTAAAGCGGAACGCTCCTGCCGTCGTTTCGAATAGGTTGTAGGTTCCGTTATGAGAGATGTAGAAAACGTCGGTGCTATTTAGATCGTTGATAGCTACCCTACCCTCATCGTTCATGAAGATAGTTCGCTTGGCTCCGACGACTAGCCAAACGTCTTTAGTACCGGCTGAGAAATTTACTCTGGAACCCGTAGAGGAACGAAGGAGCGTACCGCGACTAAGCGAAGTAGAAGCGTGGGTGTAGACGGACTCGCAGATTTCCCATTCATCTGCTTCTTGGTGACGGATATGGATAACGCATTCACCGCCGTCCGCAACGGTATCGTTGAACGACTCGTGCCAAGTAGTCGCTCCACCTACCGTTAACGCTCCGGTGCCGGTCGTTGTAGTAGTCTCTTCTACAACATCAAATAGCTCGTCTATCGTCATAGTCTATCCTACAGTTTCTACTCTTCGTCTTCTCTAGCTACAACAACTGACTTGATCTTCTTAACGTCGTCGTGGACCGCGTCAATCTTATCCTCTTGAGTAGCGTGCTCTTTTTGAACGATACCCATAAACTTGTCGGTGTCTTTGCTTACTGAGGCTACGTCGTCTAGTTTGCCGATGATCTTCTTCTGAGATAAAACTAAGCTCTCCATAGCTTCTGTAGTCTTATCCAGAAACTTTAGGTGGCCGTCAACGACTCGTGGACCTAGCTTCCATCCTAGGATGTAGCCTAAGCCGCAAAGTAATACGACAGAGATACCAACCCGTTCGATGATACTCACCCAAGAGGCTACTTCTGCGGTTTCCGCTAGCAGTATTAGTCCAGTTAGATACCCCATAGCACAGCATGTCCTTCTTCTACTAGCCGTCGGTTTAAACAAATACCGTCTATCCACACGATTGCGAGGATACGCTTAAACGAACCACGCTTGTCGTAGATCGTTCGAATAAGAAAAGTTTCGCCGCCAGCTAAGAGTTCGATGACTCTGTTTCTGGCTTTGTCCCAAGCTACTCGTTCGGACCGTTCAACGCACTGTATCCCGAGTAGCCGTATGGCTTGGTTATGAAGAATAGCTTCAAACCCTAGGTCGATGTCTGCGACTATCGTATCTCCATCTATCGTACGTACGGGCGCAAACTCGTATACGTAACGGTCGTGAGGACTAGGCCTGGGGCCGAACAATCTATCTAAGTCGTCCATGACTAGTCTCCTAGGTTTTGTTTGCCTCTTCTAACATACGCTCTAGTTCTTCTTCTCCGTACAGAACCTTAAGCTGAGCTAGGTTGATACGTCCTATCGTTTGTTGAACCCACTTTAAGGCAGGAGTAATCACGATCGGATTTTGTTGAAGGAGACTAGCAATTTGAGTCACTCTCGGATCGATGTTTAGCTGTCCGCTAACTCCAAACATCGATTGTTCCATGACCTGGTTTTCGACGTCGATCTTATCTAACTCTTCAAGCATCTTCTTCGCTGGATTGTCCGCCATCGCTTACTCTCCTGGAGGAGATAACGCCAAGCCTATGGATAAGCTCGTTGTTCTCTGACGCTAGTTTCGTAACGCTGTCGAGGGCTACGCGGTCTATCTCACGTTGCTTCTCGAAATGGTTTTTTAAGAACTCCTCTTGGTACGTCATGGTAGGTGCTCTCCTCTATCTTCAAGGTACTGAAGCGGAGACTGGTATTGAGGAACTTCCTGCCTCTCTACTGCGGGTGTACTCTGGGACTCTGGCGGTTTCGTACCTGCAGCCCACCAGCCGAGAGTCCCAGCGGTTACTAGGGCAGCGGCAGACCCCAGTACCATAGCTGCTTTTTTCCAAGGATCTGTATCTGAGGTTGCTACTACCGGTTGGGGCGTAGTCGGTTCTGCTACATCGGACTTGATGTGCTCTACTACGATACGTTCGGTTCTTGGTACCTCTACCGTCCGCTGTACCTCTACCGTTTGGGGTTCGATAGTATCGTTTGGATCTTGCGGAACGCCGTGCTTAGCTTGGGCGTTATACCGGAAGAATCGGGTTAACTTGTTTCGTTCTGCGATAGCGTCGGATGCGACTCGCAGAACTTTGTTCCGGACGTCTGGATTTATAGTCGCATCGTTCATGAGTTTTTTAACATCTCCTCCACGGACGTATCGTTGATAGTTTTCAACGCCGCGATGTTACCGATTGCTTCTTCGCAAAGGTATTGGTGATTCTTACCTACCTGATGATTGGCGGCTATCTCCTTAAGGGCCTCATCCCAAATTTCGTCGATTTCTTCAGACATAGTACCGCTCCCAGTTTAGTAAAGCAGCGGTCCACCCGCTAAGATAGACCGCTGCCCTAGCCCGTCATCCCTTAACATGGCTATAGTCTCAGTCGATGACTAGGCTCCAACGTCACCCTTCGGGACGTATACCGAACTACGCAACGCGGCCATCGTAGCTGCGTCGTCGGCTACTCCGCCAGCCTGCTGGATGAGCGTCGAGTTGATAACGCCCAAACCTTGAACCAAGTTTCTGTCGACCACGCCGGTCAACCTAGCACTCTCGCGTGCCCCAGCCATACCTTCCATCTTGAGAAGATCAGCAACGTTTTCGTCCAACGCCATTTCTAACTCCTTACCGCTATCGCGGAGCTTTAGGAATCGTCCTCACCAGGAGTCTTGATGTCGTCATCAAAATCCCCCCTGGTGATTCTATGAAGTGCATCCGTTACGTTTCGATAACCCGACCAATCCCTGATCGGCTTTCCTTTGTTATACGCTACCATCACTGGTAACGGCCCAATGTCTTTATCGTCCGGAGGTTCTATAACCCTAAGACGATGATAGTAGTCTTGAGCTTTATCTATCTGGCTATTTAGTCGGTCCCAATACTCAGCTTCTTGGGAAGCTACGACGACTAGATGAGACCAATTAGGTTCTATCTCTTGGTTGGTACGAAGTATAGCTAGGACTTCCGTGGCGAGAGCGTTAACGTCGGCTGGCGTACCGTCTCTGCCTGGAGGTCCGGTAGTCTTCGCGATAAACTCTTGATCGTTCTTTAGAGCTTGAGATATAGCCGCCAAATGCTCAGCGGTGATCTGGCCGTCTTGTCCCGGTGGTCCCATAGCACCGTCCGCACCATTAGCTCCGGCAGGACCGCGAAACTTATCAGCGTTCTCTTCCATCTTCGCGTAGACTTCGTTAATGATACGTTCATAGTCAACGCTCACTTGTTGAGGAGGACAAATAACCGGCGGATCCACTGGAGGCGTATCGGGTATAGGATCTACTGGAGGTGGGTCCGGACACGGAGCTTGGTATTCGTAGATAGGTTGACTAGTCTCTACACGTACTTGAGTTTGCGGAGGTTTCTTACAAGGGAATAGCATGTGGAAGAGACGACACTTACGGCGGACCATCCCGGTAGTTATGACGGTTACGTTTGTCTTAGATTCGTCAGCCGTTATAACGCCGACTAGACGTCCGGTAGAATTCCAAACCGGCCCTCCACTATCTCCTTGACTACAAGCCTTACTAACGGTCACGGCGGTAGCTTGATAGTCCTTAAAGTGCGAACGGTACTTATACCGTTGTATGGTTCTACCTCTCCAACAGAGAAAGCCTTTGCGGGGTTTACCCCCAAGTCCAGCGCAGTTTAGGCTTTCTCCTATTTTGACGTCTACCGTCGAGACTCTAATTGGCTTAACGTTCGGCGTAGTCTCCGGGATGATACTACAAACGTCATGCTCTTTGTAGAATTTGTGAACCTTACCCTTACACCGAAAGCCGGTAGCGGGAAAGTAGATATCAACCTTAGACCTGGGGCAGCCGCTTACCACGTGCCACGCGGTCAGGATGGCGTACTGCTTCGTTACCGGAGAGTAGCACCAAGCCCCAGAGCCTAGAGAGTTATCTTGGGTTTGGATCCTACAGATCATCGGAACTTTGTTGATCGTTACGCTGGTACGGGTCGATCCAACCTGGACCGTCGTGGTAGTCTGCGGACTACAGCTACCACCTACATCCCACTGGCCGTATCCGGTTGACGGAATAAGAGCCAGCAACAGAATAGCCGCTATGCTTTTCATGCTACGCTCCTAGCTTGGAAGAGTGTCGTTAAACTTTCGGACTAAACAGACTCGTTCCGGGTGTCTACCTTTTATGTCGGGTATCTTCGTAAAGTCGATAACTTCGTAGAGGTCGGTAACCGGCGATGGGAGGTCGGACTTACCGCCCTGGTAAAGTAGTGAGTGGTTCGTTATATCTCGGTCTACCCAAACGATTCCATCCGCTTCTTTCGTAGTAGAGAATAGGTCGATGTTTAAAGCTACGCCTAACTCCCACCTAGCGTCTATCTCTACGGCGGTAGATACTGTCTGCTCCCCGAACTTGTTAAAGCTCGACTTAGCGTACAGCACCGCTTTCTCGTGTAGTGAACTGATCTCTAGGTTAGGCATGGCTCTAGTCGTAAGCTGGGTCGTTGCTATCGTGGTCTTTGTAGTTAGTTCCTAGCCAGAGTACCTTGGCTCTCGTCTTCTGTTCTTGGTACGTCCGGAGTCTGCCCGTCGTATCCATCATCAGAGCAGCTTGGCCGTAGTAGTTAAGCTCGAAATACTTTCCCATCTCGCCTTGGAACGTAGCTCCGCTTCTACCAGTGTTCTTAGACATGAACGGTTGGTCGCGGAGACTATAGAGCCAAGCGGAGAGATAAGTTTCAATGTCCTTTAGAACGTCGTCACTCAGCTCTCCGCTCGTATCCTGGGAAGAAAGCCAATCCACGAGCCTACTAGCCGGACCAATAAACGGAGTCATGTTAATGGAGTCTTCGGTCTCCAAGACTTGTTTTACTTCGGTAGGCGTAGTTCGGATCGCCATGACTTACTTCCTTACGCAAGGTCTAACGCTGCTCGGATTGTATTGAGGATTTCCGCTTTCTTCGTAGCCGTCCCCAAGTCGATTTCTTCGTCAGCCGCGAACGCTTTGAGCTCCGCTACCGTCATGTTTTGTAAACCGTCGGCTACTTCGGTATCGAGCTTGTTAGTAGGAGCTTCTTCAGTAGCCGATGCTCCTTCAAGAATCCGCACGAACTTGTTAGCCATGATTTTGTCGAGAGGTTTATCGGTCTCTACAATGTCGCCTTTTTGAAAGACCTTACCATCTTGACTGTGGTTGCCGCCCAGTACTCTAAACTTCATGCCGCTATCCTTTGAGAGAGTAGATAAAAGGCCAGGGCTAAACCCGAAAGCCTAGCCCTGGTCCCGTCCGATGGAGAACCACTCCTACGAAGTGGTACCGTGAATGATTCCGCTCTTGCCGTTGTAGTCGGCTCGTATCTGCGGAACCTTGATCGCCATCACTTTGAAGTTGACTCTCATACCGCCCTGGGACTCCCATTGGACCGTAGTAAGTTCCATACCGTTAACGGCACGGGCTACGTCCGAAGTCATCTGGACGAGAAGGAGAGTAAACGTATTCGTCAAGAAGTCCAAACGGCGAACGTCTTGAATACCGTCGATCGCACGAAGACGATTACGCAACGTTTGGGTAGGAGTCCCAGACGTGATATAATAATCGTTATCCATGTACGTGTCCCAGTCGCTCGAATGGTAGAGCATATAAGGTCCGTACATGTAGTTATCGTACGCCAGCTGTCGCATCGCCAAAACTTCGGCCAACGTCGTATTCGAGTTGGTACCAGTCGGCGTTGTGATATCGGTCTTGGTCGTACGTTGCGGGTGCGTCGTATAACCGTAAACCTTCGGCGTTTGTCCGTAGTCGGAGGTGTTACCGTATTGAACGCCAGCGTTAATACCGATGAGCGTTTTCTCGATAGCTTCGGCAACACGACGTCCTGCGGCTTCGGCCATAGTCGAATCCAACGGCGTACCGGTGTTTCGGCTAACGGCTAAACGACGACTAGAGAACCAAAAGTCAGAGTGAGTAATAGGAAGCGGCAAACCTTCCAGCTGGAAGACGGGCGCATCCGTACGTCCCGGAGTCAGACCGTCCATATCGACGACGGCTTCACCCGGATCACTCATCGTTTCGTGTTCCAGAATCATCTTCGACATACCGTTGAATCCGCCAAACGAATTGCGGGCTTCAAGGTCAGACCATGCGCGGAATCGTTGACGAGCAGCCTTCATGACTACTTGGTCGAACATCTTCCACTCGTCTTTACGGAGAGCGGTAGCGTTGATAACAAACTCCGGAACACCGTAGTCAATCATATCGCGTACGAGACGATTTTGGTAAACCGGTTTGCCGTCGTCGCCAACTCTACCCGTATTGACCGTGACGTATTTGCGTCCATCCTTTCCGACGAACGGACGTAAGAGCGTAGGCTCAAAACGACATCCGGCTAGTTGTTCGCCTACGTCGCCATGACCCGCTCCATTGAGAACGTAATCAGTAAACATTGAATAAACCTCCATGAGGGTTTTGGTTATAGTCCGTGGCGAGACCAGCGAACATTAATAGCCGGTAAACATACTCCAGACGAGCGCATCGGCGGTCAACGCGGTTTGGGCTTCCAGGCAGATGAACGGTTCGCTTTCCGGCGTACCGGTAGTTGCGACGAGCTTACCCGTTCCATCGTCTACCATCATGATGTCGGCAACAGCAAACGCATCGGACGTACCGGAGATATTAGCGTAGAGCATGTTAAGCTCTTCGCCAGCGATAGGTACGTACAGGAAGCATCGCGTAGCCGTAACGTACGCGGTAGAGGCTAGCTGCCCGCTAAGAGCGTCAGGAAGCAGAACCGCGATAAGTCGTTGGTTGCCGTCGGCGGCAGCGTTATAGACTTCCCACGTATGCTTTCCGCTAGCATCTGCGGCGGTTGCCGCTTTAACTTGCATCACAGTACCAGGCTTCGGAGTACCGCTGACGATACCCTCAATAAACCTTCCTTGCGGTTCGGCACTGACGATGATTTCATTTCCTTTAGCCATTGATTATATCCTCCAGGAAGATGGCTTGGGTCTAGTAACTCCGTTGACTACTCGTCAGTATCAGCCCAGTTGATAGTGGGCGGAATCAACGGTTCAGTTTCTTCGTTCTGGTTCGCTACTCCTCCGGTAGGAGCAGGAGTCGACGCCCCAAGATAGTTCGCGATGGTCGGCTTGGCTTCCGGCTTGGCGAGTTTCGCCATACCTTGAAGGGTATCGACGTCCATGGCTTCCAGTTGATCTTTTGAGAACGGGTTTGTCTCGTTCTTCGTAATGACTTCGATAGCGTCAGCTTTCGCTTTCTGCTCCATCTGTACGGCGTTCGCTACCGTTCGGCGTACCGACTCCGGAGCACTCGCAAACCATTCGTCTTCGGTCTGAGGAGCAGGCGGACTAGCCGGAGCTTTGTTAACTGTCGGCTTGACTTCCGGCGGTTTCTCCTCTTTCTTCTTCACGTCAAACTCTCCTTTGGAATTGACGACCACTTTGATGGTCTTATCTTCGAAGCCTTTACGCGCAGCGTTAGCTACTTCAACTGCTTCGTTGGAACGAGTAACGTGCTCGTTCAGCGTTTGAAGCTTCTCTTCGGACATACCGTTGAGAATCTCCTTGTCGTCTTCGCTCCAGCAATCGCAGTTGGCGATAAGCGAAGCAATCAAGTCCTCTTTCTTACCCATGAGAGTATTCTCCTTTGTTGGGTCGGTTTCTTTCTTATTTATGAGAACTCCGCAGCCATCCTTCAGAGAACAAGCTCCAAGTTGGTCTGGGAGGATAGCTAGATGATCAGGTCGGTAGTTCGTAGCTATAGCCTTGTAGGTTTTGCTTGCGTATACGCCAGGCTTTTCTTTCTGGTCGAGACCTAGCCCAGTACTTAACTCGATAGGCGTATTGTTCGTCAGAGAATCGTATACTCTGCTATCAACTCTCTGAACGTGCTCTACGTCGAACCAACCTTCAGCTTGAAGCTTTCCGCTACCGTCCTGGGAAAGATGAGCGTTTAGAATAACGCCGATGCCTTGTTTATTGAGAACTTCGGGAGTCCTAGCCGATACCGCTTTGCCTTCCTTCACCGGATGGTAGACGACGATAGGGATATGATCCCAAGAGCGGTAGTTAGCTGATATCTCCTCAGCGGGATAGTATAGCGGTCCATCGCTACCGGCTAGTACGCCAGGAACGATCATCGTAAGCGGAGCTACGATGTATTCCCTACCGCCCATCGTCTCTCGACGGATAGTACCGGTAAAGTTAGCAACCAAGGTTTCCATAGCGTTCTCCTTACTACTATTATGGTTCTTCTTACTTGATATAGCTAGGTCGATATAGGCTGCGTAGAGTGGATAGAAAGAAAGTAGGTTTAAGGCTTACGACCTACCGTCATACGGACTTTGCAAGAGTCTTACGTGTTGGTAATGTACCGACCTATTGAGGAGAACGCAAACAATGTTTTCTCCCTTAGGTTTTAGCTTAGTACGTATCGAGGATACGTGTCTATAGACCGTTCCTCTTTCAGAGCTAGGTCCGCAACAAGCGTGTAGCTCTTTGCGGCGGTGAGGTCTACCATCACTAAGTATCTCTAGCATCTTCTTCTCCGTAGGAGTAAATTTAGTGCCGCTCATTTTTCCTCCTGCTTAAGTTTCTCCATATAACGGTCTGCTATATCCATCGCTTCGTCGTGAGTAGCTTGTTCGTCTCTAGCTGCGAAGTAGCCGAAGAACCAACGTTCTTCATCTCCGACCCAAGCTTTAGCTCTTAACGCAGTTTGTAAAGCTACTCGTTTTGTTTCTAGTGTAGAAGGCATTAGTAAAGCCTCATTAGTTCGTGTACGATCTTACGGGCTACCCTCGACATAGCAGCTGGGCTCTTAGCAGAGGCTAGAAGAGATACAGCTACAGAGCCTACCGGTAACCCTGGAACGGTAAAGTCTCCGATAGTCGCAGCGGTTAGAGCCATCTTGGCTACGGTAGGAGACACGCCTGCTTCCTTGGCTATTTCCGTAGCTAGGGTAGGTCCAAGATTACCGGCCTTGATAGCTAAACTAGCATGACGTTTAGCTTGGCTCTTTAGGCTTTCTCCTACTAGAGCTTTAGGACGTACTTTGGAAACGCTAAGATCGGCACCGTACCAACTAGACTTCTTCCTACCGATGGCTAAACGTTCTTTCTTGGTAAGTTTTCGCTTACCCTGCTTTATCGTACGTGGATCCTTTGGATCGTATTTAGGAGCTTCGGCGGTCAACGACTTATCCTTGGCTCGTTCAATACGTGCCTTAGACTTACGTTGGGATAGTTTCTTCTTCTCTCCGACGTTAGCCGGTATCCAAGCGCAGCGGCAGTTAGGATGACGCGGTAACATACCACGAGCTTCTTTGAGCTTTAGCGTTACGCCGTCTAGAGGTAGGCAGAGTTGACAAACTCTATCGTCTCCAGTAGAAGACCATTCGACTAGTACGCCTAGCTCCTCTACGCCCAGCTTCTCTAGGGCATCTAGTTGGCCTTCGGCGTGCGCTCGTATAGTCTCCGTCCTAGCTATCGTCCTAGCTCGTGTCGCTCCTATCTTGTCTACGGTACGGTTAAGCTCTCTAGCTACCTTACGGGGTGAGTCTCCGCGTATGATACCGTCTGTAAGCGTACGTCGCATCTGAGTAGCCATAGTAGCCGTTACGTTTACTAAGTCCGTATAGGCTCTGGAGGCTAAGAGTCTTACCTTGTCGGCGGAGACTGCTCGGTCAAACGCACTACGTAGAAACTCCTGTTTGGAACCTAGGTAGAAGTCAGCCGTAGAAGCATCCTGGGCGTAACCTTTACGATAGTCATCGAAAGCTCTGGCCTTTCCTTTCTCGTGAGCTTCTTCGATGTAGTTAGTCATCCAGTTATCGCCGGATACGTTACTACCAATGACTCCTTCGTTAGACTGTTGAAGAACCCAGTCGTGGAACGCTTCTACACCTTCGCTATCGCTGCGAAATTGCCAGCGGTTAGTTACGGGCGTACGCCTAGAGCGTAAGCCTAGAGCATCTTCGTCGATAATAAGTTTGAGGATCTGTCCTTTGAGTAGACGAAACCTCTTATTCATTTCCCTTACGAAACGCTTTCGGAGCATCACCGTTCTTGTCGGATCCACCTTCAGCGGGTTTACCCTTCGGGGTTTCTTTGGCTTTCTTTCCGAACGGGTTATTGTCGCCATTAGACTCTCCTTGCTCTCTTTCGAAGGTAGCTTGGCTTTGCTCTAATTGCTGCTGTTCGAGTAGCTCCGCCGTAGTTGGTTCTTGCTCTTCAACGTACTCTGCCGTAGCGTCGATAATCTCTTTGGCTTCGTCTTCTTCGATACCTAGGATCTTAGTCAGAAACATCTCAGGTTCTATGAGGTTATCTCCGTTGCCTCCGACGTACTTGACGATAGCTTCGGTCTTACGAGCAGCGATTTCAACTTGATCCTTCGGGCGTAGTTCGTCGAGATCAGGCCATTCGATGTGGTATTCCTCTTTAGGTTCTTGAAGAACGCCTAGCATGATTAGTCGATCAATAAAGGGTACGATGATACGTGGAGTTACGTAGTTCTTCTGTCTACCAACTAAACGCTCGTTCCACGTGTCTTTGTCTTGACCGCTAGAGAGTTCTCCGCGTTCGCTACCCATAAAGACTCTCTTAGGGATACCTAACTTGATACAGATAGCCTCTAGTATCTTGTCGATCTGGGCTGAAGGATCTACCACCTGCGGAGCTAACGTCTTAACTTGAGTACCGGCTACGGCTAGGTGACGTTGAAGACCATCCTTATAAGCCATGACCGCTTCTCGTACGCCCTCTAGAGAATCGTCGGACCAATCGGCACCTAGCTGAGGATGCGTCTCGAACGCTAAACCCGGCAACGCTCCTAGCCAATACATCTCCGCTGATCCAGCGTAGAGCTTTTGGAGGTCTTGGAGACGATTGAATACCGGACGCATTCTAGGTACGGCAAAGACTTCGCTACTCTCTAGAGTATCTGCTACGTGGAGTACTCTAGTCCAATGAACGTTAACGGTCTCCGAAGGTTCGAATGCTACGACGTCGGAAACCTTCGAAGGATCGGAGAACTTTAGATTGTAGGACGTCGGTTTACCGTATCGAGGTAGGCTTGGATCCGTTTCGAACGCAGCGATAGACGCTAGATGGTTACTAAAGCAACGTAGGAACGTTACCTTGTGGGCGTTACCTTCTACCGGTTCGTTGAGGGGTTTACCGTCGTCTAGTCCTAAGAGGAGTACGCCGTAGTAGCCGATACCGCTTAGTTTGTCGACTCTCCCTAGGTACTCCCATACGGGATTACCAGCTTCGTCTCCATACCAAGATTCTTCGCCTAGTAAACCTCTACAGAATTCTGTCCAGGACTCTTCAAACGACGTAGATGAATCTGGGTCTTCATCTTCGTAGATACTAGGTTGCACCTTCCACGTTTCTTCAGGAAGTACTTCGACGACTCGTTGGGCTATTCCTTCGGCGTCATACATCGTCTGGTAGTGCTCTAGCGTTAGATCGGACACGCGGGTATATCCGCATTCAGCGTCGATGTCCCGCCTAGCGTCTAAGAGACGATTCATATAGTTCGAACGTTGAGTCATAGCATTGGCTATAAGCTCATCGACGACTAGCCGACGTTCTTTCAGTTCTTGATCTTTCTTCGCTAACTGGTTCTTTGTTATTCGAGTAGCCATAACGATCTCCTTAGTATGACTTGAGTACGAGCTTGCGCTTGACGCGTTCCATAGCGAACGTAGCTAATACTAGGCTATCCGCCTCATCGGGAGAACAACCTAGCATCTCTTTCAGCGTTTGCTCTTTAGAGTCTTTTGAGCGTCTATCCTTTGGTGGTAAATACATCCGCCCTTCCTGATCGAATTGTAGAGGTAACGGACGTAGTTGGTTTAGTAGTTCGGTATACTGGGAAGGAATACCAAACGGTTTCTCTCTTAGCATCGGATTGATAAGCTCTCGGAGCATACCGTACATCTCCGCTCTACGATTGCGGTAGACGTACTTAACTTCGACTTGCTCCGTACGCTCCTGAGTCGATTTCATCCGCCTAGAGATAAACGGGTCAGTAGCAGCTTCTCCGAAGCCCATAGAGCGAACTTGATAACCGATCTTACGTAAGTAGTTTGTATGCTCGTACCCTCCTCCACCTCTATCAAATAGGACGTTCTTAGGATCTATCTGATACTGCTTTATAAGGTCTATCGTTTGGGTAGGTATAACTGACGTATCCGGAGTTTTGATAGCTTCCTGGAAGAGAATACCCTGCTCGTCGATAACCGTCCATACGGTATCGTCTCCACCTTCTCCTACGTCGATACCCATCCACCTATTCTTTGGTCTACGGCGAACGTCTAGAGCGTTACCAACCTTCTGAGCCTTACGTAACCAATCCGGAGGATAGAGCCTAACCTCTGACCCTTCGTAGAAATCTCCATCGAGAGATACGCACTGCTGAATAGGGTCCCACGTTAGTCGGTTCTTCTCGTACTCCTCTAAGTCTTTGACTCCCGGTATGATTTGGCGATAGCTTGGCTTTCTACCTTTAGCCTTTTCACTAAGACCCAAGCGAACGTTTGGAGAATCTTCGGCCCTAATACGAATGACTCTACGATAGCAACGCCTGCCGTCTTCGCTAAATAGATTCCCTCCAGGATCATTGATAGACGGGTCACCTTTAACGCTCTTGAAGAAGAAGTTAGCACAGTCCCACGGGTTACCGATTATCAAAGCACGCTTAGCCCAAGTACGAGCCATCTTCCAATAATCGTCCGGAACGCTACTAGCTTCGTCAGCGATAAAGAGAGTACGCGGTATGCCGTCTCCTACGTTCGCTACGTGATGGCCCTGCATCGACGCTATAGAATCGGCACTAGCTACCATACCGCGAATATAGGATACGGGACAGATACTACCGTCCGGTAGCCTACGCTTTATCTCTCGATGGTTAACTATTAGAGGTCCGCCTTTATCGACGGTAAGCGGAAAACTAGACGTCTGGATATAGTTGTTTATTTCGCCCCAGAGAACTCTAAGGTGGTCGTCTTTAGCCGACGTAGTAACGATACGGCAAGGCTTACGACTAAGGAAGTACCATACAGCTATAAACGCTGCTACGAAATCCTTTCCTAGCATATTCCCTGCGGGAACAACCGTCATATCGTCGTCGACTACGCTTTGGATAACGTCCTGCTGTTTATCGTAGAATCTAACGTTAGGCCACAACGCCGTCTGAAACGCTAGAGGGTCAGTAAGGAGTTCCGTCTCACTTCGTCTTATCATTTTCGCTCTTTCGCTTTCGCTTCAATATAGTCCCCATCGATAACCTTGCGCTCTGCTTCTACTTTCTCTAGGAGTTCTCCTAGAAAGTTAGGAGCTATGACTAGATTGTTCGTATTACCCTCTGGAGAGACTAGCCCTAGATGCTTAAGAGCGTTAGTCAACGCGGAGTCCTTACTCATAACTTCTACTTCAGTAGTTACGTCCGGTTCGCCGTCTACGTATCGAGTACGTTGCTTGATCTTCGTTATACAACGTCTAACGTGCGGCGGTATATCCTCTAGATTCTTAACTACTTGAGAACCGTCGTTGCCTACTTCCATCAAGTCGATAGGATCTAAAAACAAAGCGGCAGCTAGGTGCTTAAGAACTTCGTCTGACGTCAACTTACACCGCTCGATACGCTCTTGAAGAGCTTTACCGATTGCCGCTCTAACGACAGCGTTTTTCAAGTTCCTAGCACCTGCTACCGATGGATTCTTATACCCAGCTTTCCTCGCAGCTGAAGTAGCATTAAACGACTCGTCAGCAAGTAGCTCCTCAACGAAGACTCTTTGCATACCCTTTAGCCTAGCTAAATTGGCTCCTCTCAGCTTCGGTTCAATACTACTCCCCATCTTTCACTATCCTCCTTACTCTATATACTATAGGACTATCCAGCGTCGAAACTGTAGAAGTTAGGATCCAAGTTAGCTGGAGACTCCTTACAAACCTTGAGTATATCCCGCGTTACCTCTGGGTCAATCACTATCGGTTTACCGTCCCAACTACTTCGTACTCGACAACCGTAGTGAAGAGAGAACGCTACCAACTCTTCAAGAAACGGCTGATAGTCAGCTGTCGCTCTTGGTTCGACTAGTACCTCTCTTATCTTCACCTGAAGTAACATTCCCCTAGGCCTGAGCAGCTCTCGACGTGCTTCACTTAACGTCGAGTGTAGGAAGCATTCTTCGCAGATATGACCTACGGTTATATCGCACTCGCACTCGATACCCACCATTCGATTAGTAGGGCTGAGTAAAGCCAACGCTTGATCAATGCGTTCTATAAGATCCGACATCATTAGTCCTCCACGATAGCTTCTTGGGCGTTGGTAATGTTCAGGACAGGTCCGTCGGTTAGTACAACCACAGAATACCGCTTACCCTTATAGATGACCGGTCTATCTCCGAATACCGCGTGGACTGTCTTAGTCAACTTAGTCCTCATAGAGTCTCTTGTTTCTCCGGCCAACTTCGCCGCCATCTCCGCTTCTCTAGCCGACACTTCAGCCTGCTCGAAATTAGCCACCGCGTTCTTAAACTTCTCGTGTTGATTCATGCCGCTCTCCTTCGGACTATCTACTTTTCGTAAGTACCCTCTACGCCTCTAGCAACGCGATCACGTGTACGCTTATGAAGCCACATCATCGCCTCTTGTAACTTAGTTAGAGCCAAAGCGTTTTCCCTACAAGCGTATTCTCCTGATTGAAAACCTTGGAGACGATGCTCTACAACTGCGAGTAACGCTTCGTTACTAATACCGTTTACCCCAACCTCTTGAATCGGACCTTTCTGAAATCCAATATTACATATGACCGAACCATTTAGTTCTTCGTTGAACTCGTCATTCGGACAGTAAATGGTATAAGCATGACAAGCGTTACCTTTCCCAGGCTCATCTAACACTGAAATCTCTAGAGTCTTGTTCAGACCATTTACTTTATGACTAGTGATTCTTTCCACAGCTTTCTCCTTCGGATTATTTCCAGTAACCGAACTTCAACATCATCTTACCGCAGTACAACTTAAATGTAGTTCGCTGCTTAGCATCCCAATCGTCCCACGAAGGTATCGTATATTCGTAGCACTTATTGAGCTTCTCCTTCTTCATCGAGGTCCAGGTGTACTCGTCTAACTTTATCCCGGTAGGCTCCAGGATATGTTTCCTGAAGGAAGGATAGCCCGAGAGTAGATCCTCCAAGCGTATCGCCGTCTTTACGTAACGGCTAACATACTCTACCTCAGTCCCCCAGTAGCGACATACGGCGGTAAAGTCTCCGCCTAGTACGTTACGACTAACCATCGAGCGTACCACGTCTCTACCGTCCCTAACGAGATGGAACGTTAGTAGCGGTCCCAGTAAGCCCTTAAAGTGCGGGACCGTCCTACGAAGGAACGAGTTAACCTCACCGAAGATAGGCGTACCCACCTTCTTAGCTTGAGCCTTTATCCACCGAGAGCGAACGCTAGCAAAGTTCTTCGCTTGAGCTTCGCTCTTAGTCGAAACGGAGTAGGGTAGGGCATCGTTAAGAGGCTCATGGTATATCGTAGCGTTCTTCGCTTGGTTTAGAAGCGTAGCTAGAAATAGCGAACCACTACGACCTTGGCCGGTTACGTAGACGAACTTAGTCACGATACTCTCTCCTATCAACTCTACCGTTTGTTACGAAGGTAGCTATTTTCGTTTCTACTCTCTTCTCTTGAGTTATACCTGCTCTGGAGAGGTGTTCCCGATTAGACCAACCCATCCGTATCCTAGCCGTAGCTTCTTCAATATACTGTTCGCTAGGTTGGTAGAAGCCGCACCTAGAACAGGTGTTGGCTCCTTCTCGCATTAACGCTCCGCAGTAATCGCAGCTGACTTTAGAATCGATCACTGGAGACTCCTTACAAAAGTACCTTGGCGTCATTGTCGACTGCTTCTAGCATCTCTACTGTCGTCGGATCTAACTTCCAAACTTTTTTGTTATCCTTCTTCACGCAACGTACCGCTCCTATCTTACGAAGGAACGAGAGTAGACCAGAAACTTTAGAGCGGTTAAGTCCGGTAAGTACGTGGATCGACTCGTTAGATACGCCGTCGTCGAAAGCGTAAAGATGCTTACATATCTCTAGCGTCGGACCTCTACTCGTATCGAGAGCTACCCTAGCTACTCGTTCGGTAACTAGCTCGTCGTTAACGTCCCGATTGAGAACTACGGCTAGACACTTAGAGAGTCTAATCAGTTGAGAGGTGAGGCGGGTAGATACTTCTCTCTCAACGCTTTCGTCCTGCATCTTCGAAGGTCTAGCACGCATAACCGCTACTAACTTAGCTAGCCAATAGATGTATTCAGCGAACTCTTCTGTTATATCGCCCATCCCGTTCAACGTTTCTATCGCCGTCTCTTTGAGATGGTTAATATAACCTCCGGTCATCGCCATCGCTTTCGTTAGCTCCGGTTCTTGTTGGCTTTCGGGTTTACCGTTCGCTTCTACGTTAACTGACTGCCAAGCCTTGATAGCCTTTCTAATTGCTATCTCTCGTTCCATATCTTGGTCGATACGATCCATGATAACGCAGTCAAGAAAGCGTTCTCCTAGTTCGCTGGAGTCGATAGAGCGCAAGGAGTTCGTACCGCAGAGTATCCAAGTCATTCGGATACCGTTGTAGTCGTTTTGAACGCGGTTACGATAATGAGCCCTACTCGTACCGTCGTAGATGTCTCTAGCCTCTGCTAGGATCTGTCCTAGGTTAGGAGTTTGAAGAAGCGTGTCGCCGTCTTTCGTTACTAGCGTCTTACCGCGTAACCGATCTATCAACGAGTTATCTTGGCTTCCGTCCCCATAGCCACTATGGAACCCGCGTATCGTACTCTTAGGGATAACGTGAGTAAGGTTAGTACTCAACGCTTCGCATAGGGTACTCTTACCGCAGCTAGCAGGACCGATAACTTTCAGCCAAAGCTGGTCTCCTTGCATCTTCGTAGAGACTACGCTAGCAAGCATAACCGATAAAGCGTAGTCTAGACCATCGGTCCACTTTAACGCTCTCTTCCACGACATCGTCAACGCTCTATAGCTTTTACAGTTTAACGGGTTGACGGTCTCTTTGTTAGAAGTCTTATCGTTTGGATCTACCCACTCGTTAGGTACTGAGCGGATGTCGTCGGAAAGCTCGTTGAACTTATCCAACCTTCTGATAGTCGTCTTCTTCGAAGTTAGGTAGTCTCGAATATCGTAGCCAGAAGAAAGCTCAGGGTTCCATTGGTTGCCTTTAGCACTCCAATCTAAATACCTAACGTCACTAGCCGTACCGTAGAGAGCGTTGGCTACTTTCTTTATACCAGCTAACGCTGCCGGCTCAGGGTTATGCTTTGTTGGGTGGTCGTTATCGAATAACACCCAGACCTCTTTACCCTTGAATAGGCGTAGCCATTCTTCCTTGAATATCTTACAACCGGGAGTAGCTACGACCGTATAAGGTACGCTATGAGATCTGAATACCTCATCTAACGCCATAGCGTCCCAAGCTCCCTCAACTAATACTACAACTTGGTTAGACTTTCGATAGAGCTTACGACCGAACAGACACGTCCGGAGTCGATGGCTACCGTCGTCGAAAACTAGCGGGCTACTAAAACACTTCGACTCGTACTTGTAGAGGTTGGCTAAAACGCAACTACCTTGCTTCTTTGAGTAAGTATGTCCCGGAATCAGCCACTTACTACTGATAGCTGACTTAACGACTCCCCAACGTTTAAGCGTACTAGTCCGTACCAGCCCACGTTCAGTAGCTAGGCGTTTATAATCTGCCGTGGTAGTCGTCTTTAGACTCTCCTTCCATAGACGCTCAATAAACGTAGCTTGGTTAAACCCGCCGCAACGAAAGCATTGGCCTACACCTTTTTCAACGTTTACGCGAAACTTCTCAGTATCTCCGCACCACGGACACTCTCCACCGCATCTTAGATTCCCTTCTCTATACTCTAGGTTGACTCCGTGAAAATCGTATAGCTTAAGACTATCCGGCAGTTCCTTCTTTCCCATCAGTTAGACCTCTTCAGATTCAGCCGCTCTATTTTACCAGTCGTTACATTTATCTTTGTCTCTACTTCGAACTGACCTTCGCAGTTAGGGCAACCGCCGTTAGGAGTAAGCCCAAGGTAGACTCGTTTGACTACAGCGTCACTAACCGGCGTACCGCAGGTAGGGCAGTTCTTATTACTACAAAGAATGCGTAGCTCCGTCTCCATGTCGGTAACGTCATGTACTCGTTCCTCCGATCCGCAGGAAGGACAGCTACAGGCATCCGGAGAAGTAACCTCTAGAGTATCGCTGACCGCTTGTATCTCTTCCTTACGGTCTCTACGTTCTTCGTCGGCCAGCTCTGAGATAAACTTATCAGGGTAACGCTTCTTGAGCTTGGCGATGTTAGTCGCCATAACGTTTCCCATGTCTATATCGAGAGCGTTACACATCTGGGCGATATACCAAAGACAGTCGCCAAGTTCTTCGATGAGGTTCAGCCTATCGAAGTCTCTACCGTAGTAGAGCCAACGCTCTATACAAGCAGCGACTTCTCCGGCATCAGAGGTTAGACCTAACGCCGCGTGGATCATTCGTATCGCCGTTGGACCTTCTTCCCCGATACGGTCGTAGGATCTACTTTGATTACACTCTGTACGCTTCGCCAGCTTCTGATATTCGAACGGGTCCATCAGTATTTTCTCACTTCCCAAAAGACTGTATTGAAGTTAGGTAGTGTTCCCCAAGGTTTGGAGTAGGTAGAGAATTCAACGACGTGGTCTAGGTAGCGGTTAAGTAGTTCCCACAACCACCACCAGCTGTTATCATCTAGGTTTGCCCTGAGAAGGTTATACGCTCCGTACCAGTTCGCGTGTTTTGTCTCCGTAGCTAACGCCGTACGCATCGGAGCTACAACCGTACTATAAGTTAGATCCAAGTAGTCAACACTTCTTCGGACTTCTCCTTGGATCACGGTGAGCTTAGTAGGAGCCATCGCAGAGATATACAGATTAGACTCTCCGATTTTCTTCTTCGCTCGATACCAAAGCCTAGGTATATTATACCCCGGTACGTCGTACCACGTCTCTCCTCCGGCTATCCGGTTACGGATATGGTATAGCGTTCTAGGACTAGGCATAGAACAAGCCCAAGCCTCTATCGTCGGCCAAGTAGGAGAACGGTTACCAAACTCTCCCTTCTCATATCTCCTAACGAAATCCTTTTTGGTTAGTACCGGTTTATACTTAGTTTCCATTCTTCTTTCTCCAATTCTCTTCTCGTTTCCTGAGCCAAGCCTTACCGGCTATACTCCACTGTTCGTCCAAAACTAGATTCACAGCTTCGAAAGCTCTTTGATAGTCCCGTTCCTTATGGTGGCGGAAAGCTAGTACCATCGGAGAGACTACCCTAGCTAAGTAGGGTTCATGGAGTAGGGTTTCGTTGCCGTCGATAAAAGCGTTGGCTTCGTCGAAGAATCTATCTGGGTCTTCAACTAAAGGTATCGGACAAGATTTATCCGCAGCGAAGCGTAGGTCAGAAACCAAAGAACCTACTTTCCACTTCTCTGGAGTCCACGTCTTTTTGTAGACGTGAAGGTTGTTAGTAAATTGGTGGTAGTAACCTACCGGCAACTTTATACAGTTAGCTACATACTCCTGTAGGTAGGAGAAGTGTACGACGTTCGCTCCTAGCATACCCCAGACCATATCGTTAGACCGATTAGTAACGGTCATGTCTAACCTATCGTTCACTACTCGAAAGTAAGCCTGGGTATTACAAGGTACGTCTTTACCGCCGTGAGTAGCCGTCCAAAGGTCGTGTCGTTTTTCATCCCTATAGATACGTTCTATATCTGAAGCATCCCACATCTGTATAACGCAGCGACGACTCGTTGGATCCTTCTTTAGTTCTTCGATTATGACTTTCAACTGATCGTATCCGAACTGATGACGCCAACGATAGCCGTACGCTCCGTGAAATGTTTCTCCGTCATCGGAGAACTCTCGCATCCTGGGAAGAAAGTAAGCCAATGAGTCGACGTCTTGGCGACCAGCTAACATCCAGATGGATTCGAACAGATGGAAGAACGGATTACAGTCTCTACCTTCGTTGAATAAGACTCTTTGGGTTGGGCTAACGTACGTCACGGTTACGGGGTCACGGTAAGCGTAGACGTCCCCATACCGGCTAGGCGTTGCTACGATTTTGAGGCTAGTCTTCTCCGGATGGTTGTGGATTCTAATCTGCTCGTTCATGTCGAGAACTAGTCCACGGAAAGCGTGATTGACGTTAGGATAGTACAAGTGCATTGAGTTGCTCCTTTACGTAAGGAATCGGGTTTGCCGCTTCGTGAAACATCGCGTTACCTCTACTTGGAAATAGAACGCCCTTACCTCCATGACGTTCGAACTTAAACAAGTTCTCTTCGCTATCGTCTATGAGGATTCTATCCGCTTGGGCGAAGAGTTCTTTGTACGGAGTGATGAAGAACCTATCGAACTGCGTGCCGAAGTAGTTGCGTATCCAAATACACTTTCCTAGATGAGCTGAAGGAGATACCGAAGGACTCGACAAGAGAAACCATTCCGACTCCGTTTGGTCGTTAAGTCCTTCAAGAACTGCTAGTAGTTCTTCGAACCAAGGTAGCGGTTTTATGTCGATCCAAAACCGCGTACCTAAAGCGTTGATAGGCTCCCAAAATTCGTTCGTACTCAAGCCCATCGTTTTCTCGATACTCCACTGGCCTGGACTCCGCTCTCGTTCGAGTTGATTTCTCGTCCAGCGGTGGATTTCTACGGCGGGTGTAGTAAAATCCGCTAAAACTTCGTCTATGTCTACGAAAATAATCCTGGAATTTTTCATTTTTCTGGGTCTATCCCTATTTACTTTGGGTGCTCTATCCCGATACTAGTAGGTAGTCGGTTACTACTTTTTACTCTTTCCTTTTAAGGAGCGGCAAAATGGCTACGAAGAAAACGACGAAGGCAGTGGCGGCGAAGAAGACGGTTGCGAAGAAAGCTACGGCGAAGAAAGCTACGGCGAAGAAGACGGTCAAGAAGACGACGACGAAGAAAGCTACCGCTAAGAAAGAGGTCGGAGAGCTTACCGGTACTCAGCTGAGGATTCTGGCTTACCTCAAGAAGGTTCGTAAGTCCGTTACCCGCCCGCAGGTCTGCGAAGCTATCGACCTTCGAACGGAAGTTTTCGGTAACCAAACCGGTTACGTCAACGACGAAATCAATCAACGAAAGGTTCACGCTCATAACCTCATCAACCGCAAGCTCGTTCGGAAGTCCGAAGCAGAAGTAGACGGCAAAAAAGTCGTCGTCTATACGATAACTCCCGCAGGAAAGAAGAAAGTCTAACGGCCACCGCCGTTCGCCTCAGCCCGTCCTAATCGACGGGCTTTTTTCGTCTCAAGAATAACAGTCTATCCCGAGAGGATTAGGTGACTGATACTTTGGGTTCAGCCACTCGTACCGTTCGCTTACGTCATCGAACTCTCCGTCAAGAATCGTCGCTACGTTCGCCTCTACCTCCGGACGTTTCGTTTTTGAAATCGACGTAGCTTTCCAACGCTTCTCCATCCAGTGCTCGTAGATTCTATCGAGCTTAGGAAAGTCAACGTCAGCGTAGTAAGCGTTGAAGAGTTTCGTTGCCGAGTGTCCTTCTAGTGCGGCTTCAAGATAGTCGCGACACCAGGAGATTGAGTTGTAGAGTTCGGTCTCGTCAACGACTCCCGGAAAGTGTCGAAACTCAATCGTATCGGTTTGGAGAAGCTGACGAAGGTTAACTGCCGCTCTAGCTTGAGCGTGCCACAAAACTTTACCCTCTCTACTTCGCGGCACTTCTGCTTCTAAGAACTCTTGAACCGTCGATGCCGCCAGCTGCTTCTCCACTCGGTTGAGAGGTATCCTAGAAAAGTGACTCATACGCATCCAGTGGTAACGCTTACGTGCCGCCTTGAGTTCTTCCTTCTCCGGATACTGTTCTCCGGTTGGGTACGGTAGCGGATCAACTAAGTCAAAGACCTCATAGTTTTCCGACACGTACTTTTGAATCCGCTTAAGTAGCTTAAGATCCTTCGACAGTCCAGGTATCCGGATATGAACTTGCATCCCGGTACGATAGTTCACCGTGGCTCTAGGATACCGACGAAGAAACCTAGTCATCAAGTCGACTTGTTCGTCAACCGTATCCGTAGGTGGTGTATTGATTTCTCCTCCGAATGGATACGAGATGAGTCTAGGATCTGCCGCGATGCCGTTGCTATTACAGATGTTCGGTTCTGGATCGCGTTCGTATCCTTCCCAACCGTTTCTAGTATCCCAATCGGCATACTCTAGTTCCACGCCGTAGGTCCAATACTTAACGTTAGATTTAGTTTTCATTACTAACTCCTTGCCGGTTTTGCTCTACCTACCTGCCGCCAGTTGGGCACGTCTACTTCTTCTCTCTTATGCTTAGGACCAACCATAACCTTACGATAGCCGTTGAGTTTTACTGATCCTGCGAAGCGTTCTAAGATAATCTCTTCATCTATCTTAGCGTCTACTAAACTCCCTTCTCTAGGTCGTACAGGGTTCTGTACCGCTCTAGTCTTATCGAAACCGATATAGTGTATCCGCCCTACCGCACCGTCTGCCTCTCGGTGAGCGCAGACTCTATAAACGTCTTCGGTGTAGATGATTCTAGGATCTAAGTAGAACTCTGGAGGGTGAACTACCCTAAACATCTGAAGACCCCCGGAGATATGACCGGCCGATCTACCGTAACCGGGTTTCAACCAAGTTCGATTAGATGTAGAATTCGGACCTACTAGCGTTACGTCGTGCTCCTCCATACACCGTCGTGAAATACTTATAAGCGTATCGACGTCAGTGTAGAAAGGCTTACGCATCGTTATCGTTTTACTATCCAAGTCATCATCCATACGGAACGCATAGCGAAACTTACTACGCTTAACGAGACGATAGCAGTGAATTATTTGAGCGGTGAGCCCGCTACGACCTTTCTTCACCTCTACGTTTTTGAAATTCTGTTCCTTCACCCAACGTCGATGATCGGCGTAGACTTCTGGATCAGAGATTACCCATACCTTACAGGATGGTCGGTGGTTAACTAAAGTCTTGATTGGGGCTGGTCGTTTAGCCGGAATAACGACGACTACGTTGCGAAAATACATTAGCCTATATTCCAGAAAAGTGTTAGGTACTTCTTAAAATTGTTATGCTCTCTCATCCACCAACGAAACGCTTTGAGATCGTAGTATGGGTTACAAGGCCATGGGGGACTTGGTCCGGATACCGCTTTGTCTTTGTAAGCGTAACCTTCGTCGATAATCGTTAGTGGATACTTCGCCGGTAGATTAGTCTTTTGGCGAATGTATCGATCCACTTGGTCGTGGGAACGAGTATAACCTAAATGGATTATAAACATCGGAGGTGTTCGACCCAGTTTTAGAAAGCCTTTAATCACTCCGGCAGCTAACGTAGCACTACTAGCTGGAATGATAACCCGACGAACTTTGGCTAAGTCTCTAGTCACCTCTTTCGCGGTTTCGATTACCGACTCTTCAAGCTTCAGAGCGTTAGGCATCATGTAGCCACCTTCTCCTTCGCAGATCTTTCGAGCTTGGTGAAAGAGAATAGCCGAACGCCCAGCTGGTAAACCCACTAGCTCCGCTCCTAACGCTTTCGCTTGAAGCTGGGGAGGTCTTGGTCCCGGTTCGTACTTATACTCAGGGTAGAAGTTTATACACCTTCTTCCCAGGATCTTACAGGCACGAGCTACCGCATGACCTGCTTGAGAGTGATACGTATCGAGAACTCCTACAGGGATGAGAGCATCGAGTTTCTTGACGTGGGCGTAAACTCCTCTGGTTTTCGAGAAGTACGGACCTGGGGGCGTACAACTCTTGTCTTCGCGTTTTACTAGAAGTTGGTACTTGCTACGATGGTCTTCGACAGGCGTACCGCGTACTAGCATGCCTTGAGCGATAATCTTAGCCACTTGGTAATCTCCTTCGGATAGCTTTGAGGATTCCCACCAGTTTCTTATTAGTAGAGCAAGGGAACTTAAGACAACCGTGGATTAGTTCTCTCGTATCTTTTCCAATCGGGTAGTGCCCCCCTAGATGAGATTTCCACTTACAGAAAATAGTCTCTGTTTCCTGAACGTTGATAGTACGCTCGTGAATAGGTGGGGCGGTTAGATACCCTAAGTTTTCAATGAGGTATTCGTGAGCGGAAAGAAGCGAATCGGCGGAGTCGATACCGCACGCTTCACAAGTTACCTCAGCTCCTTGCTTAGACGTCTTAAACATCTGTCGCAAGTCTTCGGTACGAAACTCAACCCTACCTACCTCCAATCGATCTAGCATGTCGGGCACTTTCCACTTTATCCATTCTCCGAAGCCGTGTAACTCCGTTACCCGTTTCATGATCTTATCGGCCCTAGGTCCGACTTCTAGGAGCCACTCTACTATCTCCGTAGCGTCCGAGAATCGCTGCCTAAGAGACTCTACGGAATCTTCGGCTAGTTTACCCCGAAAGTGTCTACGCTCCGTACCGCGTGGGTATAGCGTACCTCCTAGGGCTATTTTCCGTAACTCTCCGAAGAAGTCTCTGCTCTCAGCTACTCTCGAACATAAACCCGCGTGGTAATAGCACCAGTAGGCTACTAGCCACCGGTCTAATTTACGTTTCGGCATCTTCGCTCGATAGAGAGCAACGTACAGTGGATCCAAGTCTTCGGTCGTGACTAGGATCTTACCGAACTCTAGCACGTCCATACTAACCCCCCATCGGAATTTTAAGATGCTTAGGCTTGATCGCGATAGCCGTGCCGGCTAACTCATCTCCGCACGGCGGTTCACCGTTATCGTCTACGCAATAGAGGCAACCGCTTGGGGGACAAACCGATAGAGGTTTGAACTTTTCTTCGGAACTACTCCGCGTATAGACAGGAACGCGATGGCCGTGGCACTGGTCCGAAGTCGTATACTCTCTACCGATACTAACTCCGGTCTTGTCGACGATTTTACCACTTTCGTTTCGCTCGTAACGATACTCATAGCAAACGGAGTACGTTAACCCGTAGTCAGAAGCCCAACGAATATACTTATCGTGAGCCGCCATTCTATACGCTTCGTTTACTGTCCGTTGTCCGCCGATATTCTCCTGGAAGAGAGACTCGAATGCTCCGCCACGCTCTGGGCCGAAGCGTTTAGTAATACGATCTACCATCGCTGGGGCCCAAGAGTATCCAGCTTCAACGAACTTAACGATGACGTGATCTGCTCCGGCGTTCGCTAACTTGCGAAATAGAGACTTAACGTGACCGTGCGTAGTCACTCCCGGTATGATCGGGTTGACTTGTATAGAAACGTAGATGTCGTTTTTCTTTAGCCGTCGTATATCTTTGAAGTGGTCGGCTAACGGTAGAGCACCTGGAGATAGCTTTCTCCAGTCGGAGCTACTACAAGTGTTAATCGATTTCTGCGCGTAGCTATGCTTATTCTTTCGAAGAAGACGTATAGCCCAAGAAGGGTAGCGCAGTCGACTCAAGAAGAAGATAGGCAACCCCACTTCTACGCAAGCTTCAGCTGCCTCCTCTGAGTTATGGTAGAGTTCTTCTAGTGGAAGAAACGGATCAGTAAAACTACTGAAGTAAACTGCCGCTCCACGACGTACTGGACGCAGCTGCTTCCTAATCTGTTCGCCGTAGTTATTCGGAACGGTTATAAGGCCGGTACCACGGTATCCGCGAAATCCAGAGTTTACGTAGCAGAACGCGCAGCCTACCGCGCACCAACCGCCGTAGGGTTCAGTAAGAATAGCCTCAGTAAAACACGGTCTTGGTCTAACACCCTTTGGTTCGTGCTTATTCTTATACCAACCCTGAAGAGGTTTCGCTTTATCAATCCTCATATGAGGGTACGGTTCTAAGTAGGCTAAGACGGTTTTGCGATTCTCCTCAGATGCGTTACGCGTCATGCCGATCTTGATCTCTCGTACCTTGATCTTTCTTTTCAAGACCTTGTCGTAAACAGTCTTGATCGGACCTAAGTTATCCCTAGGTTCAGGACGCATAAAATATTCGTAGTTGGTGGCGGCAGCGTTGTCGTCTTCTCCAACCATCTTCGTCGTTATCCAAGATTGTTCCTGATCCATTTCTTTCTCCTATCAGCGTGAAGCCTGATCTACCCACTTGAGAACTGTTCGATGAGCTTGAGTCGATGCTCTACGTACGCATTTTATGTTCGCGGCAGTTAGCTTAACTCTAGCCCGTTCAATAACTCCTACCCGATTGGTCGTATTGGCTGGGTTTAGTGGTTTAGTATTACCAGCGGCACTTCTCCTTTGTTTTATTCTATCTAAGCACTGGTCGAGTGGGGTTGTTAGGAATACAACCTGTAGAGACTCTCCTAAGACATCCCCCATCTGTAACGCCCACTTCGTATCTTCGCTTAGGAGTAATCCTTCAGCGAGAATAACTTCAGCGTCTACCTCTTTCATCACGTCGAAGACTTGGCGAGCACTACCTATTGTATCGCAACCGCCGCACGCTAGTCCTTCGTAATGACCTAAGACCGCAATCTTTCCTTTCTTCGCTGTGTAAAATAGTGGATTCTTTCTACCGTCGATAAAGTGCTTAGCCCACTTGTACTCCTCCATAACTTTACGCATGACGGTAGTCTTACCGCTACCGCTCGTGCCCCTAATCTGAATAACCATTGTATCTCCTCTTCATCTTACCATCGCCTAGCCTAGCTCGTTCGTACTTATCGAACTCGCAGAGGCTATGCTCTATCTCTCGCATCTCCAGCCTAGGCTTCGTATGAATCTTCTTACGAGCTAACGTGAGAAGTTTCTTCATACGCTTTAGCCAATCCTTAGGCCACGCCGGAGAACTAGAGTTGTTAGCTTTACCGGTTGGCTCCTCAGCGATACGGTATAGACCGCGTATAGCTCCGGGACCAGGGTTACACCACGTCAGAACGTCCGTAGCGTCTCTTAGTAGGTTCGTATACCGGAGGTCGCACACGACTTCGTAAGCCATGAATCCGCCTAGCCCGTCGTAAGCGGTTAACGCTTCGTGAGCTTCCTGGAGAGAAGATACCTCTACAATCTTCGCGGTTAAGTTCTTACGATCTACCCAGACGTTCTGAATACGCTCGCAGATAGCTTCCAGCTTAGGCTTACCCGCTGGAGAGTTTATCATAAACGCTCCGGTGAATACTTTCTCTTTACGGTCTCGTATCTTTCCCAAGATACGGAGAGTCTTAGCCTTACTCCACTTTACGAGCAGCCCTTGGTCGAGCAGTATCTCTCCGGTTGGTATGTAGTTAAACCAACGGAAGATAATCGTAGCCATCACTTGATCGACGTCGGGATGGTAGGCGAACGGTTCACGGATATTCTCTCTGAACCATACCGTCGTCTTATCGTTTTCGCGGTACGGATTGGTAAAGAAATACTCACGCATAACCGGATCAGTTGTCCAGGGTTTTGGTTCTCCTCTCTCTTTACGTAGGTGGATCGCGTGGCGTTCCTTTATCCAGTATAGAAAACGTTCGGTTGGGTCTTCAGGGATCATACTACTCACTCCAGTTGTTCTTATGGTATTCGATACTTACCGGCGTAGGTATGCCGATGTCGTTGCCTCCTTCTTCCATCAGCTTGGCTACCTTCTTGACGATTGATAGGTTGCGTTTATCCGGTCTATACGGAAAGTCAAATACAATCTCGTCGTGGACTTGCATAATCATTTTATACTCCTTCCGACGTCTACGACTGAGATCAGTAAGGTAGTTATAGCAACGTATCATCGCTTTCATCATCCACCACATCGCCGTACCCTGAACGTGGTAGTTAAGAGGTACTGTAGGTTTGACCCTACCGTACTGTCTTTCGCATTCGAGCGGATACCCTCTAGAAGGATCTACGGTCTTATCGGGTATCGTCTCTACGTAACCATACTTCGTAGCGTGTTCTACCATCCTATCGTTGAGCTTTTTCATCTTAGCAAAACGAGCTTGAACTAGCTCTTGCGCTCCGGCTTTATGATAAGCTCTATCCGCCGTACCGCTTTCTGGTACAGCTCCGTATTGTACTGCGAAGTTTCCATTCTTCGTCCATTGGTAGTTTGTACTTGCGTACTTCTTCTTTGCTTTTAGAAGGTATTCTGGATCGCTTGTATCTAGTTTAAGACGCTTAGTCCAAAGAATATCGAATACGAGTAGATGATTGCTACCGAAGTATGGAGGCTCATCGGGTTTCTCGAATAGGACTATCATCTCATCTTCTTCTGCTTCGTACGCTGGTATTCGTAGTTCGATGTTATTAGCGTCGAGAGACCACCACTCTCTACCTTTAGCCGGACCAAAACAGTAGCGTAGGTTGAAACCCTCTTGCTTACTGATATTTTGTTCGTTGGGATTACTACTCGACCAACGTAACGTATTTGTACCGGTTGTATTCAACGACGGGTGAAGGACTCTCGCATCTCTCTTTTTAGGGAGAGAGAATTTGACGTAACTATTCATGTAGGTTATTGCCGTGTCTCGTCTACGCTTCTCTAGTAAGCTCTCCAAGAATCTAGGTATTCGTTGGTCTTCGGATAAAACTTTAGCAGCTTCTAGACAAGCTAACAGATCCGCCCTACCCATGCGAAGTTTTCCAGTCGGTGTTCTTATGTTTTTCCTCTTTGCTACGTCTTTACCTTTGGCCCCTGAGCCTACAAAACCGGAAGCATCTACTATCCCCATAAAGGGCTCAAGATACTTTTCTCCAAACTCTAATAGAGAGGTATTTGTACCGCTCTTTGGTAAGGTTACTTCACTGCCGATACTTTTAGATAGACTAACGCAATCGTCATTAAGGGCAGCTGATTGGTTTTGATACTCTCCTAGTAACTCGTTTAACCTAGACTCTGAATAGGTTACGCCAAAGTCTTCCATGTCGACAACGATAGGAAGGAGCTTAAGGCGTTCTCTATAGATAGCTAGTAGCTTACGTTCCTTCATCTTACGAAGATGCTTTTTGTAGAGACGAATCGTAGCGGCACTATCCATGTTCGCGTAGTTCTCTAGGACGGTAAACCACTCGTGGTCCGGAGGATACTCTGACGCTTCAGCTATTTGTCTAGGTAACCAGGCATCGTATTTCCAAACGCTGCCCTTAGCACTCGGCATTCCCTTCAGACCTGCCTCAGCGATCTTCCATTTGGGAAACTCCTTCTTCGCTATCCGCCTAGCCTTTTGACAGGCATCCTTTAGAGCTTCGTTATAGCCGTCTATATCGATACCTAGATAAACTAGCGACATCGTAGAGAGGTCGTGACGGTTAAGACTCGATAAGAGATGTCCGCTTAGTAGAGTATCCCGTACTTTCGACCAGTCCCAACGAAACTTTACGTGGTTAGCTTCGAATACGTTTCTCAAAGCGTGGTAGTCAAACTTAGCGTTTTGCAATACGACGATTTTCGCAGCGTCGATAAGTCTTTGAATCTCGATGAGGTCTTGTCTGGGGACGATAGGTTGACGCGTAGCCGGACAGACTCTCCAGTGCCAGTAGAGTTGGTTATCTTTATCGTCGCAAGTCGTAACGAAGTACGGCATAGCATCGTGGTAGAGGTCTAAACCAGTCGTCTCAGTATCTAACGCTAGAACCTTAGGCATAATGTCTATCCGCTTCTGCTTCGGTTTTGAATTTCGGTGGGTACTCTTTACCGTCTACGACTAGTCGCCAATCTTCCCAAGCGGCTAACGCTCCGTTAGCTATTAGACTCTTAAGCTCTACGACTCGTTCTGCCGCCGTTAGGCGTACTAGTCCAGCTTCTCTCAGGACGGTATTACCATGGCGGATAATCCGCGTAAACTCTTGGTGCCTGATCTTCCTAGTATCGAGTAGCCACTGAAGTCTACCGTCGTGAATAAAGTTGTGGCAGTCTTTACAAAGAGGCACCGCTTCAATGTAGTAGAGCTTACCACTAAGGTAGTCGACTTCGTAACGCTCGTGAGCGTCCAGTACTCCCTGCTTCGTTTGGTACTTTGAAATACCGCAAGCCTTACAATGAAAGTTCGTAGACTCGTATGCCTCTCTCCGAACTTTATCCCACCACGGCGTACCTAAAACTACTCTAGGAGCTACGCCGTGGAGAGGTTTCGGTATGTTACATCCAAGTAGTAGTTTAGGCTCACGTTTCCATTTCCATCTAGCCACTGGTAATCCTTTCTAGCCGACTACTACCGCACCGTTTACACGTCAGCTTCCTGGAAGAGATAGACCTACAGTCTAGGCAACGATAGAGGGATTGGCTACCGCTACCGTTACAAGGTACACATCTACCTCCGGAGCTACTAACGCCGGTGCCGCTACACGCGATACACTTAACCTTCTTCAGGCGTAGTTTCTTTGCTCCTCCCATCTGCGTCTATATCCTTTCTCGGCAGGTTTCTACGGTCAGCCTCTTTACGAAACTCTTCGTACACGTTCTCTGAAACGATGATTTGGTTATCCGATAGCATCGGGTTGCTGATAACGTGGATCTGTCCTCTCCAACAATCTAATATACCGATAGCTAACGAAGCGTTCATCCGCTGTTGGTTAGCCTTCATACCTTTTGAGGCTTTATCCATTAGCTGTTTCAGTTCTTTTGGGTCAGTTACTTGGTTCTTCTCCTGAGGCCCCGTCGTTGCTTGGCTCATCCGGCGTTCGAATTGATTGTAACGTTCTGGCGATGACGGGTGCGAGTCCTTCTCGTTCATAGGTTTCCTTTAGCTCTTTGATAAAGTCGACGGGATGCTTGTCGAGTACCAACTCAACCGTATCCTCGATGACGATCTGGTTTTGTTGAATAGCTACCTTAGACCGTGAAGCTTTAGCTATACGAAAGATGCGAACATCCGTCCCGTACGCTATATTGACCGCAGCAGCCGGTTCTTCCTTCTTCCCTTCAAACTTAAGTATATCACTCACTCTTCTTTCCCTTTCTGGCAAGTTTCCTTCTTTGTTGACGTCGAGTCTCTTCTTCAACCATCTTCTCGAACTCTTCAGCACAGCACGGTACTCCCGGAGGTAATAATGGAGTCTCTTCTTTAGTAGGCTCCGTATTAGTTTCCGAGATACGAGTAAAGACGTCAGCATTCCTATTGAGTAGCACGACTTCGGCCCCACCGTAGTCGATAGTATCACCTTGGTGCTTACCATCTATCGTAGGAGTCCCAGTACCTCCGGAGCCTACCTCTACGCCGACCTCTTTTTGCCCGTCTACTAGCTTCATAACTGTAGGAGAGAATAACGTTTGGAAGACGTTTCGATAGTGGTTGAAATCGTTTTCGAATCTACGCTGGTTCTCGCGTAGCTCTCGAAATTCGTTGTAGACTTTGTTACTATCCCGCGTTTGCTTCGTATAGCGTTCGACAACTTCTTTCAGAATAGTTAGCTGCTCTTCAAACGCCTCCAATCGTTTCTCTAACTCCGTAGCGTAGTCGTAGAGCTTGACCGTAGGTTGCTCTCTTCTCTCCGTAGCTTTCGTGCCGGACTTAACGGAACTGAACGCAACGATGATAAACCCTACGATACAGACTAGGGCAAGTACCAAAACAAAATCCAGTAGAGTAAACTCAACTATCATCCCGTTCTCCTTGTCTACTTGCGCCTATAGCGGTGCCGATAGTTCGTAGTATCCAGACAAACGCGTCAGTGTCTTCTTCGATCCAATCAGCGATACGTCGTGGGATAGGGCTACCGAAGATGTGAGAGCCTATTACATACTCTCCGTCTTCTTTACCTGTACAGTCGTCTCCGAACACGAAGCAATTATCGACTCCAGGTACAACGTCTGCGTTGAGACCGACGATAGTGCTGTTGGTCGTTTCCTTTTTTCCTCCGGTCATTTCGGTTTTCTCCTTCGTAGCTTCCAAGTAAAGTTCTCATCTTCGGGTAGTAGATCCTGGGGAGAAGTTAGTCCCACATCGTCCGACGACTTTGTTCTACTACCTTGTTCTCTTCTTCCCTGAAGGGTTGGAGCTTTCCCATGATGTCGGGGTCCCAACTATGAAAGATGTCCAACCAGATTTTAGAGTAGAACAGAAACGAAACTAGAAGACGTATGATATTCATCGCGTTCTCCTTTAGAGGTTAAGCCAGTACTTCAGTTGCCGTTCGTGTTCCGCTATCCAATCGTATAGATTTTCAAACGTATTACATACGGATATACGGGGTTCCCAAGCAAAGTCCCGTGAGATCCTTTCGATGTTTGAAACGAATACGTGTTGATCGTACGGACGTGGACGGGCGTTATCTTTTTCAACTACTATCTTCGTTATATTTTCGCAGAGGGTAGCAGCCTCTCTAAGACTAATAGTGTTATTGATACCCCCACCCACGTCGTAGGTTTCGCAGATAGAACCACTACGGAGTAAGGCGTGGGCTTGAGCGTTGATAAGCCTACACAAGTCACCTACGTAAAGAACGTCTCTGACCTGCTTACCTCCCCATCCGTAGTAAGTGAACGGTAAGTCAAAGTAGTGAGCTAGCATTAAACGCATCGCCCAACCCTGCTCTACCGAAGCCATCTGGTTGGGACCGGCGATACAAGAGAATCGGTTAATGATTACTCTGAGATCGTAAGCCCGGGCCCACTCCTTGATTACTTCTTCGGCTACATACTTAGAGTTACCGTAGATAGTACGCGGTAAGCCTGAGGCCGCATTGTAACTATCGGAAACCTTGAACGTAGTCTCGACTCTGAATCGCGTAAGCTCTTCAACCAGATTAAACTCGTTAACGTACTCTCCAGGGTAGACCTTATTAGACGACCATTGAATCAGAGAACAGTCGAGTTCCCGACAGAGCTTAAGAATCCAGACTACTTCGGCTACGTTGTTATCGAAGTCAGTAGTAGGATTCTCCATACTAGCTACCGCCGAACTCTGAGCAGCGCAGTTGAGGATGATATGCGGTTTACTGGAACCATCGCTTAGATATGAGGCAGTCATATCCCCGATAGGGCATTCTTTGACGGCGATACCGTTGAGTCGTAGATACTGATAGTTACGTTGATTCTCTGGTCGGTAGATAGGATCTACGCAGAGAACTTTATGACCTAGCTTCGTAAAATACAAAGCCAAATTAGTCCCGACAAAACCGCACCCGCCTGGGATAAGTATATTCACTTCTCATCTTCCTTTGTCTGGTTGAGGCCCCTCAGAAACTCCTCAAGCTCTACGCCGAACTTGGTAAGCTCTTGGGTCTCGTATTCAACTACATTCAAAAGAGCGTTAGAGTCCTGACCTAGTAATCTTAAAATGATCCCTGTCTTGATTTGCATCAGTTCGGAGAGCATTAAAACGCACCCGATAATCCGGTCAGGATTTCTCACGAGTATGTCTTTCAAGAACTGGAATCGTTTTTCTAGATTCGCTTCTTGAATCAAACAAAGGTCATCCAACTTACGAAGGATCTTATTAACGCATTCAAAGTCGTCTAGATTAGATACCACTGTTTGGGCCCTGAGATAGAAATAAGAAAAGAGAAGGATACCAGCCGGCAACAAGTTACCCACATCCCACCAAGCCGGTATCCTTCTCACGGAGAAACGAAACGACCAAGATCAATCTTCGCTGAGATCGTCCCAGCTAACGCCCTTGTAAACTTTGCCGTTGTCGTGGTTCTTGAGGTTAACCGTTTTAGCTTTCGGGAATACGGCGGTTACCTCGCAGTCGTAGGACTTCCGAGAACGTGGCGGCTTGTAGCTGTAAACTTCTTCCTTCTCAGGAACAAATTCATCGCCGTCGTCGTCTTCATCCTCCTCATCGTCTTCTTCTTCTTCTTCGTCGTCTTCGTCGACTTCTTTACGAGCTTCGATGATAGCGTCACCGAGTTCTACCCAAGTCGGGTAGTCATCCGGTTCAAGCTCGAACTCCGCTGCGAGTTCGGTGAGCTTCTCTGCTAAATCTTCGTGCCCGTCGTCTGCGAGTTCGCCAGCGTCGTGCGGGTTGATATCTTCGTCTGGATCAAACTCCGGTTCTTCGTCTTCGTCTTCGTCTTCGTCTTCGTCTTCTTCGTCTTCTTCGTCTTCTTCGTCTTCTTCGTCGTCTTCCAACTCTTCGTCTTCTTCCGGTTCTTCGTCGTCGTCGGTATCGTCGTCAACGTCGTCAGGGATGTCTTCGTCGAAACCTTCGGCTACTCCGCCCCAGACGTGGTTAACACGCGGGTTGGGGTACTGCTTCGTAGCCTCACCTTGCCAGGTTCGAAAACGGAAGTAAACGCCGGACTCTTTGAGTTCTTGGGCGAGTGCTTCGACTTCTTCTCCGCTCTCGACTTCTTCGGTTTCCGCTCCCAACTTTCGAAGTTCGTTAAGCACCCAATCGAAGTGTTCGTCAATCGTCTTGCGAGAGCGGTTAGGCGTATCGCAGATCGGTTCAGGGCCAATAGACGTACGGAGACCTTGAACCTTCATCATACCGCTCTTACCCAACGAGATTTCTTCGGGAGCCACGACGATGCCGGCCGCACGAAAGAAAGGCTCACCCTTCATGTCTCCTTTCTCGTACGTCCCAAACTTACACTCAGTAAGCTGGGCTATGCCGTTTTCGATTCCTGGAGGTAAGTCTCCGCCACCGGGCATCTTCGTTTCGTCTGCTCGATGTTTCTTGATCGCTTTGTTGTACTTAGCTCCAGCCAACGCACTTTTCTTTGCTCTAGCCATTGAGTTGCTCCTCTGGTACTGGCTTTGTTACTAACTCTTCTCGAACGATAGGTATATGCTTTTTAGCTTCAATCCCTAACCGAACGTTTTCACTATTCAAACGAACTACCGTAATCTTGATTAGGTCGTCACCCTCTCCTAGACAAATAACCTCTTGGACTTTCCTACTTAAAACTAACATCTCAATTCCCTTCGATGAGTTTAAGGATTTTCTGGTACGATGGGTCCGAAACGAACTGGGGTAGCTCCGTACCTTTAGGCACTCGGAACTTAACCGTGTAAACCGGATGAGCTTTGGTGCGTATACACCACTCGACGTCACCGCTTTTAATCTGTCGCGTTACCGTCTTCTTCCCTACCTTTATCCGCTTCGTCTTCGTACTCTCCCGGATGAACGCTTGGACTACGTAGTCGCATGCCGGATTTAGCCAACCCGTTACGCTAGGGCTAGCAGCTGCTCCGACGTAGGGTAAAACTACATCGCCCTCAGTATCGGTATTAAAGTCTCTTTCCTGGGCGAGAATGAGAACGTTAGCGTCAAGCTCTAGTAACGCTCTGAGGTATTCCTTCGTTTGGAGAGCGCACTGAGACCAGTCCTGCTGAGAAGCCATACCCCAAGAACCTTGAGCGGGCAACTTTTCTATCTCTAAAATCTCGCGCAGACAAAGATCCTGTAAACCCGTAAGCGTATCCGCTACTACCGTTTTGTACTTGGAGGATTCTCCTACGTGATCTACTAGTCGTTTAACGTCGTCGGTGCTACGGACGTCGATAAAGTCTACACCCTTAACGTTGTGGACGGACTTCGTACCGTCTTCGAATCCTACTAGAAGTAAAGGTTTTGGAAACGTACATGCGAACGTCGTCTTACCGGTGCCGGTTCTGCCGTAGACGTTCATCTTGATAGAGTTATCTTTGAGGGATACCGGCTGGATCCTACTCGCAATAGAACTCTTAGAACGTCGTCTTGGCCCTTTGGGCCGTTGCTTCTTGACGGTAGGCATTACAACTCCTTATAGAGGTTATCCGTCACTACCAAGCCTAGCTTACTTCCGTTATTCATGTATTGGTCTAGTTCTCCAACTCCGCTACGGTCCATCGGATTCCATACGCCGTACGGATACCGATAATGAAAAGAGTTTACTAACTCTCCTTGATCTTCGCTCGAAAGGTTTATCCACTCCCACCAATCCCAAAGCATCTCCAAGATCGGGTAGAGGCAGAGGCGTTCGAAGTCGTCTATATTCTTCTCCGTAAACTCTACTCTCCAACGCATGAAGAAGAACTCCGGTTCACCTTTTATGAGCCCTGCTAGCCGAACGTAGAATTGAGATGACGTTTCTCCTCTCGGATTAGACTTGGTAGGCTTAAACGGACGTATCGAATGTCGGCCGCCAGCTAGTGGGCGACGTATTACGTTATACCGTACGCCGGAAACGGGTAAGTCTATACCCTCTCTCCTACACCTAGCCCGCAACGCGACTAGATACGTTCCAGTTTGTAGATCCCAGAGAAGTTGATTAGCTACCTCTTGCTCGTTGATCTCGCCTTTCGTTTTATTCTCCTGGAGGTAAATACCTTTCTTACGTCCACGAGCGTTCGGCATAGCGTCTACCGAATCGAACTTACCGCGAAGACGTACGATACGTCCACTAGGCAACTCGATAGGTTCGCTGAACGTGTCTTCGGCGTAGAGCGGTTCACGCTTTTTAACGTCCGGATGCTTCTTCCAGTACTGAACGTAGATAGGAAACTGAAGGCGGCATACTTGATACCACTTCTCTACGTCGGCACTTTGTAGAGGATACTCTTTCGCCAACTCTTGGGCGTACTCTTTGAGTTTTCCTTCGTAGGGTTGCTTATTCGCTAAGCACTCCTCGCAGAGATGCCACATGTTACCGTACTCTAGAGCGTGGCTAAATCTAGGAGCAGATACCAACCCGTCGATAACGAGTAGCTTGAAACGCTCTCGGCAGACGATAAACTTACTCAGTAACGATTGAGTGATGCCGTCTACCTCCGGACCTTTCCAGAGACTCATAACTTTCTCCTTCGGACTAAAGACTAACCGACTACTACTTAGTATACCGGCTATTAAAACGGCACTAATTCGCTAAGAGTATCGCGGAGCGTAACGATAGAGCGTTGAACCGCTAAACCTTTTTGCGACTCATCCGCACGAAGGATAGCTGCGGGGTGGATAATATCCGCGAAGAGAATAGACTCTTCTAGTTCGTCCGTTCCTAGGTGCTCTGGCGTAGCGTACGTAGTAGAGAGCTTACCTATTCGTACGATAGCTTGGGGCCTAGCTAGTCTTACAACTTCGCGTAGACGATTTCTACACTTACGAATACAAGACTTACTAGGCTCACTAATCTTGTTCGAGTCTTCGTCCAGAGGAATACACGCAACTAGATTAGTAAAAGCGAATCTCCAGCTGACGTCTTCGGTAGCTTCGGAGATAATACCGTTCAACAGTTTACCCGCTGGACCTACGAACGGATTTCCAACTACGTTCTCACTAGCTCCAGGAGCTTCTCCAATCATAAGAACGTCGCACGGTAGCTTACCTCTCAATAGCACTACCTTCTTTCGAGTCTTCCAAAGCTCACACTTTTTACAGTTACTCCACTTCTTCTTATGAGTAGTCCATCGGCTCATTCTTCGAAACCTTCTGTAGCAAAGTTCGCTCCACACTCATCGTCTAAGATTACGTCTCCTTTGTAGGAAAACGAAACCCACGGAGAACCACAACAGCCGCAACCGCCAACGTTCATTTCTATCTCGTGTTCTTTGAGTATCTCCTTTATAGATTCGATTCTCTCTTCAACTTCTTCTTGGTCCTTACACTTGCCGGTTTTGTAGGTCATCGGTTTGTTCTCCAACAGTACTCCGCGATGAGAAGAGCGTCACACGTCTTTAGCGTTAGCTTAGGAGCAGCGTTACCGAAGTGCTGTTGGGCTGCTCCCTTAAGGAAGTTCTTCCACTGGCTACTCGTTTCGGTTTTCTTCCTAGTCCGAATACCTAAGCCCTTCATCCACTTACGTGGGACAGCTTCCTGGAAAGGAACTCCGAAAGAGATTAGACAACCGCGAATGAATCCGTAGTTGCGACCGAAGTTAAACGAGCTAGTTACGCCCTGCTTAGGCATCGCGTTTACTTGTTCGAGTACCGCGCAGCATTCTTCGTCTACTACCCACTCTTCTAGAAGTTCCGCAATGTCGGTTTCAGTATCAGGCATTGGAGCTACGCCTATCTCTGAGAAGCGTAGTAGCTTAACGCTCGTATGAATACCTTCTCTTAGAAAGGCCAACCCACCACCCTTACCTGGGTCGATACCGATATAAATCATTAGTCGTAAGCTCCTACCTGAATCGTTAGCATGTCTTCTTCGATTGTTATGCTTACCGACGTACCGCGTTCACTAGCTCTCGTACGAAACATAGCAGCCATCGCGTGTGGTTGGCATTCGAAGTCTCTATGCCGGTAGATGCTAAACGGTCTCTTTCGCTTAAACCAAGAGTCCCACGGATAGAGCGGTGCTGGACCGCGTTTACCTTTCTCTTTCTTCTGTCTTCTAATCACGGCGTTCTCCTTTGTTTAGTCTCACTAACTAATACCTAATATACCCGACCTCTAAACGGCTAAACGTTCGCCTCTAGGTCCGCTTTTACGTAAGTTAGAAATCGATTATACTAATAGAGGGACGGTCTACTTACGTAAGATTACGTAAGTAATCTAGTAGTAGAGGGCAGCCGTCTCTTCTCTCTTTACCCTCTACGCCTATTACGGTATAAATAGGTTTCTGCTATACGTACCCTAACGAAGAAGGAGCTAGTAATGGTGCGAGTAGTCTCTACGGAGTTCCTAGGAGATTGTTTATCAGCCAATGAGTTAGCTGACGGTCTGCCTATGAACGAACAAGTATCGAAGCCACGTAAGAAGCGGAAAGGGACGAAACGAAAGATCAAGCTTCAAGAGACGGAGAAAGAGATTGGTTACCAGTATACCCCAGTAACGTTTAAGAAAGTCCGCAGGAGTAAGTAATGATCAAGAAAGTAGCGAACGGAAAGAAAACGGAAGCAACAGCTACGGCGAAACGGAGCCCACGTAAGAAGGAGTCCACTACATCAAAAACGTCGTCAACCCCTAAACGAAAGAGCAGCGGTAAGTCTAAAGCGAAGTCCGACGAGAGAGAGGTTGTCTATCCTCAAGTCGAACTCATGGTAGCGGATACTGATGATCCGTTAACCGTAGACAAAGCTAAGAAGCTGCTCGGATGGAAGCAGGAAACTGATATCGACAAGTGGACTAACGATTATCTCTTCAAGCTTGATAGCGGCAAGAAGGTACGTTGTCTTAACAATCCTACTAACCGCCCTCTTCAACTAGGACGGGTTAAAGTTCTCGTTCAGGAGATACTTCAAAAGCGTTGGAGGCTAAACGGTGAACCGATTATCCTGGGGAAAACCGGCACGCTTCTTAACGGTCAGCATACTCTTATTGCTCTCATCTTAGCCGCAGAGAAGTGGGAGAAAAACTCAGACGCTACGAAGTGGGATGAAGAACCTTGGCTAGAGAAAGTTATCGTCGCAGGTATCGACGAGTCCGACGAAACCGTCAATACGATGGATACGTGTAAGCCACGATCTATCTCGGACGTACTTTACCGCAGCGAGTTCTTTGCGGGTATCTCTAAGAAAGATCGCAACACGCTATCTAAGATGGCTGGTAACGCAGTACGTATCATGTGGGATCGAACCAGAGCTAAAGATGATGCGTTCGCTCCTATCCGTACCGTCTCTGAATCGGTTGACTTTTTAGAACGCCATCCAAAGCTCGTTGACGCCGTTAAGTTCGTCTACGAAGAAGACGGTAGTGAAGGAAAGGTATCACGTTTCGTTTCTCCCGGTTACGCAGCTGGCTTACTCTACCTCATGGGCGTTAGTAGCACGTCTGAAGATACGGAGTACGGAACTACTCCGGAAGAAACGAAAGAGACAACTCTCAACTTAGATCGTTGGGAGCAGGCAGAAGAGTTTTGGACGTTACTGGCTGGAGGTTCGTCGGACCTCTCCGCCGTTAAGCACGCACTGGCGGTGATGATCGAAGACGAGTATGGCGTATCGTTAAAGGAACGTCTAACGCTCATCGTCAAAGCGTGGAATACTTGGATAGCCGGTAAGAAGGTTACGGAGTCCGCAATCAGCTTAGACTACGAAACTGACGAGCACGGAATCCCCTGGCTAGTCGACTCTTCCAATCTAGGCGGCATCGACTTCGGACTAGAAAACGCCGAATAACTTCTAGACTCTCCTCAGGATACGCTCGAAACGGGTAAAACCGCCCTACGAATACCGCCGAAAACCTCTTGTTTTAAGGTCTCCGGTGGTTTTTTTCGTAAAATCTCGACTTTTTTACCCGTTACGGGCGTAGTTCGCTTTACGAAAGTCGATAAATAGACTAACCTCTTAGTAGTCGGTTAGCTCTTTGATAACTTAAACGGCCTGAGACGGAAACGGAAACTTTCCTGAGCGTACTTAGACCTAACGTCGAGACGACTGTTAGTGCTCCTTTGAGAAAGCCAACCGGAATACTCAGCCCCGATCACCGGATTCTACCCGGAACGATTCGGAAAGCAAACTAAGAAGTAGCCCATAGGGGTTACTTCGGTTAGACCTAACCTACCGCCGGATGAGGCGGGTTACTCTCTCGGACTTCTTCCGACTAAGAAGCTCAAGTAGCTACCAGAGTCAACGACGGGCTAAGTCGAGTCCTTACCATACGACGACGACTAAGCTCAACGAGACTACGCGAAACAGTAGAGAGTAATGCTAACCGAAGACGCAAGCTGACGAGCTTGGGGCTACTTCGCCTACGCCGAACTAAGGCACTGGATTACTACGGTAAGTCCTACTTGGTTCGGAACGGGTTGGTGGGGATTGGTACCCTACCCTGACGAGTAACCAAACGAAACCCGAAGGAGATAGTAATGACAACGAGAAAGCTAAGACGTTACGTAGAGAGAATTGACAAACGAACTTTTCGCTACGGTAGCTGGACTATCGTGAAATGGTCTCGTTGTAATAACGAAGTTATTTGGATTGCAACTATCGGCAATGCAATGCGGATTGAAGTTAAGAGCGAAGTGATGGGGTGTATCCTAGATCGAATCGACCAAGCAGGCAAAGATAACTAAGGAGATAAACAATGAGTCGCAAGACTAACGAGACCGAAGAGACGACTGGCTGACCGAAGACGTTACGACTATCTACCTTCAGCAGCAAGCTACCGGACTCTATACCGTTCTGACGGACTGCCGCTTGGTAGCCCAGATGAAGACTATCGAGTTGGTAGCCGAAGCCTTTCAGGCCGGTTGGGGTATGCGGACATTCGACGAAGATAACGAGTAGGAGAAACGAGATGGAAACTAAAGTAGTCAACTTTAACGGTGGTCGGATCGAGCGAAGAGTAATCAGTCGCCCAGTGTATATCAGGCAAGGTAGGAACAAGGGATGGCGAGACCGAACGGTTGTATGTTGGGTTGCTTATGATCGTAACGGTAACTTTTTGAGGAGCAAGGATAAAGGTCGTACACTGCGGGGGGCTAAAGCTGCTATCACCCGTGCCCACGAGTAGTAATCAGCGTAGGAGAAACGAGATGAGAACGATCACGGAGACAGGCTGCGCTCTCCAGGCGGTACGAAAAGTAAAACAGAACTTCCTACACGTCGTAGGAAAGCACGACACAGTAACTATCCCAATTACGAAGCTCCAAGCCAGAGAGATTTTGATGTCGGAAGTCGGAATAGAAGTAAGAGTAAACGACTCTGGTACTCGTGCCTACTTGGACCAGCAAATCTAGGAGAAGTAAGATGACTGTTGGACTTCTTATCGCGTTAGGCGTCGCAATCGTTGCCGGGTTCATCGGTTGCGTCGTAGCTATCGGTTGTATCATCGAAGACGTAGACGATTAGGAGAGAAGAAATGAATACTGACGTCGAGTATATCGTACTCTACGGTCAACACGACCTGGGTAGCAAAGGCGGCAGGTTTCGTAGGAACGGTTTCGAGAACGCTCTACGCTCCGCCGAACTAATGAAGGAGTGTGGTTACCAGGCAGTGGTTATCGAAAACTGTTGTCAAGTTTGCGGAGAAGTCGCTACGTGTTTTCCTCCGACCCAGCTAGTGTCGGGTTACGAAGATCCAGAGGGTTTCGTTAACCTCTGCGACTCGTGCGCTAAAAACGACGACATCGACCCCAACGAGTATCGAGAAGAGAGAGAATTTTAACGGAGACCGGAAGCATGGAAGCTCTACTCATCGTACTAACTATCACGGCGGTCATTGGTACCGCCGTCTTCGCTTACTTAGTCCTGAAGGAGAACTAGAATGGCTATCCAAACTCGAACGCTGGAAGAAGCGTTTCCCAGCGATAAACAATTTGGATTTTAGGAGAGTCCGATGCGCCAACAGTACACCGTTCGCGAAGCAGCTAAGATTTTGAACGTCTCCCCCAGTTCCGTACGCCACGCGTGCGAGACTAAACGTCTTAAGGCTTATCGCATGCCCGGTAGCTTGGACGACTATCGTATCCTCAAAAAGGATCTGGCCGACTACTACACTAAATACAGAACAAGAGGAGTCCGATGAAACGAGTACTCAAAGCAGACGTCATTCAGTTAGCCTGTCTCAAACGACAGATCAAACGACTCCAAGCCCAAGAGAAGGAGTTAACCGCCAAGCTCATCGAAGCCTTACCAGAAGGAGAGACGGTAATCAGAGACCGTTACGAAGTCCGTTGGACGTACGTATCCGGTCAACCGAAGGTTAAGGATGCCTTCATCGAAGCGTTAGGAGAAGAAGCCTATGAAGCACTACCGCGTACCGAATACCCTAGACTCTCGATCAAAGGAGTGTAGTCATGATTATCTCTGGGACCCTGTCGATAACCGTTCCCCAAGCAGACTACGACAACTTCAAATACTGCGTAGGTCTGATTCTAGATAGGACGCTATCCGAAGCCAAGATGGTAGGAGAATGGAAGTCTAGGTTAGACGTTGCCGTTGACGCCGAAACCGTACGTATCATCGTTTGGTGTAAAGACGTAGGAGCTTACAACGGAAAGTATGCAGAAGAGAGGCACGCCAAAGACGAGCAATTCATCTGCGGTATTCTCAGCTTCATTTTCACTCTACTCACAACGGAAGGAACAACCAATGGTTAATATCGACGAAGACAAGCTCCGTATGTTTCGGATGTACGATGCGGATCTATACCGCCGTATCGAGAACTTGGCTCCGGAAAATCTCATCGTAGAGACGATGAAGAACGTAACAGACAGAGAGTGGACTGCCGTAGCTACTTACATCGGAGATACGGTAAGCGTTTGTATTACCTGTCTCGAAACCCCAGACCCAAAGAGCGGTCTTGAGTTTATTACTTCCATGGCGGAAGTCACCTACTGGAAGTATATCCTTGAGGGTATCCTCGAAACCATCGACGTTATCCACGAGCGTATGCAACAACAAATTACGCAGGAGTCTAACTAAGATGGTAACGTTTGAAGCCGACACCGTTCAAGTAGAGTTTCGCGAAGCTCCCGGTGGCCTAAGAGGTAGGGTTCAAGTTCGTATCTACTTGGACGGTGGAGAAGAAGAACTACAGATCAATAACGTCCGACTCCTAAATCTAGATGGAGTTTGGGTACATACGAAGGATAAAGACTAATGAAACCAAGTGAAGCCGCAGCGATAATCGGCTGCGATGAAAGTCACGTCCGTCGTCTTATTCGAGAAGGTAGTATGGAAGCTACCTACATCGAAGTCAACGGTCGTAAGTTCTACGACGTAACGATGCGAGAGACAAAGCGTGTACGGGATAACGTATCCAATAGAGGTCGTGCCCGTGGTCCGTTAGAAAACTAGTTAGGAGAAGTCCGATGAAGAAGAAAGAAATCAAAGAGGGTGGTCGGTATATCGCAACGGTAAGCGGTAAGCGTACTATCGTCAAAGTCGAGTCGATAGTCAAACGGGAAAAGACTAAGTATCGAAAGGGCGGTACTACCTACCTTTGTATCAACGAAGGTACTGGACGAGAAGTCGTCTTCAAGTCGGCTATGAAGTTCCAACGAGAAGCTCTAGACGGCGAACCCAAACCCGGCAGAAGTAAGAAGGACAAGCCCAGTAAACCGCCCATCGGTAATAAGAGTATCCTCCAGGATAAGCTGGCGTCGAGGAACGGCGGTAGTCATCTTATCGTCGAAGCGTTAGCCGGCACCGGTAAGACCTTCACGATGATCGTCGGAGTCGTTTGGTCGTTAGCCTA
>Ga0180438_10000617_pt1 | contig 66943 bp, 88 predicted proteins | sample SS_ome_12_FD_132455 | JGI IMG/M metagenome (GOLD analysis project Ga0180438, IMG submission 132455) | Hypersaline lake sediment archaeal communities from the Salton Sea, California, USA - SS_3_D_2 metaG | ecosystem: Environmental > Aquatic > Non-marine Saline and Alkaline > Hypersaline >...
GTTTGCATTACTAACCCATTTAACATGCTGAATAACTCGATCAGGATATATAGTAAAAATAACTTCAACTGTATCATCACTGTCAAGAACGGTTGGTGTTGTATCATAGAGATTGCAGGCCAATTTTAAAACAACTCTTGATGGAGTGTCTTCCTGTATAATCACTTCTTTATTTGGGTCACGGCCTGTAAAGTAATCGTTGCCACCACTAATTGAAACACCCAAACCAAAACCAAGAGTTCCAAAATTATCAGTTTTTGCCAGATTGTAAAGGTGAAAGCCATATGAGGTATTTGACGCAGTCCTCAAAGAGAAAAGAAATCCGTCACAAGTTACATCAACAAAATTTGCTGGTTCTGTTATTGATAAGTAAGGATCAATCGTTAATTGCCCGATTACTCCATCAGGCTCAAAGATGATGGTTCGTTCCCAATACTCCTCCGCTTCATTATAAACCCATCCAGTATCTGAAGTGTTGCCTTTATAGTCAGAGTAGTCAAGAATTAAATCGTCAAGAGTATAAGCCTTTAATTCCCAACGACAACGAATGATGTCTCCAGCATCTCCCTGTAAGGTGTACTTCTGCTTATTTACTCTTGTTGTTTTCGGGTCGCCACCATCAGAGTCGATTTCAACCTTGAAGCTGTTTGGGGTTATATCCTTAGAGGCTTTAGCTCCAATGTCTGTTTTCTCTACTGTAGTCTTGCCGAAGTTGTAATTCTCCCAAGCAAGAGACTTCTTGTCCATGTAAACCTTGGATTCACAAACGAGATCATTGTTACGGTAGAGTTTCGTAATATCATCATAGACATGGACATCCTGGGTGTCTCCGCCAACTGCCATTTTGCGGATAGCAATGCCTTCATTAAATTCTGAGGAAACATCAAGGGAAGTTGCATCATAGATAGTGGTAGAAATCAACTCTCCTGTATCTAAGTCATAGACTTGTTTGACAGCGTTTTTAGGAATTGCTCTCCAGTATGTTTCATTATAATCTACATCAGGAGCATTTCCAATATTGTTATCTACCTTGGAAGAGAAATGATAAACACCGAAAGTAACCACGTCTCCAATGCTATATTCAGCATCAATCCGAAATACAGACGGGTCAACTTGTCTCCCAAGATGAAATAGTTCTGGAGTTTCAGTTGGGTTTATTTGTTTGGCTGAGAGGCCTTTAAAGGCCATTATCTTCCTCCTATTTTAAGAAGTAAACTATCTGTTGCCTTAACAATACCCATACACATTTTCTTGATGAAAAGAAGTTCATCAAGGGTAAACATTCCGTCCTTTAACGCCTTAATTATATTATGAAAAGCATTTTCTATGATCGTAATTGGCTTCATCTGTTTTTGTGTCCCGGCGGTGATAATGCTCTGTCTCCGAACCACCATGTTGTTGCTGTTGATGCTGAAAAGAAAGAAGAATAAACCATGTATTTAATAAGTCCAGCGGTTTCACCTGCCGTTACCCATTTGTCAAAGCCTCCTTTGCCAAGGCTGTAGAATATCCAACCAGAGACAAGCCACAACATAATCGTTAAAAACGGACGGAATAAGGACTTGATATCGTTCACCCAAATGTGGACCTTGACAGGAGCGGCGTCTGCCTTAATGGATTCTGATAATCCTGCCCAAGACCCCTGTTGGGAAACAATGGCGAGTTCCTGCTCTGTCTCCTGAGCCTTGGCTTCCATGTTCAGCCTTAGCAAGACTGTCTCATGTTCCCATTCTTTTTGTAAGAAATCCTGCCGTTGTTTCTCCTGAAAGTGTTTTCCTATTGATCCTATCAGAGATCCTACAAGCCCAAATACTCCCCCGGAACCTACACTTGCGGCTGTTCCTAAGATAGCAGCCCAGTCCATAATCCCTTTGCTCCTTTCCCGAACCAATTTCGGTTTGATCTAATATCAACGTGTAAAAATGTTTTATAAAAACCAAAGCTTCCAAATCCAGCCTTTTTGCAGGCTTCAAATACTTCGTAACGGTCATGGCCAAGGAGATTAATATCAAAGGCTATCTTTTTGTGCTGGGACAAAGGAACTCCGCCGACCCTTGCATTATGGATAGCGCACCTGTGTCCCGAATTTATCCTTATGGGCTTGTCTATAATCTCCCTGGCAGTTTGCAGACAATCCATTGAAACAATATCATAATAGAATTGACCGCAGCATGGACATGCCAGATTTGGCTCGTCCGGGCTGAAATTATTCCATTCCCAGATTTTTATTTCAGAATAATGAAGAATCATTTAGATATATTAGCATTCTTTTCTTTTTCTTTTAATTTCATTTTTCTATCAGGATCGCAGTTACAACACAACCTTTCGTGATTCTTTGTTACCTTAGCCACATGAACTTCTTCGCCACACTTGGTGCATTTGATCAAAATTTTTCCCAATACTTTTTGTTACGGTAAATATGGTATACATAAATACCTGGCATAATGTAAGTATCGTAATTGTTTTTAATTAAGGCTTTCCAGTAGGCATTGTCAACTCCAAGAAAGCCGTCTATAAATCCACCAACTTTTTCCCATGCTTCACGGTGTGTCAGCATAAAAAATCCTGAAAATCCCGGATTAGGCACATTGCCGTCGATCAGTTGCGCTGTGTCGCCGAATTCTGTCCATCGTTTCTTGGCATATTGCATGTGGTTCATTATGTCGTCACCGTTGGGAGCGAACCGGTCGAGCTGATATGCACATGCTATCCTGTTAGTTACTGCCGTAATCCACCCAGCCTTGTGATCAAGCCGTTCAATTACGTTTATGCACGCATCAAAATAATGCGGACACAAGATTAGGGCGTCATGGTCCAAAAAGAGAACCCAGTCGTTAACCGTTTGCATTGCTTTATTGTAAGCCTTGCCGAGCTCCATGTTCGGTGCGTATGGGATTATTATTTCCATTTTCAGGCCTGCATGCTCCTATTGGTGCGTCGAAAACTATCTTGTCTAACCAATGCACTTTTGATGCTACTTTAAATGCTTTTGATATAAAAAAATAGTCTCCAGCTCTTGGCTGGCACCAGTGGTTCGAGAGATTTTGATATATTTTATTTGAAACTACGAAATTAGGGCTGCCAATGGTTCCCCTTACAGCGACATTTTTGCCCCAATATTCCTGTGGCGGGTAAAGCTTTCCTCCAATATAACCTTTGACGATGACTATATCAGGGTTGAGCTCTTTGTGAATTTTTTTTAAATCAGAAATGAAATTTTTGTAGATAAGACAGTCATCATCGTCTAATACATAGACATATTCTCCTTTGACTGATTGTCGTATTTCGTGTATCTGGGAGTTAGCCCAGAACAGCCCCCTGCCTACGTTGTCCTTTATCAACATATGGTCGAAGTCTGTTGATGTCTGGTTGTTTACCAGTGCCAAACAGCGCGACAGCTGCCTCGGTCGCTTGTAACAGCGTGTGATTATGCTTAAAAACAGTTTCATTTTCTTTAAGCCAGTTGTCGAGTCCCGAATTTAAGTCTTTTTCGAGTTTATTTTCCATTCTCCCAACCTCTTTTCTTAACCTTTTTACGTTGGCAGATGAATATTGTAAATGCGTCAATGTTAAATGATATAGCGCAAACAGGTATGACTCGCGATTGTAATTAAACACAAACCTTGATGCTGTTTTAACCCTTGTTTTTTCAAAGTTTGAAAACTTGTCTATAAATGACTTTGCACCGGCTCCGATCATGTCGAGGTTTTTTGTCCAGATACCATATCTTAAAAGTCCCATTGATATGTCGAGGCTTTCAGGATCTTCTTTCATTGCAACCTGCAACCATTTAAAGCATTTTTCCTGGTCGCTTTGTTTCATAAACCCAATTATAAGAAGATAATATACCGAGTTATTGAATTTGCCTTTCTTTATTTTTTTTCTGCACAAAGCATATTTTTCCGCCCATTCAAGGCCTTTGTCTAAATCATCCATAAAGTATGTATATGCCTGGGCAATGTAATGCATTGAGTCGTAGTCTCTTGGGTTTTCGACAAGGCATTCTTTTAAAAGCCCGATTGTTCTTTTGGCTTTTGTTTTTTTCTGAAATTCATCAAGGTCGTATCCGTAATGCTTGAATCTTGCTTTTGTGAAAAGGCCGACCTTGCCTTTAAAGACAGGCTCGTTGTGAATTTTACGCCGATACTTAACTTTTCCTTTCCTGAAAATACGAACCATCTGTGTTGTTGCTGCTATCTGACCTTTCACCATATCGTCCATTGGAAGGCCGATTGCATGGATCTGCTTGGGAACCTGTTCAAGAAATTTCGTGAACACATGTGGTAGGCAGTTATCGAGAAAGACCAACTCTTCGTCGGCATCTATTTGCATAATCCAGTTGCCGGTAGCATATCCGAATGATTGATTGCGATGCTTGGCAAAGTTGTTTTCCCAGGGATGATAATAAACCTTACAGCCGAAATCTTTTGCAATTTTAACTGTCTGGTCCAGGGAGCCTGTATCAACGACAACTATTTCATCACAGACTGCACGAATGGAGTTCAAACAACGAGGCAGGTTCGCCTGCTCGTTCTTGACGATCATCGCTGCTGATAATTTCATTTTTTTGCTTTTAGGGCGTCTGCAGGTTGTCTTTTTCGAACTTGACGCGGGCTTCATCAACAAGGTCCTTAACTTTGTCAATGATTTCTTCCCGGGCCATTGTTTCAGGCAATTTTACCTTGAATCGCTCACCGGCGAATGTGATGATCATGTTTTTGTTTTTCAAGGCTTCAATTTTTTTTAACAGAGTTGAAAGGTCACCAGCACCATAATATGTGCCGATGTCGAATGAAAATTGCTGCAAGTCAGCATTCTTGATCGCTTCATCGATGACTTCTTCATCAGGGACAAAAGGGGTGTTTTTCTCCCCGACTTTTCTTTCCTTAATGAAATCCTCGATTGATACTTCAGCTTCTGGTTCCTGTATTACAATTGGATCTTTGGGCGGATTGATAATTTCAACACGGTCGGCATTGACTTCATTTCGTATAAAATCAACATGCATTTGCACACACAGCGTGCCGTCTTTTTGGATAATAAAATCATGGCCGTACGCCCGGATAACCGTTCCAACAGGATTGTGCTTATACACCTTCGGATCTTCTTTTAGTCTTACCCAGATTTTACTCATTTTACCTCTCCCCGTGTATTTTTTAAAATGGAGGGGCCATTTGGCCCCTCCTGGCCGATAAGCTTGGAACGAACTTAGTTGCTGATTGATGTTAGCCTGGCGAGTCCTTTCCGGTTGAACAGTGCCATGTTGGCATACTGCTTTACACGCCAGATGTCGACGTCCTTTGATTCCTGCGGACCGACATATTGCACCTGGATTCCGGCAGGCACTGAAGAAGGATGGATACCGGCGATTCCCACCTTTTGGGACCCATCGTCCCAGACACCGGCCCACACCGACGTAAGGGCGCCGCCTGTGAGTGCAGCTCCGTTGGCAGTTTCGGTAATCGGCAGATAATCGTTTTTGAAAATCGGGATATCTTCGTAAACCATTACCTTCCGTCCACTGGGCATTTCCATGGCCCAGTCGCCCGGGGTACCGCCAAGTGCCCGGAGCAGAGCCCTGTAAGATCGAAGTGTTCTGGAGTTCATCATAATCCAGTCCACCTGGCCATCCTTTGCAAGCACCAAATCAAGCAATTCATCAAGCAGCGCAAAGGAAAGCGCCTGTGTCGTAGCTGCAGTTGTATACTGCGGCGTTGAACACAAAGAATGAAAGCTGTTCATCTGAGGACTTGTACCTGTACCGGTAGCCATGCCTGTCTGGAAAAGTCTGCCGAGAGATTTTGCTTTGAGTGAAATTTCGAGGGCAGTCTGGTCCACACCCGCACTTACGGATTGTGCCTGTACCAGTCCGTCCATTTCCGCATCACCGATCAGCTTGGTCGCACTGTATGTGACCTGCGTAAAGGTGGACGCTGTTTTTGCTGTGCCGGTAATTGTAGCGCCGACAGAAGCTACTTCTGTTGGGCCGAGGGTTAATTCGCGGTTTACCACGATTGCCTGGCCGTCATATCCCATAAACGGGAAAATGTCGAACATGGGGTTGATTGTGATGAAATCCTCGGCAACACCACGAACGATTTCGTTATTGATAAGTAAAGCGGCTTGCGCCAGAGATTGTGTAGTCACGAGAGGCCTCCTTTTTTACTGAAGGGCCTGTCTGTCTTTCATGTCTTTAAGGCCCTTCTTGATCCTGCTGGCACCGTAGACATCACCATGGTCCTGATCGTAACCACCGCCAGGATGACCATGTGCCCGTGGGCCGCCAGGACCCGAGTTCATGATTCTCGCTTTCTGAGGATGCTCGTCTATCATTTTTGCAATGGCTTCATTAAAATTTGCCGGCTCTCCATGATTTTTTTGCGACATAAGAATTTTTCCATCTCTGCCGAGTGCAATTATTTTTGCCTCTGAGCCTTCTCCGTCAACCGCAAACCTGTTTCCGAAAATCGCAACAGCATCGTCGGGTGGATAAATTGTTTTTGGTTTTTCACCGGAGAAAAAATCGCTTTTGGCAAAAGCTGATGTAACAAGAAGGTGTTTGATGGTATTATTTTTTGTCGAGATAACGGTATCTTTTTCTGACATGGCTGAATTATGGCTTTCTATAAGTGTTTCTTTTTCAGCCTGGAATGATTCGTTCATTTCAGACTTTAAAGCTTTTATACCGTTTGCATCAAGGAGTTCCTTGGACTTAAAGTTTTTCACGGTTTCCAGCGCCTCCCGCGCCTTTTCCGGATCAATGTCTTTATAATCGGACTTAAGTTTTTTGACATTGTTTTGATGACGTTCTTTTTCGTCCGTTAGGTTGCTGATTCTGTTTTCATAGTTACCAATTGTTTTAACAACATCCAGTGGACTTTCCGAACCGTCTTCATAAACATAAACCGGTAGACCGTCCTGCAAAACTACGTTTCCATCCTCATTTAGCTTGATTTGCTTAATTTTCATGGCATCCCGCCTCCTGTTTTAGCGTCCCGCTAATGGTTTATTCCTTGACAATTGTTTAACATATCTTTTAAATAAAACTAAATGTCAAGGAGAAAATTATGGCCAGACGATCAAGATTTAAAGTCGAAAAAATGAAAAGGCAGGTCAAAGTAGCTAAAGTTCTTAGAAAAAACCCATACTTAAGTCATTCTGAGTTAGCAAAAGTTTTAAAAGTTTCTCCAAGTACAATAGGCGCCGATATTGCTGAAATAAAGGCAAACTGTGTGCGTATGTCCACTGAAGATTTTTTATTTCATCGAAATAGAGTTCTTAGAGAAATCCATGACATGAAGCAGAAATGCCTTACTCAGCTTAACAAGCTTAGAATGGAACCATCAAAAGGTACACGCTGGGTCGAGGAGTATACCAAGCTGATTGAAAAAGAAGCAAGAATTCTTGGACTTTACGCACCAGAACTTAGGATTATGGCATTGAAAAGGCTTGATCCTGACAACGTGGACAAAGAACAGCGTGATGCTGCAATAAATGCTGCTGCATACGGACAAGACTCTGAAATTATTGATATTACACCACTTCAAATAGCATACGATGAAAACTAATTTAAAATTAGACCTTTCAAGAGTATCAAACGAAGATCTTGCATATAAATATCTTGGCTCATATATAAGTTTTCAGAACCCTTCATATAGAGTATCGAACCATACCGCACTTTTATGTAATGCCCTTGAAGCGTTGGAGTCAGGCAGAATTAGAAGGCTTATGATATCAATGCCTCCGCGTCATGGAAAAACACTTCATGTAAGCGAGCACTTCCCGGCCTGGTACATGGGCCGTAATCCTTCACACCAAATCATAGCAACAACTTATAATTATGAGCGTGCGGGTGATATTGGGAGGTCTGTTAGAAACCAGTTTCTCGATCCAATACATAGCAGTTTTTTTCCTAATTGCAGAATATCTCCGGACAGCAAGAGTGTTAACAAGCTTTCAACAATTCAAGGCGGGAACTATTTTAGTATCGGTGTTGGAGGAACTGTTATTGGCCGTGGTGCCAATTTATTTATTATCGATGACCCCGTAAAAAATCGTGAAGAAGCTGAAAGCAAGTCTACCCGTGAAAAAATCCAGACTTTTTATAAATCCGTAGTTTATACCAGATTGCAGCCGGACAACAGAATCGTTGTAGTTATGACACGGTGGCATTTTGATGATCTTGTCGGTTGGCTTTTAAAAGAAAAAAAAGACAAGTGGGTTGTAATTTCCATGCCGGCAATCGCAGAGGATGACTGTCAATACACCAAGCGTACTGTAGGTGATGCACTGTGGGAATCAGACTATTCCCTTGGAACATTGCTTCAAATCAAAAAAAATGTCGGCACGCGAGAGTGGCTTTCTCAATACCAGCAGCGGCCCCTGAACGAAGACGGCGATATTTTAAAACTGGGGTGGTTCGGCAGATACAGTGAGCTTGAATGGCAGATCCATGAATCAAGGTGCAAGGCTACCGGTCATATTCCGAGTGAATTGCCGTTTAAGATCAGGCAAATTGTCATGAGCTGGGATACTGCCTTTAAAGAAGAAGAAATAAATAATCCATCGTCCTGCTCTGTCTGGGGAGTTGGCGAACACGGATATTATTTACTTTATGTTTATAATAAACGTATGGGATTTCCAAAGCTTAAAAAGACTTGCATTAGGCTGTGGGAACTTTATAACAAGTTTATCAAATCACCAATTCCGGTTCTTATAGAGGACAAGGCATCAGGGCAAAGTTTGATACAGGTGCTTAAATCAGAAACAAATATTCCTGTAATTGCAATTTCTGCTGAAAGGAGCAAAAAGCTTAGGGCCAGCGAAGTTTCCCCTGTGGTGGAAGCTGGAAATGTTTTTTTACCGGTATATGCAGATTGGCTTGAAAAAACTGAAACACAGATTTCGCAGTTTCCATTGGCTGACGAAGATGATGATGTGGATTCAATTACACAATTCTTGCGCTGGGCCGCAAAGCCTAAAATGAGGCGCAGAAAGTTGAGGTTTTGGAAATGAGCAAAAAAAATAAAACCAAAGTGTCAAAGCCTGAAATAAAAAAGGTAGGGATGAGGAAAGAAGAGCTTGAAGAAAAGCATGCGTTGTATAAAGTCAACATTGAAGAATGGCAGCTTTACGAACTTGCATATAACGGTGGAAGGCCATTTATTGAATATTGCCTCCACAGATATAGCACGAAGGAGTCATTAAAGAATTGGGCTGAGAGGCAAAACGACGGTTTCGTATTTAATTATGCAAAAACAATTGTTGATTTGTTTAATTATTATCTGACCGAAACTGATACCAGTCGTCAACTTGGTGGGCTCGAAGATGATGAACAGTGGAAAATGTTTTCGAAGGATGCTGATTTGATGAATTCCGATTTTGTTAATTTAATTGACGAAACGCAAAAATTGTCTTCAGCATCAGGATCTATTGGAATTTTGGTTAACAAACCTGGTGGAATTTTTAAGAATGTTCAAGATGAAATAGATAGCGGGGCATATCCATATGTTGCCTTGTACTCCTTACCGAATATTTACGACTGGAAAATTGAACGTAATTCGAGAACGCACCGGCCAATTCTTACTTATTTAAAACTTCGCGAGGAGGACGGATCTTATTTGCTTTGGTGGCCTAACAAATGGGAACATTGGGAGCTTGACAAAAAGACCAACACACCTAAATTGCGTGGAGAAAGCACCAATCCAATTGGAGAAATTCCATTTATATGGATGCCCAATGTAAAACGTGTGAAACATTCATATCTTGGGGTAAGCGACATTGTCGATATAAGCAGAATTGTTTCCAGTATTGTTAGAAACCTGTCATGCGGCGAAGAAGTTATCAAAATGGCTGGATTTCCGATGTTAAGGGTCCCCATGGAAGACGGCAGCTCTCCGGAAGAAGGCGATGACGATAAACAAGAGGAAGTTGGTGTAAGGGCAGTGCATCAGTTCGATCCAAACTATGGAGACGCCGCAAAGCCTGACTGGATGCCGACAGAAATAGCAGAACCGATAGAGGCTATTTTAAGCTGGATTGACAGAAAACAAAACGAAATATTTAGAATTGCACATCTTTCTGGGGTGGCCGGGCAGCGGACATCCAATGAGGCCCAGAGCGGGTTGGCATTAAGATATAATTTTAGGCAGCTGTTTAGTGTGCTCAGCAAAAAATCAGATAATATGGTTGAAGCTGAATATCAGATTATAAGGCTGTGGCTTAAATGGCAAAATAAAACAGAGCTGTTTCAAAAAATAAAAATTTCAAGGAGTAAAGAGTTTTCAATTGACGACCTTGCTGTTGCGCTTGATAATGCGTTTACGTCTATGCGTAATATGGCCAGCAAAACTTTCAGGGTTAAACTGCAGATGAAGGTGGCTTCAATGATGCTGCCTGATTTAACTGATGATGAACGCCAGAAGATTGAAAACGAAACTAATAGCAAAACTCCTGAAGAGATACCGCTTTTGGCAGATAATTTTCACAACGAAACCGGAGGCGGTGCTAAGGTTCGTCCCGCTGATCAAGCTTAGTCAGTGACCAAGCTTTCTTAGTCAGCGACCAAGCTTTCTTAGTCGGTAACCAAGCTTTCAATGCCCTCAAGTCCGAAAACACTTGGATTTGGGGGTTTTTCCTTTTCTCCAAGTTCATAATCGATTTGAAGATGACACAAGGTTTTTCGATATTTCAAGTTTTTCTTTGATTCACTTATATCCTATTTTTTCCATAAGATCGTCAATTATTTTCTGCTCACGTGTTACTGCTACATAAAGATCTTTTTCATTGCACAATTCCGAGCTGCTTGTGGTTCTTAGCTCGCTTGAATTACCTCTGAAAAATCTGCAAAAATACGCAATACATGGGCTTGCGTAAGCATGAGATTTTTGTTGGCTTGTAACAAAGCCAGTCTCCATGGTTGGCATGTATATTATTTGGGTACCGGGCTGAAGTTTTCCGCGCGGTTTAAACAATTGAAATTTAGGCATTTGGATCTAAATCTATTACTGTTCCAAAGGTTGGGTTGCTTCTTCTTGTTGGCGCCGAAGTGTTTAGCCAGAAAACTTCATAGTCCGGGATGGGCCTAATTTGATTGTAGGTGTATTGTCCTACCCATAGATCTGTAAACCAAAGTAGAACTTTTGGCTCGATGCCATTTTTTTCAATATAGTCTATTACCGGTTTATATGAAGTGCCGCCACCGCCCCTAATCTCAAGTTTTATCGGCAAATCTTCAGGGGTTACTTCCTGTTTGTGTCTTACATGAGTGTCATGAAAAAGAATAACGATTTTTATTTGTGGAAATTCTTCAAGAATGCCGGATATTTCAGATGCATATATCTGCTGTTCATGCTTTGACACAGACCCGCTGGCATCGACCGCAATGGCCAAGTCAACAATTATTTTATCATACAGCGTTGGAATATAGATTTCATCGAATTTGCGGTTTGGCCGCGCCATTGAGTAATCATCCCTTGTGATTTCCTCCATGATATCCCTGAGCTGATCTTTATATGTTACCTGTGGCGTAGTGTGCGCCTCAACAATGTCTTTTAAAAACCCCGGAATATTGCCTTGATTTTTTTCAATCTGCCGAGCAGCGTTTACAACCCTGTTTTCAAAGTCGTGTTTAAAATCTTTTAATTCATCTCCTTTGAGCTGCTCTTCAGTCTCCATGTTCATTGGCGGTATTGTGCCGCCGCAGCCGCCAGGATCTTTGAAATTATCTAAAGCTTTGTTTAGGTCTGATTGATCTTTTTCTTTTCCATTATTTTGTTGACGGTTCTGTTCATTGTTCTGGTTGTTATTATCAGCGCTTTCTTTAGGTCCGGACAAACTTTTAGAATTTCCGTTTCCAGGCTTTTCCTTCGACGAACCAGAGTTCTTATTCGTTTGAGATTTGCCATTGTTATCCTGCGTTTTCTTTTTACATTGGCCATTCTCGTCTCCGTCTTCATCACCACTCCCTTTATTTCCGGAACCATGCTGTCCTTGTTGCTGCTGCTGCTGTTGTTTTTCTTCAAATAATATGGAATAAATTCGTTCGGCCGCCATGTCGTTAAATCTCGATTCATAAAGCGGCTTGCCTGGCAACTTTCTGTTTTTGTTAACCAGAATTGGATTGATTGCATAATCACAGGCCATTGACCACAAATCTCCATCAAAGTCTGTAGATTTTTCTATATCAAACTGCCTGAGTGGATGCTTCATTGCCCCGTGTAAAACTTCATGCTCAACGAATCCCATAACTTCTTCAATTGAATCTATACTTTCGATCCAGTCAGTATTGTAGATTAAAATTTTACCATCAGTTACCCCTGTTGGAATTCTATTGCATTCAACTAGTTCAAGGCCGAGCGCAATTGAACCATAAAACGGCTCGTCTCCGGTGCCAAGTACCAGCATTGTTCGTGCCCGTCTGATTCTTTCATTGGCTGTCATTTCTTCAAAAGATTTTATCATATTTGCGATTGTCCCATAATGGCAGACATGTCTTCTTCAATTTTCTTGGCTGCATTTGCCGTTGTTTTTCTGGCCATGGCATCTTTTCTTAATTGCCCCGGCGTGAATTTACAGAGTTCATCGCCTATCCTTTTTGTCATTTCGGTAAGTTGCGGATCATTGTTGATGTTTAGATCTGGCAATACCATTACTATATCTTCAAGGTTGTTAACCAGCGTATCAAAAATTTTCGGCTTTTTGCCTTTTGGCTGTTCATTTAAAATTTCAGACATTCGTTTAACAGGGTCAAACAGTCTATGCCATAAAGACTCAACAACATCCTGGATGTTTTTCTTTTCATCCTGGTTGAATTTTTCCTTGAGTTCTTCAAGGGTTGAATGCTCTACCTGCAAAATAAAATGATCATCTTGCGGTACCGGTTTGAAATGTGTCTCAAATGAATAAAAATCTTTTACTTTTTTTGCGTCCGGGTAGTCCTGTTGCTTAAACGTACTACCGAGCCTTTTTCTGCAGTTCGAAATTACAGTCGGCCATCTGACTACAAGATCGTCTACTTTTGCAAAAAAATCGTGCTTGAATTCCTTCATTGTTTTCGTATATTTTAAGATCAACGTGGCCGGCAACAAACGATAATGCCCCCTGTCCCATGGAACCGTCATTCTGCGATGGTATTGCCTTGCAGCTGTGGCCACCTGAAGAATGGGCCTCACATCATTTCTGTCTATTTTGAATTTGCGATAATATCCTGCACGTTTATTGTTTATCCCGACAGCCCTGTGAGCCGCGTTAGTTACCTCAAGATCCTTCATCGATAGGCCTAATTGAAATATTTCTAAGCTTATCAGTGTTGCTTTCTGGGCTATCATTTTTTACCCCCATTCTGTTTAATGTAAGCCTTGAACATTCTGAATATATAACTTTTTTATAAAACTCTTTTAAGGCTGCCTGAAATCCCTGATGATCTTTTTCGACAAATTTATATTTGCCTGAAAAATCAAAAATGTATTTTAATTCATTGATCGCTTCAAGGCTTACTCCACCTGGTTCTCTAAAAACAACTTCTTTTTTGGCAGCATTTCTGAAAGCTATCGGAAGATGATTCCAAAAATAAACATTCATTTTGCCAAAGTTGATTGATATTAAGCCTATTTTTTCATTTAAAAACGAAAAAGAGAACATTATTCATTACCGGTAAATAGCAGAACATCTTGATGGTCAATTTGCCATTGAATAAAACTTTCGGTTTCCTGGACGTTTTTGTTATGCGCAATTGAATCCCTTATCATCATCATCATAAATTCTTCAGAAATGCGTTTGCTGAATTTTATAATATTGTCAAAGTTTTTTCTGTTTGCCCGGGTTGCAATGGCTTCACACACAGCATAAAGCACACTGTCTTTTGTTGGGACTTCGCATTCTTCGGGATTTCTGATTATAGAATTTATATCAGGCAACTCTCTGTATAGCCTTAAAAAGCTCATAAATTCTGAAGCAAATTCTTTCCCGGCCGTTCCTTCAAAAATTTCAAATTCTATCTCTTTCGGAATGCCGGCTTTCAAAAACTCGCCGCATCTTGCAATAGATCTTGGAGTTGCTGAGTTGAGAAAATCTGAAGTTGCCTTAAAGCCTTCAAGCAAGAACCTTGGCCTGAATCTATTGAAAGCAATGTTTTCCGGCGGCTGTTTTGTTTTTATGCCCCAGCGGCACCAATCATCCACATCAGTTTCAAGGTGCACTATCGTTGATCTGTTTTTTAAAGGCTCAAGAATGGACGTAACTGCAGCCTTGTCTTGACGCCTGTTTGACAGCATAATAAACGATACTTTGTCTGATATTTTTTTACCGTTAATTGTGCCGCCCCATACGAGCTGCATGGCTGCTGCCTGGACTGTTTTGGCTGCCTGACCCATATCGTCCATGATGACGCCGGTTAATTTGTCAGCGTCTACCATTTTTCTTAAATTTCCATAAGCCAGAAAATCAGCTGCTTCAAGACCTGTGTCCGGATCTACGAATTTAAACGGAAATCCTTTATAGTCAGTAGGGTCATCAACAACAGGGTGCATTAAAATTACATCTGCATTCATTTTTCTTATACCCTGCATTGAGATGTCAGTCTTACCGCATCCAGGCGGCCCCACCCCCATTAATGTGAATTTATTTGCAAGGCATAGACAGACAGTTTCTAAAAACTGGTGCGGCTTCAAAGGCACTCCTCCTTTTTAAGTGTTTTTTTATTCAAATTGTATATTGTTTTTTTTTATTTTATAACAAGGCGTATAACATCAAATGCTTCGGCGTATTGCACGCCTGCTTGCATCCCTCTGATTACTGCAAGGGCTTTTATAAATTCAGGTTGCATGTAGGTTTTTTTCATTTGTGACTTATGGTTTTGCAGTGCTTTTATTTTTTCGTCAAGATTTTTTTGCGAGATTTCAACAAATGCCGTGTTTTTAAAAAACCTTAAGTTTTGAGGCATTTCATATCCAAAAATGTTTGTATGTTTAAATGCTCGCAACCCTTCTTTATAAACAACTTCATGGTCTTGATGCATATCGTTTGGACATGGCAACAAAATAAAGTCTGGGTTAAACTCGTTTTTTTTCGCGATTAGTCTTTCAAGAATTATTTGTCGATCTTTATAGAAGCTTCTTACGTGGTGATTCCAGAAAGAAATGTGTTTTATGCCGAGAACGTTCATGCTTTTACGCCCTTCTTCTTCCCTTCCAGAACCTGATATATGCGGCTCAACTTCACATCGACTAAAAAATATAGCATGCATGTTTACTTCAAATTCAGCTGAAAATCTGCTTAAAGTGCCAGCACATCCAATTTCGTCGTCTGGGTGTGGGCACAGTACTAATACTTTTTTAAAATTGTTAAGCATTTTATTTCTTTAATTTTTTGATTAATTTTGCCGGACTTCCAAAATATGTCCCTGGCTCAATACAATTTTTTGTTACAAAAGACATTGCACCAATAATAACATTTTTTCCTATAATAACAGATGGTCCCAGAACTGAATTCGCGCCTATAAAGGCCCCTTCCCCTATCAATGTTGGTCCTTTTTTATGGAATTTGTAGTCATCGTAAATCATCATTACATTTGGTGCTATGAATACATTGTTTGAAATTCGTACATTCCTGGCCACAGTTGCATTGTATCTTAACGTTACATTGTTGCCTATAACACATTTTTCGGAAAATTTAACGTAACTGTCAATAAAAACATCATTAAAAATAGAAACATTTTCTGATATTAGAACATAATTTTTTATATTGCAATTTTCTCCGATATAAATACCAGATTTTAATATGCAAAATTTTCCTATATTAGTTGAGCGTAAGATTTTAACGCCAGGCGCGATCCATGATGTCGGATCTATCATTTTGGAGGATACTCCTTTGTTGATTTAATTATGCGTGCCGGGTTGCCTATAACTTTTTTGTTGTCCGGAATGTCCTTCAACACCACAGAACCGGCGCCTACAGTTACATTTTTGCCAATTTTAACTTTATTTCTGATTATTGCCCCAGCACCTATACATGAACCGTCACCAATTTTTACGCTGCCGCAAATAATTGCTCCATTGATTATAACAACTTCACGGCCTATTTCACAGTTGTGTCCAATATTTACAAGGCTGCCTATTGTTGAATAATGTAAAATTCTTGTTTTTCCAAATATAGCACGCTGGATGCATACATTATTTCCTATTTTTACATGATCTCCAATTTCAACTGTTCCTATATGTAAAAAATCTGTGAAATTATTATTATTGTCCCTTGCTATGTTTATCCCGGGGTATCCAATTGAGCAGTTTGCTCCTATGTGGCAATTTGTCCCCATATAAGTGTTTACAATACTAGAGTTGTCTCCAATCCTAAAAGATTTTTTTGCAATTGCATGCTTGTTTTCAGCAAGATTCGTAAAAAATTTTTTAAGCACCATCGCAAGGACATATTTCGGGTTGTCGACACATATGGTTTTTTCATAATAAAATGCGTGTTTTGGGGCTATTACAAGGCCGGCAGTAAACGGTTTTTCCTGTAGTTTTTCAGTTGAGTTGACCCAGGTAAGTGTTTGTGGATGGTTGGCATCGTTTATCGACGATATTTGCAGAATCTTTGAATCGTCAGAAAAATTAAGGCATTTTCCATTATAGAGTGTTTGGATAAATTTTACGATTTCATTGAATGTAGGCATTGTCTGATTTTATCTTCCATTCTTAGCCAGGCGTGCAGTGTTGTGTGGTTGTTTAAAACTTCTTCACGTTGCAGCCTGCCTACATTTTTGGCGTGTTTTTTATTCTTTAAAAATAAATTAATTTTATCTGCTAATTCCTGATGTGTGGCCCAATCCTGGTAGCCTTTTTTAAACAAAGTGTGTACTAAAGCTTGCCTTGGAGCTATATGTGGAATTCCCATGGCCATACAGTTAAAAAGTCTGTTTGACGTATAATGTGTAACGTCGTTTTTACTAAAATCTGTTCTGTTCATAATGCCAACGGTTATATATGCCTGGGAATAATACCTTGGCACTGAGCCTGCCCGACGACGTGTGAGTGAATTTATGTTCTTCGGCCAGCCGTCACCAATGGCTAAAAAGTTGAAATTGTTATTTAAAAACGTTACTGTTTGCATTCTTAGACCTGAACCCCAGTTATTTCCTGCAAAAATAACGTCATATTTTTTTTCTATTCTTGGATTAGCCTTATAAACGTTGGGGTTGGCTCCCTGGTGAACTAATTTAATTTTTGGCCATGTATTATTTATATCGGGCTTTTTCCATGTAAAAAATCCTATTTTTGCATAATTTAGAAGCCTTACGATACTCTGTGGTAATGGATAGCGATAATCTCCCAAAAAATAAGCCATGGGATACTTTTCAACCAGCTTTTCGATTACATTGATATCATATTGCTTGTTTACAAACAAAAAATCAGGATTGAACTGGTTTATATCCCTTACCGCTGATACAGGGTCCCAGAAAAACTGCTTTGCACACGTCTTTGACACAACGCCAAACTGCGTCCGGTCACCCCATCTGCTGCGCATCAGAAAAGCTATTTTCATGAATTTAATGCCAAAATTGTGATTCTGTCTTTTGGTTTGTTCGGCTCATGCGGGACCATGATTTTATAAGCCGATGTGTACCCAATTTGAGCCAATATTTCAAACAGAGATTCTTCTGTTGGCCAAAAACTGACTATATTGTCAATCGAAGATTTTAGTTTGACTTTTTTTTGTATTGATTTCTCCAATCATCAGCCATCGGCCACCAAAATATTCAATTTCAAGGTTGTTTATGATCGATTCATAGCGATTGCGAATTTTTTGTTCTGATTTAAAATGGCGAACGTGTCCGGCTGAGTTAAAATCAGGAACAGATGTAATAACCTTGATTTTTCTGTCGAGGGCTTTTACTTTGTTCAGAATTTTCAGGTCTTCGTTGATGTGTTCCAGAAATTCCAGTGCAACAAAAACATTGAATTTTTGGAGCCTGAAAGAGATGTCGTCATCATCCGTAAGATCGCGAACAAGAAAAATTCCAAGCGGGGCTTTATTTAAGGCAAGTTCGATTGCAACCGGGCTAAAATCAATGCCAAAGTATGATTTTGGCTTTACTTTTGTATATACATACTGGGCAAATTGTCCGGATCCACACCCGGCTTCAAAAATAACGTCATTGTTATTTAAATGCTTGACTGCCGCCGGCCATAATCCGCATTTAAAGCATGAATTTTTCGTATAGTCGCCAAAATATTTTTCGCGGCGTGTATACATTCCATCATAAAAAGTTGCTGGCTGTTCAATCCCCATGGTGTAATGTCCTTTTTTGCCAGTACGGCTCGAATATTGTTTTTTCAAGCCTTCTGATAACAGTGTGTTTTTCAGTTATAATTGCATCTGTTGTTGATGGTGCAGCATCACATCTTGCAAAACCTTCCAGCGGATGTAGTAAAATTTCACATACTTCATGAAATGCAGCTTTTGCAATGCTTTTTTGAGAATCTTTTTCTGTTTCGAGGCTAAGCCCGATTCTTGCTGCTTTATTTGATTCAACAGCCTGGTACCAGGCAAGATATCCAAAGTCAGTATCGTCGTTTAATATATTACTTGGAGGTTCTTCCGTGGTAAAATGTATGTTCCAATCAAAAAGGCCAAAATCACTTATCCAGTATTTGGCCTCTGATATAAAAAATAAAAAATTTTCTTTGTTTTTATCTTGATTCATCAACAGTGTCCATTATTTCCTGTAAGGCATCATAAGGAATTGTGAAGCCGTAGTTTGCTATAAATTCAGCATCTTTTTCTACGGTTGTCGGCCTTCCAAGGGTTGAAGCACGGATCTTTCTTTTTCCCATTTTATTTTCTGTTACGACAATGCCGACAGTTCCAAGTCTGTTTGTAAACCAGGCTTTATATAAAATTTTCATAGCAAAAAAGTTGGGCGGCTACCTTTCCTTGCAGCCGCCCGTCCCATTGTTTTATCCACATAGTTGGATTAAATAGCGGGAATCGAACCCGCGACCTTTGGGTTATAAGCCCAATGCTCTACCATTTGAGCTATATTTAAATCGGAAACAAAATGGATTTGGCTGCAATTTATTTTAAATGCGCAAATTTATTTAAGATGACTAAAACCAGCGTCCTACCGTTGGACGATTGCCCCGCAATTATGGAGGCGCTGCTTAGAAACGCGCTGCTAAGCTGTCAGAGTTTTGTCCTTATCCCCCCAACATCGCTTTTCTGTTTTTTTCAAGCCAATGGATGACTAATCCAATTTGCCGTTAAAAATAGCAGCGCCTCCATAATGGAGGGGCAACCGAGAGTCGAACTCGGATTTCCAGTTAGTTTCGGGCAAGCCCGAATAATATTCGCCATTTAATAATTAAATTACAAATGCCTGATTTTGTTAGGCGTTAAGATAACAACAATGATTGGTTTTTGTTACGTCAGGTTTTTATTGTGACGCCTTAAACAAAAACCGTTCTAATGATTAGATTAACGATAATGATAGCCTAATTAAAAATTATTCAACTCCATGAATGAAGTCAAGCATTTTTTTGCTGTCATTGCGGTTGATAATTTCAGTGTTGTTTGCTCTGGTCCTGGCTTTTTTCACAGCCACAAGCAATTTGTCAATACGGCCCAGCATTTCAGATTTTTCGGTCGGCGAGAACCGGCCGGTCCATTTTGTCGTTGTGTACATACCGACGTTGCGGGTTTTACTGGTCGTTGAGATCTGAGCCGCCAACGGCTCTCCCTTTTCGCCTTCCTTCGGAAACTTGTGAGGATACAATACAATCGGCTCCGTGACCGTTTCCGTCTGGAACCGTTCTTCCGGAAACTCAGTTTCGTAAATGCCGGGGCCTTTGTCGGCCGCCACTTTCCAGTGAACCCCGGGAGCGTATGTCGGAATCGTGTTGTATACTTTCCTGAGCTCCTTGAGCTGGTTTTCCATTGACAATAAAAACGTTGCCGGCACATCCGACATGATCGTTTTGCCGTCAATAACGATATCTGCCTTGGCCAGCTGGTTGGTCATTTCGCGCTGCAGTAAAAGATCGAAATAATTGATAACGGATTTTGTCTAGTAATCCAGTTTCTGCTGCACGGTTGTGACGATCGCCTTGTGCTCGTCCTGAACCCGGGACTTTACGCCTTCATCTGCTGCTGCCAGATACTTATGCGTTTTAACGTGTCCGTCAAAATGGTCAGTCTTTTTGGTAAAAGTTACCATTGATTCCTGCAGGATCTTGTTGAACGCTGCACGCAGATCGGCTTCTACTGCTAACAATTGATGCATTTTGGAAGATTTAGCCATTTTTATTCCTCCTTGTTTTATTTATTTCGTTTATTTTATTTTTTCTCATTGAAAACAAATCATGAATTTTAAACGGATTTAGATCGATACAGATGACCCATTCATCTGCCCATAAATTGTACGCAATATCTTTTAAATTGTCCGGGGTCCCGAGCGTCCAACCGTCATTGCGTATGAATACAGAGTCGATTTTTATGCCGAGTTGAGATGCACGCAAAGGTGTTGTAGCCTCCCCATGTTCATTAACTATCACCCTTGACAGGTGTCTGCTCAGAAGCCCGGGATCTATTCCGTGTTTAGACATTTATCACCGGAGGTAAAAGCTTTTGTTTTTTCAGAGCCTTATTGATTGTTTTTTGAAAACCGGCGATAATATTCGGGAGATCGTTGAAGATTTTCTTTATGTCTTCAGATCCTGTGCCGGAAAGCTTTATAGAACGTTTCATCTGCGCCAGCAAATCTTTTATATCGCTGCTGATAGAGCCCTTCATCTGCTGGTCGACAAGTTCATCAAGCTTTGAAACCCATTTTGACCTGCCTTCACTGAAGATGTATTTCTACTGCGTGTATTCCTTGAGAATTTCATCGATTTCATTGATTCGCTTTTTCAGCTTGGCTTTTTCAGCTTCAAGCTTGTCAAACCCGAGCGATTTTTTGATGTTTTCTTCAACCGCCTTGCGCTCGGCATACTCAATAGGTTCAATCATAAGCAATAGTGGCGCAAAATCTGAGCTGATGATATCACAATACATTTCAATCATCTTAATACCAAGTACTTTGGACATTTTACTCTCCTTTATTTCTTTCTTTGAAAACCTTTGCTTGGTTGACATCCATAGCCTTTTTATGATTATGTTATTCAAAGAATATGTTAATTTTTATTTTTTTGAGGTGCATCATGGGAAAACTTACATCAAGAGGCCGTAAAAGCATTAAATCCAAGAATTTCGCACTTCCAGGCCGGAGATACCCGATACATGACATAGCTCACGCGCGCAACGCCCTGGCAAGAGTGGCCCAGCACGGAACCGCGCGTGAAAAGAAAATAGTCCGGAGTAAGGTCTGACGTCGATACCCGTCGATCTCTTCGTGTAAGAGACGTAAATAGCTGAAAATTCTTTATTTTTTATTTTTTGTATCTATTTCACCTCTTGGCAGCCTAAGTTTATCCCATAGAGGATCAGGGACAAAAGTTGCTCTTTGTTTTAATGTCCTGTCCATCAGATCTTTTTCACCGAGGCTTTCAAAAACCCGCTTTATATAGTCGTCCTTTACCACACACCAGCCGCCGGTGCGATATGGATTCTCAAAATCGTTCTGGCTTTTCTTTTCGTCAATAGAAATTAAAATAACACCCTGTTTCATATATTCTTTACATTTATCGCACGGCTCCTTATCGATACAGCCTATTGACGATTTCATTTTGCCGTCGGCATCGGCCAGGCCGGCTTTCTTAAATTTTGTAGTCTTTGATCCCGGCAACAGCAGCCCGATCGCCTCCCCACAGAAAAAACAATTATATATAGTTGGATTTAAACCATATTTTTTGTGCAGTAAAATTGACATTAAACCTCCTTTTTATCCGTTGTATTCGTTGCATCTGTTGCATCTGTTGCATCCGTACCTCCGTAAATATGGCCCGGAATGCCGCAAATATAATCTATTGTCCTGAGCAGGACCATATACGGAAATAATTTTTTTATTTTTTTAATCTTAACCCCAAGTTTTGATTTCTTTGGTATTCTGTTGCCGAGGTGCCAGTACTCAATGCCTGTTATCTTTAGGCATTTATGGCAAATATACGGCTCTCCAAAATACCTCCCGGCACGTCTGCTGGTTGTCAGGGCCTCCTCCCTTGTGAAAAACCGCACTTTCCTGCACGGGTTCCTTATGTTTTTTTCGAGCCTTTTTATAGCTTTTTCCACAGATCATTCATCACCTCCCTGAGCGTTAATAATAAACTTATCGTTTATATATTGCAAAAATATAAGCACAAATTCAATCGACGCGTATATTAATGCAAATATACAGTACATAAAAAACAATACATAACCAGGGGTTATCATAGTTATTGACCTTTCGGCAACCGTGCCGATCAATGGCTTTATTTTAATATAACCTACTACGGCAATTGTCCAGGAAACCCAGGCGGCCGGCTTGTTTAATTTCGGTTTTTTCAATTATATCATCTATATCATCTCCCCATGGCCATTTTAATACCAATTAAGTGCATATGAATTCTTCTTGGAATTATATCGCCGCATCCTGGAACCCAGTCCCACCAATCATCGCCAAAAATACTATCTGGATCTTCGAACCGAAGACTTGAATGGAATTCATCTTTATCTTCTATCGTGTCGTAAAAAACAGACTCTTTAAATTTTTTATAACCAGAACAGCTTCTTTGGTCTTTGAAGTGCCCAAAAATACTGCTTTTTGCCTGGTCTGCGTCCCAGTCTGACGCTGAAAGCACACTGCCGTTTTCAGAGGCCCTGCACTTCTCAAAAAAGTAACCTATATTAAACCCGCTTATTTCCGAAAACGTTAATCTTCTGCCGTGCCATCTATAAACCGCTTCACCAACATCTCCATAAACCATAAGCGTACTGTTTTGAAGTAAATAATAAATTCTTAAGAAAATAGTGCCGGGCTTCCCGAAAACAAGCTCTTCTATCGAAGCTTTATTTCGGTTATACCCAACAAGTCTGTGGGTCAAAACCACATGATCTTTCAGCCATTTTCTTATTGTTTCTTCGTCTTTTTTAAATTTTCCAGAACTTTTAAGCATTAAATTACCTCCGGAGCGGCCGGTGGCCGGCACACACCTTTTTTTCTCTCAAACACCGTAACACCCCAAAAAAGATATCTGTCTTTACCTGTCCAGGCGTACTCTGTCGTAGAATGAGCCTGGAAACCTTTCAACCTTTCGGTAACATAATCAGATATCTGTAACTCCCATTCGGTGCTGGGATTTATTGTGTTTACAAGACTTACGGCCCTGCGACGGAAACCTTTGGATAACACATCATCGGCTGCTTTTACTCCAAATTCCTCTGATATGGCTGCTATAAAATGTGATACCGCCATAACAGGATTGGCAGCATCGCTGATTCCTATTATAAATGTGTTTAAATCGTTTAACTCGCTGAATTTTAAGAACATTTACTGCTCCTTTTGCAACACTGTAAAAGGCTTTTTAAAATAATTTAAAATCATTTTGAAAATTTTTTAATTTTTTTTTAGCAAAAGGCAAGTGGTCGTAAAAACGCGGGGGGGTAGTTTGCAGAGCGGAGTGATGCAGAGTGAGCTGGAGCAGAGTGAGCTGAGAATGGGTGGACTGAGGTGTTGAGAGTGCTGGTGTTGGTTGAAAGTGGTTGGAGTGCTGAGAATTGGGGCGGGGGGTAATATCCTTTCACAGTAGTTAGTTTACCCGCATGGTGAAAGAGGTGCCCTGTCCTTGGCCAGGCGCACCAGGTGCTATATTGCTGCAATTATTGATATAAGAACCTTGCTCGCGGCAAGCGGAGCGCATCCATGCGCAATATAAGCTTTTGGGCAAGGGCGGGGGAGATGGGGGTGCAGGGGGAAGAACCGGGGAGTGCAGGCGGCCGCAGGACGTGTATCCCTTGCGACGGCGCGGCAGGTCTATGGATAAGTCCGGAGGCGGCCGGAACTCGGGGGTTCTTCCCCCTGCCCGGCACCCGCCGGAATAACCGGCTCCTGCCGGAAATTGGCAAGCGGAGCGCGTCAGGCGTCAGGCAGACCGGAGAGTGGGCGAAGCCCAGCCCGAAGGGCCGAGCGTATAGCGAGCTCGGAGGGGGGCCGCCGCGAGCGCAGCGAGCGGGACGCGCAAGTTTTTTTTTACATCTTCGAAAAAGACCCAAAAAGTTGACAATAATATTTATTATCAGACGTTGGAGGGTTAAAGTTAGGTGTGCCTAACTCTTGTAGACCGTGATTCTCACTGCGTTAGATTGAAGCCGCCAAAAAAAACGCCAAACTCGACTCAAAAATTATCAGACGTTGCGATTTTAGCCCAAAAAGTACCACATTGTGGTGTTTTTTGCTAAATTTCTTACATTTTTGTAACTTTCGCAATTTGCACGATTACCATTTTTCTTGCGCGCGTTATCTGCTGATATATTGGGCTGTTATACGTGATTCAAGGGCTCTGAATCGGTGCGAAAAGCCGCTTTGGAGTCTCTCCGAGTCAAAAACTCGACTCATTACCCTTCCAAAAACTGCACATTCGCACTCGCACACAGCTTGTAACCACCTGTAATACTGTATAATAATCGCAAACTGCCGTATAATCCTACACTTTTTCAAACTCGACTCATTTTTGACTCACTTTTCAACTTAAAAACCACACTATTATATGTTAAGTTTTTTTATACCTACCAGATATTGCGTAGTGTATCGAAAAGTTTACAGAGTTGTGAGAGTCTTCTATATGAGTCTTGAGTCTACTTTTGAGTCGAGTGTTTTTATCCGTATATATAACAATTATGTGCACTTACAGATTTGAGTCGTGAGTCACGAAAAATTTTTTTGCTTATTTTTTTTTTCGTATATAAGTAGACTCAGACTCATTTTTACCTACTGTGCCAAAATGACCTATGCCAAAATGGCACAGTAGACGGTATTTTGCCATTATTTACTGTGTTATACGTCTGAATTCCGCCCATACTCCAAACGCTTCTTCGTTTGACGGTTTCGGGTTTCTGATCTGCTTGCCGTATAGATTAAAGCTATTACCTGCGCAATATGACGCAATAAATGCCTTTTTTTGCTTAAAAGAGCCAAGCGTTTTCATTATTTCTATTACTTCCATTGACTTGGGTGTCAATGTCTTTTTGGCTTCGTCTGCAAGCTTTGCCTTACGCGCATTGACAAAGCTCCAGAACTCCACTTTTTGCAACTGGGTCATCCAGCCGTATTGTGCCTTTCTGATGCCCCAATACGTATTCTGGTTAAACATGCGTTGCTGGATCTTTTTTATTTTTTCGACGCTGGCCTGATTTATCTCTGATATTATTTCGTGTGGCAGGCCGTCGGCGTCTGTTTTTAACGGAAAAGCTCCAAATAGATCGAAGCTTGGCTGTTCTTTTTTAGCGTCGCCGATGTGTGATATATAACTATCTTCGTAATCGTCGACTTCTTTTGGCGGCAGTGCTTCAAATTCCTGTCGTACCATTTCTTCGATCCAGTACATTTGCTCAAATGCGCTTGGCTCTTCGACATGATACTGCAACATCCAATCACGCGACTCGATCATGTCAAAAGATGTGCTCAGGAAGTGTTCGCGGAGTTCCTGAATGAGATCCGGCCCTTCATCCAGTTCCTTGACCAGATTTTCAAAATACTCTGCGTATTTTCGGCCTGCTTCAACGCCTATTTTCTGCAGGCCGTTGCGCCATGCGGCGTTTGTCTGGTCGTAGTAGCCGAAGATTGCTTTCAGGCCCATATTTCGATCAAGGCCAAGACGCTTGAAGCATTCTGCCAGAGTGAGTGCGTCGCACATCTCGCAATTAAGTTGTTTTGCCAGCCATTCAGCCCTGTTTAATAACGCTGGCTGCATGTCTATCTTGGCCCGTTGGAATATAACGTTCAATCTGCCGCCGTACTGGATGCAGTCTTCGCTGAATAGCCGCGAAGAAAATTTATTATAATCAAGGTGCTCGTTTTTGCGTTCTTCGAGCCCCATTGCAACGTAGCCTATATTGTCCGGCAGGTCGCGATTACGTTGCAATGTGCTGTCGAAGATGTCGACTTCGACTTTGCTCCCGAAGTTTCTTCGTACGGCTATCTTATCCGGTACGTCTGAAAACTTCGAAAATTCCGTCCATGATGCGTAGTTTGACGGCCGGATGTGTTGATTGCGGATTTTCTGCTCGATCTCGGCCGATGTTTCCCGCAACGCCGACCTGAAACATCTGGCAATTCGATCGAGCGCCCCGCCCACTATCCTGCTCCAAAGTTTGTCTGTAAGTGTTTGCATTTTTGTAACCCCCTTATTTTTTATTAAATCCCCAGTGCATGATAAATAACTGTGAAGCCCCAACACAACAGCAGGGCACATACTGCCAACTCGATAACGATGTCAATCGGGTCTTTTTTCATGATTACGTTCTCCTTTCAATTATATTCTATCAAGCCCCAAGACAAGATATTTTCCAGTAAACCTAATATTGCCAGATGGAACAACAGCCAGCTCTCCACCCCGCAATTGAACAAGAACATTTTTCGGTCTGCCAGTTGCACGTCTCAAGACAACACAGTGCCGATCGTGATACTCAGCACCGAATTTCTGATATTTCTTACTGTACACAATTTTATGCAATTTCACTTTTAATTCCTTTTTCATAATACGCTCCTTTCATATATATTATAAAATAAAGCCATATCCACTCACACGGGTCACTTCAATAGCACCAAAAGACTGAAGCTTGTTCAGCACATGCGGACACGTCCTATCGTTCGTTCGCTGTTTATGTGCTGGGCGAGATTCAGGGATACGGTCCAGCCTATGGCACGGCGTGCGCTTGGTTCTGTCAAGCGCCGCCGAGGGAGGGTCCCGCCGTTGTTTGGCGGGAAGCCCGGTGCCAACGCTGAACTGATTCGAGAAAATAAATGTGATCTTTAAAAAATCGAAGTCCTATCGTACCGATTTTTTAGCATTTATTTTCTGAATCTAAGTTCAGCGTTCCCCCGTGTGTTCAGCCTGAAGGCCAAAAAGTCCGTGTAGGACTTTTAAGACTTGGGTTTTGTTCTCCAAAAACCCTTAGTCTGGTGGCCTGAAGGCTACTCAGGACAATGGGAATGTCTGATTGAGAATCAAGTCGTGCCGAATGTGGCCCGTGTGTGTGGACAGTGAGTAAATCAAAGGGCTAAAATTGATAAAATCCTATTGCTTGCCTTTGATTTAGGAGCGTACCTTTATGCCAAAAATTGGTCACAGCGTAGTGTGCTGTATTTTTGGCAGGTATCTTTTCTTGCCAGATTGCAACCAGGCTGCTTGATGCGGGCGAAGCAAAAAGTTGCTCTCAGATTTCAAATCTGAGCCGTGATCCAACGGCGGGACGTTGGCCGATCCAACGGGACGTTGGCCGTGGTCCAGCGGCGGAACGCTGGCTTTAGTAAAAAAAAGCCCCGTAAGCTGGACGGTGCTTACGAGGCTTGGTGCGGCAGGGGGTTACTGCCGGATGTTACTCAATGAAGGCCATGATTGTGTAGCTTTCGCGGCCTTGATATTCCCGATACTTCACGACGGCTTTAAGATTGTCGCCGATCTTGTATGTCTGTGCTTTTTGGGCGTGTTCTCTGAACGCCATTACAGGCACTCCGGTTTTGTACTTCACGCCACCCAGCTTGCGCTGTTCGGTGATTATGAACCGGACGTAGGGATTACCGTTTTTGTCGACTTTTTCGACCATGTTGCTGATCTTCGAGTTTATGATCGAATCGGCTCCCAGAGCTATTACGGGAGCCATTAAGGCCATAATTAAAGCCACAATTGCGACTGCTGTTGCAATTCTTTTGATGGAATTATACATAGTATGTACCTCACTTTCATAGAGTTTGTTTTGATTGTGGTTGGATTAACCAGCCATTGGGCCAATGTTTCGACCATCACTTGGCTCTTACGGCAATGGCTGGTTGTTAGATTGCCGCCGCTTCCGGCTCGGCCGGTGCTTCTTCGGCAAACAGATCAACAACGACCGCTTTCTCCAAGACTTTGGTGAAGTCAGGGTCGCAAATGATTTCGAGCATTTTGCGCTTTTCGCCTTGAGCTTCGTACGGTCTGTGGCGAATGCGGCCTTGGATTTGGACCGTGCTTCCACGTTTGGCTTCACGGTCGAGGGCATGTCCCAGATGCTGGAATGCCACGCCTCTGACGATCAGTTGCGGGTTCTCTTCGTTCGACACCAGCAGGTTCCCGAAGGCGGCCTGTGAGTCGGTACGGGGATAGAACTCGAAACTTCGGTGGGCTTTACCGGTGATACGGCAGGCATTGAGGTCAAGCTCGCTGTCAGGGTGCTGTTCGAATTTGTCGGCTACAATGACTGTGATGTTGTCTTCAGTCCGCGCCAGTTGGCCGGTAACCTTGTAGCGGTTGCCGACTTCGACTTCTTTCGACAGCTTTGCAGGAGCCATGACTTCATGCGTTTCCGTATAGTCGCCGGTGGCTGTGGTTTCGGTTGTTTCCATGGTTACGGAGCTTTTGTTTTTTCCGGTAACCATGCCTGCCAAGAATAATTTGTTCATGATGACCCTCCTTTCGTTAAAGTTTCCACGCTGGAATTAACGTGGTTCATAAAGAATATTTATTTTTTTTTACTCCACGATTGCCGATTTCGCTGTTCTTGGATATATTCGCTCCAACAGCTCGAATCTGCGGCATTTTGTGCAGAGATGCCCGTATTGTGTTGTTCCAGACAGTACCACGCTGTCTCCGGTCCATTTGAAGCCGCCGCCGCAACTATGTGTCGCTTGGATTACGACAATGCTTGTTTCGCCCCTTCCGGCCGGTTTCGAGGCTTTAACTTTTACCATTGGTTCCCCCTTTAGACCTGAAGGGTTCGCCGCGATTTTCTACCAGTATTCTTGAATGTTCGAGGCTTATCGGGTTTACATTTGACGGCACCCAGTCGTTTGTAACGTAGACTTTCCATCCGTTTTCACAAAAGGCATTGATGATAAGTGCCGATGCATAGCACGCCGAGTCTGTGCCCGTTGTCAGTGATTCGTGAAGCTTTATCGCTATGAGCCTGCTGTCATAGTTTATTTCTACGATTTCCACCGGGCTTGCTGTCCTACTACTTAGACATACAGAGACTAGGACCGCTATCAACAACGTTGCCACGGTACCTGCGATGATTTTGCCAAGCATGATTTTCTCCTTAATTTTAATTAAAGTTCGTTAGGGAGATATTTTTTTATTTTAGCTGAGATTCTGTGAGACTTTTTCTGTTTTTGCTTGGCTCCGGTTGCCAAGGGGGCTTGAGAGGGGTCCAGTCTATTGCATTGAGACAGGAGAGCGAGGTGTCGGATCACTTATCCTTCTTTTTCAGGGGGCGTTTTTTCTTCCTTGGCTGGTAAAGTTTGCCACAAGTTTTGTGTAGAATTCGTTTGTGCCCGTCGATTTCCATTTCAACATAATGGTTTCCCCATAATTTACGGCCACATTCCCAGCAGAAACGTATTCTTGGTTTCATTTCGTTAAGTATTCCATACATGAAGGATGATTTTTTATAAATATCTCCGAAACTTTGATTTTGTTGCATTCACTTAGAAATACCGGAGCGTGACAGTTTTTGCATATTAGGGTTTTTGGATGAACAGGGGCACCGCCACAAATTTCGTGTGTCCATATATAGTTGTCTTTTTTTTCAGGTTCGTTGACGTTGTTCATGATTTTCAATCCCCCGCTCCGGGTTCTCTAAGTCCGCGTATCCCCGAGTTTCCGAGGGTATTCCCCCCTTTTATTTTTATTGTTTTTATTGAGCCGTCGGGTTCTTAATGGCTCAGGTATGGACGTAACGCCAGCTCTGTCTCTGTGCCTGTTTGATGATGCAATTGGTGATGTGCTTTTTGAGCGTTTCCTTACAGGTGTTTTTAATAAAACGCATTTTTACCTGGTGTTTCATATTCCAGTTCCTGGTTTGAATTTTTGTAGCATATATTGCACAGAAAGGTCAGCCCTTTGCCGACCGGCCGGCCGCAGCCGGTGGAGCATAGTTTTTTGGGCTTTTTGGTTTTTCTGGTTTTATAATATTTTTTGCTGTTTTTGCGGGCATATTCTTTTTGTATTTCGTATGCACATGAATCGCAGTATAGCTTTTTGGACTGCATATTGTTGATTTCGACTTTAATGCCGCATTTTTTGCAGATTATAAATTTGTTAAACATTTTATAAGTCCCATCCTTCAAAGGCTTCCGCAACCCTGTTTATTGCATTTGCAATATTGTTTTGCGCTTCGATCACCTCTTCAAGTTTTTGACCGACGTATTTGATAAGAAGTTCGCCTGTGAGTTCCGCGCTTTCTTCGTTAGCTTTATTCAGCAGCTCTTCAATCGTTATTTTTTCCATTTTGCTTACTCCTTGTATTATATTATATTATATTATATTAAAGCTTTTTCGCAGCGGCGGCTCTCCGTAGCCGCCAACGTCGTACGTAGGCCTGCTTCATAGCCATCGCCTTTCCATCCAGGGGATTATGTTCAGGCACGACCGTTTTGTGTGAGGCTGGATTTATTTTCGGCGGACACTGTTCATTAAAATTTTATATTAATATAAAATTTGGACGCGTCTCTTTTTCCGCCAGCAACGACACGCGACGGCGCTGAACGGCTGAGCTTCACAGACTAGGGTTTCTTCCCCGCGTTGACAGGACTTCCGGATGCCCCACGTTTTCTGCGAAATCGCGCTGCCCGTTGCGCTATGTCTTCACACTCCGGGCAGTTTTTTGTGTGTTGATTTTCAGCTCCGCACGCCTGGCATCGACCCCAGATTTTAGGATTTTCAGGCGATATCAAGTCTTTTATGCTTCGAAGTTTTCGTTCCATCTTGGTATTATGTTCACTACTCCTTCTTTAGTTTCGGTCGGCTCTCCGACAATCCGCACACCGCCTTCTCTGTTTGTTATTTCTCCGGTAATCATGAAAGTGTTGTTGTGGTTATCCCGTATCGCTACCAGCAGGTTTTTAACCCTGTCCGGATGATTTTTTATTGGTCCGTCTTTTTCAGGGTTGTATTTTTGATTTTTGTTCACTTTTAACATCCATGCTTCATCGAGATATACAACAGCTTTTGCGTTTAAATTCACAGCCGTTTGTTTTACAGCTTCTTTTATTGTTTCTTTGGGCATCTCTGGGGTTATTGGCATGACTATAAATTCTTTTTCCTCGGTAAAAAACAAAAACATGGGGACAGTGTCCATATGCACAGCTACGCTGGATGCATTAAAGAATACTTCTCGCATTAAGGTTTTCATGTCTTGATGAATTTCGGTTTTTAGTTGTGGCATTTTGTTCTCCTTTTTAATCTACGGCTTTATTTTGTAAAAACGAGCGAAGCCCCGAAATTAAATAATATCAAGTAGCTTTTACCTTCTTTTACATATCTTTTATCTTTTAACCACGGAACGATTGTGTTGTTTAGGTCTTCGATAGTTTTTTCCTTAGTTTCTATAGGCCCAACTTCTTTGAGCCAGACTTCTTTTGGTACCGCCGGAACTCCAAGTCCAGCAACCGGATTAAACCAATCGACCATTTGGAAGTTAACTTGATGTCCGCCACCAAAACAATAGTCATTTGGAAACTTCTCCGGCAACTCAAAAACACGGCAAAAATTGTTCCATCCGTCTATTTTATATTTCATTTTATGATTTTCCTTTTTAGTCTACGATTTTGCAAAAAAACGGTGGCCTCCCTGACGCTATTGTCATCCAATGATTAATTACGGCTCTGTGCGGTGGGTGTTTAACACCTTCATAATGTGAGTGTCCACCATTTCTGGCTGTAAAGTCAAACCTGCGGTATAATTTTTCGTTAAGCCGGAATTTTTTATGTCGCAGATATGTGGTATAAAGTAGTTTTTTGGCTTCTTTTTCGAGAAATTCCCAGGTGCCTTTGTTTATTTCTTGAAAATAAAATTCATTTCGATATTGAGGATACAGCATTTTTGAATAATCGAGCAGTTTAAAAGGCCCTTTTAAGCGCCTTGTGCGTCTTATGAAGTCCAGGTCGGCACATGATGCCTGGAATCCGGTGCATCCTTCGTTATTGGCAATAAAATTAAATGCTGCAGTGGCTGCAAGGCTCATCGAGTAGGCCGCCGTGCCGTATGTATGTTCTAATTCTAATAAAGACTGTATAAATTCTGCCAGTTCACAGATATTATCGAACCAGGGCACTTTATATGCCCTCATCTCATGTTCTGTCATTTGCGGACATTTGTTTGATTTTTTTGGAACATCTGGTCGGGAAATAAGTTTTATGTTTTTTTCTTTTTTTTTATAGAGAACCTCTAAACAGATTGCCATTATAGATGCACTTATGAAAGGTCCAAATATCCATGCAGAGAAATATTGATTAAAAAATATTAGAATTTCAGTTCCTATTAGTACTGCAAGCACAAATCCAAGTAACAGCAATACAGCTTCTTTGAATTTCATTTTATGATTTTCCTTTTTGGCTTGTCGGCTTGTTGTTTATCGGGCGCCAGGGATGCATCCAAGGGTTCACCGTTGATCCTGAAATACTTACTGTCAAACCGTTTGGCTTAGTGTAATGTTTTTTCAGGCGGTCTATCATGGACTGACCCGACTCTGTGTCCCCGGCCCCCTGTCGGTGTTAACCGGCAGCTGCCTTGTTTATTATTATAAGTCCAGCCTGACTTTATATTTTTTGTTTTTTCTTACTGCCGTTGACGGCCCTACCCAGGTAGCCGGAATTATAATTGTTTTGCCGGCCATTGATTTCCAGCGGCCGTGCTCGGGATATGTTCTGGCATGTCGGCGTCGTTCATGCGGCGTAACAGTCCTGCCGGTATTGCTATAAGCCGCAATGCCCATTTTTTCTCTGATGTTTTTTGGCGAAAGTATTGTAAATTTTGGCCTTTCATTTGATCTTGGTATTTGATATTTTCTTTTTTTTGCCTTTTTGATTTTTACCGGCTTTTCTTCAAGGATAAAGTTTCCTTTAAGGGTATTTAATATTAAAATTGTTTTTAGTGCCAGCCCCACAGAATAAAATATGTGATTCTTATATTCTTCCAGAAAAAGTCCGCTTGGGTCTATATTTAAAAGCATGTTTTCCATTTCATTGCGGTCTTTTATTATAACCTTCCCTTTTGTTGTGCATGCACATGTGTTTTTTATCATACCGTCAGACATTATTTTTCCGTTTTCTGTTGTTGCTATGTTCCATATTTCGCCTTCATGTAATATGTTTACGCGGTAACCCGTGTCTGACGATACGTTATATGCTTCGATAAATTTTCGTGTTCCGTCCATTTTTTGTTCGTATTGGGTGTCTGCTAATAATACGACACCTGCTTTCCATTCAAACGCCACCTCCGGAAATGGCATAAAAAAATCGACTTCAGGTTTTATTGCTGCTTCGGTTGTTGTTATTTTTTCCATTGAATCTGAATCGATTAAGAATAGTTTTGCTTTTTTAACAAGGGGGATATAGTCTGGCATTATAAATTCTATTGCCTTGCAAAAAGTGTCGAAATTTAATTTATTGGCATATTTATAATCGTCTTCATAAGGTCTTTTTTTAAAGATTTCGCCAATTCCCTGTTCTTTGCATTTTTGTAAACCCACAGCAAATACTCCTCCCAGTCTGAAACCTTTTCAAATTTCAAAATTTTTCGGCCTATGTACAAGATCCAGCCGTCGGCCGTGTATTCAAGGCTGAATGTTTTGGTTTTTATCAAAGTCCTCAGTAAAATTATCGTCATACAGTGCGTTTAATAATTCTCCGGTATAGAGATCGCTTAGTTGTGCGTCTATTATGAGTGTTGATGGCTCCGGTGCTTTTTTCTGGAGTACCCACGCCAGTGTGTCCCGTATGGTCTTTTGTACAATCAGTTCAATCGGCCGTGGTCGCCCGGGCGGTATTTGAGCTTTTTTCTGAGCTTTTTTGAAGTGTCTGTATATCGTGGCTCTTGATTTCATTAAAATCCTCTGCTGATTAGTTTTTTAGCGGCTGTTTTTAGGACCAGCAGCCCCCTTCCGTATGTAATGTTTCCTTCCGATAGATGATTTGTGACTTCCTGGACGTGCTGCTCAAGTGTTTTACTGGTGTCCGCCGGGTATGGATAATTACATGCAACGCACGGTATATTTTCATTAAATTCTCTGTATGCACAGGCGATTTTTTTACAGCTGGGGCATCTGTATGCTTTCTGGTCATACGGCTTGTTGCATTTTTCGCAATAGATAATCTCTTTTTCCCAGTAGCCCGAGTTGCCGCAGTTTTCGCAGTATTTATATTCACACCTTGGACAACGCATTTTTATTTGGTTCCTTCTTCGCCAAGGCAGGGGCGAGTTTAAATTGAGTTTTGGGGACGGTTGATATCTTACTACCCTTCATTGTCGGTCATTTTCTTGTTCCTTTGCCCATTTATTGAAGTCACACTCATACTGAATCCAAAAATGACATTCAGTTGAGCATGCTAAATCTTCCCAATAGTTTGAATCAGTATATGGAATCGGTTTGTGGCAATTAAGACAACGAAGTTTTTCGCTCATCCCCCCTCCAATCCTTCAACCCGCTTTTCGAGGGCGAGTAGTTTTTTGTGAATCGACCAGAGGGCGCAGTTTTCTTCGAAACAGTTATAATCATCTCTACCCATTGACCATAAAATTTCACAATAAGTCAACGTGCCAGTTCCACGCCACGGACACCCCTTCGCCATTTCTTCAAATTGGTCGGTCATTTTAAAACCTCTTAAACATTAAACATCTCCATATTTGACATAAAAGGCCCCTACCATTATGGATATGCCACTTTTCCCCTGTTCTCGACACTTCCCAACGGTTTTTAGGCAACCGTCTTATTCTCCACCAACATAAATTTAATGTTGGGTGTTTACCAAAAAATATTAGATTCATTATTATAAATTTCTCCACATAGTCTGCATTTATACTGAAATTTTGCTGTTGTCATTTTCTTGCCTTTCTCCTTGCCTCAATCTCTGCAATCAGCGTGTTGCATTAATCCATACCATCCAAATGTGTTTTTGTTATTTCAAAACAATCTATTTCGTCTAAAACATTCCCGATAAAAATGTGGATAAATGGCATATTGATTCTTGGACAAATTCCACGAACAAGCGTATTTCCGTTTTTATCAAGATGTTTCCAAACAGGAACATTTAGGAAATCAAAGCCCCATCCATCAGAAATGTTTTTAAATATATCAATTTTCATGTCTTCAAAAAACCCTAATCGGCAAAACCCTGTTGGAAGTCCAAGGAAAAATTTTCCAACATGACCAGATGCCACTGTCCCGACAACATGCTTTGAACAAGCCAAATTATCTGATTTTTCGTAACAAGAGGTATCATTCCCACAAACACAACCTGGACATTGATACTCTTCCACCATTTTTTTTACAATTTTATCTATCATTTCTCCCCCTTATCACTTCTCCATTTCAAATGACCGTTTGCAATGTGGCAATCAAAGCAAAGCCATTCTGTATTTTCTAAGCTATCATCCCCGCCTGATCCCTTTGACTTGATGTGTGCCATATGTCCCTTTGAAAAGGGCGTGTATTTGCCGCATCCGACACCCTGGCAACGATAATTTGCTCTTTCGGCAACCTGTCTTCTGAGACCAAGCAATTCTTTTCCTTTAAGCCTAATGGCCTTTTGTTTCGGATACGGCAAAAATGGCTTCATTTTTTCAAGTTTGCCCGATTCGCAAGCCCCACCTTTAAAGGCTGCTACTTTACCTGTTCGGGCGGCCGGGTATGGAGTATGGCAAAAGCCCGTTACTCGCGCCACGGAGCCGGGCGCAACCGTTAAATCTCAAGCCGGGTGATGATATCCTCGATCTTGCCGATCATGATAAAGACCGTTTCGTTGATCCCCTTAATTTCACGGGCCAGCGGGACAAGGACCGGTTCTACTTCTTCGGGTTTTTCCTCCGGTGGCATCGCTTCTCTTAAAACAGGCTGAAGCTGGGTTTCGAGTTCGACTATCAAATTTTTTAGCCTGTTGGCAACGTTTTGGGTTTGGGTTGTCATTTGTGATACTTGTCTCTCTTGCCGCTTTGCTAATTCTTCTGTATTCATGATTTCTCCTTTTAGTATTTATTTTTATAACCACTAGTTTATAACCATTAGCCTGTTTAATTTTTCTTTATCCATTTTTCACTGTCCCATTTTAACTGATATTTTTATGTATTGCTCGGTCATTTCCCCTCCAATCCCTCAACCCGCTTTTCGAGGTCGAGTAGTTTTTTATGGTCGGGCCAGCGGGCGCAGAAGCGGTCCTTGAATTGGTTGCGGGTTTTTTTGCCAGTTGATTTTCATTTTAATTCAAGCATATATTTATTAATAACAGTTTCTTCGGTCACATTTCTTCCAGCGTCAACTTCATCAACACGGATTCTTTCAATTCTAATCCCGTGTATCTCTACTCCCGTTTCGTCTTCAAAGTTCTTTGCTGCTGCATAAAACAGTTTTAAAAATCTTTTTTTTGGATTGCTCATAAACGATAAACCTCCCTATTCCATAACATACAGGTTTTTTTTATAATTTGCGTCCCACAAGACCAAATCGATCCAGCGGGTATGCTGTTGAGTCCATATGTTCATAGGCGCCACTACGCCACGGGCACCCCTTCGCCATTTCTTCAAATTGCTCGGTCATATCATCCTCCAGTGTCAAACGGCTATATCCCGTAGGTCGGACTCGGCTTGCTTTAATGAGTTTATTATCTCAACAAAAAGATTGCTTTCTAATATATCTAAGTCATCAAGCATGTCAAAATATTCAAACAATATAAGACACTCAAAGTACCAATCTACTTTATCCTTGAATTCCGCAAGCTCCATTTTTAAAAACGGCACGCAAGCGCAATGAACCTCGTCTGTCGGGCATTTTTCGTTGATAACCTTGTTGTAGGTATCTTTAATGTCCGCAAGTTCAGTCTCGGCTTTTTCGGCACGATTTTGCCACAGTTTGCACTCAACTTTAATTCCTTGCCATGATCTGGATGGATCGCTACACTTGAGCAGTCCTTCGTTTGCATCTTCAAGTTTTTGTTCGGCTTCTTCAAGCTTGGTGTAGAGGGTGAGGACAGTTTGCTTCAATGCCTCATCTGTTTCATATCCACTATCCGATCTACAATTATGTATTTTTTTAACCTGTTCTTTCGTCAGTATGTAGCCACTATCTTGATAGCTCTTTGCCCACACCTCAAATCTCTCGTCAATCTGTTCGTCAACCTTGCTCATTTTTGGTAAAGATTCTGATTCGCATGGAATTTCTAATGCTGTTCCACAAGCGGAACAAAAGTTTATTTTAGGCTGAGTTGCATTCTCGGTCATTTTTGATCACCTCGACAATAAACCCGTTTGATTTGTCTTTATCAATAGCTGTCTGACAATAATTAAAATTGCCCCATCCAACCACATCATTTCCTAATATCTCGGTCATTTTCTTGTTCCTTTCGGGTTAATTTCACGGCCAATCAATTGCAGGGATTTTGCATCATACTCATCGACATACTGCCTGCCGCAATGTGGACACGGTGGAGTCTCCCGGCCTTCTTCAATCCATGTTTTTGATTTTTCACATAGGCATAAAAATTCTTGAGAAATCATATTCTACACCGCTAAGGCATTAAGATTATAGTAAATTTTAATGAGAATATCGTTATTTTTGTTTTTTAGCCCTTTGCTGGGACATGGATCTGTCCTTAAAGTCCTTCAGAAACAGCTCTGAGCAGGTTGTACACATATATTTTTTGATTATTGCCTTGAGTTCTTCGATTTTTTCAGATATAAGCTCCAGTTTTTCCAGGTTTTGAATTTCTTTATCCACCAGAGCTGTAAATAATTGCTGGATGTTTACATAATATCCCGCCGGCCTGAAATATTTTTCGCCGGTTTTTTGTTTTGTCTGAATTTTTAGCAGTGTGACGCAGTTTTCATCGGCCTCGAAGGCCCAATTTTCGTTTATTGTTTCAGGTTTCAATTGCAATCCCCCGTTCTGTCAGGCCTTTTTTTATAATTTCAACGGCTTCTTCAACTTCGTAAAACACACCTGTTATTGCCCCTGCTTTTTTCCACAGGCGTAGTTTTTTTCTTTGTATGGGTGTCGGCTCATCGCCGTATGATTTGCCTTCAAGCTCGATCCTGATTCCCAGGATGCAGCCTGTTACGTCCGGCTCGCCTATATTGTTTGCCCCGACAACTCTTTTATAAGCATAGCCGTTTGGATGGCTGTTAATAAAGTCCACGACAGCTTTGTTTAGCTCAGTATGTTTCATGCGTTCTCGTCTGTGATTTTTTTATATCAGCATGTTGTTTTTGTAAAATTTGCCGAAATTTACAAGTTGATTCAAGATATCATTGAGCATATATTTTGCCATTACGGTTCTGTGATGCCTGCCGCATAGAAAATCTGTATGTTCTAATATGCACGGGCCTATTTCATTGATCCATGTATTGTTATAGTCGTTATAAAATTGGTATATGCCTTCATTGTCCATAAAATAAAAACAAATTGCATCTGCGAGATTTGTTATAAGTTTTTTTGGTATTGGATTCATTTTTGCCGTTTCCTTTTTCGTTCTATTTCGCGTTGATGCGCGTAAAATTCTTTGTGTTTAGATCCTCTGAACCATTTCCCGAGCGGACACCATCCAGGATCTCTAAAAACATCCCATATATTCTCATTTGATGACAGGCATTGCCAGTTGTTTGCGGCGTATTCACACTGGCCGGTTATACATTCCGGGCCGACTTGTTTCTCCGGCTTTACATCGACCGTTCCGTCTTCAAACAATTCTAAATTTATACCTTTTGACGCCTGGGTTTTCATCTTCTATCAATTCTTTTAAGGTTGTCATTTTGTATGGCGTAAGATTTTCACTGATTTTAGTTAATTTAGTATAGTCAAAAAAACAGGGTTCTCTTTTAATGTGTTGAGAAAGAATTTGTACATCCCAATATTGTTCGATGCCTCCAATTATGCGTATTTCGTCAAAATTGACACCCTTGTACCGGCCAAAATGATGCATTTCCGGTGTTACAGGTATGAAAGTATCTAAATATGTCATGAAAGCATCAATTGTAGGGCAAAAAACCGCAGTGAGTTTTTCTTCATTTATAAAAGGATAATTTTTAATACAGTTTTTACATATGGCGGTTCCCAGTCTTTTTAATAGGACTATTCCGGGAGACTTTGCATACTTTTCCTCGTTTTTGTCTAAGACTATTAGTTGCGTTGTGCCTGTGCATCCCGTTATTTCACATTTAAACGGGCCATATATTTCAGAGAATTTTAATACCATGGTGTTATTTCTTTTTTATCTGCATGATAAACTGTGAAACAGCCGCATTCTTTGCATTGAGCCATTATTTTCTTTGTACCCCTTAAAAACGTTTTTTCTTTTCTTATTTTTATACAGTTACTGCAGCAGTTCGGGCAACATCGAATATAAGACCTGAAATCGTTTACTGTAGCATTTTTTATTGGAGCCTGAACCTTTGGAGTAGTAGGCTGAATAGGTGGAATATTAGATGCAGGAGGCGGTGTTCCTGGATATGTATAACGTGATGTTCCTGGATATGCATATGTTCCAAGAACTGTATAGCCTGGTTTTAATATGGTTATTTTGTTGAAACATTCTTCGCATATCATTTCGCCGAGCCTTCTCATTACAATTATTGCCGGATTGTTGTTTGCTTTTTTGACAATCTCGATTTCTTTAGGGCTGTGTATAAAGCACAACCTTGTTTCGTTTTTGCATCCGTTTTTATAGCATGTAAATGGGCCATATGGCGGCGGTATTTTGATTATCATTTCAGTTTAATATCTTCTTTTGACAACAACACGTTTGCCGTCTACACGAATAACCGATCTTTCGGGACGGCGTTTTCTTGTAACCGCCGGTTTGTATTTATACAAATTACATGCGCCTTGTGGTGTCATGTTTAAGTGCCTGGCAATCTTACTGAACCCCCAGCCATATTCGTCATGAAATTTTTTTACTAAAATTCTATTGTGGGAATCTTTGTCCGGCATGGTATATGTTTTATAATCTTACAAACATTCTTGGTGTTACACCGCGCATCATTACGGTCGGTCTACATAAAATTAACTTATGCTTGGCCCGGGTCATGGCTACGTAAAATAATCTGTGGATTGAATCATATCCGTTCCTGTTGCCCATTTCTATGTCAGCCTGAAATGATATGTCCGGAAAAACGTAAACACAGTCTGCCTCTGCGCCTTTTACTGAATGGATCGTACCTATGGTTATTTTTGGCGGGCTTTCAAGGACTTCTACGTCATTTCCGTGCTTTTTGTAAACTCTGATCGCATAATCAAGCTGGGTTGCTTTTGTTTTTAACAGATTATCTTTGAACCAGTCTATGTTGCGTTCGAGTATTGGCTGAACAGCCTGTTTTTCAAATATTAAATTTATAACTTCACGGCTTGTGTGCAAGCCTTTTTCTTTTTCATCGATCGCCTGCTTTAGTCGCATGATGGCTTTTTTGCCAACATTTCTTTTTAGCCCTGTCTCACCGACTTTTATGTGTCTGGCCCACGAAATTAATTGCGGGATGTTCCAGTATGGCTCGTCTATACCGCAGTTTAGAAAATTCAGAATTGCACTTTCATCTCCAAAGATTGATGTATGCAGTGGGTTCCAGTCGCGTCGTCGGCGCCGGTACGGGTTGTGAAACGGGATCGCGTTTTCTGTCAGAGCTTTTTTGATTGGCTCCAGCATATAGGCACAGCTTGCAAGCAATTTTATAGTAAGGCCGGCATCAAGATATTGTTTAAGATCGTTTAATATATACTCGGCATCTTGATAACTGCCTGACAGCTCCCTTACTTCGCCGACAGCAGGCTGATTTGTTTCTCTGTCTATCCTTGCGTTGTATTTTTTTTCTTCACGCATTAAAACTTTTTTAATCAATGCCTGTGATCTTTTTAAGACCGCCTCCGGGACCCGGTAGCTTTGCGACAAGACTGTTTTATATTTTTTATCCACCTCCGGCTTTAAGAATGCTGTCGGGTCAGCTCCGGTAAATTCATAAATTGTCTGGTCGTCATCGCCTACCAGCACGGTCCATTTTGCGTGTTTACCCCATTTTCTTATGACCGACAACTGAAGAAGTGTGAAATCCTGAGCTTCATCGACAAAAATTACTTCAGGTTCACATGGCGCCGTGTCAAAATCGTATAGCCCCGCTTCAATTATGTCTGTAAAGTCCATACTGGATGTTTCTTTTTTGAAATCAGACCATATGGTATAAAACTTCCTGAGTTCATGGCTCCAGGATTTAATAGGGATCATTTTGTTACGCTTAATGTTCACTGCGTTTAGGTATTTATCTCCTGAGTCTCCACTGCTGCTTTTTGTGCAGTCAGCAGAGCACGATTCGTCCACACTCGAAACTATTTTTCCTGAAATTGCGAATGCAGGGTATCTTTCATTCCATTCATTTGCGTAGTGGACTTCCGTAATTTCAGGCTTGTTTAAGGCATGATATAAGATAGAATGTAGCGTGCCGACATTTTCAGGGTTTACCGAGATGCGTTGGCCTGTTTCTCTGCTGCGTTTATATGTAATTTCCCGGGCGGCGGCTTTTGTAAAGCTTGTTACCATGACTTTGTCGTCACCATATTTGTCTATGGCCCTTGGAATATATTTAGTGGCCATTTCTGATGTTTTACCGCAGCCTGGAGGACCGAATACCCTGAATTCTCTGTTTTCATTACTCATTTAGCAGCTCCAGCTTAATTTTAGATTCGGCTTCACAGTCAATACACTTGGCCTTGACTGTTTGGGTGAGTGAATCGTTTGTTTCAAAATCAAAGCATCCAAGGCACGACTTGTTGCATTTAGGGCATATGAACGGCACACAGCCTATTAGTTTTACTTCTTTGATCGCTGACATTGTTTCATCCATTCGAACCACCTCACATATTTTTTGATTGCTGCTTGGTTTGTTGTGTGTCTTTTATGTTCCGGATATTTTAAATTAAATATTCTTAATACATTTCGGCTGTTTTCATGTTCTTTTAACTGATACCTTGCCAGCCGGAAGCCGTGCTTGAGTGTGTCAAGCTGAAATTCTCTGTAAATATTGATGCTTTCCGGTAGCTTAAAAAAGTCTGATAGTAAGCCAAATTTTATTTTTGCAGCTTTTGTCCTTGTTTCACTGTTGCGGGCTAAAAGAGAATCGTATTTTTTTCTTAACAGGTTGGCCCTGGTTCTATTTTGGCTTATAAGAATTGCCCGTCTGTTCTTCAGGTTTTCTTTTATCTTTTCCAGTTTTTTGTTGTTTGCCATCATTTCGAGTTCTTCGATGTCCGTTAGGCTGGCTTTGCTATGCTGTGCGGTATTTTCCATGCCATTTTTTTGATCCTGCCACCCTCTTTTAGTGGATGGTTAGGATTAAACCTCCTTTCCATTGCCCCGATGTTTTTTAGATCCGTCCTTGTTTTTGCGACTGACTGTCGATCGTGCTTTTTGCTGTATGCCCATTCTTTAAATTTGGTAGCAAATATATACCAGTGGTCCTGAAAAACGAACGGCTGGTCATCGAGTGCCGCTTCGTGTTGATCTCTTATTTGCTGTCCTTCCAGGTATTCCTGCAGCCATGTTTCAGTTCTGCCTTCTACAGAGCTTTCTGCAGACACAATTACATCATCAATGATATGTTTGTACGTATTGATTATATTTACCCAGTCTTTTGTGGTTATTGACAAGGCTATATTGGTAACAGAAAATACTCGCTGGGTGAATTTTGCTTTTGAAAGCATTTCGTCCTGGCCGTTAAAATGAATCGGACCTTTGTCTGCCGTTTCCACTTTGTATTTCATTCGGTCTTCTTGGACGTATTTAATAATCCTTAATATCTTGAAGCCACAATGGTGGCTTATAATTTCCAGACATTTTTTTTTAAGCGCCGGCTGCATTGGTTTCGCTGCCGATGTTTGCTCTATTCCTTTAACTTCTTCTGAGAATTCGTTTGCCAGGTCCCCGGAAACTTTATGGCGGGCATTTCCGATTGTCCTGGCAACATAATCAGCCCTGAGAACTTTGTTTAAATCATGTCCGTGTCTGCGGTTCCAGGCAATCAATAGGTTTGCAATTTCCTGGTCTGTCCATCCGGCCTTTATTGAGTATACACAAAGGTCCCAGTGATACCCGCTGGTTGATGTGTCTTTTCTGTTGTCTTTAACCTGTTGCCATGCTGCCTTAAAGTTTACATCAGCTTCAAGCAGCATATCCAATGCATCTCTTGGCGGTTCTGCTATATTTTTTAGCCGTAAAATTTTTTCTACGGCTTTGAGGTCTTCTTTTGATAGCTTTGACTTGGTAATATCATAGCCGCCTACCGGCGTGAGCATTTCTTCAAAAATATCAGGATCTGAATATTTCTGCCCGTTGCTCATATAGACAGTGACATCTTTAGGGGGGTCTGATTTACAATTCAGGGTTCCTGATGGTCTGAGTATGCGGGCAAGATCAAAAACCGAATCTATGTGCCATTTTTTTTTAATAGCACGTTCTTTTATTTTCAGATGTAACCTTAAATTCAGGTCTGCTGCCTGTTCGCGTTCTTCCTGCGTGTCGAACATCCATATTTCCTTGAACAGCCAGTATCCATGGATGCCGTTTCCAGAATGAACTATCATTGTTGGTTTTAATCCGTCTATTGTTATCAGTTCAACCGCATCGTCAAAAGTGTCAGGGTATTTTTTTCCTGATTTTTGCCCTATGTCTACATCGACATAAAGTCCTGGTATTCCTGCTATGTTGTTGGCGACACATCTTTTTGCAGGTCCATAGTTAGCCGGGCTTAGTCCCACTCCGAAGTATATATCTTCTGGATTTTTTGTTATAAAATCTGCTGCAGAGCGTGTGTCTTGGAACCATGAGCTTTTTTTGTTCATGGCCTGCCATATAAGGATGAATGTGTTTTCCGGCTTGTCGTCGAACATCATTTTAACGAATTCTAATGAGTTCATATCCTATTCCTGTTTTTCTAATAACACCTTCCACGTCTATTATCCCGAAAGCCCGTTCTTTTGATCTTATTTTTAGTCGGCCGTTTGACAGAATTAAGCCGTATTTGTCTTTTGTAATTTGCTTCACTATGAATTTTATTTTTACTTTTTGTCCTTCCATTAACTCTGGCTGGTGGGCTAGGACTTTTGCTTTTAGACTCCTCGTATAATATTTCGCACTCTTTGAGTAGGCTCGATATGATATGAACGCCAGTGGCTGTATCCATCCCGACGAGTAGTTGACCACGTCCATCCACCATATGAAGTGATCCATTATTTTTGTCCCGTCGAGCACAACGTCCCACCGTTGTGCATCCTGTGCCGGCCATGTTCCAAACATTGCTGTTTGAAAAGATTCTTCTAAGATAAATAGTGAGAAAGTTACTATTCCTGCCAGTGAAAGATATATTGCAAATATGGCCAGCCATGTTCTAAAATGTTTCCTCAGTATATATAAAGTGAATTCCGACCATTCAAATAGTTTCACAGAGGTCTCCAGCTGTCTGTAAATGATATCTTAGCGCATTTAATTTCTGGTTCTTCCCAGGTTTCATCGATTATCATATTGACGACAGCATCGTCTGGAATAGTTACAGCTATTATTTTTTCTGCAAATTCTTTTATTGCAGTTTCAATTTCAGCCTTGCTTAATTTCAACACCGTGGTATTTTTCGTCTTCATATAGCACCGATTTTTTTGATGGTTCAAGAATTCCCATTTTGTTTTTGGGAGGCTTTCTGGTTTTGATTTCTTTTTCCATAAGCTTTTTGAGAACACCCGGGATAAGCTTGTCGTCCATGGTTTTTCTATAGTGTTTTTTCCAGAGATCTTTTAATTTTTGAAAGCAGTCTAACCTGCGGTAGCTGTTTTTCCCATATGTATAATTATACATGTCAATAAGAGAAAGCAGCGCATAGCATGTATTTGTTTTTAACGTTTTATTGCATTCAAACAGATATTCTCTGGGGTAAGTCCCTATCGCTATTTTTTTTTGATGGAACCATATCATTTTTGCACAGGTTTGTCTTATGTCATTGGCAGTTACGATTGTTTGCTTTGGAATGTGATAAAAATTGCGAGGTCTTGCTGTTAATTTCTTGGCCTTTTCGAGTTGTTTTTTAGCTATTTTGGGATTGTAAACAATTAGATCTCGGTCGCCTGACCTTTTTCTTAAATACATTCCATGATTTCTTATGTCTTTGTTTATGTCTTTTTTGCAATAATAGTTTGGATATTGTATTGCGCAGTCAACAATATATCCATCAATTGTACGATTTTCTACCGGGCCAAATTTTTTCACATAGTCTACCAGGTTTTCTATTGAAACACTTGCTTTTATACATGTCTTTTTATGGACACAAATTACTTCCCTTGTCGTTATTATGTTGTCTAAGGCGGGGTGGTTTACCGGGAATCTTTTTCTTATGATAATCTCGGCTTCATCGATGTCCTTTGTAAAGATAGGCTTTGGATCTTCCAGAATTCTTCTTGGATCTTCTGATATACCGAAACGAAGAAAACTTTCTGTTTCTTCTTTTAAAATAAAAGCCGCTGTTGAATCAGCATAAAGATTCTTGAGCGGCTTTTGTTTTTTTGGCTTCAATAGATAGTCTCCTAATGTCCCGAATTTATTTAATAACTTAGATGGCGGCATTTTAGAAACCGATCATTTTGATGGTGTTTTCGAAGTTTTTATCCATGGATTCGAGCAGCTTTTTGCCTTCCTCGGTTGTTCCGAGAGACTGTTCGATGACATAGGCTTTGATTTGGCGTTCGAATGTATCGATGTCGCTGAGCTTGCGTTTCCATTCGAGGGCTGTACTTTGGTGAATTTGAGCCTCTTCCTTGGCAGTTCTTTTTTGCTTGCACAAATTTTTCTGTATGGCGGTCAGCGGTGTATCTTTTATGACTCTAATGCTGACATATCCACTTCGTCTGTGTTTATAGCTAACCGTATAGCGGTTTCCTTCTTCGTTGGGCTCAGAATCGCCATAGCCATAGTTGATTTCGTGCTCTATGTCTATAACCGGTTTTACTTCCTTGGCATCAACGTCGTACATTTTTGCAAGCTCAGTTACTTTTTTAACGATGAGTTTTACGGCATGAGGGTACGTGTCTGCTTCCTTGTCGAGAAGTTCATCGATTTCTTTGACTCTTTCTTCGGCGGCCTTCTGTTTTTCCATTTCTTCCTTGACGTTTTTCCTGAGCTGCTTTTCAGCTTTCGCAACGGCCACCAGGATCACATCGTTTTTGTCAAAATTCACGTTTGTAAATACCGTGAGGTCTTTTTCTGTGTTGTTTGACATTTTTAATCCTCCATTGTTTGACATTGTTTAAGTATGCCGGGAGGTCAATGCCTCCCGGCTGTTATAAATTTAAGATAAAATTATGCCGGTTCGGATTCAGGCTCGGTTGATTCCGGTTTGGTTTGAGCCGGTTCCTTGGCGGCAGTGCGAGCCGTGTTTTCCAGGAAAGGCCTGATCGACATTGCATATGCCTTTGTTATTTCCGGGTTCTCTACATCACCGACTTTTTGCAGAACGATTTTTGAATATTCGATGTTGTCTTCATTTTTATCGCGTTCAAGGCTCAGTGTTGTGTATACCGAAAAAACCGGTCGTCGCTTCGATGTTAAACCGACAAGGTATTTTTTGACGTTTTTCAATGATGTGGGTGGTGCCACTATCATGGTCGGCAAAACGTCGTCCTTAAGGACAATAAAGATTAATTTTTGTTCACGGCATGCTTTTTTCCGCCTGTCTTCATGTGTTTCAAATTCGTTATACGGGCAACTCATGCATTCTCCGCCGGGTTCTCCGTGTCCTTCGATACCGTTGGACGAATAACATAATGGAGGATCTCCATGGCCTTCTTCATATGGGCGTTCCCAGAGCTGGCGTGCTGTCTGTGTCATTATGATGATTCCAGTGATTTCAGACTCTGCCCTTTCGCCGCCTTTGGCCTCAATGTCTGGGATTGTCCAGTGCTTACCGCCACCGGTCGGCACTGTAATTTTTGGGAGATCGAAAGCCGAGATGCCATCTGCACCAAGGTTTTGTTCGATTTCCATTCTAATGTCAGGGATTGACATAATGGCGAACTGATCTTCGCCTGATAAAACCAAGTCTTTCATTTACCTGTTCCTTTTTTTTGTTGTTTTTACCTGGTGTTTGAGACTTGTCCCTGTAGGTAGAATTTAGCTTAATTTTAAGTCAGCACCTTCCTTTCTTTTTTTTGCATGTTTTTTTTAAAATATTTTGGGCCGGAGGCTTTCTTTTGGATTTTTATCGATTATGCCTTTAAATTCTTTCGGGATTTCGTTTTTCTTTGACAGCTCCCTCAGCAATGCACTAACCGAGGTGGAGTTAAATCCTTCCGCGACATAATTTTTAAACCCGGTTTCCTTTAAAACTTTGGCCGCTTCTTCTCGGCCTTTTGGAAATTTTGCATAAATAATTTCATGCTGTGTAAACGTGAGCCCGCCTTCAAGCGACAGTGTAGACAGGCTTAAACCTGTGTTTGACTCTACTTCTTTTAAGTGGTTTAGCAATACAGGTTCCATTTTATCCAGCTGCTTTTGGATTTCATCTGTTTTTTCTTTTAGCTTTTTACGGGCAAAATATAACCGTGCAAATTTTTTTAATGACTTTACGTTGACCATTTTTTCTGTGCTGCTCATACCTGCCTTCCTTTTTTTTATTATAGATATTTAATGTTTATATTATTTTTTATTTTAAGGTAGACAGCTCGATGTCACTTATCATTCTTAACTTTGGGTTTACACCTGTTTTTTTGTATTCGTGCAGCCCTCTAAGCACAAAGTCCACCACATCTTTTCTGTCCTTCAATGCTCTGTGTGTTGTTACATCAATGGTTTTATTGGCTATGAAATGATAAAAGTGTGTTTTTCGTTTTTGTCCCGGGCGCCGTAGTCTGCGGCGACTTTGTCGGTATGTTCCGAGCTTTATTCCAGTGGAGCAATATAAGCAATATTTTGCCTGGGTGTAGTCTGCTGATTCAGCTCCAGCATCTATCTGGGCAACAAGTGTATTTTTGTCTTTGTTTTCCCAGAGTTTGCGCTGGTTCATGTCGCCTGACAGTTCAGCTACGGACCTGCCTGTTTTTTCTATGGCGACCTTCAATTTTTTCAACTCAGGTTTAAATTTCGTAAAGACTACCAGCTGTTCGTTCGGCGGCAGATCTTCAGTAAAGTCAGCAACTGCATCTATTATTGTTGAATCGACAATTTCTTCCCTTCCATCATCAAATTTCAATATGCCCCTGGCCATTTGAGATAATCTCAGAAATTTTACAAGTGCATTGCTGACAGTGACTTCTCCTTTACCCCATTCAATCCAGAATTGCTTTTCAAGTTCTTTGTATTTTTTCAACACACCGGGTGGCAGGTCTATATTTATGTAATGATTTTGTCTGTCAGGAATGTCCAGAGCATCGTCGAGCAGGACTTCGTCAGCACATGAGAAGAACCTTTTGTTTAATTCTTCTATGTTTTGGAACCTGAATATCTGTTTTCCGAGATGTCCCCCCATGACAGCATAGCGTGCCCTGAAATCAGAAAACCTTGTGCCAAAGATACGTGGGTTAAGAGCCCTGTACTGGGCATAAATGTCGAGAGGAGAGTGCGGCATAGGTGTGCCTGACAGGTATAGTTTTCTGAGAGAGTTTCGAGCAATCCTGAACGCCTGCCATGATGCTGTTCCGCTTGGAGATTTGATTCTATGGGCTTCATCGATTATTTGCATGTCCCATTTTGTTGTTTCAAGCAGACCAGGCTTCAGTGTTTGTCTGCGTTTCGTCTTTTTGTTGACATGGACAAGCGGACCCAGTGGCGGGCGCCATGAAGATTCAAAGTTTATGACTATTACGGCCGGACCATTGTGTTTGTTTATTATTGCTTTTATTTCAGCTGCTTTTTTTGCCGCTGATAATTTTTTTTCAGGGGCGTATATCAATACATTTCTGCCGCAATGCAAGTCGAACTGTCGCGGCCATACATGAACGGTATTTTTAGGGCATAAGATTATTGTTTTCTGGGCGTTTACACCAGTATTATAATCCACTGCTATTTTAGATTTTCCGACACCCATTTCCCACGCGAGATAATATGCAGGCATGTTTAATAATGTCGGCCAGATTCTTGCCTGGTGTTTCCATGGATCGGTTTTTGATTGAGGGTATGGCGGTGTATGCATAAATGTGCCTTTTTTATAAGGGGAGAGCTTGTTGTAAATTGATTATTTTTTTAATAACTACGGCGTGTTGGCAGAACTACTATTATCAGATAGAATATATGCTTGTCAAGATAAAAAAAGGCACCCAGCGCCGCACCAGGTGCCTTAAATGGAGGATTGCCCACAGGTAGTGGGACGATTATTTTTTATTACAATATATAGTATGTGTCAATTGTTAAAATTTTATTTTATATGTCTTCGTCACCGTTTCTTTTCTTTTCCATCTTGGCAAGATAATGTACAGCAGTTTTTATCTCGGCGTTGCTTACTATCATGTTGTCGAGTTTCTCTGCTACTATCTCCAATGCTTTGCTATGTACTTTGATAAGTGTTTTGTTTTCCATTTTACCATCTTCAAGGCTGTTGATTCTGGTAAAAATATCTTGAAATGCATCTTTGCATTGCGTTCTCTGTTCCATATTGTCCACCTTTTTTTGTTCCGGCCAGACTCTGCGTTTTGGAAGTTTAATAACCCCGAAGATTTGAAGCAAGGTAACTATTATTCCACCTGAACCAAATATGGCTATGAAAATTTCTGGAGAAATCCATTCCATGCTTTAAACTTTTTCCTTTATTTGCAGCGGAGTTATATGATCAGGTTTTTTTATTACCCTTTTGATGGGGTTTATCTTTAACGGAACCATTAACCCTGACTTTTTGTCCTGAACCATTTGAGGCATGAAGCGCCAATCATGAACAACTTTTCCGTCATGCATTTTTGGCAACGCAACCGTTATTTCGGTGTCCGGCCAGTCTGCCTGTTTTGATTCCTGGATTTCAAAAGTTTCTTTGAATACTTCCAGGAATCCTCGTTCGCGTCTTGTGTGATCTTCCTTTGTTCCAAGCAACGATTTTGCCCTGGTCATATAACCGCCGTCTTCAGACGGAATCATCCTGGCGTTAATTCTTTCAACATCGTCCATTGTTGGATTAATGACAACAATTTCGTCTGTTGCCGGGTCGTAACTTTCGAAAGGATGCACACGTCCTCGATCTCCGAAACAGGGGTGGTCGGGCGCTTCGGTAATGGCAAAAAGTTCACCGTTTCTGAATAGTGCAAAAATCCAGTGCAGCTCGCCGGAAGATGTTACATATCTGGTCGTTGAGTATATACTTACATATGTACCATGTTCGTTATATAAAGTTACAAAATTGCTTAAAGAGCTGTTGGTCGATTCATCTTTTGGTTGCCAAGACCCTCCTGAAACTTGCGCTCTTCCAACAAAAATGCCGCACTGATAAGGCGATCCTGTTGAAGTCGCATAGCAATTAGTTTGAAAACAGTAGGTTCCACCCGTAACAGCAACAATGCTCGTTCCACCGCTGGTCTGATTGTTCGAGCCGGTCGTTGTTTTTAGCATTGACTGTGTTACTTTTGCAGCACCGATTGTTAATGCCGTTGCTCCTGTGACATCTCCTGTATGAGCTGCATGGGAAACAGTCGGACTTGTATTTAAAGCACCGCCGCCGGACAGCCCGCTTCCTGCAGTAATGCTAAAATCAGAAATATCGTTAGTCCCGTCAAGTATGGCCATTACATTACCAAAATCAAAGACGCTTAGCCAGGTTGTGTTTGCTTCATTTCTGAGTTTCAGTATATTGCTGTTAGTATCAAACCAGAGCATGCCGGCAAGAGGATTTGATGGTGCCGAGCTTCCCGAGAAACATGTTTTTAAAGCAGCAAAATTGTTTTCCATTGCAGAAAAACAGGTATCCGCGACAGTAGACAGCGAATATAAATCGTCAGTCCAGTTTTGAGACATTTTTTTACTCCTTGGTTATTTTAGCATATCTTTTATTTCTTGCTCTATCTCGGCAGTGTAAAACGATCCAAAGAAAGCTTTTGCCTTGTTTATGTAAAACAGCTCTTTTTCTTTACGCAGCTGTTGCTTAAAAAAGTTTTTTCTTTCATTGGCTTCTGTTTCCCAATCTGATTTTATTGTAATTAATTCGGACGGCCATCGTGTTTTTACCGTGTCTTTTGTACAGTTGCTGCATGTCTTTTGAACAATATCAACAGTTCCTTCAGAGTCGAGCTTTCCTGTGGTGCTGTAATAGTTTATTGTTCGCCCGCAATAATCACATGTAACATTAATGCCCATTGTTTCACCTATGTATAAAAATCGACCGTCAACACGGTGTTCCCGCCGCTTCCATCAATCATTAAATATTGATCCGAATTAGGGTCTGTTATGGTTACTTCAATTTGAAAATATCTTCCAGTTGCAGTTACTGCCAGCAGCTCAAACAGCTCGGCCTCGTTTGTATAAACCCCGGACGATGTGCCCCATTTAATCTTTGCAGTGATCATTGATGCTACTGTTATGTTAAACAATTCTGCGAAAGTTTGAGACAAATCATGAATGTTCAACGCCGGGGGACTTGCAATGCGTTTTTCACCGCTGCCGGTAATATTATTGCCGTCATAGCTTTCGAACGGCTCAGTCAGCACCAGGTTGTCATCGTCAATTATGCTGTGAATTTCAACCCAATCGCCAATCCATCCGGACGTTGTTCTTATTTTGTCGCCTTCGGACAAATCAGTCAAGAAATTTCCCGTCCCTACATCGCATGACACTGTCGTTCCGCCGTTTGAAAAAACTATATTATCTCCATCAATGTCTGTCGCGCTTGGCCACAAAGCTCCTATTGTTGAAGACGCGTCTATAACACTCATTATAAAGTCGCCTTGCACACGCACTGTTTTTGATGACCCCAGGTCTATTTCAGGCGTAGTGAATGTGCCTTCAAGGGCGGATGCATGGTTTACCCTGACGGCATAATCACCGCCGCCTTTATCGAAGTATTGAGTATTGTTATGCGACCCGTTGTTGTAGTCAACGTCGTATGACGTATCAAGAGAGTATCCCGGGGGCACAGCGACCGTAAATGTTGTTGTAATTGGCGTTTCTGAATACAGACCATTATTGCTTTTAGCACAGCAGAATATTTTAAAGCTCCCTGCCCTCATACCTCCAATTGAGTATATGGGCTTGACGTTGAATCCAAGGTATATGGCTGCATCCCAGTCTGAAACTCCAGTGTCTGAAATTCTGAACTCATAGCCAACTATGTCTGGGTCTAATATTGCTGATCCTTTAATGTTTACATTATCTTCAGTTACGGTGGCATATAAATACGTCACGTCGGAAGGCGAGTCTGTTTTTCCCTGAATGGTCCTGTCGATTGTATACGCTGAATTAAAATCTTCTTTTTTCCCAAACACGGAAGCAGATTGCATTTTGCAGAAATATCTTACATTTTCTTCAACCGGATCTACAAGATAGCCGTCCTCTGATTTTGTTTTATATACCCAGTGTCCAAATGGCCAATATGCGATTAAGTTTGTCCGTGATATGTCCCGTAAATTATAAAGATCGTTGATCTGTGCAGCTGTGAGCAGATTGCTGTAAATGCGAACCTCGTCTATGTTGCCTTTGTATGCATCAAATCCGTTTTCCCGGGCACCGATACAGAATCGTCCTGGATTTATGGGTGTTGCCGGCAAGGAAGAAATGTCAAGCGTTCCGATTGATGTATTGTCAAGATATGCAGATATCTGGTTTCCGACATCAACATTTAATACCAGATGATGGAACTCTTCATCAAAGCATGTTTCAACAGTTGTAAACGGTTTGCTGAGGACGGAATGTCCGGCTGCCCCAATGCCGACTTCGAGAATATCATTTGTGCCGTTTGATCTAATAAAAAAATCAGCATCAAGAGATTCATGTTTTGATAATATTCTGCCGTTATTTTTTATCTCGTCTCCAGATTTGAAAAACAGTGATATCGCAAAATCTGTTTCGCCGAGGTTTGCCAGCTCATCGCTTTGATTATCTCCAAAATCCACCCTTTGGTCAACACCATTATAACTGAGACATTTTCCCCATATACCTTCAGAGAGGGCAGGCAATGATGCGCCTTCACGTTCTCCATGGCACGCATTCCCTGATTCATCATTTGCAATGTTGTCCATGTCGATTATCATGAGATAAATTGCAGCGTAATCCCAGAACGGATAAGTAGAGGTGGCCGGAGGATCGAAGTCTATAGCCCAGCGTGTTCTGCTGCGTTCACGGTAATAATACACTTCTTCTCTTTGGCTTACATTTTCGACCGATGCTACAGTATCAAGCGGAGACGGCAATGTTGATGCATGCCATTGATTTGCTGGAGCAGGATTGTAATTGTCGTCGTATAATTCTGCTTTTTCTTCAACTGCCGATATTTGAACTTCTCCGTTTGGCCCCATGCTCGGCTTTGTTACCCTGCAGATCTGGTTGCTCCATCCGAAAGTGCTGTGTGTTACTCTTATAAGATCATGCGGTTCAAGGGAAAGTCCTTTTGAAAATGTTTGAAATGCCCCTACATTTCCCCAGCGCCATCGTTCGAGATAATAATACCCCATTTGTTGAATCTGGTTTATGTTTGAGAGTCCAGGCAGTTTTATACTTCGTTCGCGGTAATCCCCGTCTGCATCCATTGCTGCCTTATCAGGATAAATATATTCATCTTCAAGGTACTGCTTGTCTTCATTGAAATATGTAATTTTGATTGCATTAGGAGTGTCAAATAATGGCGACAATGGTTTTAACGATAGGCTTGATTCGTTGTCACCAGACATTATAATATCATCTTCGTCAAAGCTTATGCCGGTTTCAGATTCGTAGTTTAGATCTTTATATTTAATTTTGAACATATTTTCAGAATAAACGACATTTCCCCTAAAACAGTTTAGAATTAGCTGCAGGTTGTCTACTACGGGTTGCTGGTCTGAAATCGCCATGTTCGCAGTCCAGCCTTTTGCGACTGTATATGTTTTAGCTGACGAGAATGCAGCCGAATCGATTCTGCTGCTGCCTATCCCGATACCACCGCGTGTGCTTGACCTGGTAATAATATCATATGAAGCCAGCGTCGCGTCATTGCTGTAAGCCGTTGTATCGAGGATTGGATCATATAATTTGAGGCCTTCAACTGTTAATGTAATGTCAGGCTTTTTGACAAAAATATCTTTATTGTATTTTAACCGTACGTAGATATAGGCTGTATATCGCAGGCAGTCAGTCCACTCTGGAATCGCGTCTTTCAATGTTGAACAGACATTTTGGTTAGAAGTCCCGGTAAACAATTCATAGTATACATAATCAGATCCGAATTCGGTCCAGATAGTATTGTCCAGAAACAGTTGGTCCACTCCATCTACTTGATGGAACCCATTAATTGGCCCTTCAGAGATTGTACCGATTATGTGTAAATATTTATTGTCTGTTCCGGATGTCCCGATATATACCTGGTTAATCCCAACGGTTGAAATTCCATAGCATAGTCGAAGAGTCGCTTTTGTTGTTCTTGTATTTGCACGGACGCCTGATCCTTTGGTGTCTTCTTCAAAATCAAAATCCTCAGCTGTAAGTTGAGAAATGGCTGTGCCTAACAAAAACGATATTATAAAATATACCAAGAATGTCCCAAGTTCCATTATTCGCTACTCCTGTCAGGTACTCTGCCCCACCAGATATCAACATCCATTATGCTTGGTAGCCATCTGAACCCGCCGTAATTGTCTTCATTTCCAAGAGCTTCACAGCGTTCGTATGACTGGTCGCACCATGTCTCATTTCCGGAATATGTACACTCAGTTCCTTTAAAGACCCATTGGCATGAGGATGATTGCTGGCGCAGGGTTTCTTTGCGCCACAAAACAAGTTCGTTCTGAATTTCAATTTTACATGTTCCTTCTTTTAACTCCCAGTCGTTTACTATTCCGAGAAACATGCTTTGAAGCTCTATCACAACAGCAGATGCGTTTAAGCAAAAGAATCCGACCTCTATGCTTTTTCCACGGATATCTTCGTTTAGTACAATTGCCTTTAACACTCCTTCGACATCGTTAAACTCTATTTCAATGGAATCAACTCCAAGGTCGCCTGAAGTTTCAATTCCACCTATCGTAAAGTCGATTGGTGTATACAAGTTGCTGTCATAATAAATGTCTATGTCAGAATTTTGGTATCGATATGTTGACGAGAAGCTGAGTTCTGTATAAAGAAAAAAACTGAACCCTTCTTTAGCCAGCTCAAGCACTATGTTTGGATCGAATGTTTTCATGTTTTATTACGGCGCCGCGAGTCCTGTAAGTTCAAGTCCTATTTTGTATAAATTATACTCAAACAATTCCCGGGACATGCTGTCTTTTGTGAACCTGGCCCTGATTCTTAAAAACCCTGTAAAATCAACGGTTATAATTTCACCTTCAGAGGGTGCAGCAACAAAATCAATTCGGTCAGAGCCTGCTGTTCCCCCACCGGTCAATATCGAATAGTCAGAAGGACTCGATTTTGATATCCCGTCAAGGTAGACCGTCTGTGATGATGTGCTTCTCCCGGGAATGTCCCAGACATCTTCAGCACCGTCTCCGGTACCTACGTATAGTCCTGAATGGTTGAAATACGTTCCGGCCAACAGCGACAAATCATAAATATAAAACGCTTCATACGCGCCTTTGCGTGCAATGTAAAAGTCCCACAGTGTCTGCACATCGCTGTAGTCAAGTTCGCTGTATTGTACCAGAACATCGTACTTGGCGTACGTGGATTTATAGTTGCGCTGCTCTTTGCCGCTGTCAGAAGTTTTTATAAGAGTCGAGAACCTGGGCGACACTATCAGCGGATAAATCGGGATTGGGTCTTCCGGAAATGTTGCCATTGTTTTTACCTTATTTTAGCAGTCTTTATTTTAGCAGTCTTTATTTTAGCAGCCTTTTAATAGGCTTGCGTGCCGCTGGATTTTTTTCAAGTGCTTTCTGGGTTGATACCAGGACAGCATGTGCATTTCTTTGACAGACTTCCTGGAAACTTTTAGAATCAATTGCCTGAATTGTGATGTGCACATCTCCGCTGGCGCCGATTCCTTTGGGGACGATGTCTTCAGGGCCGGCTTCGCCGAACTGGTAATACCGGCCGGACTTTAACCCACGGCCAATAATGTGTTCATAAATTGATCCGCCGTGTTGAAAGTTTGTGCTTCCCCATTCAGCAATTGCCCCAGCTGCAGCTTGATCGCCGTAATAAGTAGCTCCAGAGTATGCTGAGACTGCGGCCACGCCGAGTTTTCCGAGAAAACTTGCCATTCCGCCCTTGCCGCTGGACCCGAACATCATGTACTGATACAGCATTTCGTTTATGCCGCGCTGGATGGTCCTTAATACGCTTGCAGCCACATCGCCCAGGCTGTTGAACCTGTTTTCCATAAAGTCGAAAAAATATGTCTTCATGGTTTGGTTCATGTCTTTAGCAGCTGCTTCCCAGACGCTTGACATCTTATGCGCCATGGTTTCAGATTTATGGGTTAGCTTTAAATAAGCTGCGCTTACTCCGTCGAGAGCTGAGCTGGAGTCTTCAAGTTTTTTAATTTCGAACTCTTCTCTGCGCCTGTTGAGTATTTCCTCGGCAGCTGTAATGTTTCCAGTCACCTTGACATAATAATCGTAATATCTGTCAAGGCTTTGTTTTTTCAAGTCATATAAACTACTGTCCATGCGGCCGGTAGTATCGTATAGCTCTTCGTATAATTTAATCTGAGGTTCTGCCAGTTCGTCCCGGAAAGTCTGCATTAAGCGCTGGTAATATGACTCTGCTTCTTTTTCAGTGAATCCCCATATGTCAACGGCATTGTCAGCCATTCTGCGAAATTCACCGGTTTGAATTTCTATATATTTTTCCGTGGCCACGCCTGATTTTTCAAAAAATTCTTTCTGGCCTTCAAGGTCTTTTGCGAAGCTTTCGGTTATTACGCCTCTTGCAGTAATTCTTTTTGCCCTGGCAATATAATCTTCCCAGTCTTTCAGGGCATCAGGATCTGTGGGTTTTGTCATCAATCCAATTTTACCCATGCGTTGCTCCAGGGACCATTCCATATACTGTTTTGGCATACGGCCGGTGAGTTTGAACATTTGTTTATAGTCAGTCATCTGTTTTTCGCGGTCCTGCCAGAGCCTGACATATTCTTTATGATTTTTAATCTTTGTGGCTATGTCATCTCCTTCAAGTCGTCTTACCTTTGAATAAAAAACCGTTAACTCTTTGTCTTCATCTGCTCTCCAGCCTTTATTAATGTAGCCAAGTTGCTTATAAAGGTCTTTGTAGATTTTTATTCTTTCATCGTATCCTATCTGCAGCTTTAAGCTATTTAGTGATTGGTCAGAGGACCCGGCTCCAATAGTATTTTTAGATGTGTTGTTTATTTCGTTTTCTAATTTTGGAGCACCTTTCTTATCGTCCCATCCAAATTGGTTTTTTTTGAAATTTTCCCACAACAAAAACATCTGGTTTATGCCGCTTACATAGTCTTTAAAAAAGCTAATTACAGTTTGTCCGTTTCTTTTTATAAAATCGGTCAAATTTTCAAGAACTTTAATTATTTCCGGTTCTGTCTGTTTGTAAAATTCTTTTGAAAACGTTTTGAATGTTTCAACAAACCTGTTCCATGATGCTAATGCAGAGGGGTCTGTGTATTTTTCCATTTTTGAGAACTGGTCGTTAAGGTCTTTCATGCTTGTGGTTGCTATTTTAGCGGCCATTGCGACATCTATTTTGCTGTGGCGTGCGAGCTTGAGAGTGTGGTCCAGTTTTTTTAAAGCTTCATTTGCAGAAAGGCCCCTGTTCATCAATTCTTCGAATGCTTTATTTACATCTTGTTGCGATGAACCGGTTGACTCGCGTGATTTTTCTGATATTTCAGCAAATTTTTCTGCCTGTTTTGATGTCATGTTGAAAGATACAGCTATTTCGTTTAAAGCCTTTGTAACGTCAGATCCGGCCTTAAAGAAATCGACAAGCAAATCCTTAGTAAGTTTCATGATTGATACAAACCCGGTAATTACGAACAATGCCGCAGCAACGAAAATTGTGAAGTTTCCAATTGCTCGTCCTGCCCGTAGAAAAGCCTGCCTGGCTTTGCCGACTTTTGAATGGGTTTTATCAAATTCTTTATTGAGATTTTTTAGCTCACCAGAAAGCATTTTATATCTTTCAGTGCCATATGCTTCTTCTTCCATGGCTGCAGAAACTTTACCCATCCTTGAAGACAACGAACCTTCTCTAAGCCCAGCGAGCTCTGTTTTATCTTGAGCGGCCGACAAGCCAGATCGTGTGCGAGCCTGTGTATCTATTCTTTTCAAATCCTGATAAGCTTTTTTCATGGCACGCGTTTTGTTGTCGACGGCTCTTAAAGCTTCTTCAGGCCGTGCCAGTACAACGCGCTCCATTTTTCGCTGAGCTTTATCAACAGATACTGCGAGCCTGTCAAACATTTTATATAGTTTTTCAAGCTCTCTTTTTGCCTGATCTGATTTAAGGTTTAGATCTATGTCGCCCATTTATTATTCCCCTGTAGATTCGATCAATTATTTTGATGCGTTCAAGGAGTTTGTCGTAATGTTTTATTCTGTAAAGTCTGAAATACGCCGATATTTCATAGTATGGAATGCTTCCAACAAAGCCTGTCATGGAATCGACGTTTCTTGATGGCGACAACTCCCAGAATATTTCGTAAGAACTTTCAAGATCCGGGAGCAGTTCCGGCCGGGTATCCATGGCCGGCACATGGTGTCCCTCGCGTTCAAGGTTTTCAAAGAATTCTAAATGCTTTGCGTATTTTATCGTCCATTTCAGGACGTCAGTGAGTTTTTTTCCGTTTCCTCGATTTCTTCAATTTCTTCAAGTCCGAAATTGCTCGGGTTGTTTGAAGCTTCTAATATTTCAAGAAATAATTGTTCATATCTTATTAGCGCCTCAGTGCCAACATCAACTGTGTACGGTATTTCATTTTTTTCGCTGTCAAGAACACCGTGCCAATTTTTTAAAATCGATTCGGCTGTTATTTTTGCCATTACAAGCGTACGTTTTTTTTCACTTTTTCGCGCACGCTCAAGCGCCGCTTCATATTTTCGTTGTATTTCCCGGTGTTTTGGGTTCCCTGCCTGTGCGACAATCATTGTAATTGGTTGCTCAAGAGCGTTGATTCCAACAACGATTTCAATTCCTTCAGTGGATTTTTTTTCATCTGTTTGATAATTTTCTTCCAAAGACTTGAAGTCCATTTTAATGTCTCCCCCGTGTAGTAGTGGCCGGGCACCGCACACAGGTCACCCGCACGGGGACAGGTGCCCCGTGCTTGGTGCCCGATGCTTTTAGCCGGACCGTGTAATTTTTATCATGGCATCTTCGGTTGCGTCACGAAGTGCCCGCCAGCTGATGTTTTCAATGATGTCTGAATCCTGGCCTGAGTTCGAGATGTTTTCAGTTTCGAATTTAACGTTCGGAAACAAAACTGTGTAAGTGTTTACACCGTCAGTTAATTGAAACGAGATCTTGGACGCTGTTCCTGCCAGAAATTTGTCGAATAATCGATCGCTTGTGAAATAGGCGTTAAGTGTTCCCGTGATGTCCATTTTACCTATGCCGACATCTGCGAGTGTATTCGAACCTATTTGAGATACAGGCCGCAGGTTGTTGTTGATATTGAACGACAGCTCCTGGATATAAATACCGGTAAGCGTTGTCAGGGGCGAGCCTTCCTGAAGGCTGGCCACATCAGCCATGCAGTTGATGATATCGTTCGTATTGGCCGCTGATACCGAGTTTGCATTAGAGGTCTGCTGAAGCGTGGCAGTTGACCCCATGAAGTTAAACCCGCCTGTGCAGATAGCACCGGTTGCCAGATTCAGGTTGAACGAATTAACAACCATGCCTGTATACAGAAAATATTCGTCAATGTCGAGAAACGCTTTTTCGATTGAGTACGAATACTCTGTGGTGCCGTTTTTAAGCACATTCGCTGCCCACGTGCCGAACAGGGCTCCCTGCAAGAGCGTGTCAAACGTCCCGTAAGACAGCTCGAATTGAAACCCGCCGTTGTTTTGACGTGATACCTGGACAAGATCCGTGGTCATCCTGTCGTTTCTGATTTCCCTGGAAACAATGTTTTCAACCGACGCGTTAAGATCTTCTTCCGTGAATCTGATTGGAGTCATGGTTGGTGTGCCGGGAAGTGAGTTCCAGGTTACTTCTTGTATGTACCGCAGGGCGGCACGGTTTGAGTCACTCATGTTGCCCTCCTTGGGATATTAAAACAGCTCGTCCCGCTGAAACGGGACCGTCATGTTAATTACATACCAGTTTTCCACTTCCCCAATGTCGGTTATTGCTGGACTGCGGCATGTAATCCCTGAAAATTGAGCGTCCCTGAAGATGGCAGCGGCCGTATCTGCAATGGCCTTGCCGTTTACCGTCCCGGTGCCTTTAGGAACATATACATTTACCGAGATCACCCCGGTAGTTCTGTGAAGTTTATCATCATCGCCAATGCTTGCGCGCCTTGAATCGGCGATCGTTATGAATAATTCGCACCATGTTTCGTCATCGTCCGGTACGAATGTGTCGACATTAGCATATTTTACCTGTACGGCCGTAAATAGCGTGCCGAACCGGTTTTCGATTGCTATTTGATCTGCCTGCGCTGTCATATTTTAAACGCCCTTTTTACAGCTTTTCTGCAAATTTGTTTTTTGCGTCCTTCAAGGTACAGTATGGCCCTTGAGAATGTGTGATATGGCGGAGATTTTGGCCAGCCCAGAAGTTCAACTATCAGCGCGTGCCCAGCGATATTTCCAATTGATATTGTCTTGCCGGGGAGTCTCGTAACCAGACCTTTGAGTCTGCGTGCCAGTTTTTCTTTTTCTGATTCTCTGAGAGAGGCTTTGGTAGTCTGTGACATATGACCAGTATTAATCGGCTCTTTTCTTGGAACATTTCCAAGCTTTTGCTTTGTAATGCCTGCCGTGAAACTTCTAATGTATTCACCTGTTTGTATCGGGCTTATCCTGGTCAGCACACCAGCTGCTTCTTCTGCCAGGTCCTGCATTGAATACTGCAGGGCCCGTTCGATCTTTTTCTTGTCTTTTGCAAATATATCTTTTGCCATGTTAGCGCCTGATCTGAAGTATCCAAAGGGCTGCCACCGGGTCCTGCTGAATGCCAATGACGTTCCAAACAATATTGACTATTATTATCTGATCCTTTAATACCGGGACCGGGGTTAGGTCGTTTACCGGAATAAGCACTTTTCTGTCATTTGCATGCACGGTAATTCCATCAATATCCCGTTGGCTGTATTTCGTCAAGATTGCATTTACGCTGTAGGCTGTGTCAGAGTCTGTAACCTGTCCCGTTGCTATGTTGTAACTTACTGATTTTGATGTATAAGTTATTGCAGTTCTGAAGTCTGACATAGATGCAAAAACTTGCTGCACTATATTCTGAATATCAGTATCAAGGCTCATTTTAGACCCTCACGGTTGTTCTTTGTCCCGTACCTTTGTATGCCGCATACGGCCGCACCATGGTCCATACAGACGGCGGCATTAATTTTTTTGCTTTTGCCTTGTCGATTGTGAGTGATATTACGTCTACTTTTATTGACTTGAATCCCATCAAGCCCCGGTTGGTTTCCAGGGTGCGGTCCTCGGCTATGAGGTACATGGCAAATTCCGCAGTTGCGCGTTTCAAAAATACCGGAATTTCGTCTGATTCAAGCAGGTATCCGTCGGGATCTGTCACATAGTTTCGTGGCCACCTGAGCGCCTGTGCGTCTGTTACTTTTATTCCGTGCCAATCACAAATTTCATCCAGCAATCTTGTCGCCCAGATCAGGCCGGCCTGTTTTTCAGATCCTGATGCGCCTGACCAGTCAGACTTGTGCAGCCTGTCAATAAAATAGTCCTCGGCTTCAGATATACTGCAATAACTGTTTGCAGACGCTGATCCGGCCGTTGTTACCAGTCTGGCCATAGCTCCCCCTTTTATTCTTCGGAAAGATCCTTCATTTCAACTTCGAATGTGCCCCATACAATGCCGTTTATATTGTCGGAATCATATGCAATTATTTCCGCTGCAATGTCCATTCCTGATTCCGTTATTGCTGATATGAGGCCCATTTTTAAGATTAAATACCCATCTTCGCCATACGTAGTCCAGTCGAAAGCATCGGCATAATCTTCAGAACTGTATGTTGTTCCGTCATACCTGACCTCAACTTTTGTGAGCGACGAGATGTCCTGCGCCACACCGTCGTTAGACAGCAGCAGTTTGCTGGCATTGTCTTTGCCAATATAAAAAGTTTCCATTCCTGCCTCCTGTTATGACAGCGTCCAGTCCAGGTCGCCTATCGCGAATTCAACATCGTCATCTGTTGTGACGGCTTCGCTGCTGTCAAGTGATGCCCAGCATATTAAATTCCCGGCAGTTAATGCAGAGCAAATAGCCACATGTGATAACGTTCCCCAGCTGCCGGAAGGTGTGTCAAATTGAATTAAGTGAGTATTGTCGAGGGCGCCGCTTGCCGCAGCGTCCCAGGTCGGTGAAGAGCCGCCGTTTTCATTTACGATTTCTCTGAGATACCCGTTTCCGGACGGTTCCTTGGCCGTAATGTCGGTGTCAGCATCGACCGGTGCTGATGTGCACAGCGCGACGTAGGTATCGGGCTTCCCGGTTCCAACCGTGATGTTTCTGAAAGCGCGGTTCAGAAGATTGTGCGCCCAGGTGGTAGATATTACACCGGAAGAAAATTCAATATCAACTTCCTGTGCAGCGATTTTGGGAGTGTTTCCGTCGTAAACAGTTTTTGCAGTTGAAAGGCTGCCGTGGGCCAGCATGTTGCCGTCAGTCTCAGCATCAAAAATAGCCCATACCGACAATTCACCCCAGTTTCCCCCTGACGCCGGTCCGAATGAAATCTGGGCAGAATTTTCAACTTTTCTGCTGGATGCTGCATCAAATGCAATTGCCTCTCTTGCATAGCCATCTCCGGACGGCTCGCCGGTTAGACTTTCATCGTCAACGCTGGTTCCAAGACCGATATATACAGTGGCCGCCGGTGTGTAGTCAGCATTGAATATATGATCCAGGAGCTCGTTTTCAAGATAATCAGAAATAGTTCCCATTTTATGCCTCCGATATGGTTTTTTCTGGTGTTGCGATCGTTATACTGTAGCCTGATTGTGCAACAATTGTCAATTCACCAGTGCTCGAACTGATTGCATATGTAGTTTGTGGTGTTATCGCCGTGTCTTCAACCAGTCCGAGCATCGTTGTTAAAAGGTTGAAATCAGACGTTGTTGTTAAAATATTTCCTGTTCCTGACAGTTGCCTTAAGATTTCAAGAATTATATTGGAAGTGCTGCTTAAAATAGAACCTGTTGCTGACAATTGCTTTAATATCGATAAGATTACCGATGATGTTGAAGATGACATTGCACCGGCTGCTGCCAGCTGTTTCAAAATAGCCAAGGCCGGGCTCGAAGTCGATGTTATTATATTTCCTGTTCCGGACAGCTGTCTCAGAATCTCTAAAATTGGATTTGAAGTTAGCGAAACTACTGTACCGGTGGCTGAAAGTGGTCTTTTTATCGGAAACCCGGGAATAGAAGTGGATGTTATTATACTGCCAGTGCCTGACAGCTGTCTTAGTATTTCCAGAATTGCCGAAGATGTAACCGTAACAATAGCACCGGTTCCTGACAGCTGTATATTTAGAGTAAGCTCAGGGGCTGATGTTGTCGTTGATATTGCGCCTGTAGCTGAAAGCTGTCTTAAAATTTCTAAAATAACAGACGATGTGATTGTTGTGAGTGAGCCTGATCCTGAAAACGAACGGTTGACAGATAGCGACGGTCCTGACGTAACAGTAATAATTGTACCAGTACCTGACAGGCTTACAGCAGTTGCCGGCAATGCAAAACTATCCGCAAACTCCCAGTAATCGTCAGCGGATACTGTGTTATCAGTAGTTACAAGCCATCCGCTGGGAGTCCAGACTGTTTCGTATCCATTGCCGTATTGCTGTTCTTCTGCCATTTACTTCAGCTCCAACCATCTTTTTATATCAATGTTGTTCTCTCCTCCAGTTACAAGACCCAAGATAAGAAAAGAACCAACAAGAAAAGGAAAGCTTACAATGACCAATATTCGTTTAAGGTTTTTCATTTATCCTGTCCTCAATAAAGGTACATGAATCGGAGTGCCGAAGATTGTCGGGATTTGGGGAGTGTTGGGGTCGGAGGTGATGAAGACTTGATCTATCCAAATGTCTTGCCCCGATCCAGTACCATAATCAGTTCCAAAATACATAGTTCCAGAAGTTATACCATCCCACGCATTGGCGATTGTGTCTGTTCCTTCTGATATGTTATTTATAAAAAGTTCTAATATACCGTCTCCGTCAGCATCGTCCCAATCCATTTTAATAAAATAAACAGTATTTGTAGAGATGCTGATTGATCCTGTAACTGCTTCAGTTGTTGACTGGCTCCTATATTGAGCAATTATTACTCCATTGCCGGTAGTTAACCGTATATAATCATCAGCATCTCCAAACCCCCAAAAAGGTGTATAATTAGCTACGGAAGCATTAAAATTAATTATCATTGAAATGCTTCCTTTTTTGGGGTTTATTATGTTGCTTGATGTAACTGTTATAGAAAAATAATCATTAAAAGTTCCACCAGAATCGAACCCATAAGTGCTTACAACCACCGCATCTGTATTTATTGCGGCTGAACCGTTAAGACTGCCCTCAACTACGCTTATTTTACAAGTCTTTCTTATTGTTTCAGTTGCACCTTCAAAATCCAAGTAGCAAAGTAAATCAGTATGAGCAACATCCGTATTAACTTCTCCATTGCCTGTGAAATATGCTGTGTTGGGCAGGAGGCAGCCGTTGTAAAGTTTTACTTCGTCAATATACCAAGCACCATATGTATTAAATGGAGTAATCCCAATTTCACAAATGGAAATAGAGCCAGCCCAAGTCATTGTGCCATTTACTGCCCCTATAATTTTTCCGTTTATACTTGCATACATTACCCCTTCTGTTGCATTCAAATGAAGACCATAAACATTAAATTGTTGTAATTCATTACTGGTCATAACAGGAGATATTATAGACTCATTCAAAGAGCCTAATAAATTACGAAAGTATACTTGATCTCCTGTATCATTAAAGTCTATCTGCACATAATCCCCACCACCATAAGCGCCAAATAATCCTTGATCTCCGTCTCCCACAGAAAAATTAGCTTTTGCGGTGATTAAAATTGTCCACTCATCTTCTGACGAAAGATCGTTTATGGCATTATCCCCACCGAGCAGATTAATACCATCATCAGTTCCATTTAAAAGCAACGATGTTCCTCTAACTGCATCAGAAGAAGATTTGTCTTCAGTATTGTCTCCACCAACTAAAGCAACACCACTCCCAACTGTTGCAGATATAGTCGTACTCGCCGCATTATCATCACACTTCCAATGACCAATCAAATGCTCCGTAGCACTTCCAACCGTTCCTGTTCTGATGCCCCAATTAGGGAGAACAACGGCGGGGAAGTACTCCGTTTGCGGAAAGGTCAATTTTACCACATTGCTTGCATGATCTATCCATCTTGCTAAATCAGCAGCAAAGCCGTCATCTGAGTTGAGAATATCAGGGATATTTTGATCTGTAACCTCTGAACCTGTATTGATGGTTGCATCTTCATCTCCATCAGCAGATGCTTTTATATGTGCTCCGATTGCGAGTCGATCATCTGCGGAGAAGATACCACAGGAAAAATTGTCAATATATGGATAAAGGGAGGAAGAAGAATCAGCCCTCATTCCAGCATAGCCGCCGGACGAATAATAGTTAGCGAAACCGCTAATATCAAAAGCTTCTTTAAATACATCATCAATATAAAGGTGTAATGTATCTCCAACAATTTTGACCATTATTTCATAAACGCCTGCCGGATATTGAGTTGTATTTTCGTCTTCATAGGTAAAATTTGAGCCATTCCATGAGCGAATTATTATATTTCCACTTGTCCCAAAATAAACACAGTATCCAGTATCATTGACTGCATGATATCGACAGAAAAGACCGCATTCCGCATTGCTATCAACTTCATTTTTAACATCAGCTTTCACCCAATGATCATCACTCAAAGACTCAGTATCATAATAAGCCATACAGTTGTCCCAAGTAGTTCCTGCTTTTGCTTGCTCATTATCAATAACAAAATTTTGAGAGCCAAAATTCGCCCAATCAGAACCGAGAACACTGCCTACGCTGAAATCATCGGAGAACTTTTCATTGGCCGTATATTGACTCCCATCATACTGCTTACCACCTTCACGCTCTGCGGAGTCGATGATCCAACAAAGAACCATTTCATGCGTTCCTGCATTTATTGTTCCGTTATACCAATCTGACTGAAGCTGAGTCGTTGTATGATATTTCCTAAAGAGAGAATCATCTGTATGATAAACATCTATCATCATTAAATTCACCTCGTCTCCGAGCATAGCATCATAATCATCTTCATTTTCTTCAACAGGATTACTGAAACCAAGACCAAATCCCACACGATTGCCCGAGGATGAGTCAAGGGTATGGTTTGCATTACTAACCCATTTAACATGCTGAATAACTCGATCAGGATATATAGTAAAAATAACTTCAACTGTATCATCACTGTCAAGAACGGTTGGTGTTGTATCATAGAGATTGCAGGCCAA